>Ga0116193_1000528_pt1 | contig 35874 bp, 34 predicted proteins | sample AD_UKC115_MetaG_FD_89892 | JGI IMG/M metagenome (GOLD analysis project Ga0116193, IMG submission 89892) | Active sludge microbial communities of municipal wastewater-treating anaerobic digesters from Hong Kong - AD_UKC115_MetaG | ecosystem: Engineered > Bioreactor > Anaerobic > Digestate... | reverse complement strand
TAATTTTACCCGCATCAGAAAAAGAATTAACATGATAAACATGACTAGTATCAACCTTATTCAAATCAAATCGAGGTCTTTCAAAACGAATAAAAGGTATACCCGTAATTTTAGAAACTTCAGTTATTGTTTGTGTAATATGTGATGCAAAAGGATGAGTAGCATCAATTAAATAATCAAAATTATCACTATTTAAAATATCCAAAATTTCTTCTTTAACTAAAGGTTTACTTATAGTTTCATCACTTCCACTAACTTCAGACAATTTAGCACCATACTCAGTAGTAGTAGTGGTCAAAATATAAGAATCATTAAAATTACTTTTAATTAACTTAATAATATCTGTAGCATCCTTTGTTCCGCCTAATAAAAAAATCCGTAAATTTTTATTTTCAGTACACATAAATAAATCACTCAGTTCTTAAGGATAAATATAAAAACTAGTCTTTTTATAAGTTTTTAAACGCATTTTTCTATTTTTAACATTTAAATCTTCACCAGTTAAAGGTTTAATAATTAGCACAGCACCAATTTTTTCCTGTAAACTAATTAAAAAAGGTTGAAGCTCATAAGGTGGTCTAATGGAATAAATCAAATCAACTCCATCATAAAGATTCAAATTAGGATTCATAATATCATCTTTAAAAATATTATCTTTTGAAGGATTAATATCAGTTAAAATTAACTCCACATTATCAAATTTATTTAGATAATCAGAAACATCAAAAAATTTCCCAACACCAACTTCAACAACTTTAAAAGAACATTCCTTTTCTTCGCTTATTTTATGAATAAATTCTCCTAATCCTTCCCACATATTAAAACACATCAACTTTCAAAAATAAAATCTTTTTTTTTAATTTATCTAAGAATTTTTATATTTATAATATTAAATAAAATTAATCCAAAAATAAAACATTTAACCAAATAATTAAAAATAAAAAGATACATAATAAAAAAGTACATAATTATTTTTTTATTAAGGTTTAAAAACTATGATAATTCGTGAATTCCAATACTCTGACTTACAAAAAGTATACCAAATAGAGACAATGTCATTCTCCGAACCATATAGTGTTGAAATATTAATAAAACTATACGAATTAGGAGTTGGATTTCTAGTAGCTGAAGAAGAAGGAATAGTTATTGGATATATTTTATTCTGGATAAAAGAAATAAACAATGGTCATATAATATCTTTAGCCGTAGATGAAAATTATAGAGGAACAAAAATAGGATCAAATCTTCTACGTTCTGCAATAACCATATTCATTAAATGTGGAATAAATAAAATAAATTTGGAAGTTAAAGTCCAAAATATTAATGCAATAGAATTCTATAAATCATTTGGATTTGTCATTGACAGAGAAGAAATAAATTACTATGAAGATGGATCAAATGCATTTAAAATGCATTTAGATTGCCCATCATAAAAATAATTCTTTTAAAAATCTTTTTCCAGTATTTGTTTTAAAAATATTAGATTCAACATTACATACAGTAGATTTTCTAGAATTTTCCTCATAAAGATTCACTAAAAAATCAGCTTCAACAAGGATTTGAAAATCAATACCCTCAATTTTATTATAACTATGATGATTACCTACAAGATAAACAACCCTTTTAATAACATCAGAATCATAATCAAATTTTATTAATAAATTTTTAGCTAAATCAGGACCTAATTCTTCTTGATGTCTACCTTTAGCATCACCATATTTTTTTTCACTTTCTTTAATACCTATATCATGCAGAATGCTTGCAACTTCAATAATTTTTAAAGTTTCATCATCCACATTCTCTAATTTAGCTATAGTTTGAGCATAAGCATAAACTTTTAAAAAATGATTAATACGTTTAGGATCTTTACTATAATAACTAATCATTTCATTTATTAATTCTGATTCTTCCAATTAAAACACCAAAAATTAATATATTATATGAGATTTATCAAGAATATCATGTTCAATATTCTCATAATGACTAAATTCTTCCATATAATTCTCTTTTTCTTCTGTTAATTTAATTTTATAAGATTTAACACTATTTTCATTACTTAAAAATTCTTTTTTATTAAAAGGATAAGATTCTTTAATTTCAATAAGTTCTTTATTAATTAATTTTATACGAATATTTAGTGTATCAATAAATTCTCTTAATTCTTCAGAACTTTTTTCTTTTTGAGGAGTATGGTTAGTATTTAAAGCCATAATTTTGACTGATTTAATACCTTGTTTATCATAATCCTCATAAGCTTCAATTGCATTAAATAAAAAATTTTCAATGGTTAAATCAAAATAATCAGTTAAATCAGGATGTAAAATTAAAAGAGCATCTTTATATTCTTTGTTTAATTTTTTAAATTCTTCTCCTTTAAGCTCTTTTTTAAGGCCATGATTTTTTACAACATTAAATTTAGCAGACATCTCTTTTAAATAATCATCTTTTTTTGCAAATTTTTTATCAACATAATTATCAATTTCAATTAAATTAATTTGAGATTCCCTATTTAACTGTTTTTCCATTAAACTAATTCTCATTTTGATTTTTTCACATTCTACCTGATAATTATAAACTTCATAATTAAGACCACCAAACTTGAGAATATAATCAGTATCTAAATTAGGACAAACATGTAATTGAATATGATCCCTTAATACCATTTTTTGAGCTAACTTGTCTTTTAAAATATTTATTTCATTATTTAAGACAAGAATTTCCATTTTTTCACTCATATTTTTCCCCTCCTGTTTAGTCATCTCAACTTTCTATTTCTAGGTCTTCTACGTGCATATCTTTTTTTGCGTCTATGATTTAACACAGCATTTCTAACAAGAATCACTCCTACAATAATAATTAATATAACTATTCCAATTGTAACGATTGTTGTCATAGTATTATCATAATATTTGTGGAAATCTGCATTTTGAGGAAGTACCATGTTAGAAGAACTAGTCTGATTTGCAGTTAATAAAGCAAAGTTATAAACTAAATCATAATAACCAATACGTGCACCTTCATAATCTATATAATTAGGAGCCTGCCCATTTTTATCCATATAATCAACAACAATATTAGCCATGTCCATATACTCTTTTAAAGAATAACTATTATGGTTAAAAGATGAATATTGTTGAGGATTACTAGGTGCGGCATAATCATTAGGAACACTCAATGGGTAACCTACAAGATAAGATGATGTCATATAAAGAATTTGTTGGGTGGTATAACTTCCATAGCTACTTTCCATTTTAGCAGGATAACCATTAACAACTTTTTGACTATCCTGAGCCATATACATAGGATCCATACTATGTAAAGAAACTAAATTAGAGTCAAAAGTACCATTACTTTTTCCACTATTACTAGCATTAATTATAGCATCAGCTAAATACTTATTCACTTCACTATTACTTTCAGATATCCCATCATTACTAACATCATTAGGTAAAGCTTTAGCAGGTTGTATAAGAGTAATTCCAGCATCTGCTAAAAATTTTGCAGGCTGCTGAATATTCGCAAATGAACTATTGTCATAATTATCATCATAAGAACGTCTAATGAAATTCATATTAGTTAAATCAAGAGTACCTGCATTAATAAAAATAATATGTTTAGTTGAAACAGAAGATGAATATTTAGCAAGAGAAAGTAAATTACCTGCATCAACATAAGCTATTTCAACACAAACATCTGCATTTGCTTGCATTAATCTATCCCCCTCACTAGGATTAGATGCAGAACTATCGACAATTACATTAATTTGCCCATTACTATCTTGCTCAATATAATTTTTAATTTCATTAAGCATATTTATGTCTTGATTATTTCCCTGCATATTGTCACAAGTTAAAAAAACTGTAGTAGCATGAACATCTTCAGCCATTACAGGAGCAATAACAAGAAAAATTAAGATTAATAATGAAATAATTTTAATCTTCATAAGTTTCTTCTTCCTTTAAAAGTTTTATAATCTCATATTTATTTTTTTAATCAAGAGTATTGCCTAAAAGCCAATTTAAAGTATGAACTTTAATATCACAAGTCCATTCAGCAGCATGAAGAGCTCTTTTATTTTTCATATCTTCATTTTTACTAGCTATAGCATAATCATGATTTATTTTTTTAAGTTTTTTAGTTTCTTTTTCTAACATTGCTTCAACTTCAGATTCTTCCATATTCATAGTATGCTTAATCACAGCTTGTTGAAGTTGACTACCTACTAATATAACTTTAATTTCATTAGTTACAGGTTCTGTGGAGTTAATAATTCCTTCTTCAGTTTCTTTTAGTTCAGTTAACTTTTTATCAATTTCAGTTATAGATTTCATAAGTATTCTTTTCCTAAAAAATAATTAATTTGTCATGTTAAATCTTTTATTTAATATTTGTTATACTCATTCTTTTTTATACATTTTTTCATAAATTTTAGAAAAACATTTAAACTAATGGAATAATATATTTAAATCATAATTACAAGAAAAAGGTTTTCTATGAATTATAAAAAATGTCTAAAGTGTGGAACGAACAATGAAAGAAATGCAAGGTTTTGTCGTAAATGCGGTGAACCTTTTCATGATACAAACACTAATCCTAGAGAAAATGAACTTATAAAAGAAAATGAAAAAACTGAAAAAGTTGCAATTATTTCATTTGTAATAATTATTTTAGTTATATTATGTGCAATAACTACAATAGCTATAATTAGTAATTCTAATAATAATTTATCTGCTGCAAATTCAAACTTAACAAATAATGCTAATGAAACTACATCAAACAGTAATGGAGGAGTTTCATCTTCCAGTTCTAGTTCAAATGTTCAACAATCTTCAATACAAACAGGATTAAGGTATCCTGATGAATTTACAAATACTTTTGAAGAAGATATAAGTACTGATGAACCAACAACTGATGACTCATCACAATATTCATCAGATAGTGAAGATTCATCTTCAGATGATAGTTATAGTGATGAAAATTACATTTCAGATAATGATGAAGGATAAAAATTTCAAAATTTAAATTTTAAAATGTTATGAATAATCAATAGGTGATAAAATGACCCGTAAAGATGAAGTTATTGATGTAAATGATTATAAAGTCGTAAGTCAAAAAGAAGTTCATGACAATGATTCAGATAATTCTAAAGAATATACAGATAGAACTAAAGAATATAATCGATCTTTTGGTTCAGATAACCCTTATCAAGATTATACATTTGCATCTGAAAATCCAATAGTAGCTGCTTTATTAATAATATTCATAATACTATTCGCAATTTTCTCATTAATGTTATGTTAAAAAAAGTAAAAACGGTTTTTATCAATGAAAAATTATTTTATTAAGAATAAGGATAAAACTTTCAAATTACAAAATCTTATTCTTTTAATAATTATATTTGCTTTATATTTAATCAACACATTTTACCTAAAACAATTAAATCCATTTTTTGCTAATTATTTCAATGATTTATTAGCAACAATAATACTTTTTAGTTTTTTAAATACAATTTTACCAATTAAAATAAATAATTCCTACTGGATATTACTTATAACAATAGTTGCAATTTTTTTCTGGGAATATGTTGCTCAATTTTTAAAACCTGGAAGTGTTTTTGATTGGTTAGATGTAATTGCATACCTTATTTCAATGTTAATATATTTATTAATTTTGAAATATTGTATGAATGAAAAAATAATATAAAATATATTTTCAAAAATTAAAAATAGCTAATTATTTTAAGGAAGTTTTATAGATATAATTATAATTTGTAATATTAAATGAAAATTTTTTTTATATGAAATGGTGATTCAATGGTAAAAGAGGCTAAAATAGCTTTAGAAGATGGAACTATTTTAAAAGGTGAAGCATTTGGGTATGAAACTACGAATGTGGGTGAAGTTGTTTTTTCAACAGGTATGACTGGTTATACAGAATCTCTAACTGATCCATCATTTAAAGGTGAAATACTAATGAGCACATATCCTTTAGAAGGGAACTATGGTGTAGATAAAGATTGGTATCAATCTGATAAAATTCAAACTGAAGGATATATTGTAAGAGAATTATGTAAAAATCCAAGTTGTTTTGGTGCAGAAAAATCTTTAGATGAATTCTTAAAAGAATTTAAAATTCCTGGAATAAGTGGAATCGATACAAGATATTTAACACTTAAAATTCGTGAATTAGGATCAATGAAAGGAGCATTAACCACAGAAAATCTAAGTGATGAGGAACTTCTTAAATTAGCAAAAGAACAACCAAGTATTGAAGATATAGATTTAGTTCCTAAAGTATCCACAAAAGAAATACAAAAATTTGGTGAAGATTTTGATAAAAATGTTGCATTAATTGATTGTGGAGTAAAAAGAAATATAATTCAAGGTTTCTTAAATGAAGGATTAGGAGTAACATTATTCCCTTATAATACTTCAAGTGAAAAAATCATGGACTACGATCCTGATGGTTTAATGATTTCATGTGGACCAGGAAATCCTGAACGATTGGTAGACACAATAAATACAATACATCAATTATCCAATAAATTACCAGTATTTGGTATTTGTATGGGACAACAATTATTAGCTAAATCCTTCGGAGCAAAGATTTTTAAAATGAAATTTGGACATAGAGGAGTAAATCAACCAGTTAAAGATTTAAGAACAAATAAAGTATTTATTACATCACAAAATCATGGATTTAGTGTTGATGCTGATTCATTAAAAGACACACCATTAAAATTAACTCAAATTAACTTAAATGATGGAACACCTGAAGGATTTGCTCATGAAGAATTAACATTACGTTGTGTTCAATACCATCCAGAAGCTGGTCCTGGACCTAATGACACTAGTTTCATATTTGATGAATTTAAAGAAATGATAAATACATATTAAAAATAATAATTATTGAATTACTAAAATTTTCTAAAAAAAAGACAAATTAATGCGGATTTAACATAAAAAATTTATTTGAGGATTATATAATGCCTATTGATAAGGATATTAAAAAAGTGCTAATAATTGGTTCTGGACCAATACAAATTGGTCAAGCAGCAGAATTTGATTACTCAGGTTCTCAAGCATGTAAATCAATTAGAGAAGAAGGAATTGAAACGGTTTTAGTTAATAGTAATCCTGCAACAATCCAAACAGATATGGATATGGCAGATACAACTTACACAGAACCATTAACACCAGAATTAGTAGCAAAAATCATAGAAAAAGAAGACATTGATGCAATACTTCCAACTATGGGAGGTCAAACAGGATTAAACATTGCAACTGGTCTTGGTGATTTAGGTGTATTAGATAATATTAAAGTATTAGGATCAGATGTTCAAACAATCAAAGATGTAGAAGATCGTGATTTATTTGGATCTTTTATGAACAAGCTTAATGAACCAATACCAAAATGTCATGCAGTAGAATCTATTGAAGATGCAGTTAAAGCTGTTGAAGATATAGGATACCCTGTAATTGTAAGACCTGCATTTACATTAGGTGGAACTGGTGGAGGAGTTGCCGAAAATGAAAAAGAGCTCCGAGAAATAGCTTCTCATGGACTAGATATGAGTTTCATAAATCAAGTACTTATAGATGAATCAGTACTTGGATGGAAAGAATTTGAGTTTGAAGTAATGAGAGATAAAAATGACACCTGTATCATAGTATGTACCATGGAAAATATGGATCCAATGGGAATACATACTGGAGAAAGTATAGTTGTAGCTCCAATACAAAACTTAAACGATAAAGTATTCCAAAAATTAAGAAATGCATCAATCAAAATTATAAGAGCATTAGGAATTCAAGGAGGATGTAATATACAATTTGCAGTTAATCCTGAAACTAATGAGTATAAAGTAATTGAAGTTAACCCAAGAGTAAGTAGAAGTAGTGCACTTGCTTCTAAAGCAACTGGTTACCCTATAGCTAAAATATCCTCAAAAATAGCATTAGGTTTAACATTAGATGAAATCCGTAACGATATTACTAAAGAAACTCCAGCTTCATTTGAACCAACAATAGATTATATTGTTGTAAAAATACCAAGATGGCCATTTGACAAATTCAAAGGAATCAACAGAAAAATTGGAATCCAAATGAAAGCAACAGGAGAAGTAATGGCAATAGGTAGAACTTTTGAAGAAGCCTTACAAAAAGCTATACGTTCATTAGATATTGGTATGCAAGGATTTGAAGATTGTGAATTTACAGAAGATGATCTTATTAATCCTTCTGATGAAAGATTATTCCAATTATATTCTGCATTAAAAACTGGAATGTCTGTTGAAAAAATATCAGATTTAACAAACATTGATACATTTTTCTTATATAAAATAAAAAACATTATAGATTTTGAAAAAACTTTAACAAAAGAAAATATTAAGAATCCAGAAACATTTAAAAAAGCAAAACTCATGGGATTCTCAAATTATACACTTGCAGAGTTAACTAATCAAAAAGAAGAAGATATAATTAAAATTGCTGATGAAATAAATATCAAACCAAATTATAAAATGGTAGATACTTGTGCAGCAGAATTTGAAGCAAAAACACCATATTATTATAGTAGTTATGATAATGGAAATGAATTAATTCCAGAAAATAAACAAAAAATAATGATTATTGGTGCAGGTCCAATAAGAATCGGTCAAGGTATAGAGTTTGATTATTGCTGTGTACACTCATCTTTAGCTTTAAAAGAAGAAGAAATTGAAACAATACTAATTAACAATAATCCTGAAACTGTCAGTACTGATTATGATATATCTGATAAATTATTCTTTGAACCATTAACATTTGAAGATGTAATGGGAGTAATAGAAAAAGAAAAACCTGAAGGAGTAATAGTACAATTTGGTGGGCAAACAAGTATAAACTTAGCAGTACCTTTAGCTAACGCAGGAGTTAAAATATTAGGAACTCCATATGAAAGTATAGATAAAGCTGAAGACCGTGAAAGATTTACAAATGTACTTAACAAATTAAATATTCATCAAGCACCATTTGGGTTAGCACATTCATTTGATGATGCTAAAAAAGTAGCAGATAAAATAGGTTTCCCAGTACTCGTAAGACCATCTTATGTAATTGGTGGACGAGCAATGGAAATTGTATATGATAATAATGAATTAGAAACATATATGAAAGAAGCTGTAAAAGTTTCATCAGAACATCCAATACTTGTAGATAAATTCTTAGAAGATGCAATTGAATTAGATGTAGATGTACTCTGTGACGGTGAAGATGTTTTCATAGCAGGAATCATGGAACACATTGAAGAAGCAGGTGTTCACTCAGGAGATTCTGCATGTGTAATACCTCCGCAAACAATACCTGAACATATATTAGATATTATACGAGAAAACACTAGGAAATTAGCTTTAGAATTAGATGTAGTCGGTTTAATGAATATTCAATATGCAGTTAAACTAGATGAAGAAATGGTATATATAATTGAAGCAAACCCTAGAGCAAGTAGAACAGTTCCATTCGTAAGTAAAGCTATAGGTATACCTTTAGCTAAAATAGCAACATGGTTAATGACTGGATCAAAACTTAAAGATTTTGGATTAGTTAAACCAATTAAAATCAATCATGTAGCTGTAAAAGAATCTGTATTCCCATTCATTAAATTACCAGAATCTGATACAATACTAGGTCCTGAAATGAAATCCACTGGAGAAAGTATTGGTGTAGATGAAACATTTGGATTAGCTTATTATAAATCACAATTAGCTGCAGGTATGGATTTACCAAAAGAAGGAAAAATCTTTATAAGTGTTAAAGAACAAGATAAGAAAAAAATTCAATTAATTGCAGAAAAAGCTCATGATTTAGGATTTGAATTAGTAGCAACTGGTGGAACAGCAGATAGCGTGTCTAATGTGCCAATAGAAAAAGTTAAAAAAGTTTCACAAGGATCTCCAAACATTAAGGAAGCTATACTAAATGATGAAATAGATTTAATAATCAACACTCCTGCAGGAAAACAAGCTTCTGAAGATGGATATATAATCCGACGTTTAGCTATCGAATTAGGCATACCATATGTAACTACATTAGCTGGAGCAAGAGCTGCTTTAAAAGCAATTGAAGCAATTAAAAACAATGAAATTAAAGTTAAATCCTTAAATGAGTATTTAGATGAATCTATTTAGATTTAATTTTAATATTTTTTAATTTTTTCTAACAAAAATAAATCTTTAATTTTAAAATTTTTATCATTTTATTCAAAATTTTTCCAATATTCCTTTTTTTATTCAAATTTCTACACTTTTTATAATTTATTTTTAGACATTCAACTAATTTTTTGAAAAAATATATTAATAATAAAAAAGTAACAAGAAAACAATGAATGAATTTTTTTGAATAAATAATCCATATTTGCTCAGATTCATTTCATGGGAGGAAACAGTATATGAGAGCATTTGATAGGATAAAATCAGGGATTCCTGATTTAGATCGAGATTTAGATAATATACGATTAGGGGATAATGTAGTTTGGCATGTATCAGATTTAAATGAATTTAAACTCTTCGTTGACCCATTTATAAAACAAGCTTTAAAAGATCAAAGAAATTTAATATATATTAGATTTGCAAACCATGATCCTTTTATTGATATAACTCCTGAAGAACAAAAAATATTGGACCAAAAAGACCCAAATAAACCAGAAGCATACACAATGGTTAAAAGAGAAAGTGGTTTAAAAATTTATCAAGTAGATCCATCAACCCAATTTGAAGCATTTACTGTAGCAGTCCACAATATAATAGCAAAAGAAGGAAGATTCTCATTTTATGTATTTGATTCTCTATCAGAACTTCAAACTGCATGGTCTGCAGATTTAATGATGGGAAACTTTTTTAGAGTAACTTGTCCATATTTATTTGACTTAGATACTGTAGCTTACTTCCCATTGCATAGAGGAAACCATTCTTTCGAAACAATAGCTAAAATCCGAGATACCACACAATTATTAATAGACATATACAGTGAAGATGATGAAATTTATATACATCCTCTAAAAATATGGAACAGATATTCACAAAATATGTTCTTAGGTCATAAATATAATAAAGATGACCAAACAATTGAAGTATTAACTGATGGTGTAGGAGTAAGTAGATTCTATCAAGTATTAAACAAATCATCAGCATACCATAATGAGCAAACAACTGATAACTGGGATAGATTTTTCACATTAGCACATTTACAATATCGAAATGGGGAAGATATTACAGATAAATGTGATAGAATGTGTAAAATGATGATGAGTAAAGATCCTCACATGTTAAGTTTAATAAAAGAAAATTTTGAACCATTAGATTATTTTGATATTTATAATCGCCTTATTGGAAGTGGAATGATTGGAGGAAAAGCATGCGGTATGTTACTTGCACGAAAAATTATAAAAAACCAACTTCCAGAAGAATATAAACGATTAGAACCTCATGATTCATTTTATATAGGCTCTGATATGTTTTACACTTACATTGTAGCAAATGATTTATGGGATTTACGTATCAAACAACGTACCAAAGAAGGTTACTATGTAGAGGCAGCAAAACTTAAAAAAGCACTTAAAAATGGAGAATTTCCAGAAGAAATAAGAGAAAATTTCAAAAGAATTCTAGATTACTTTGGACAAACACCAATTATAGTAAGAAGTAGTAGTTTCTTAGAAGATGGGTTTGGAAATGCATTTGCAGGAAAATATGAATCAGTATTCTGTGTAAATAGAGGAACATTTGAAGAAAGATTAGAAGACTTTGAAAATGCAGTAAAAACAGTCTATGCGAGTACAATGGATATATCTGCTTTAGAATATCGTAATATAAATAATTTAAGTGATATTGATGAACAAATGGCACTTTTAGTACAAAGAGTATCCGGTTCCTACTATGAAGATTATTATTTCCCTACTGTTGCAGGAGTAGGATACTCATACAGTCCTTATTCTCCATTACCAGATATGGATAAAGGTGCAGGAATGTTAAGATTAGTAATGGGATTAGGTACTAAAGCAGTAGACAGAACACAAAATGATTACCCTAGAATAATAAATTTAGATAAACCAAAAGTTGTAACAATGACAAATATTGCAGATAGACATAGATATTCACAACATTCTTTAGATGTTCTAGATTTAGAAGAAATAGCCGTAAAAGAACATCCTGTATCTGAAGGACTTGCAGTTTTACCACGTTATGCTAAAAATGAAGTTATAGAACACGATAAAGAAATAGAAGATCGATACCGTGAACAAGGAAACCCTCGTGAAGTAGTTTTTGTCTCATGTCAAGGAATGGTGAATAATAAAATCTTCACAGGCATGATGAAAAATATTCTCCAATCATTAGAAGAAAACTATAATTATCCTGTGGACATTGAATTTACCGTAAACATAGGAGAAAATCACTCTTTTGTAGTTAATTTAGTACAATGTAGACCATTAACAACATCTAAATCAAATGAAACAGTTCAACTTCCTGAAGTTAAAAATGATATATTTTTCCATATCAAAGATGCAAGTATGGGAAGATCTAGAAAAGAAGATGTGGATGTTGTGGTTATTGTAGATCCACACAAATACTATGAATTCCCTTACAATGAAAAACCTTACATTGCTCGTGTTATTGGACAAATAAATGAATTCTATAAAAATAAGGGTAAAAAATTAATGTTGATTGTTCCTGGAAGAATAGGAACCTCTTCACCAGAGTTAGGAATCCCAGTTACATTTGCAAATATCAGTGATTTCTTTGCAATATTAGAAGTATCTTATAGTGCCGTAGGTTATGTTCCAGAATTATCATTTGGAAGTCATCTTTTCCAAGATTTAGTAGAAGCAGATATATTCTATGGGGCATTATTTGAGGATGAAACAAGAATTGTTTATGACACAAAAATTTTAGATAAATTCCAAAATAAACTTAGAGATATCGATTCTTCATTTAATGAGGAAATATATGAAATGGTTAATGTTGTAGAAATTGATTCAGAAAAAATGGAATTTTATTATGATATGAAAGAAGATGAATGTATTTGTTTCTTAAATAAATAAAATACTATCCCTTCTTTTAAATCTTTTCTTTCAATAAATTGTATATAATAGTTTAAACAAACAACAAACTAATGATAACTATAGCTAATGGAACAATTCTTAAAGGATTAGAACTTACTCCTTCAAAAGAAAATATTTTAATTGATGATGGTAAAATCATTGAAATATCTCCTGAAATAAATGAAGGGAAAATAATAGATGCTACAGATTGTATAGTTTCACCTTCATTTTTAAATGCCCATACTCATATTGGAGATTCTATAATTAAAGATGAAGGAGATGGACTTTCTTTAAGTGAAATAGTTAAACCTCCAAAAGGTATTAAACATCAAGCACTTGAAAATACGGATAAAGAAATTATAATTAATTCTATGAAAAGTTCTATGTATGATATGCTTGAAAGCGGAACTACTCATTTTATAGATTATCGTGAAGGTGGAATAAAGGGGGTTAAGCTTTTAAAAGAAGCTTCACAGAATATTCCAATTAATCCAATAATATTAGCTAGGGATAATAGTTTTTATGGGGAAAATCCTGATTTGAATAAAGTTAAAATAGCTATCCGAAAACTTTTAAAGTATGCTGATGGTATTGCTCCTAGTGGATTTGGAGAAATAACTCAGGAAGTTGCAGATTTAATTGTTGAAGAATGTGATAAAAAAGAAAAAATTTCTTCAATACATGCAGCAGAAAGTAGTAATGCTCAAAAAAAATCAATTGCAAAAAGAAATAAAAGTGAAGTGGAGTTAACCGTAGAATCTGGTTTTAACCAAATTGTTCATGTTACTAATCCTATAAATAATGATATTGAAAAATTGAAAGATGCAAGTACTAATGTAACTATTTGTCCTAGGGCAAATGCAACTTTTGCTGTAGGTATACCTCCAATTAAGAAAATTTTAAAAACAGGATTAAAACCATTAATTGGAACTGATAATTTAATGGTAAATGCACCTAATATTTTTAGAGAGTTAGAGTTTACACTTAAAATTATGAGAGCACAAAACAAACATTATGTACCTCCAAAAACAATACTCAAATTTGCTACAACAAATATATGTAGCGAACCAAATAATATAATATTAAACAAAACAATTCATAAATCATTAATTATAGAGGAAAATGAACCCCAATTTATGATAGTGAAAAAAAATTCAAATAATGATTATCTTAGTTTAATTAACAGAACTGAACTTAAAGACATAAAATACATTTTCAATAAAAATTTAATAAAATTTTAATTTAAATTTATTAATTAATAAAAAAACTAAACAATAGGTGACAATAATGGTAGAAGAAAAATTATATGAAAAAATTTTATTACCCACTGATGGTTCTAAATATGCTCAAAAAGCTGAAAAAAATGCAAAATTCATAGCAAATGCAGCTAATGCAGAAATATTAATTCTAAGTGTTGTAGAAAATTCATTTTCATTAGGACTTCCTTCTGATGATACAACTTATAGAATCAATGAAATGCTTAAAACAGAAGCTAAAAAAAATTTAGAAAATGCTAAAGAAGGTTTAGGTGAAAATATAAAAATTACCACTAAAGTAGGTGAAGGATCTCCAGCAGATGTTATATTAGATACTGTTGAAGATGAAAACATAGATTTAGTAGTTATAGGTAGCTCAGGAAAAACTGGATTTGATAGATTTATAATGGGTAGTGTTGCTGAAAGAGTTGTAAAAGCAGCTAAATGTGATGTTTTAGTAATCCATTAAAATAAATTTTCCCATTTTTTCTGTTTTTTTAAATTTTTTCCATATTCTTTATAAATAAAATTTTAATTTAATTCGCATATTAAATAGTTTTTAATCAAAATAGTTATATAAAATAAAAGTAATATATTAAAAACGGTAATAAGAATATAACTAATTAAGATTTTAATCTTAAAATTCTTAATTTCATATTTTAAATTTTCATACTTATTTAAAATTTAAAAATTATTAAAAAATTAAACAATTTTTTTATTCTTACAAGATTTAAAATGTATAAAGTATAAAACATAGGGATTTTAAAAGAAAAAAATAAAAATTTTGGAAAAACAAGATTAATAACCTATTAATTAAATCAGAATTTAAGAATAAATAATTATTACAAAAGTTAAGGTGATATAATGTTAGTAAAGGACATAGTGTCTGAGGATGTAGTTTATGTTAGTGTTCCAGGAACACGTGAAAAAGCTTTAGAAATAATTGTTAAAGAAAATGTATCAGTAGTTCCAGTAGTAAAAGAAGGAACTAATAAACTAGTAGGGATATTAACACGTTCTGATTTAATAACAAATCCTGATGAAGAACAAATAGCTATGTTAATGACAAGAGATTTAGTCACTGCTGAATTAGATGAACCTATTGAAGAAGTTGCTAAAAAAATGGTTGAAAATAATGTTAGAAGAGTTCCAGTTGTAAAAGGAGAAGATTTAGCTGGAATAGTAACAGCATTTGATATCGTATCTTTAGCATTAACTAAAATGGATATTAAAGATCCTGTTGAAAATTATATGATTAAATCAGTTCCAACTGCTTGGGATCAAACACCATTAAATGTTGCATTTTTCAACATGTCTCTATTTGGTCTTAAATCATTAATAGGATTAAATAATGAAGGTAAAATGAGCGGAATATTAACTGAAACAGATTTTATTGCTGAAAGTGAAGTTATTAGTGAAACCACTGAACACAATTCAACTGTAGGTACTGAAGGAGATAAATGGTCTTGGGATAGTACAAGTGTTTTATTAATTGAAAAAAACAAACTCAAATTCACAAAAAAAGTTATTCGAGATGTTGCATCCGATAAAGTCACTACAGCTAATGCCAAAACTAAAGTTTCAGTTTGTGCTGAAAAAATGAAATCCTTAAATGTTGAACAATTACCAGTTATTGGAATTGAAGGAGATCTTATTGGTCTTGTTAGAGCTAGTGATTTAATCAAAGCTTTAATTTAAACTTTTTTATAAATAATAAAGGATTTTATTAAATCCTTTACTAATTTTTTTTTAACATATTTTTTCTAAATTTTTTTAAAACATTTCAATTTTTATAGGAGATAATACATGACATCAGAACCTATTTTAGTAATTAAAGATACACCCAGTACTATAGGAATAAGAGCTAGAGTGGGAGAAGAATATAAAGAGAATAATATCCAACTAAGTGTTATGTTAGGATATTACTGGGATAATAAGTTACCTGTTATTAAAAACCTTATAGAATTATTTGAAACAGTTATTAAAAGAACAATCAATGAAGTTTATCCACATCAAAATTTGTTTCTTAAATATGATATTATAACTGATGATATTTTAGAAAAGGCAACAATGCTTGAAATAAAATTAATTGAAGTAAAAGCAGATGGAACTGAATTCAAATTAGATGGTAAAATAATATCACTTAAAGGAATTTTATCACAAGAAGCATATGACTCTGAAGAAAATGATGAAATAATTTTAAACAAGTTTGAAAAGCATGTTGAAAAAAATATTATAACTGAAAAAAAGATGTCATTCAAAGAATTTATCAAACTTCAACAAAAATAATAAAAAAATAGTAACCTAAAGGTTTCTTCTAATTAATGGTAAAACGGTTACTAAAGTTTCTCGACCATCTTCAATATTATTAACTTTACGAGCTACAATTTTACCATTTTCAAAAATTGTAATATTTTTACCATTTATTTCTAACATTACAACACCTATAGTCTCTGAGCATTTAACTTCGCCTAATATTTTTAATTGTTCTGAAGTTTCCTTAATGTTTATAGTGTAAGGTAACTCCTTTTCAATCATAATTTTATCAGCAACATCTTTACAAGGTTTGTAAACTACAAGTTCTTTTTTATCTTCTTTAGGTGTTATATTTAAAAATATTTTGTTAAAACTAACTGCTTTAAGTTCGTTTACAATTAAATTCATTTTATTTTTATTTAATAATGAATCTAAATCACTTATTTCTATTTCAGCAGTGTTATTATTATCTCGTACTTTTACTACTTCTGCATTGGTGAGATTATGAATTAAATTTTCACAATAACTGATTCTATTAATATTTTTAGTGTTTAATTCAATATTAGTTTTAATACGGGTTGCAAGACATGTTGTAGATTTACTATAATTAATATTATTCTCTTTTAAATATCTTGTTACATCGTCACTTTCTATTCCTGCTTTTATTAATGGACTTAATATATTTTTTTTATAAGTAACTAATATACCAGGACGATCATCTAAAAGATCGCTAATATTGTTTCCATCTACAATTATTTCAATACCTTTATCGGCAGCTACCTCTTTAATCTTAGAATACATAAATTCTCGGCAAAGATAACACCGATTTTTATTATTCTTCTTAAATCCATCTATATTTAGCATGTCAATTTTAACAATTTCATGTGAAATACCGATTTCCTCTGCAATTTTCTTAGAATTTTTAATGAAATCAGTTGGCATAATGCCATTATCAATTGTAATAGCAATTGGATTATCAGAAACTTCAACAGCTAAACTAGCTATTAAACTACTATCCGCACCACCAGAAAAAGCAATAGCAATCTTTTTATCCTTAATTTCTTCTTTAACTTTTTCAATTTTTTCTTCAAAATTCATTGATAATCACTTTTTTTAATTTTCCAACTTTTTTATATACTCCAAAACTTCTATTGCATCTAAATTTTTAATATCTGGAACAGTAGCAATAAAATCAGCTAAATTATTTTTCACATCATCATCTAAATTAGATTTTGAAAAAATATAATAATAAGTTCTTTTAGGATAATAAATTGATTTAGCAACTTTTAAAATATGATTCTTCACATCATCTGAAATAATTCCATTTTTCACGGCTAAATTTAATTTATATTCCACATTCACCAAAGCTTCAGATAAAGTTGTTTTAGTTTCAGGGTCAAAAGTTACTGCAACATCATCGTCTGAAGTAATAATGCCTTCACGATACTGTTTATAAACAAAACCTAAACCAATCATCCCTAAACCATCTAATTCAGAAGCTCTTAAAGCACCCATACTACTTCCACCAACAACAACCACATTTTCATTTAAAGCCTGCATAATTTCTTTATGACTAACTGCAGGATGCTGGTGAAAAACACCATCAATAATACCAATTATGTCAGGTTTATCTTTTAAAGCTTTAATAATATCTCCTCGTTTTACCGGAGGCCTATAATCAGCATCTAATATTTTTTGAGCATCCTCAAAAGATATAGATAAACCAGTGAAAATTATAATCTTTTTATTAGGCATATTATTCACATAATTTAATTTTTAATATCATAATCTACAGCACGTTCTCCAACTCGAGAGGGATCGAGTGCATAAAGTTCGGCATTAGGAATAATTACTCTAACAACATTAACACCAATTTCTTCTCGTGTTAAATCTTTAAATAATACTTTATCCAATCCTACATCATTTAATTTTTCTATACAAGTATCAATATCTTTCTTAATAGATACAGTACTATTATTCTCAATATCACTTAATTTAATTAAATTATCATTATTCTCAAAATAATGCCTATTGATTTTCTTCATACGCTCATATCCTGCTTTACGCATAAAATCAGCTCTAGCAGTATCTTCACGAGTACCATGAATTTGGGTTGCCCTACTTTGGGCAACTTCCGTAAGTGCACGTAAAACAGCAATATCTGGATTTAAATGAGTACCCACACCTAATGTTAAAAGAGCAGCATCTTTAAGAATAGTATCATCACTAGATGCAGCAACAGTTGGAATTCCAATATCTGCAGTAATGTCTAATAAATTAATATCCACAGATTCTCTTTCAAATTTATCCAAAATATCATTGATACTATCATTTTCAATATTATTTAAATCAATTTCTTTTTTGTTCTTTTTAGTTATTTCAAAAATACTCCAAGCATCTCTTTCAACAACTTCAAAAATTCCATGTAAAACAGCTTCTTCCAATACATTACCAGAAGCTAAACCATTAGTATTTCCTTTAACAAATGCCTCAACATCATTATTTTTTGGAATATACGGATGAAAAATTAGATTAACAGGAACATCATATTCTTCCTCAGAAACTATATCAATCATTTTTGTCCATTCTAATTTAACCTCTTTTAAATAATTAATATTAACAGATTTAGGTAAAATTAAACTTTCAAGTTCAATAGGATTAGACATATCATTAAAAGTTCCAATTAGTATATCCTCATTATCTTTTGATTGTTTTTCTGCAGAATATCTTTCAAAACCCTCCATCATTGCAGATGCTTTAGCCTGAGATTCACCAATCCCTTTACCTGCATAAATACTCACACTACCTTCTTGTGCTGTTGGTCTAATTGCAGAAAAAACTGGAACACCAATACGATCAAGATCAGTAATATTTGTTATACGAGTAATTCCTGCAACTCTTAATTTATCTTCAAAATTTTCAATAGTTTCAGAAGGGTTTTTAACTCTATGTGTACCATTAAAATATTTAATTGGAATATCTGAAAACATAATGACTCCTTTTTAAAAAATTTATTATATCTTATATTATAATAATTGTTATATTACAGTTAATATAATTTTTTACAAAAAAATCAATATTTAAATAAAATTATTAAATTATAAAATCAAATTATTAAATAACATTTTTAAAATTTTAAGGAGGAAAAAAAGTAGTATGACAAAAGAGGATAATGAATTTCACATAAATAATCTAGTAAAAAAATTAGAAAAAAACAATTATGATGGAATGTTATTAACAGATTTTAATAATATTAGATATATTTCAGGGTACTTACCTACAAGTTTTGCATTTGCAGTTTTAAAAGAAAATCCTATTATATATGTAGCAGAAATGGATATGGAAATTGCAAATAAAACTAGCTCAATTGAAATTAAGAAATTTGAATCATATAATGAATTAAAGAAAATTTTTAAGGAAGAAGGATTAAGTAAATTTGCAATAGAATATAATTTAATTGCAGATACTTTCACTAAACTTAATAATGATTTAAATTTAAATATCGAGCATTTTGTGGAAGAAGAAAGAGTAATTAAATCTTCAGAGGAAATAAAAAAAATAAGCATGGCTATGGATATTGCACACACATCTCTCCTTGAATTAGACCCAAGAGCTAAACAAGAAAAAAATATGAGTGAATGGGAAACTGCATATGAACTTGGTTATCTAATGAGAAAAAATGGTGCTGAAGTTGAATCCTTTGATACTATTGTAGCTACTGGTCCAAATAGTAGTTTACCTCATGCTGTTGTAGGGCCAAAACAAATGGATTCTCATATATTAATAGATTATGGATGTAAATATAATGGATACTGCTCTGATACAACAAGAACTTATCCATCTACGGAAAAACAACAAGAAATATTTGAAATAGTATTAGAAGCACATGATAAAGCTATTGAAGCAATTAAACCAGGTATTGATGGATCTGAAATTGATGCAGTTGCAAGAGATATCATAACTGATTATGGATACGGTGATAAATTTATCCATACCACTGGTCATAGTTTAGGTTTAGATATTCATGAAAAACCAACATTGTCCCCTAATGATCACACTATATTAGAGAATAATATGGTAGTTACAGTTGAACCTGGAATATATTTAGAGGGAGATTTTGGAGTTAGAATAGAAGATACTATTTTAGTAGATAATAAAGGAAAAATAATTGGAAACTTACCACAAAAATTATAAAAAAATTCACAATTTGAAGGTTTTAAAAATGAAAATGTTAATTAATGGGGAATATTTAGATAAAGAGGAACATAAAAATATTTTAAACCCTTATAATGGAGAAATAGTAGATACTGTGCCTATTGCAAATAGGAATGAAGTTAAAAAAGCAGTGAAATCAGCTAATAATGCTAAAAAAAGTTTAACAGATATGTCTGCACGTAAAGTCTCTGAAAATTTATACACTGCCTTTGAAAATTTAAAAAAAGAAAAAGAAGAATTTGCAAAACTTATAACTCTTGAAACAGGAAAACCAATAAAACAATCTCTAGGAGAGATGGATAGATCTGTAGATACTTTAAAATTATCAGCTGAAGAGGCTAAAAGAATTTATGGGGAATCAGTACCTTTAGACGCAGGTTTAGGAGGAAAAGGATTTTTTGCATTCACTCAAAAAATCCCTTTAGGTGTAGTGGCTGCAATTACTCCATTTAATTATCCTGTTAATTTAGCTATTCATAAAATAGCACCAGCAATAGCTGCAAAAAATACTATTGTATTTAAACCTAGTATGGAAGCACCACTTGCAGGTCTTAAAATGGCAGAAATAATAGCTCAAGAATTTCCTGCAGGTGTAATTAACACAGTCACAGGAATGGGTGGCGAAATTGGTGATGCATTAGTAACTAATGAAGGAATTGACAAAATATCATTTACTGGAAGTGTAGCAACAGGTTTATTCATATCTTCCCGTGCAGGAATGAAAAAAATAACCTTAGAACTCGGAGGAAATGATCCTTTAATAGTGCTTAAAGATGCAGATATTGAAAAAGCTGTCCAAGGAGCAGTAAATGGTGCATATTTATACTCTGGACAAGTATGTATGGGAGTTAAACGTTTAATAATAGATAATTCTATAGCAGATGAATTTATAGATTTATTAGTTAAGAAAACAGAAGAACTAAAAATGGGAAATCCAATGGATGAAAAAAATGATATTGGACCATTAATAGATGAAAATGCTGCAAAAAATGTGGAAGAAACAGTCAACAATGCAATATCTGATGGAGCAGAATTATTAACTGGAGGAAAACGTAAAAATACTTTTTATCAACCTACTGTCTTAGATAATGTTAATATGGAAATGGATGTTGTAGCAAATGAAACTTTTGGACCAGTAGCACCAATTATTAGAGTAAATAATATTGATGAAGCAATAAAAACTGCAAACAATACTCGATATGGATTACAATCTGGAGTATTTACAGAAAATATGCATTATGGTCTTAGATGTGCAAATGAAATAGAGTCTGGAACAGTATGGATAAATAAACAATCTACATTTAGGACAGATAATATGCCATTTGGAGGATTTAAATCTAGTGGTTTGGGGAAAGAAGGAATTAAATATGCAGTAGAAGAAATGAGCAAATCCAAATTAATTGGGTTTAATTTAAGATAATAAGAATGTTTAAATGTTAAAGTAAATAGTTCAAAGTATTCATAATATTTTTCCCCAAATTAAACAAAATTTGAGGACTTTAAAAATTATATAAAAGAAATAAATCCCAAAATGAAAAATGGGATATTTTTAAAATTAGAGAGATATAAAAATATTAAATCTTTCTAATCTTATTTTTTTTGGATAAATCCTTCAATAAGATTTCTTGTATCATTTAATGATTCCATGGGTATGCCTTTGGGCATTTCTCCCAATTCTCCTTCAACATCTTTTAAAACAACACCATTCACACCTAAAAACATTCCTTCACTAGCAATATCCATAAATGTTTGAGGAGGAAGCAATGCCACACCAACATGATTTCCTTCTTTAACATCAAGATTATTAGTTACTACAGTAATCGCTCTTTTTTTAAGGTTAACATTACAAATCATTAAAGCGTCTGCTTGAGGATGCTTACTAACACTCATTATTTCCCCAACTATAATATCTATTCCTATAATAGGATCATTAATTGGGCCAAAAGATAATCTTTTACGTAATCCTAAAATGGTATTTAAAAAAAACTGAACTTTAGCTATATTTTCCTCTGTTTTTTCACGTTCTTCTTTAGGTGCCTTATTTAAGAATATATGATTCCATTCTTCACCACCCAAATATTTAATTACATATTTAGCTTGCTCTTCCAATTTATCAACATCTGGAGAATTAGCTAATTCTTCTCCTTCTAAATAAGAGTATAATAATGATTGAAAATCAGCATCCATATTATTAGCAGATTCCAAAGCCATTTTCTTGTTCCAATGTCCTCTAAATGCTCCAGTTTGAACAGTTCTTATAAATAATTCCTTTGATTTTTGGGCAATTAATATTCTATAATCTTTAGATGTATCCCACATTAATATCTCTCCATTTAATAATGTTGTTAATTTAATAAAAAAGTAATTAATTATTATATTAGTTATATTATAATTTAAATTTAATTTAAATTTTTATTTTAATTAATATTTACTAAAATTCCATTTTAAAATTTTTAATAATGCTTTAAGAAGTAATTCATCTTAATATTTCTTTTTATACTTTAATTTTAACAATAATTAATACTATTTTAATTTTAATAGACTATTTACACAAACTTTTTATACTAATAAAAAAAAATAATATATTACTTAAAATTTAGCTATAATTTATATTGTCTATAATTTTAATTGGGTATTAAATTATATGAATCCTTTTTTAAAAACAATATAATTATAATAGGGGCAGTATGTTTATTTTAGCTAATTCTAAAATTAAGATTACATTTAAATAATTAATATGATGGTGAAATAATGGTAGAAGTTTCCAGTCTATACGATTTAGATATATATACTATTGCAGGACAATACGTGGGAAGAGTGGCAGATGTAGTACTTAATATTAAATATGGAACTATATCTAAATTACGAGTAAGAGCATTAGAACCAGAAAAGAAAAATGTGGGTATTAGAGAAATCTTTTCTAGTGGATTAAAATTTGTTCCAGAAGAAGAAGGTGTTCAAAACTACAAAGAAGGTTTACTTGATGTAAGTTATGATAAAGTAAAAGCAATTGGGGATATAATGTTAATAGATCCACAAGATCTAATTCAAAAACCAAAACCTCAAAAAGTTGCAACAGCTCCAAATGTAGAAGCACCTAAAGCAGAAGCACCTAAAGCTCCTGTATCTGAGCGTGAATTTCAATCCGAAATAAAAAACAAAATAGAATAAACATTTTTTTTATTTTAAGATTATCCAAAATTTGAAAATCTCATTAAGAGATTTTTAAATTAATAATTATTTTTTTTCTAAAAATTTAAATATTTATAATTAATCAATATTTTCAATCAAGCAAAATTTGAATTAATTTAAAAACAATTATTTTTTTTAATCAAAACCTTTTTTTATTAAACCCAAAAATTAAGAAAAAACATTCTTTAAAAAGTGATTACAGATGAAAGTAGGAATAATAGGTTGTGGCGCTATAGCAAACTTAATAGTAAATAATATACTTGCTACTGAAAAAGAAATAAGCATAGAATTTTTTTACGACAGAGATATTGAAAGAGCAGAAAATCTAGCAGATATAGCAAATGGAATAGCAGTATTAAGTGTAGATGAACTAGTAAAAAATGTAGATTTAGTTTTAGAAGCAGCATCACCAAGTTCAGTAGAACAACATGCATTAACTATTTTAAACAATGGAAAAAGTATGATGATAATGAGTGTAGGTGCTTTAATGGATGAAAACTTACGTAATCAAATGATAAAAGCTGCAAAAGATCATAATGCTAAAATTTACACTCCTTCTGGAGCAATCCTTGGTTTAGATGGTATTAAAGCAGCTTCAATAGGAGAAATCAAAGAAGCTAAACTCACTACAAGAAAATCCCCAAGATCTTTAGGAAAAAATGTAGATAAAGAAGAAATATTATTTGAAGGTAAAGCATCCGAAGCAGTAAAAAAATTCCCATACAATATTAATGTTGCAGCAACTTTAAGTTTAGCATGTAATAGGGATATAGATGTAAAAATAATTGTGGATCCAAAAGTCAACAGAAATGTCCATGAAGTAATAGTAATCGGGGACTTTGGTAAATTCACAACTACATGTGAAAATTTACCATGCACAAATAATCCAAAAACTAGTATGTTAGCCGCTTTTTCTGCAATAAAATTGTTAAAAAGTTTCAATGATACATTAGTTAGTGGAACATAAAATTTTAATCAAAATAATTTAGGTGAAAACATTGAAAGATTATGAAATTTATTCTAATCTCAAAGTTCCAAAAGGATCTAGTATTGTTTTAAGATTAGATGGACGTAGCTTTCATAATTTAGCTAATAAATTAGACTTAAAAAAACCATATGATTTAAATTTTTCAAAATTAATGGTTGATGTTAGTACTGATTTATTTAATGAATTTTCTCCTAAGTTTATTTATACTTTTTCAGATGAAATTAACATTCTATTATCAGAAATTCCTTTTTCAGGAAGAATTGAAAAATTAAATTCAGTTTTTTCAAGTTTAGCCACCAGTTCATTAATTAATCATTTAGATAATTATTTCGCCCTTGAAAAATATCCTTTAGTATCTTTTGATTCTCGTATAATTCCTATGATTAAAGAAGATATTCCTAATTATTTTAAATGGCGACAAGATGAAGCTTGGAGAAACTGTGTAAATGGCTATGGTATTTGGGCTTTAAAAAAACAATACTCTAATATTGAAGCAAATGAAAAAATTAAAGGACTTAAATCTAAAGACATTCATAATCTATTATTTAATAAAGGTTTAAATTTAAATGATGTTTCAACTTGGAAAAAAAGAGGAATAGGATTATATAAAAAAAATAAGAAAATAAATGGTTTTAATCCAAAAACTAATCAAACAACAATTTCATATAGAAACTATTTATATGCTGACTACGAATTAGAAATATTTTCACAGGAATTTTTTAAAGAATTATTTAAAGAAGATTAAACTAAATATCATTATAATGGAGGTATAATATTTATGGTATTCAATAAAATTATTTCAAAAGTATTAAACAATGACAAACGGACATTTGATGAAGTTTGTATAGATAAAAGAGTGATTGATTCTGTAATATATTATGCAAAAGAATCTTATCCTAATGAATTTTTAGCATTTTTTGATGGTAATGTGCGAGATAATAAACTTATTTTAGATAGTCTATTATTCTTACCTGGAGAAACATCAAATACCGGAGCAACATTTAATGAAGGACTCATGCCACCTACCCAAAAAATATGGGGGACTGTTCATTCTCACCCTGGACCAAGTGCAGAACCTAGTGATGCAGACTTAATGACATTTAGTAAACATGGTTTATTTCACATGATAATATGTTTGCCTTATCAAATTTCCACCTTCTGTGCATATGATGCATATGGGGATGATGCAGATTTTACTATAGGTGAATTTGAAAATAAGAATCGTGATGCAATGTTAGATGATTTACAAGAATTACAGGATGAAATTGGTCATGGATTTTCTGAAGATTATGATGAATCAGAGGAAGAGAATACAAAGGCTTACAATGAATTTATGGAAAAATATGAAGAAGCCAAAGCCAATCATCAAAAATATGTTTATATTGATGTTGCAAAATTAGAAAATGAAAATTATAATAAAAGTTAAAAAAGATTCTAAAAAATTAGAATCTTTAAAATAACAATTTAAACTATTTTTAAAATTAAAAAAAAGAATTGCTAGTTAAACTATAATTTTAGTTTAGTAGCATCGAATACATAATCTAAATCAATCATTTCTTTTAGTACATTATTTGGTACAGGATGATCTAATGTTAAAATCATAATTGCTTCTCCGCCTGCAATATCTCTACCGACTTGCATTATACCAACATTAACATCATGTTCTCCTAATTTAGTACCAATTAATCCAATAGTTCCAGGAACATCTTTATATTTTGCAATAAACATGTCTCCAGCAGGTTTAACATCTACCCAATATTCGTTGATTTTTACAATTTTAGGTTCATGAATAAAAGTTCCTTCTGCTGAAAAATTATCTGTAGCACTTTTAGCTCGAACTTTAACTAATGAATCGTAACCTTTAGCATCATCAGTTTTACCTTCAGTAATTTTTATTCCTCTAGCTTTAGCTATGTTTAATGCATTAACTGCATTAACAGGACTAGTTAATATTGGGTTAAGGATACCTTCTAAAACTGCTCTACCAAGAATATCTTGATTTTGAAGTTTTTCTAATTCTCCACAGTATATTATTTCCACTTCTTTTAGTTTTCCTTGTAATGATTGGGAAACAAAACTTCCTAATCTTTGACATACTTCAATGTATGGTTTAAGTTCATTTTTGAGTTTATTATCGATTCTAGGTAAATTTAAAACATTTTTAGGAGCTTTACCATTATTTAAATCAATAATTTCGTCAGCAACAATAATTGCAGCATCTCTTTGAGCTTCTTTAGTTGATGCAGCTATATGTGGAGTTAAAACAATATTGTCTAAAGTAATTAATTTATTATCTTTAGGAGGTTCATTTTCATATACATCTAATGCTGCTCCACCAATTTTATTTTCACTTAAAGCAGTATATAATGCTTCTTCGTCAATAATTCCTCCACGAGCACAATTAACTATGAATGCACTTTCTTTCATAATTTCAAATTGATCATCACTAATAGAATGTTTAGTTTCTTCAGTTAAAGGAACATGTATTGTTATAAAATCAGCATTTTTAAGAACAGTATTCAAATCAGTTAATTTAACACCCATTTGCTCAGCAACTTCATCAGGTAAATAAGGGTCGTATACTATTGCATCCATTTCAAATGCTTTACAACGATTTACAACTTGAGAACCAATTCTTCCCATTCCAATAACACCTAAAGTTTTACCTCTAAGTTCAACACCCATGAATTTTTTCTTTTCCCATTTATTATCTTTAACAGATTTATCAGCAATAGTTAATTTACGAGCCATAGCTAATAATAAACCCATAGTATGTTCAGCAACAGTTATACTAGTTGATTCAGGGGAATTAACTACCATAATTCCTTTTTCAGTAGCAGCATCAAGATCAATGTTGTCTACACCAACACCAGCTCTAGCAATAATTTTTAAATTATCTGCAGCTTCAATAACATCTTTAGTTACTTTAGTTCTGCTTCTAACAATAATTCCATCATAATCTTTAATTGTAGCTAATAAATCTTCTGGAGAAATAGTTGTATCAACAACAACATCCATATCTTTTTCTAATTTAGCTATTCCCTTTTCATTTATTGCATCTGCAACAAGCACTTTCATTTTTTTCAGCCTTCTATAATTTTTTTATTTTTTAAATATTATATAAGAAAATAATTAAAATTTTATTTTAATTAATAACCAACTTAAATAACTATTTTAATCTTTCAAATTTTTAATATAAGATACTATTATTAGGAAATAATTTTTTAATATTATGTAAAATAGCAAAACTTCTGAATAAATCATTAACAAAAGTTTATAAGTTTATTTAATCATAATTTCTAATTAATTTATAAATAAAAAATTTTAAGATTAATAGGGTTATAAATTAATATAATACAACTTTAGTTTAATCTTATATTTAAAAATTATTATAAAGAAAATATTATATTAAAAAAATCTATAAAAAAAAGTTTGATTATACTTATTTTAATAATTGAAAAACTATAATTTTGGTGATAATTATTTTACAAGATGACTTAGAATTTAAAGGAAAAAAAATTCCAAAAACTATTTTAGGAACTGCAACTTTCACTGGGGACACATATTTTGGCCATAGAGCTAGATTATATGAGTTAGACTTAGAAAGTAAACCTGAAAATATTGCTAAAGTAATTGAAGCAGCTTATAATACAGGTGTAAAATCAATTAATTTAGTAAATCATGAAAATTTATTAAAAGGTTATAAAATTGCATGTAAAAATGGAGTTAAAATGGATGTAGTAGCTACAATAGGTAAGTCTAAAGTAAACTATTTAAGACCAGATTATGAAAAAGCTAAAAATGTAGATTGGATGGAAGATATTAAAAAACTTAAAGAGTATAATCCTTCCATAATGGTAATAGATGAATTTTTAGTAAATAGTTTTGATTGGGCATACATAAAAAATATTTTAAACGAAATTAACAAATTAAATATTTTCAGTGGCCTTATAACTTTCACTCCTTTTGAAACAACTGAAAAATTACTTAATTCTCCAATTATTGATGATTTTGATTTTTATATGATTCCTGTAAACAAATATGGATATATTATGGATTGTGAATCATTTTTAAAAGAAGACCAAAAAAAATTAACTAATTTGCTTAAAAAATTAAATAAAAAGATTATAGTTCAAAAAGCTTTAGCAGTAGGTATATTAAAACCTGAAGAAGCTTTTGAATTTTTGAAACAATTAAATTTTGTAGATATGATAACTGTAGGAGTAGCGAATCAAAAAGAAGTTGAATCTACATTCAATATATTGAAAGATTTATAAATTTTAAAAATTAATTATCTCTTCTTTCTTTTACTATTTTTATAAATTCTGCTGAATCTCCTACTTCTTTCATTTCCCAAGATTTCACAACAGGAATTCCATCTAATGAATCACCTATCTTTTCATTATTTACTATGAAAAATGAATCAGATAATGTGATTAATGACAAATCTTTCAAGGTTATAGCCATCTTTTTTAGAGTTTTAGAATTTCTATTATTCTCTAAATTAGCTATTAAAGGGTTATTTGGATTAACTTTAGGTTCATTTAATTTAGCTAAAGCATCAAAAGGACTTTTTTCCGTAGAAACAATACCAAAACCTAGTTTAGCTAAATCATTTGTAGGATTATCACTATTAAATGCATCTGCTTTTAATTTTGTATCTTCAGGTTGTTTATATGGTTTAAATAAATCAATATCTAAAGTTATTTTAGTATTTAAAATATTTTCTAAAGCCATTGCTGTTTCAGTATTAGCTCTAACTTTTCCATTTTCATATTTATACATTGTAGCTCTTGAAACATGAGCTAAATCTGCAAGATCTTTCAAAGATAAAGAATATTCTTTACGATATTCTTTGAGAATATTTCCATTAATTTGAACATAGTATCCGCCTCGATCAGCTAATATTTCGGGGTATTCATCATAAACAATCATATTTTTAAGAGTTTGAACACTAATAGTAGGAATTCCATGTCTTTCATATACAACGTCTTCTTCAAGGATATTATTCTTACTCTTTAATCCAACAATAAGGGGTGAAGCTAAAAAAGCATTTGATAATTCTCTTATTTCTTCAACATGTGATTCATTTACACTTTCAACATTTATAAGAACCTTTAACATCAATAGAAGTGCCTTTTTACGAGCAACCATATCAAAACAGCTGTGTTCGTAAACATGTGAGGTTTCAAACCCTTCGTTAATTAATAATTGATGTATTTCTTGAATCAATTGAGTCCTATCATTCATAAAAAAGCCTCATAAAAACTTTCATATTTTGTTTTAATGTTAATTGGATAATCTAATTTATTTTTAATGAAAAATTTAACTTAAATTTGTTATTATCATATATATTATATATTTAGAAAGTATATATAATTATTATAATTATTTTTTCTCGTAGGTGATTTTTATTAAATTTCTTCATATAGGTATAGATGATACTGATTCTCCAGATGGAATGTGTACTACTTATTTAGGTGCTAGTATCATAGATGAATTAAAAGATTATGGTATATATATAGATGGTTTTCCACGTCTTATAAGATTAAACCCTTTTGCTCGTTTTAAAACTAGAGGTAATGGTGCAATACATTTTAAAATTCCTTACGAAGGTACAGATATAAATTTAGTTAAACAATTAATTTTAAAAAGAGTTTCAGATCTTTCAATGTTTGATTGTGATAATACTAACCCGGGTGTTGTATTTTATGATGGTGAAATAACTCAAGAAATGATTAATTATTCTTATAAAGCTATTCATTCAATAATCACTATAAAAGAAGCTGAAAAATTTGCAAATAAAATAGGGGCGGAAATCCATAAATTTAAAAAAGGAAGAGGGATTATTGGTTCATTAGCTGCAATAGGATGTCCTTTAAAAGATTTTACTTATGAACTTTTAGCATATAGGGTTCCTGAAAATTATGGAACTAAAAGAGCAATAGATTATGATTCTGTAATAGAAATGGATAAAAAAACTTATCCTGATACATTTGAAAATTATGATAAAGCCGAAGATTATATTGCAATTGAACCTAAAACACCGTGCCCTGTTATGTATGGTATACGTTCAAACTCTCCAGATACACTTTTAACTGCTAAAAATATAGTTAAATTAAATGAACCCATCGAAAGATATTGTATTTATTTAACTAACCAACATACGGATATGCATTTATTAAAAATAAAACAAATTGCAGATATGAAACAATATGGATGTTATATTGTCCAAGGAAAAGTCAAAAACAACCCTAAAATCATCGAAGGGGGGCATATGTTTTTCACTTTATATGATGATTCTGGAGAGATTGAATGTGGGGCCTATGAACCAACAAAAGATTTTCGTAAAATAGTTAAAAAATTAAGACCTGAAGATATAGTTAAATTATATGGGGGTATTGGAGAGCAAGGAACATTTAATATTGAAAAGTTTTATGTTGTAAAATTAAATAAATTTGAATATAAAAATCCTAAATGTAAATGTGGAAAAAGAATGACCTCTGCAGGTAAAGGAAAAGGCTTTAAATGTAAAAAATGTGGAAATAAAATAATTTCAGATAGTAAAGTTCCTGAAAAGATTTTTAGGTCTTTAAAAGAGCAAAATTTCTACGAAACACCAATATCTGCACGTAGGCACTTAGCTAAGCCAATTGTTAGAATGAAATTTAACACTCTCAAATAATCAAATAGTATTAATTTATAAATTGGAAGTATAAAACAAATAATTAATATAAAATTTGTAATAGGGTGTATAATAATAATTTATCTTAAATTATACAAAGATTTGTTATACATTCTTTTTTTTGGAAGTGAGCGTTATATCTGCGAAAAAGGAACAACCGCACGAACATGCATTTCGTGAAAAAACGGACAAGCAAATTAAAAAGCCATGGAGAGAATATAAACTTCATATTACAGTTTTAATTATAGCCATGTTTGCTGAGTTAATTGGTGTTCAAAAAATCCATTTAACTTCAACTATAAGTATAGTTTTAATGCCTTTATTGTACTCCATGATAATAGGTCTTATTTTATATTTAGCTAAACCAATAAAATTTGTTGGTAAGAAGCAATCAAAAATGGCAGAAGGGGCTATGCTTGTTTTTATTGGTCCGTTACTTGCAAAATTAGCAGTTGCAAGTGGACAATCTATGTATGTTTTAGCAAAAGTAGGTCCTGCTTTAATTTTACAGGAATTAGGTAATTTAGGAACAATATTCTTTGCATTACCTATAGCATTATTATTAGGATTTAAACGTGAATCAATAGGTATGACCAGTTCCATCTGTCGTGAACCAAATTTAGGAATAATTATAGATAAATATGGATTTAAATCTCCAGAAGCAAAAGGAGTACTAGCTGTATTTGTTATAGGGACTATGATTGGTACAATTTATATTAGTTTCTTAGCAAGTGTATGTGCATCTGTTTTACCTTATCATCCATATGCTTTCGCTATGGCAAGTGGGGTTGGAAGTGCAAGTATGAATGCAGCAGCAATATCTCCATTAGTTTACATGTATCCAAATATGTCAAATACATTATTAGCATTTGCAGGATTCAGTAATTTATTATCATTCTGTTTTGGAATTTATGCATCTATCTTCTTGGGTATTCCTTTAACCGAATTTTTATACAAACATTTAGAACCAGTAATTGGTAGAAATGTGTCTGGTGTTTTAGGTTCAATTAGTATAAATAATGAGGGTTCTGTAGATGAAAGTTCTGATGATTCAAATATAGAATATTCCAATCAAGGAATGAAAGGTGATTAATAATGGATTGGGATATAGATTCTAATGTTATAACTTTTAAAAGAGTAATGTATTGGATTTTATTATTAATGATATTTTCAGTTATTACAGTTTGTGCTAATTATGTAGGTTATAGACATCCAATGATGGATGCTCTTGTGGGAATGTTTATATTATCTGGAATAACATTATTAGGTCTCTTAATGGAAAGACTTTTACCTTACCAAATTTCAAATATAATTTACATTAGTATAATTGGTTGTGTTCTTGCATTGCCATTTATGCCAACAGCTTCATTTGTTAATTATTATGTTTCAAAAGTTGATTTAATTTCTATTTGTACAGTATTTTTAGCATATGTAGGTATTGGAATTGGTAGAGATTGGAAAGACTTTAAAAAGATAGGTTGGAGAGGAATAATAGTAACTATATTTGTTATTTCAGGAACTTATATATGTTCTGCTACAGTAGCTCAAATAGTTTTAATTTTAACTGGAGCAATATAAACAATTCAATCTATAAAATTCTTTTTTTTCAAAAATATTTTTTTTTAAATTTAAAATATAATTATTATAAAAAATATAATAAATTTATTAAGGCAATTAAAATTTTTTAAATTATTTTTTTATTAAAACATTTAAGAGAATATAATAATGATTGTAGAGAATATCTCAAGATTTATTTTAGACACAAATTATGAAAAAATTCCTAATGAAACAATTGAAATAATTAAATCATGTTTTTTAGATTATTTGGCTGTTACAATTAGAGGATTCAATGAAACATCAACTCAAAATGCATTAAAAGCATTAAAACAAATAAATAAAAATTCCATTGATAATAAATTATTATCTAATTATGCAATAATTGGGCAAAATGAAAATAATTATTTCAATGAGATAGATACAGCTTTTATAAATGGAATTTCTGCTCACACTTTAGATTTGGATGATGGGCATCGTTTAGCACAATTACACCCTGGAGCAGTTATATTTTCTACAGCTATAGCAGTAGCACAATCAAATAATAATAATTCTAAAGAATTTATTGAAGCAGTTTTAATAGGTTATGAAGTAGCGATTATTTTAGGAAAGCTTGTTAATCCAGAGCATAGAGATCAAGGATTTCATTCAACTGGTACAATAGGAACATTTGCTGCTGGAGCAACAGCATCTAAACTATTAAAATTAAATCATTCTCAAATAATATCTGCTTTGGGACTTTCAGGCACACAATCCTCAGGTTTATTAGAGTCTGATCATCAAGGAACTATGGGGAAGTCTTTACATGTGGGAAAAGCTATAGTTAATGGTATTTTATCAGTTTATTTGGCAAAAAATGGATTTACTGGTGCAGAATCTATAATTGATGGTAATGAAGGATTCATAAATTCAATGGCAATAAAAGTCAATAAAGATGATTCTACTTTAGCAAAATATATGAACGAAAATTTTAAGGAATTTCATATTAATGAAATATATCATAAAAAATACCCATTTTGTAGACACATACATTCAACAATTGATTCCACATTAAATATTAAAAAACAAATGATAAAAAATGAAATTAATCTAGATTCAATTGATAAAATAACAATAAAAACATATAAAATCGCTGCAGAGCACAATAATTACTCTCCTAAAAATAAAGAAGATTTAAAACAATCATTACCATTTGCAGTTGCAATAGCTTTAATATGTAATAATATAAATATTAACTCAATAAATGAATTAATGGAAAATGGATTATTAACAAATAATTTAAATAAAAATCAAAAGGAAATAATTAATTTAAAAAATTTATTAAGTAAAATCACTATTATTCAAGATAATAAATTAAGTAAAATGTTTCCAGAAAAAAGACCTTCAAATGTAAATATTACATTTAATCAAAATTCTAAAAATAGAGTTTTAGAAAACACCACATATTTGCCATTAGGTGAAAAAGAAAATCCTTTAACCAAAAAAGATATTTTAGAAAAATTCCACACACTTAATCCTTATTATGATATGAATAAACTAAAAATTATTAATGAAATGGAAAATTATACAATTAATGAAATTATAAACAAAATAAACTAAAGGCACTAATATGAAAGAAACTAAATTATCACTTGAAAAATTAGGAATCCATGAAGCAACTACAGAATATGTGTCAAAAAAAAGATTTAATGATAATGGTCAATATCGTTTAGAAGTTCCAGGAATTCAGGGACCTTCAGCTTTAAACTCACTTTTGGATGCATGTGATGAAGATGATGTAATTATTCATCGAGCAACTCAAACTAAAGGAATCATGTTTTTAAAAGATTCAGAAATAGAGGAAATGGCAGAATCAGCTAAAAATGCACAAATAGAACTATTTTTAAGTGTTGGACCAAGAGCAACTTATGATACAAGTGCAACAGTACATACAGAAGAAGGAAGTCGTATAGGATATCGTCTTAGAGGATTTGATAATTTAGTATATGCAATAGAAGATGTTAAAAGAGCAACACATTTAGGTGTTCGAGGAATACTAGTTTATGATGAAGGATTACTCTATATACTATCTAAAATGAGACAAAATGGAGAATTGCCTAATAATATTCATTTTAAATTATCTGCACATGCAGGATGTAGTAATCCCGCATCTGCTAAATTGTTTGAAAGTATAGGATTAAATTCATTAAATCCAGTTAGAGATTTACAAATTCCAATGCTTGCAAGCATTAGAAAAACAATTAACATACCAATAGATATACATACAGAAAATCCAAAATCAACTGGAGGGTTTATAAGACATTATGAAGTTCCAGACATGATTAAAGTAGCAAGTCCTGTTTACTTAAAAACTGGAGGATCAATAGCTAAACATCATACATGGGATACAACAAATTCTGAAGCAAAATTACGTATTAAACAAGTAATATTAGTTCAAAATGTAATTGATAGATATTGTCCCGATGCAAAACCTTCTCCAAAAGGTTCTAAAGATTTAGTAATACCAATATAAAAGGAATATTTATGAATTTAACTGATAAAGTTTCAAAGGCCGTAATAAAAGCAAGCACAGTTTGTCCCAAAAACAGATTAAATGCCATGAAAAATGCATTAAATAATGAAACTAATGAAAATGCCTCATGGGCTTTAAAATT
>Ga0116193_1000525_pt1 | contig 36016 bp, 32 predicted proteins | sample AD_UKC115_MetaG_FD_89892 | JGI IMG/M metagenome (GOLD analysis project Ga0116193, IMG submission 89892) | Active sludge microbial communities of municipal wastewater-treating anaerobic digesters from Hong Kong - AD_UKC115_MetaG | ecosystem: Engineered > Bioreactor > Anaerobic > Digestate... | reverse complement strand
TCACCAACAAATTAAACAATAGACCTAGAAAATTATTAGGCTTCAAAACTCCTCTTCAAGTTTTTATGGCTAATTTTAAACCCAATTAATTAACTGTTGCACTTATAACTTGAATCTGCCTAACAAGTTTTCTTTTCGCTTTCAATAACTATATTGCAAAATATACCAACCAAAAATTGCTTAATGGGCGTATCAGAAAAATTAAAACATTTTCATTTTGTGCGTACTTGTGTGTATGCCATAGTTGGTGTTATTACTTACCCTGGTATAAGGCTAATTAATACATTGAAAATTGAAGGAACAGAACACTTAAAAAATTTACCAAAGAATAATGTTTTAATTGTAAGCAATCATCAAACTTATTTTGCAGATGTTATAACTTTTATTCACATACTTTCGGCTGTAAAATGGCGAAAAAATAATAGATTAGGATTGCCTTATTATTTATTAAATCCTTTTACTAATTTGTATTTTGTGGCTGCAGAAGAAACTATGAAAGGAAGTTTGATAAGCCGATTTTTTATGTTGGCTGGAGCATTAACTATTAAAAGAACTTGGAGAGCAGAAGGAAAAGAAATTAGCAGAGGCTTAGACCACAACGATACCATCAAAATAAATAAAGCATTACATACAAGTTGGGTAATTACTTTTCCGCAAGGAACTACCAAACCTTTTGCTCCTGGTAGAAAAGGTACTGGCTATATAATAAAAAACAATCAGCCTATTGTTGTGCCTGTTGTGATAAATGGATTTTGGCGTGCTTTTAATAAAAAAGGACTGAGCTTTAAAAAGAAAAACTCAATACTTTCTGTACGATTTAAAGCACCTTTACAAATTGATTATTCAAAACCTGCTGAAGAAATTGTTGAAGATATTATGAATGCTATTGAACAAAGTAAAACCTTTATGCTAAAAGGAAAGCATCATGTTATAACTGATGAAGAAAAATAATTTTTGGGTTGTTATTTTTTCTTTTTTACAACTATTTTTTTATCTGAAAATATTGGTGCGTATTCTATCACTTTATTTTGTTGTTTTATAACACCCACATCATCTTTTCTAAAATTTTGAGTAGTAATAATTGGTGTTATTTTATAATAACCTAAAACAACAATATCTTTTATTTGCTTAATGTTTATCTTGCTATCATTGTATTTAATAGTGCTTGCTAATTTTATAACATTATCTTTTGCACTAACAAGTGAAATGGTTAATACAAGTGCTACTGTGAAAGTTAAACGACTAAACATTTTCTAAATTTTTAAAGTAATTAAATTTTTAAAGTTTAGTTTTTCACTTTATTGGATGGTATTACATTAATATACAATAATGTGCCAAAAAAAGTGTATGATATAATTAGAGGCTAACTATATTGATTTTCATTTGATTATAAAAAAAGTAAGAAAATGTTTTAAATTGATTTTGTTGTTTTTATTCCACCAAAAGATTTTTTATTCCAATTTTAGGAATTTTGTTTAACAGTTTTATTGTGTTTTAAAAGTGGACTTATAATGAGTCAATAACTTTTTTCAATTTCATTCTTACTTCATTAGCAACTTCGCCTAAAGCCTCATTTTTTATTGCCATCATAGAAGCTACAGGATCTACAGCAGCAACTATTATTGAGCCATCTTTTTGTTCTTGCACCACCACATTGCAAGGCAACATAGTACCAATCATGTTTTCTGCTAAAACAGCTTTATAAGCAAATGGTGGATTACAAGCTCCTAAAATTGTATAGTTAAGCATATCTACATCTAATTTCTTTTTTAGTGTAGCTTTCATATCAATTTCTGTAAGTATTCCAAAGCCTTCATTTTTCAATGATTCTGTTACTTTGTTTATAGCGTTTTCGAAATTTATGTTTAAAGTTTTTGAAAAATAATAACTCATAATTTAATTATTTAGTGTTTTAAAAAAGTAAAAGTAAAGCCACTTCTTTACAAGTTTAGTAACATTTGTTACGTTGTGTGTTTTAAAGAAGATTTTTTCTTGAAAATTTATATTACTTTACTATAAATTCTGTATTCGTAAGCACTTAATTCGAACTGTGCAGTAGTATCGAAAGAGAATAAAAATTCGGAAAATAAATTTTGAAATATTCCTTTAAACCAAATATGATTTACAGTAATTTTTATTTTATCCTCGTTAGAAAAATTTAGCAAAACCAATACTACAGCATTTGATTTTCTTCTTAAAAAAGCTATAACATTTTCGTTTTGTGTAGGAATAATAAAAGTTCCTCCTGCAATTACAGCTTTACTTTTTCGAACAAAAAGTAATCTTTTATAGAAGTAATGTAGTTCAGGAATTTTATTCCATTCAATTCTATCTTTATCAAAAAATTGTAAGCGTTTGTAGTTGGGATTTTCCTGCCCACTATAAATTAAAGGTATTCCATTCCATGTACAAGTGAATACAGCTAAGACTTTTGCAGCATTACCATATTTTTCATATTCAGTACCATTCCAACTGTTTTCATCATGGTTGGATGTAAAAAAAAGTTTAATACCACCATAAGAATATTTTGCATATTCATCTAAAATAGCCCCTACATTTTTTAAGGTTATTTCTTGTTTAAAATATTTGTCTAAAGCATGCATCCAATTCCAAGCATAGGTTACATCAAAAGCTTTGTAGTACTCATTATTTTCACATTCTGCCAACCAGAATAATGGTTTTATAGCATCGCATTTTTTTCTTGCTTTTATCCAAAAATCAATAGGCACTAAATGAGCCATATCGCATCTAAAGCCATCAATTTTACATTCTTTAATCCAATATTGCATGGCTTCAATCATAGCATCTTGCATTGCTTGATTATTATAGTCTAAATCAATTACATCTTTCCAACCATTTTTTTCTGTAAAATTTCCATGTTCATCTTTTAAATACCAATCAGGGTGTTCTTTTGTCCAATGATGGTCGTAGCCTGTATGATTGGCAACCCAATCAATAATTATTTTCATTCCTAATAGATGGGCTATATCTACCAATTTTTTAAAACTTTCTACATCTCCAAATTCCGGATTAATTTCTGTGTAACTACTGCAAGCATAGTAGCTACCTAAAGTGCCTTGTCTTTTTTCAATACTGATAGGGGTTATAGGCATTAACCATAAAATAGAAACCCCCATTTCATACAACCTTAAAATGTGAAAAGAAAATGCTTCAAATGTACCAGCAGCGGTGTATTGCCTAATATTTACTTCATAAATATTTGCACCAATTGCCCATTTAACTATAGGAAAATTTTTAAGCATATAACTTATAGAATAACTCTAAAAATAATTATTTATTTAGAAGTTGAGGCAAAAGAGAATCAACAAGTGTGAATTATGTGTAGCAGTTTATCTGTAAACAAAACCAAGTTCCAAAATATAATCTTCTTTTGATTTTTGTACAAGTGTAAGTTTTATCATTTTAGGTTTTGGACTATCTATATCATCGAATTTTAAAAAATAAACTTCTCGTAATTTATTGCTTTCAAAAGGTGGTAAAAAGTAAACATAATCATCAGTTAAGCTTACTCTCATATTGCTTAATGTTGCTTCAAATTCCTTTTTAGCATCAGGCAAATCTGTAAAACCATATTTGTCGTAAATTACAACAGTTGTATCGCCTTGTTTGCGAGTTCCTCTACATACAAAAGTGGGTATATCTCCTAAACAACCTTGAGGCTTTCTTTTTTGAAAAGCAGGTAATTGGCTTTTAAAAGCACTGGCAAACATGAAACTTTTTATGGGCTCGTTGCGAGCTATTTTATAAAAAAACTGTGGGCTACCTCCTTTTATTTTTAATAATAAATTGATGGAACTATCTATTTCATTTTGCTGTAATTCTACAAAAATATTAAACATAAAAAAACCTGTATTTTGTGTATAGGCAATTTTTGTTTGTTTTAGCCAAGGCGTATTTTTATTACCATCAATACTTTTAAAAAGCACTTTACCGCCTAAGGATTCTGCAATTAAATTACTTAGATTAATGTAAGTGGCTTCTACTGCTTCTAAGTTTGGATAAGTGCCAAAATAGTATGCAGCATAAGGAATAGAATCATGAACAATTCTACCATATACGGAGCCTTTTAATTTTACTTTATTGTAAAAAACGGGAGCATCTGTAAAAATAGAATCTAAACCTTTAATGGGTTTATCTTGAATGTTTTTAAAATAATTTGATGAGCTATTTAATACAAAAACAAAACTTTTAGCAAAGTCGTTTCTTTTTTGTTTAGGTGTTGTAACTACAAATTCTTGTGCATGAAGTGTACACAAAAAACTACTAAATAACAATATAGTTACAAACTTAAACATAAGGGTTAGTGCATGAATTAATAATTATTTAGGGGCAATAACCATTAATATAACGAAGATAAAGTATTAATTGTTATATTATTAAGTGAGAGTAATAAACTACTACATTATTTGTTTAGCTTTAGATAAAAATTTGAGAGTGTTATATATCCATTGCTTTTAAAAAATCAGTAACCAAATAGCTTACTAATTTTCCTGTTGATGTGTCTGTTTTTCCATCATCCAATTTGGTAGCACCTTCGCAAATGTGTAAGTAGGCTGGTTTGCTTTGAGTTGTTGTATAATGTATGAATTGCCTTGCATGATTAGCAGTTATTCCAACAGGTGTATAGGCACTGCTTAAAGTATTGTTGATACTGTCTAAATCTAATTCAATTCCAGTTAAAGAATCTTCAGTAAATTCTGTAGAGTATAAAACAGATTGGATAAAGTTTTTCTTTTCATGAATAAAAATGTCTTCGTAAGTAATACAATCAATAAATGGATTGTTTACCATATCCATCCAAACATTTTGTTGAATATAATTTTCATGTAAACCTACGATACAGTATTTTTCTAAATAACCATCTTCTTCTGCATATCTAAAACCATTGCCACTATGCCTGCCTTCTATTGGTCTATAATCTGTATGAGCATCTAAATTTATGGCATTAATTTGTGCTAAAGGGATTACACCAGCTTTATACCAACCCTTAGCTGCACCTTTAATACAAGGGTAAGCATTGTTATGTCCACCACCAATTACAATAGGCATTTTATTATTTTGAGTAATAATATGCATTAATTGCTCTACCTCTGTATCAATAGTGTTTACAGCTTTTCTATAAGCTTCAATTTTTTCATCTTCGTTTTCAATAGTATTTTCTATTACTGTTTTTAGTGAAGAAAAATCAAAATGCCCCAGTATTAATATTTCGGAACCATCTAAAAAATCGTTGCTTTGAATGTTTAAAAAAGAGTTTAAAAAAGATTGCCATAATGTATCGGCACCTCCAATACCATAATTTGCTTTTACACCAATATCTTCTGGAATGCCAAATAAAATATATTTTACTGAAGGTTGTTTTATGGCTTCTTCTATGTTTGATGCAGGAGCAATACATCGTATTCTTTCACCCAATTTGGTTTCAAATCTTCTTACTTTGGTAAGAGATAGAATGTGTTGCTTGGTATAAAAATTAAAATATCTCATACAGTAAGTTTAATTGATTTGATAAAACAAAAATAGTAAAGCAATAATACATTAAATTTTAAAGAAAAATTTTACATTCTTTTCATTTCAAAACACACTTCAACATTGCCTTGAAAAGACGTAATAGGAGGGTGCAGTTTTTTAATGCTTACTAAAATGTTATCAACTAAGGAAAAGTTTTTTAAAATAAGTTTACAAATATCCTGGGCAACTGTTTCTAATAAAAGAGTTGGTTGCTTCATCCTTAAAGCAACCAACTCGTAAATTGCTGCATAGTTTATAGTTTCGTTAATAGAGGTAATGGTTTCTTTTACTTCATATTGTAGAATAGTAATATTAACTTCAAATTCATTGCCTATTATTCTTTCTGCTTCATACAAACCATGGTAGGCATAAAACAATAAATTGTTTAAACGAATACTAAGCATACTTATTATTTTAATGACCTAAAGTGGCTAAATATCTTTCAGCATCTAAAGCAGCCATACAACCACTTCCAGCAGCAGTTACAGCTTGTCTGTATATTTTATCTTGTACATCGCCAGCAGCAAAAACGCCTTCTTTATTTGTTTTAGAACTTCCTGCAATGGTTTTTATATAGCCTGTTTCATCCATATCTAACCAGCCTTTAAAAATTTCACTATTAGGGTTATGTCCTATGGCTACAAAAAATCCACTTATAGCTATTTCAGTCGTTTCTCCTGTTTTATTATTTTTAATTATTACACCTTCTGTTTTGTTTTCACCTAAAATTTCAACAGTTTCACTGTTCCAATAAATTTTAATATTAGGTGTAGCTACAACTCTGTCTTGCATTACTTTGCTTGCACGCATTTCTCCTTTTCTAACAATCATGTGAACAGTGCTGCAAATTTTACTTAAATAAATGGCTTCTTCTGCAGCAGTATCACCAGCACCAACAATAGCTACTTCTTTTCCTTTAAAGAAAAATCCATCGCATACTGCACAAGCACTAACACCAAAACCATTTAATCTTTGTTCACTTGGAATACCTAACCATTTTGCAGATGCACCAGTACAAATAATTACAGCATTTGTTTCAACCCATTTTTCTTCATCAATTTGTACTTTGTAAGGTTGTTTCTCAAAATCAACTTTAGTAGCAATGCCATAACGAATATCTGCACCCATTCTTGCTGCTTGTTTTTCAAAATCTATCATCATTTCAGGACCTAAAATCCCTTCTGGATAACCAGGGTAATTTTCAACATCTGTTGTATTGGTTAATTGTCCACCAGGTTGTATGCCTTGGTACAAAACAGGTTTCAAGCCTGCACGAGCAGTATAAATAGCTGCTGTATAACCTGCAGGTCCACTACCTATAATTAACACTTCTATTTTCTCAATTGTTTCGTTCATAAAAATAAATTTCAATTCAGGCAAATGTAACTAAGCAAACTAATTTTTTGAAAATGGTTTTAAGCAAAGTGAGTTTTATTTGTAAATATTTTTTGCACAAATAAAAAAAGTATCAACAAAAAAATATTTATTCTAAAGATAGTAATATCATAAAACTGTATTTTTGCAAAGATTTTTTTATAACCTCAACTTTACTGTATGACCTGGAAACAAATGTTCACATCATCGGTAGGCAAGAAACTCATAATGGGCTTTACCGGTATTTTTTTAATTCTTTTTTTAATAGTACACGTTAGCTTAAATGCCTTTATATGGGCAAATGATGGTGGCGTAATGTTTAATCAAGGTGCTCATTTTATGGGTAGCACTGTTGTACCAAGAATTTTAGAAATAGGTTTATTTCTTGGAATTATTTTACACATTGTACAAGGCTACATGTTAGAAAGTCAAAATAGAAAAGCCAGAGGTAAAGTAAAATATGCTGTTAGCTATGGTAATAAAGGAAGTAAATGGTATAGCAGAAGTATGGCTTTATTAGGAACAATTATTTTATTATTTCTTATAGTACATATATCTCATTTTTGGTTGCCCAATCGTTCTCATCAAGGGTTTTTATTAGGCGAAGAAATTAATTTATACCAAACCATGAAAGAAGTGTTTAGCAATATTTGGGTTGTATTGGTATATGTATTAAGTTGTATTTCTTTGGGCTATCACTTAGCACATGGATTTCAAAGTGCATTTAGAACTTTAGGAGTTCATAATAAGAAATATAATACAATGCTTACATCAATAGGTTATTGTTTTTCTATTGTTATTTCTTTGGCATTTGCATTAATGCCAATTAGTTTTTATTTAGGTTGGATTCAGTAATAGAAAGCAAATCATTTTCAAAGTAATAATTGAAATGATGTTTTGCTAAACTTGAAATTTTATTTTAAAAATAAGAATCATCAAACTACCAAATAGATAAAATATGTTAGATGCAAAAATTCCTTCAGGATCTTTAGAAAATAAATGGAAAGAATATAAAGGTCATTGTAAGTTAGTAAACCCAGCTAATAAAAGAAAGTTAGAAGTAATTGTTGTGGGTACAGGTTTAGCTGGAGCAAGTGCTGCTGCAACACTTGGAGAATTAGGTTATAAAGTAAAAGCATTTTGTTTTCAAGATAGTCCACGCCGTGCACATAGTATTGCTGCACAAGGTGGAATAAATGCTGCTAAAAACTATCAAAACGATGGCGATAGCGATTATCGTTTGTTTTATGATACCATAAAAGGAGGCGATTATAGATCAAGAGAAGCCAATGTATATCGTTTAGCAGAAGTTAGTGCCAATATCATAGACCAATGTGTAGCACAAGGTGTTCCTTTTGCTCGAGAATATGGTGGTTTATTAAGCAATAGAAGTTTTGGTGGCGTACAAGTACAAAGAACTTTTTATGCAGCAGGACAAACAGGTCAGCAATTATTAATTGGAGCTTATCAAGCATTGGAACGCCAAATTTCTTTAGGCACTGTAGCCATGTATAACAGACATGAAATGCTTGAAGTAGTTACTGAAAATGGTAAAGCTATTGGTATTATTACAAGAGATTTAATTACAGGAAAATTAGATAGACATTTTGGAAATGCAGTTTTATTGTGTACTGGTGGTTATGGCAATGTGTTTTATCTTTCTACCAATGCAATGGGTAGTAATGTAACAGCAGCATGGAAAGCTCATAAAGCTGGTGCATTTTTTGCCAATCCTTGTTATACTCAAATTCACCCAACTTGTATTCCTGTTAGTGGCGATCATCAAAGTAAATTAACATTGATGTCAGAATCTTTAAGAAATGATGGAAGAATTTGGGTGCCCAAAAAACAAGGAGATACGCGTAAGCCAAACGAAATTCCTCATGAAGAAAGGGATTATTATTTAGAAAGAAGATATCCAGCTTTTGGAAACCTTGTACCAAGAGATGTTGCCAGTAGAGCAGCAAAAGAAAGATGTGATGCAGGTTATGGCGTTGGCTCAAGCAAACAAGCTGTTTACTTAGATTATGCTTCAGCAATAGAACGTTATGGTAAAATAGAAATTACCAAACATGGCAGAAACCCTGAAGAAGCAAGTAAAGAAGAAATTACAGTATTAGGAAAAGGAGTTGTAAAAGAAAAGTATGGCAACTTGTTTGATATGTACGAAAAAATTACAGGCGAAAATCCTTATGAAACTCCTATGAGAATTTATCCTGCTGTACACTATACAATGGGAGGTTTATGGGTTGATTATGAATTAATGACAACAGTGAAAGGCTTGTATTGCTTGGGAGAAGCAAACTTTAGTGATCATGGTGCTAATAGGTTAGGAGCAAGTGCTTTAATGCAAGGTTTAGCAGATGGTTATTTTGTAATTCCTTATACAGTAGGTAATTATTTGGCAGATGAAATTTACAACAAACCTATACCTACCTCTCACGAAGCATTTGAAGCAGCAGAGAAAAAAGTAAATGACAGAATTAATACTTTAATGAACATTAAAGGAAAAACATCTGTAGAAAAATTTCACAAACGCTTAGGAAAAATTATGTGGGATAAATGTGGTATGGCAAGAAATGAAAAAGGATTGCAGGAAGCCATTGTAGAAATTCAACAATTAAGAAAAGAGTTTTGGCAAGATGTAAGAATACCTGGGGAAATAAATGAATTTAATCCTGAATTAGATAAAGCAGGACGTGTTGCTGATTTTCTTGAGTTAGGAGAATTGATGTGTATAGATGCCTTGAATAGAAAAGAAAGTTGTGGAGGACATTTTAGAGAAGAAAGTCAAACTGAAGAGGGAGAAGCTTTACGTCATGATGCAGAGTTTATGTATGTTGCTACATGGGAGTTTAGTGGAGAAAGTAATTGGACAATGTACAAAGAACCTTTGAATTATGAAGTTGTAAAGCCAACTCAAAGAAGTTATAAATAGTAAGTACAGTATTGATTAACATAAGAACTAATTCAATATTTTAAATAAAAAATAAATGTTGAAAAGAAGTGTAAGTATAATGAGTATATTTTTTTTATTTGCTTGTAATAATTATACAACAATAAAGGAAAACTCCACTACACCAAAAGCAACATTTTTAGGTCTTTGGAATGTAAATTATATAACAGAAACAGATTTTGCTATTGAAGATGGCGACACACTCAAAGGTCCATTTGTAGATACTGTAAAAAATACAACCATCTATTTTACTAAAGACAGTATAGTGTTTTCGCAAATAGATACTGACACTTTAGTTAGCAAATACACTTATCAAAACATAAAAGATTCTGTTTTAAAAGTAGTAAATACAGCAACCAAAGATTCAATGAAAATATATATTCAGTATGTGGATTCATTGAAGCTACAATGCAAGAATGTAAGATATGATGAAAGAAGAGGCAATAAATATGAAGTACAATTAAATTGTAATAAAATTCTTAAAAATTAAACTTAAAATACTATGGAGCATTACAACATGAATTTGAATTTAAAAGTATGGCGTCAAAAAAATTCAAAAACAAAAGGTGAGTTTAAGATGTATAGAGTAGAAAATATTTCATCTGAAATGAGTTTTTTGGAAATGTTTGATGTACTAAATGAAAGACTAATTGAAGAAGGCGATGATCCTATAGCTTTTGACCATGATTGTAGAGAAGGAATATGTGGCATGTGCTCTATGTATATTGATGGAAAACCACATGGTCCTTGGCAAGGCAACACAACTTGTCAATTACACATGAGGGCATTTAAAGATGGAGATACCATTGTAGTAGAGCCTTGGAGAGCCAATTCTTTTCCTGTAATAAAAGATTTAGTGGTAGATAGAACTGCATTTGACAGAATCATTCAAGCAGGTGGTTATATTTCTGTAAATACAGGTAATGCTGTAGATGGAAATGCTTTACCTATCAATAAAAATATGGCAGATGCTTCATTTGCTGCTGCAATGTGTATTGGTTGTGGAGCTTGTGTAGCAGCATGTAAAAATAGTAGTGCTATGTTATTTTTATCTGCCAAAGTTTCGCATTTAGCTTTATTACCTCAAGGTGAACCAGAAAGAAAATCAAGAGTTTTAGATATGGTAGCCCAAATGGATAAAGAAGGTTTTGGTTCTTGTACCAATACAGGTGCTTGTGAGGCAACTTGCCCTAAAGAAATTTCTATAAGCTACATAGCTAAATTAAACAATGAGTATTTATGTGCAGGTTTAACTACTGAATAAAAAATTGTAGCCTGAATTTATTTTTTAAACCCTGCTTTGCATACACAAAGCAGGGTTTATTATTGATGTTTATTGAAAATTACATTCCACCCATTCCTCCTCCTCCCATTTCATTACCTCCTTCACCTTGGTCTCCTTTACTACTTTTTCTCTTAAATAAAGAAGTATCAAATTTACCAAAGCGGTAAGAGAAATTAATTCTAAACACTTGAGGGTCTCTGTATCTATCTGTATTTTGAGTAAAGAATACAGCTTCTGTATAAGTTTTATCGTGAATATTGAAAATGTTGTTCATACTAAATGTAAGTGAACCACTTTGTCCATTTTTCCAAGTCCAATCTTTTTTAATGGCAATATCCATATCAAAATATTTAGGCAATGTATAACCTTGTGCTAAGGTTTGATTTCCTCCCCACATTCCACCACCTCTTCCTCCACCACCACCTCCACGTCCTCCTTGAGGTAGCAATATTTTAGAACGTGCATCGCCAGAAAACTGAATAGAGTAGCCTTTGCCTAATTTAAAATTATTATTCATTTTAGCATACCAACTTACTATAGAGTTATCAATGCTTTGGCCAGGAATATTTGCATTAATTACAGCACTGTAAAGATTTAGGTTAAGCGTTAAATCCCACCATTTAGTAATGTTCATTTTGTTGGTTAATTCAAGACCATAGGTATAACTTGTGTTGGCATTGATAAAGCTTGTATAAAATAAACTATCACTTGGAATAATACCATTTTTTATATTTCTATTAATGTCTTTAAAAATGTAACGTGTAATTAAATTAGTGCTTTGTTTAAAATAAGCTGTTGCTAAAAAGTTTGCTCCTTTTGTATAATTATTGTTGTAAGATAATTCGAAAGAGTTTGTAAACTCTGGTTGTAAACCAGGGTTACCAACAGATGGATTTTGAGGATCTGTAAAATCATAAGTTGGAAGTAATTGATAAAAACCTGGTCTGTTTACTCGTCTTGAATAATTTAATTGAATATCTTCTTTATCACTTAATTTATAAGTAACAAATGCACTTGGGAATAAACTTATATCGTAATTTACCTTAAACGTACTGGAATCAACACCTCCAAGTGTCATTAGTGTACCTGTATAATTAGAACTTTCTGTTCTAAGACCTAATTGAAAACTAAATTTTTTATATTTAAAACTATAAGTAGCATAAGCTGCATAAACTTGGTCATTAAATTTATACCTGCTACTTGCAGCATTGCTTAATACAAATCCTGCACCACTTGTATTGTCATTTATATATTGCAAATTCTTTGTTCCAAAATCTCTTATAGCTGCTCTTACACCCAATTCTAACTTAGTATTTTCTGTAAGTTTATTTTCATAGTCTGATTGAATTGTAAAGAATTTATTGTAACCTTCTCCATCACTTTTTTGTTGTAATAAAGGATATTTTTGAGTATGTGCATTATCAAAAACAGTAGTATTTATTTCAGATAAATTATTGCTGTTACTTGAGTTGTAGTTAATATCAGCAGAAATACTATGACCATTTTGAGCAAAATTGTGTTTGTAGCTTAATTGCCCACCAAAGTTTTTAAAATTAAAACCAGATTTAGTATCTCTATTAGAAGTTGAAAATAAACTATTGGTTATACTGGTATCAACATTTTGGATAGCATCATTATCAAACTTTCCTTTGTTAAAATTTGTTGATACTGAAATGGTATTTCTATTGTTTAAAAAATAATCTAAACCAACACGGAAGAAACTAAAAAAGCCGTTCATGGTATTATCGCTATTAGAAAGCACAGAGTATGCTGGTGTACTTGGAGGTGTTGCAGAAAAATCAGTATTAGCGAAGTTGCTGCCTATAGATTTTCTTTGATTAAAAGAAGCACTTCCAGAGAAATTTATTTTTCCTTCACGATAATTAAAATCTATACCTGTATTTAATCTTGCTCTTGAATCACTTCCTAATCTTATATTTCCATTGTAGCCTGTTCTTTTATTTTTTTTCAATACAATATTTATTATACCTGCATTGCCACCACTTGCATCAAATTTTGCAGAAGGGTTTGTAATAATTTCAACCTTTTCAATAATATCAGCAGGTATTTGGTCAAGCGTTAAAGTAGTAGGTCTGCCATCAATAAAAATTTGAGGAGTAGCATTTCTTAATTGTACATTTCCATCAATATCTACTGAAAGAGATGGAATAGTTTTCATTACTTCTGTTGCTGTTTGCCCTGTACTTACAATGTTTTTATCTACATTAAACACTTTTCTGTCAATGCCCATTTCAAACATTTGTTTTGTAGCAGTTACTGTAACATTTCCTAAGTCAGAAGCATCTTGTTCTAATTTAATATTCCCTAAATCAATGTCATAATTTGCTCCCATTCCTCCACCATCTGCACCTCCTCCATTTTTTGAAGGCTTGCTAAACTTTAAAACTTTTTCATAGGGTTTATATCCAATTACGGTTGCTTTAAGTTTATAGGATTGCATTATATTTAGTTCTTCAAAACTAAAATTACCATTTGCAGGTGCAATCATCATTTTTACTACTACTTCGTTCATTTGTTTTGTTGCAGAGTCTAATACATTTGCTACAAGCTGTACTGCAACAGCATCAATAGGTTTATTGGTTTTAGAATCAACAAATTTTCCATAGAAATGTCCAATATTTCCTCCCATTTGCCCTCCTTGTCTTCCTCCACTACCTGGTGTATATTGTGCTATGCTATTAAATTGCAATAATGCGAGAATGAAAACTAAATATATGTACCTCATAAAATGGTTATTAAATTGTTTAATGATGCAAATTTGAATTTTAAAGTGGATGGTATTATGTTATAAAGTATAAGTGGTAATTTATGTAATGTGAAAGGATGAAATATAATTTTTGAATTGGCAAATGTATATTTTTAGACTATGAAAATTTGTTAGAATATTATTAAATAATCAAAGTAATGAGTACTTGAAAAATACCAATAATAAAGCCTAAAATACCGCCCAAAATTTCAACAAATTTTAATTCTTTTTTCATGATGCTATTTAAAATGTCTTCCAATTTATCCGATGAAAAATTGTTTACTTTTTCGGTTACAATTTTTTCTAAGTCTAAATCGTTTTGCAATTTTTCCATGTAGTTACTCATTACTTTCGGGAATAGTTCTTGCAACTCAGTTATAAATACAGTTTTTAGTTGTTCAATAGTTTTATTGCCAATAAACATACTTATCATAGGCATTTGCTGTGTAAGTTTTACCCTCAAAAAATTATCAATATGCTCTTCTACCAGAGGCATCATTTTTTGTACATTATTTGGATTGGAAATTTTTTCTTCAATTTCTTTAAATGATAAGAGCTCATTGCTTACCACTTTTCCTAAATTTTCGGCAAACTGTTTTTGTTTTTTAGGGAAAATTCCTTGAAAAGTAATACCTACTATTTTTATTGGAATTTTAGGATGAAATAACATTTTTATAGCAATCCAATTGGTAAACCATCCTATTAAAGCAGAAATAATTGGTATTAAAATAAGTCCGTAATAATTCATAAATTATGTATTAAAATAAGAAGCCTTGTAATTATTTTTTTACAAGGCTTTAAAAACTTTAAGGGAGGGCAATGGGTCTCGAACCCACGACCTACAGTGCCACAAACTGTCACTCTAACCAACTGAGCTATGCCCTCCATTTATTGAGGAGTGCAAAAGTAATTGAATTTACTATTCTGCAAAAATGATTTTTAATATTGCACTATAAAAACTTCTGTTAATAGGTGTAATTGGTAATAGGTTACTTTCAAAAAACATTACATTTGGGCAATTATTATGCAAAAATTTATTCAATTTATGAAGAGTAGAAAAGGTATTATAGTGCTTGTAGCATTAACATTTGGTATTTTATTTTTCGCATTTGCCAATAACAATATTTTAAATGGTAAGAGTGATGATACATTGAGTCAAAAGAAAAAATTATTAGTTTCTATTGGTGTTTTAATTGAAAAACAACATTATAGTTCGCCCAAAATTGACGATAAGTTTTCTAAACAAGTTTTTAAAGATTTTTTAGATGCTTTGGATAATGAAAAAAATATTTTTATTCAATCGGATATTGATGGGCTTAAAAAATATGAGAATTATGTAGATGATGAAATACATGGAGCAGATTTAAAAATTGTTCCAAGTATTAGTAGTGTTTATGAACAAAGAATTAATGAAACAGTTGCTATTTATAAAAATATTTTAGCTAACCCTTTTGATTTTTCAAAAGATGAAGATTATATAACAGATTTTAAAACGTTGGATTTTGCTAAAGATGAAGCAAATAAAAAAGAACGTTGGCGGAAAAAATTAAAATATCTTACGTTAGAACGTTATGTGGATTTATTATCACAAAGAGATAAACTTTCTTCAACAGATACTGCTTATAAAACAGATGCACAATTAGAGCAATTAGCAAGAGATAGAGTAATGGGTATTATGGATAAAACATTTCAAAAAATAAAAGTATCTTATTCTTTTGACAAGTTATTCAACACTTATGTTAATGTAATTACTAATACCGTAGATCCTCATACAGATTATTTTCCTCCTGTAGAAAAAAGAGCTTTTGATGAAAGTATGAGTGGACGTTTTTATGGTATTGGAGCACAACTACAAGAACAAGATGGCATAATAAAAATTGCATCTGTAATTGCTGGTTATCCTGCTTGGCGTAGTGGCGAAATTGAACCAAATGATATAATAGTAAAAGTTGCTCAAGGTAATGAAGATGCAGTAGATATTACAGGTTACGAAGTTACTGATGCTGTAAAATTAATAAGAGGTAATAAAGGAACAGAAGTGAAATTAACCATAAAAAAACAAAATGGAACTGTAAAGGTTGTATCCTTAATTCGTGATGAAATTATTCAAGATGAATCGTATGTAAGAAGTGCCATTATTCATGAAAATGGGAAAAAAATGGGCTATATTTATTTACCCGATTTTTATGCAGATTTTGAAAGAGCCAATGGTGCAAGATGTTCAGAAGATGTGGCTAATGAACTCATAAAATTAAAAGCAGAAAATGTAGAAGGAATTATTCTTGATTTAAGAAGTAATGGAGGTGGCTCTTTGTACGAAGTTGTACAAATGGTAGGCTTGTTTATACAAGATGGTCCAGTAGTTCAGGTAAAAGATAAAGCAGGTAAGGTTTCTGTACTAAATGATGAAAATCCTTCTGTACTTTATACAGGTCCATTAGTTGTTATGGTAAATGGGTTTAGTGCATCTGCTTCTGAAATTTTTGCAGCAGCAATACAAGATTATAAACGAGGAATTATTGTTGGCACCAATTCTTCTACCTATGGTAAAGGCACAGTGCAAAGAAATATTCCATTAGGCAATGTAATTGATTATAGCACTGGTAGTACAGAGTTTGGAGCTGTGAAATTAACATTTCAAAAATTTTATCGTATAAATGGTGGCTCAACACAGCTTAAAGGAGTAGAACCTGATATTGTTTTGCATGATACTTATGAGTATTTAGAGTTTAGAGAAAAAGACAATAAAGATGCCCTACCTTGGGATGAAATTCAAAAAGCAAATTACAATATAGATAAAACTGCTGCAACAGAATTAGATAAAGTAATTGCAGAAGATAAAAAGAAAGTAGAAGAAAATGCAACCTTAAATATTATTCATAACGATGCCTTATGGTTAGCTAAAAACACTAAGAAACCAGTGTCTTTAGATTTGAATAAATACAAAGAATTTCAAAAATCTATTAAAAGCACAGTTGCTCAAATAGCTACACTCTCTAAGCTAAAACAAGATATGAATATAACTGTTGCAAAACCAGATGAGGCTAAATATTTTTCAAATACTGATAAAGCAAAAGGAGAAAGATATCAAGCATGGTTGAAAAATATTAAAGGCGATATGTACATACAAACAACAACCAATTTTCTTATTGATTTAATCAACAAAAAATTCAACTACAATTTTAGCAACAACTAATTTTTTAGTAAAATATTTCTCTACAACGCTTCAAAAAATTTGAAGCGTTTTTTATTTTATACAATCAAGCAGCAGAAAAGAAAAATTTTAAAATTTTTCTGCAAGTTAATATATCCACATTGTGTGGATTATTACTAATACTATAAGTAATGTGAAAGGGTAACTTTGAAAAGTTTATTAACCCATTGATTTCTATGCCAAAATCTATTCATTGCTGTTGCTTGCAATCAACACATGTAATAGCGGTATTTACTGCTATTGTATTATTAACAACATCATGCTCCAATACAAGAAATCTTGTAATACTAAATGATGTTCCAGATTCAGCAAGAATTGCTTTACCTTATTTAGAAGCTCCCATAAGTACTATACAAGCAGATGATATTTTAGAGATAAAAATATCTGGCAGCAACCCTGAAACTACAAATGATTTTAATACAAAAGGAGCTGGCTTTGCACCAATGGGCTCTGGAGGTGTTACTGCTACTTCATCACCAAACTATTTAGTTGATAGAGAAGGAAATATTGAAATATATAAAATTGGAAAAATTAAAGCAGCAGGATTAACATTAGAACAATTTAAAAATAACCTTGTAACACTCTTAGAAAAAGAGTTGGTTGCTCCATCGGTTGTTGTGCGTTTTACCAATTTAAGATTTACAGTTTTAGGAGAAGTTCGTACACCATCAGTTTATTCAACTCCCAACGAAAAAATTTCTATTTTAGAAGCATTAGGTTATGCAGGCGATTTAACAATTTATGCAAAAAGAAATGCAGTAAGAATTATAAGAGATAGTAGTGGACACAGAGAAATTGGAAACATAAATCTAAACCAAAAATCTTTGTTTACATCGCCATTCTATTATATAAAAAGAAATGATGTGATATTGGTTGAGAGTGATTTCTCTACTAAAAAACAAAATGAAAGCATTGCCAAAACGGCAAGTTTAATTGGTATTTTAAGTAGTTTAATAACAGTTATTTATTTAGTGTTAAGAAAATAATATTTATAGCGTATAAATGAGTTACCCTATTCAAGGAAATGAGCAAGAGGTTGTACATCAACAACAATCATCAAGTATAAACCAACTTGATGCTAAAAAGCTTATTTATAAATTAATTGGCATTCTTCCTTGGGTAATTATTTGCTTAGCTATTAGCATTTTTGCAGCCAACCTATATTTACGTTATACTCCTAAATTATTTCGTGTAAGTGGTAATTTATTAATCAAAGATGAAGACCAATCCAACTACAAATCCTTACAGGAATTAGGTATATTACCAGGTAATATTGATGTACCCAACCAAATTAAAATTTTAGAATCTTATACACTAACAGAAAGAGTAGTAGATTCCTTAAAACTTCAATTAAAATTACGTCAAGAAGGGAGAGTAACTACTTCAGAATTGTATGGCAAAACAATGCCATTCCGAATTATAGTTACAGAAGAATTTGAAAATGTAAAACCAGCAAGCTATCATTTAAACATTACAAGAGAAAACTTTGTAATCTCAGGTCCAGAAGGACAAAAAAAATACACTTATGGCGACACCGTAGAAATAGTTTATGGAAAAATTATTTTAGAAAGAAATCCATTAATAAAAATTAATCCAAATGGTTACCAACTTACTGTAAACTCTAAAGATGCAGAAGTAAATGCTTTAAAATCTAAAATTACAATTACACGCCCTACAGAAAATGGTGGTGTACTTGAAATAGCAATGAATGAAGAAATTCCTGAACGAGGTATTGATATAGTTAATAAGTTAATGGAAGTTTATGATAATGCAGGCTTAGATGATAAAAACATTGTTACCAAAAAAACAATTCAATTTTTAAACGATAAACTTGATAAAATAACCCAAGATTTAGATAGCATAGAAATAAAAATTGAACAATTTAAACGTGAAAACAAAGTTCCTTCTTTCGTTGAAGCAGGTAGTGCTTTTTTCCAAGAATACACAGGGTTAGATAAGAACAAAAAAATATTAGTAACTCAAAATGCTATGTTGGACCATTTGGAATCTTACATTACTAATTTTAGAAACACTAATGATATTATTCCTCCAACATTTGGACAAACAGATGAAGTACTATTAAAACTCATAGAAACACACAATACAACCGTTTTTGCAAAACAAAAATTAGAACTGATAAGCAAACCCACAGATGTACACTTACTCAACTTAGTAGAAAGTATTAAAGATATTAGACAAAATATTTTAAGAGCTATTAGAAATATAAGAATTGCCAATCAAACACAACTGCAAAATTATGAAAGCAGTTACAGCATGTTGGAAAGCAAACTACAAAGTATTCCTGAAAAGCAAAGAATAGAAATGCGTTTAGAAAGAGATAGAGCTGTAAAACAGGAAATGTATAAAGATCTTTTAAAGAAAAAAGAAGAATCAGAATTATCCTTAGCATCAAATATCAACAATACAAGAATAGTAGATTATGCACAAAACTATGGTGCCAAAAGCCCCAGTGCTTCTACTGCAAGAAGTGTAGCCATTTTGTTTGGCATTTTAATTCCTATATTAATTATCGTTTTAAAAGATTTCTTTAATACTAAAATACAAGATAGAAAAGAAATTGAAGCTGCAACTGCTATTCCTATTTTAGGCGAATTATCTTACGAAAAAGAAAAGAAAAATGTTGTAATTGAAAGTAAAAGCAGAAGCCCAATAGCTGAACAATTTAGACTTATTCGTACCAACTTGCAATACATGTTGCCAGATAAATCTTTAAAAACTCTTTTGGTAACCTCGTTTATGAGTGGAGAAGGAAAAAGTTTTGTATCGTTAAACTTGGCAAGTAGTTTAGCTATTACAGGAGCTAAAACAGTTATTCTGGAATTTGATTTAAGAAAACCTAAGCTTAGTAAATACTTAGAATTACCAAATGATGCAGGGTTATCCAATTTTATTATTAAAGACATGGATATTGATGAAATTATTCAAGCAGTACCTGATAGAGAAAATTTATTTGTTATAAGCTCTGGTCCTATTCCACCAAATCCTGCTGAGCTTTTATTAAGTCAAAGAACAACAAAATTATTTGAACTTCTTGCTTTAAGATTTGATTATATTATTATAGACACTGCTCCGGTAGGCTTAGTTACAGATGCTTTATTATTAGAAAAATTTGTTGATTTAAGCCTATTTATTTTAAGACATAAATACTCCTTCAAAGCAGAAATTCCATTTGTTGATAAACTTTATAGAGAAAAGAAGTTTAGAAATATGGGACTGATAATTAATGGTATTAAAAATGAAGGAAGTGGCTATGGTTATGGCTATGGTTATGGCTATGGTTATGGTTATGGTTATGGTTATGGCTATGGTTATGGTTATTATGTGCAAAATAAAAAAGAAGGGTTTATGAGTAGGTTATTAGGAATTTTTAAAAAGGGTTAAAGTAAATTATAAATAAAATAAAATAAGCCTCAAACACGTTTGAGTAAAAATGTGAGTGAGTTGGCGGAGCTGTGTAAATTTGTAATATGTTAAGTAAAGAAAATAATTGGTACGTTCTCTATACAAAACCTCGTTGGGAAAAAAAGGTTGATGCACAGTTATTGAGAAAAAATATTAAGAGTTGGTGTCCTGTTCAAAAAATTCAACGACAATGGACAGATAGAAAAAAAATTATTGAAGACCCTTTGTTTAAGTCTTATGTTTTTGTGCATACTAATGAAAGTGAAAGGGTAGAGATTTTAAGAACAGAAGGAGTTTTAAATTTTGTACATTATTTAAAAAAGCCTGCTATTATTAGTAATGAAGAAGTTGATTTAATTAAAAGATATTTAGCCGAAGATGAAGCTAAAATTTCTATCATAGCTTCAGAAGGTTTTCAGCCAGAAACAAAAGTAAAAGTTAGCCATGGCGTATTTATGAATAATACTGGAAAAGTAGTTCGTGGTGGTAAGAAAAAAGTGTATGTAGAGTTACAATCTTTAGGGCAAATAATGGTAGTAGAATTTCCTGCTGCTTATTTAATACCTACTTCATAGTTTCATGCAAATTTTAATAATTGGTTTAGGTTCTATAGGTAAAAGGCATTTAAACAATATCCTTTCTTTAGGCTATACAAATATTGCTATTGTTAGCAGTAAAAAAGTTTTACCAGAAGAGTATAAACATTTATCTGTTTTTGCAACCATTCAAGAAGCAGTACAAAAGCAACCATTTTCTTCTGCTGTAATTTGTGTGCCAACTGCACAACATATAAATATTTTACAGCAATGTTTACATGCAAACATTGAGCATATATACTTAGAAAAGCCTGTTAGCAATAGTTTCAATAATATTCAAACAATCGTTGCCAACTATCCTAATGCAAATATTTTTGTAGGCTTCGATATGCACTACGATGTAGGTTTACAAAAAGTAAAATCATTAATACAAGAAAAAATTATTGGCAACATTGTTTCTGTAAATGCACAAGTAGGACAGTATTTACCCGATTGGCGACCTTATGAAGATTATTCAAAAGGCATGAGTGCTAAAAAAGAAACAGGTGGTGGTGTAATGCTCGATTTAGTGCATGAATTTGATTATTTGTATTGGCTATTTGGTAATGTAAATACCATTGCTTCTATGTATAAAAATTCAGGTTCTTTAAAAATAGAAACAGAAGATATTGCAGAAGTGTTGCTGCATTTTGAAAACGGAATTTTAGGAACAATTCATTTAGATTATTTACAACAAAAATTAGTGCGTAATTGCTTAATTACAGGAAGTGAGGGAAGCATTAAATGGGATTTAGTACAATCAAAAGTTAGTTGGATATTAAAAGATAAATTGGAGTATGAGTTTAGCTATGCAGGCTTTGAACGAAACGAAAGGTTTATCAATATCATGAAAGATTTTCTATCTCAAAAGCATAATGCACTTACTACAAATTTTTCAAATGGGCTTGCAAGTCTTAAAATGGTTTTAGCTGCAAAATATTCTTCAGAAAATAACGTTTTTGTTAAGTTAGATGAATTTCATCCAGCATAAAATTTTAGCATGTTTATATTAGGTACAATTTGTTGTAGAGGAGGCAGTAAAGGCGTTCCAGGAAAAAATATAAAATTACTGAATGGTAAACCATTAATAGCTTACACTATTGAAACAGCTTTACATACATCTCTTATAAATGATGTAATTATTTCTACAGATTCAAATGAAATAGCTGAAACTGCAAAACAATATGGTGCAAAAGTACCTTTTATGCGACCCAATGATTTAGCATCTGATACTGCAAGCAAATGGCCTGTATTTATTCATGCTGTAGAAAGCTATGAAAAAATGTTTGGCGTAACTGTAGATTATTTGGTGGACATGGATGTAACAGTTCCTTTAAAAAATAGTGATGATATCAACGGAGCAATTCAAAAAGCATTAGACGATAATACAGTTGATGTAGTAATTACAGGCTACGAACCTGAAAGAAATCCTTATTTTAACATGATGGAAATATTACCCAATGGCTTTGCAGAAATTGTAAAAAAAAGCGATAAACCTATTGTTCGCAGACAAGATGCACCCGAAGTATATAGCCTTACACCTGCAGCTTATGTTGTAAAAAAATCTGCATTATACAATTACGAACATTGGAGCAAAGCAAAATGCAAAATTTATCCAATACCAAGAGAAAGAGCAGTGGACATTGATACAGAAATTGATTTTAAAATTGTTGAGTTTTTAATGAATAATAATAAATAATGGTTGTTGTAAAAATAATGCAGGGATTAGGCAATCAAATGTTTCAGTATGCAGCAGGACGTGCACTGGCTTTGCATTTGAATACAACTTTAAAAGTTAATACAGATAATTATTCTGCAACTTCTTTAAGGCAATATGAGTTAAGCAAATTTTTTGAAATTAATCCACCTATTATTACTACAGAGGAAATGCAGTTGTTTCCTCTTGCTCATCCTGTAAGAAGATTCTGGAATAAATTTTTTCCTTCAAAAAAAATCAGGGCATTGCCTTACGAAGAGGTAAACATTTTAGTGAAAATACTTTATCGTACCTGTTATATTTTCAGAAAACCGCATTTGCAAAGAGTATATGAGGAAAAGCAATTTCATTTCGATAATGATTTTTTTAATGCAAAATCACCTGTGTTTTTAAAAGGGTATTGGCAGAGCTATAAATATTTCGACAGGTTTAAAGAAAGTATTAAAAAAGATTTTATTGTGCGAAAAGAATTGGTTGCTCATTTATCAGATATAAAAAATGAAATGAACAACGTTAATAGTATTGCTTTACATATACGTTGTACCGATAAATTATCGCCTACACACCTAAAATTACACGGCACGCTTACAAAGAAATATTATGAAAATGGTATAGAATATATTAAACGCAATTTAATTGGAAACAATATTTGTATTTACGTTTTTACAGATGATGTAAATGTAGCAAAAGAATATGTGCCAGAAGGGTATAACACAATTTGGTTGAGTGGTTTTGTTACAAAAAATGCAATAGAAGATTTTTATTTAATGCAGCACGCAAAGGGAATTGTAGCTTCAAACAGCACTTTTAGTTGGTGGGCAGCATATCTAAATATACATGAAAAACCTTTAGTTATTGTACCAGAAAAATGGTATGTAAATGCACAATATAATGATAAAGATATTTATCCTAAAGATTGGGTTTTGTTAAATCAATCGTATTGAACCCAACAATATCACATCTATTAAATTAATATCATCAAAATTTTAAACTAAAAATACACTATGAAATTTTTAAATCCTTTTATAAAAAGAATTGCTACATCTAATACGGCTAAAAAAATTTTAGCAAAAGAAGGGAAGAGGATTATGGCATTTCCAAATGGAATAGAGTTAAAGATGCTAAGTCTATTTAAACAATTTAATATAGATGTTGTTTTAGACGTGGGAGCTAATATTGGGCAATATGCTGGTTATTTACGCCACATGCAATACAAAGGAGCAATTATTTCTTTTGAGCCTTTAAATGATGCTTTTGCCGAACTTCAACAAAAGGTAGAGAAAGATGAATTATGGAAGTGTTACAATTATGCTTTAGGTAAAAAAAATGAAGAAACATTTATTAATGTTTCACAAGACTCTCAAAGTAGCTCAATATTACAAAGCACATCACAATTAAACAATGCCCAATCATCTACTGTTTATATAAAAAAGCAGCCCATTCATGTAAAAACTTTAGATAGTGTTTTTGATGAATTAACAAAAGGGTTTAAAAATGTTTATTTAAAAATAGATGTACAGGGGTTTGAAAGAGATGTACTTGAAGGAGCAGAAAATTCCTTAACACAAATAAAAGGAATACAGGTAGAAATGTCCTTTGTTGAATTGTATGAAAATGAAATGCTTTTTACAGAAATGTTCCAATTTCTTGAGTCTAAAGGCTTTTTTTTATGTGCCTTACGTAATGGATTTATGGATGTAAAAACAGGCCGCCTTTTGCAAGCCGATGGAATTTTTTATAAGATTAATTAATTAATATAATATGGAAAACCTTTTCGATTTAACCAATAGAGTAGCCATTATTACAGGTGGTGCAGGGCTTTTAGCAAGTGAACATGCTATTGCTTTAAGCAACTATGGTGCTAAAGTTGTTTTAGCCGATTTTAATTTGGAGAAATGTAAATCTGCAGTAGATATTTTACAAAAACAAAGTATTAATGCTGTTGCAAAATTTTGCGATGTTACAAAAAAAGAAAGCTGGGAAGCCTTATTAGCAGAGGTTTTGAAAGAATTTGGAAGTGTAGATATTTTAATAAATAATGCAGGTTTTACCAACCAAAGCAAGAGTGCCAATTTTGATGCAAGCTTCGAAAATTTTCCTTTAGAAGATTGGAATGCTATTATGAATGTAAATCTTACAGGAACATTTTTAGGTTGTCAAACTGTTGGCAAACAAATGTTGGCACAAGGCAAAGGCAGCATCATAAATATTGCATCATTGTATGGTGTGGTAAGTCCCAATCATAACATTTATCCTGGTACAGGTATTTCTCAACCTGTGGCATATAGTGTAAGTAAGCATGGTGTAGTAGCACTTACAAAATATGTAGCAACCTTGTGGGCAAGTAAAGGCGTTCGTGTAAATGCACTTACTCCAGGTGGCATTTTTAATAATCATCAAGGATTGTTTTTAGAACGCTTTAAACAATTAAATCCTATTGGTAGAATGAGTGAGAAAGAAGAATTGCGTGGCGGCATTGTGTATTTAGCAAGTGATGCAAGCAGCCATGTAGTAGGACATAATTTAATTATTGATGGTGGATGGACAGCATGGTAAAAATTAAAAGACAGTTGAGGTGGCTAAAAAAGTCGAATACTAAGTGTTATGATTTTTTTCAACTTATTTATGCCTACTTGTTCAGACCAAGAAACACTTTCATTTGCTCTAAAGTTAAGTTTACTAATAGGGGTAAATTGAAAGTTAATGGTGATTTTTATTTTGGTGTTTTAACAAATAAATTAACCGCCTCTACAAATGATTATGGCGTATTAAATATAGGAAAAAGCGGATGTTTACAATTAGAAAATCACGTTAAGTTTTCTTCTGGTTGTAGAGTATATGTAAATGGATTACTTACGATTGGTGAAAACACATACATTAACCCCAATTCAGTTATTATAGTTGCAAAAGAAATTTCTATTGGCAGCAATTGTGCCATTTCATGGAATGTTCAAATTATGGATACTGATATTCATACTTTGGTTGTAAATGGACAACCAAAGGAGTCAACTAAAAAAATAAAAATAGGAAACAATGTTTGGATTGGCTCAAATGTAATCATATTAAAAGGTGCAGAAATTGGTAATAATGTTGTAATCGCTGCAGGCTCTATTGTAAGTGGCAACATACCAGACAATGTTTTAATTGCAGGTGTACCAGCTAAAATAGTTAAAGAGCAAATTAGTTGGCTGCTATAAAAATTTGAATTATGAAAATGGTTAGTTCGTTTTTGTTTAGTGAAGTTTTTGAAAAGAAAATTTTATTGAGTCAAATTATCCTAAATATGTAAGAGTTAATTGGGCAAAAATAAAAATAAACAAATAATACAGAAGTTGATTTTCTAAAAATCTAAAAATAGATTACCTACAACTATTCATTATTAAATATCAAATAAATGATAGGGTTTAAAAAAATAATAAAAAAGTACAAGTCTATTTTTGACAATTACAACATTAAATTAAAAAATTAGAAAAGTATATAAATGAATAATCCCTTTTTTGAAATAGCAGGCAGAAAAATTGGTTATGATTATGAACCATTGGTGATTGCAGAAATTGGCATTAACCACGAAGGCTCTTTACAAACAGCTAAAGAAATGGTTGATGCAGCTAAAGCAGCAGGAATTGAAATTGTAAAACATCAAACACATATTGTAGAAGATGAAATGAGCAGTGCTGCAAAAAACACCATTCCTGGCAATGCTACTGTAAGCATTTATGAAATAATGAAACGTTGCAGCCTCAACGAAGAAGATGAATTAGAAATGAAAAATTATGTAGAAAGCAAAGGCATGATTTTTATTTCTACACCTTTTAGTCGTGCTGCTGCAGATAGATTACACAAATGGAATATTCCTGCTTATAAAATTGGTAGTGGCGAGTGTAATAATTATCCTTTGTTAGAACATATTGCATCATTTGGTAAACCCATTATTTTAAGTACAGGAATGAATACTATTGAAAGTATTGCAAAAGCTGTAGCCATTTTTAAAAAACACCATGTGCCTTATGCTTTATTGCATACAACCAATTTATATCCTACACCCAACCATTTAGTACGTTTAGGAGCTATGACTGAAATTCAGAAAAATTTTCCTGATGCAGTAGTAGGTTTAAGCGATCATACATTAACCAATCATGCTTGTTTGGGAGCAGTTGCATTGGGTGCAAGTATTTTAGAAAGGCATTTTACAGATACAATGGATAGACCTGGTCCAGATATTATTTGCAGCATGGACATTAATGCAGCTAAAGAACTAATAGAAGGCAGTAAAATAATTGCTTTACAACGTGGAGGAGAAAAAGGTCCTGCTGCTGAAGAACAAGTTACTATTGATTTTGCTTTTGCAACAATTTGCACCATTAAACCTATAAAAGCAGGAGAGGTTTTTACCAAAGAAAATATTTGGGTAAAACGCCCTGGTAAAGGGGGCATTTTAGCTGAAGAATATAATAATATTTTAGGCAAAAAAGCGTTAGTAAATATTGATAATGATATGCAGTTACAATATTCATTCATAGAAAAATAATGTATGCTTTTTAATTCTTGGGTTTTTGTATTATTCTGGATAGTTTTTTTCTTTCTGTATTGGTTTGTATTTAATAAATCTATTAAACTACAAAATGCCTTTATTGCAATAGCAAGTTTTGTATTTTATGGTTGGTGGGATTGGCGTTTCTTGTTATTACTTTGGCTAAGTTTAATAGTAGATTTTTGCGTAGGTTATTTTCTTGAAATAATAGAAAATAAAAGCAAACGAAAATTATTAATTGTATTAAGTATTGCCTTTAATATAGGCTTACTTATGTTCTTTAAATACTTTAATTTCTTTTCAAATTCATTTGAAAGTTTAGCTCATTCATTTGGTTGGCAAGTAGATTTTGTAACGCTAAATTTAATTTTACCTGTAGGCATATCTTTTTATACTTTTCAATCTTTAAGCTATACCATTGAAGTTTATAATAAAAAATTAAAAGGCACAAAAGATATTTTTGCTTATGCTGCATTCATAAGTTTCTTTCCTCAATTAGTAGCAGGTCCAATAGAACGAGCAGCAAATATGTTGCCTCAATATTATAAGAAGCGTGTGTTTAATTACACACAAAGTGTAAAAGGAATGCAGTTGATTTTATGGGGTTTATTTAAAAAAGTTGTAGTTGCAGATACCTGTGCCATTTTTGCTAATAATGCGTTTAATAATTATACCCAACATGATGGATTTAATTTAATAATGGGAGCTGTATTTTTTTCATTTCAAATTTATGGCGATTTTAGTGGTTATACAGATATAGCAAGAGGCTTAGGTAAAATTTTAGGTTTTGAGTTGAAAATAAATTTCATGTACCCCTATTTTTCAAGAAGCATAGCAGAGTTTTGGAGAAGATGGCATATTTCACTTTCATCATGGTTTAGAGATTATGTTTATATTCCTTTAGGTGGCTCAAGATCTTCTAAAGCTATTACAATACGAAATACAACTGTGGTTTTTTTAGTTAGTGGATTTTGGCATGGTGCTAATTGGACATTTATTGTTTGGGGGGCTTTACATGCAATTTATTATGTTCCTTTGGTAATTATTAATAAACATAAATCATTTGCCGATACAGTTGCTTTTAATAGAACTTTACCATCTTTCAAAGAGCTATCATTTATGATAGGTACTTTTATTTTAGCTTTAATTGCGTGGGTTTTCTTTAGAGCAGATTCAATAGAACATGCTTTTGCATTTTTAAAAGGCATGACAAACTTTAAAGGCTTTCATAATTTTGGATTAATAAGATGTTTGCCATTTATTTCAATAATGCTTTTAGTAGATTGGGTAGGTCGTAACAATGAATGTGCTTTATCTGATTTTGCTGCAAAATTTCCAAAATGGTTTAGGTATGTCATTTATCTATTTGTAGCTGTTTGTATTTATGCTAATTTTTCGGGAGAACAAGAATTTATTTATTTCAGATTTTAGACTATGCAAATTTTTATAAAAAAAATAATAATCTTCATTGGGCTATTTTTAGGCATTTCTACTTTAGTTGCATTAGGTACAGGGCAACTTGCGTTAAGCAAACTTAGTAGAAAAGGTAGAGGGGTTGTAATAGATAAAAATAACAGATTAGATTCTATAACTAAAAATAAAATAGTACTTATTGGTGGTTCTAATGTTTGTTATGGCATCAACTCTCAAATGATTGAAGACTCATTCAATATGCCTGTTGTAGATATGGCTATTAATGCTGGTATGGGAATGAGTTTCTACTATCAACAAGTAAAACATGCTATAAAAGCTGGTGATATTATTATTGGCATTCCAGAGTATTATCCTTACGATGGAAAAATTACCAATGGCGATGCAGGAATTTATAGCCTTGCAATTATAGACTACCGAAACATAAAGTTTTTTAATGCTATGCAATGGCTTCAATTACCCATTTATTTAGGTGATATTATAAACGAGAATGTGAAAGCATTTTTCACTTACGAAAAAAATAAAATAACTTTTGGACGTTTTCAATACAATAAATGGGGCGATTATATTGGTCATAAAAATGAAGGTTCTTATGCAGATACTTTTAAGCATAATAAACAATACGATTTAAGTGTTTATGAAAATAAAAATGAAATTTATCCAGATAAAAATTTTATTAACTTAATTAAAAATTTTGAACAATTCTGCAATTCCAAAAATATAATTTACCTGCATGCTTATCCTGTGTATTCAAGGTATTTTTATAATGATAATGTTGCAAAACAAATAGCAGAAAAAATACAACCACTAAAGTTTATAAATAATCCAGAAACTTATTTGTATGGTTTTGATAGCCTTTATGATACCCCAAACCATATTTTATATAAATTTCGAGATGAAAGAACATCAAAACTAATTAATGATATTAGAGTAGCTCTACATCAAATAAAACATGAATAAAAAAATAGTTTTTCTTACAGGCACAAGAGCAGATTTTGGCAAACTAAAATCGTTGATAGAAATTTCAAACAAAAATTTTGAAGTGCATTTGTTTGCAACAGGTATGCACATGGATAAAAAATATGGCTACACGGTAAAAGAAATTGAAAAATGTGGGTACAAAAATATTTTCAAATTTATCAACCACGATGCATCTTCAATGATGGATATTACTTTAAGCAGAACCATTGAAGGTTTTGCCAATTATATTCATCTTGTTCAACCCGATTTAATCATTATTCATGGCGATAGAATTGAAGCATTAGCTGGTGCAACTGTTGGTGCTTTAAATAATATTTTAGTAGCACACATTGAGGGAGGAGAAGTAAGTGGTACAGTAGATGAATTAATTCGTCATGCTGTTTCTAAACTAAGCCATATACATTTGGTTGCAAACGATGAAGCAAAAAAAAGATTAATTCAAATGGGCGAAAACGCTGAAAGCATTTACATCATTGGTTCGCCAGATATGGACGCAATGCTTTCTGAAGATTTACCAACTATAGATGAGGTAAAAAATAATTATGAAATTAATTTTGAAAAATATGCTGTATCTATGTTTCATCCTGTAACAACAGAGTATGATACTATGGATGAATATGCTAATGAATACATTAAAGCATTGGAAGAAAGTAATTTGAATTACATAATTATTTACCCCAACAATGATAAAGGCAGTGAGTTTATTTTAAACAAAATAAAAAGAGTAGAGCAAAATAATAAATTCAGAATTTTTCCTTCTGTAAGGTTCGAAGCCTTTTTAGTGCTGCTAAAAAACGCCCAATTTATTATTGGTAATTCAAGTGCAGGAATAAGAGAAGCTCCTTACTATGGCATTCCAACTGTAAATGTTGGTACAAGACAAAATGGAAGAACCTCTAATCCTGATATTATTAATACAACTTACAACAGCACATCAATCATTAATGCTATACAGGAAGCAAAAGTAAAAAAAGTAACACCTCGTCATTTATTTGGTGATGGAAAAAGTGATGAAAAATTTTTCCAGATTATTTCAAGTCAAGAACTTTGGAATACACCTAAACAAAAAATATTTTCAGATTTTTAGATAAATATTCAGCATGTCAGATTCAAGAATTGTAACAGTTGTTGATGCAAAAAATAAAACTTTCTTTTTCAACTTTAAAGAGTTGATAAGATACAAAGATTTGTTTTATTATATGGTGTTAAGAGATGTTACAGTAATGTACAAACAAACAGTATTGGGTTTTCTTTGGGCAATCTTAAATCCATTTTTTCAGGTAGTAGTTTTTAGTGTAGTATTTGGAACTATTGCAGGTATAAAAACAGGTATTGCTGGGCTTCCTTATCCTGTTTTTTCTTGTTTGGCAATTATTCCATGGAATTATTTTTCATCTACATTTTCTGCTTCATCTAATAGTTTAGTTAATACAGCAGGTGTTTTTACCAAAGTGTATTTTCCCAGATTAATTATTCCTATGGTGCCTATTTTTTCTAAGCTGGTAGATTTTTTTATTTCACTCATTATTCTTGTTTTGGTAATGGGTTATTATCAATATACACCTGGCAGTAATTGGTATTTATTTTTACTTCCTTTATTAATAATTATACTTTCTTCTGCAGGGCTTGGTATTTGGCTATCCTCATTGGTATTACAATATAGAGATTTTAGGTTTGCTGTAAATTTTTTATTGCCTTTACTTTTATATGCTGCACCTGTTGCATTTCCTGCATTAAAAGTAAAAGAAAAATTAGGCAACACAGTGTATGAGTTATATGCTCTTTATCCAATGGTAGGAGGCATAGAAGGCTTTAGAAGCAGCTTTGTACAAAATGCTGATTTCCCTTGGACACTTGTATTAATTAGTGGAGCATCTGCATTATTTATTTTTATAAGCGGTGCATTTTATTTTAAAAAAATGGAAAAACATTTTGCCGATGTTGCATAATGATAATAACATAGCAGTTAAAGTAACTGATTTAGGAAAAGCTTACAGAATAGGCGTTGTAGAAGAAAAAGAAGAAAACTTATCTGCTGTAATTTTAAAAGCAATTCTTTCGCCTGTAAAAAATTTTAGAAAAATTAAATCACTAAAAAATATTTCTTCCGAAGCAACAGGTAAAGATGTTTTTTGGGCAAATAGAAATATATCTTTTGAAGTAAAAAAAGGAGAGGTTTTAGGAATCATTGGCAAAAACGGGGCAGGCAAAAGCACTTTGCTAAAAATGCTTTCAAGAATTACTGAACCCACAGAAGGAAGAATTGAATTAGTAGGAAGAGTTGCAAGTTTATTAGAAGTAGGTACTGGTTTTAATCCTGAATTAACAGGCAGAGAAAATATTTTTTTGAATGGAACTATTTTAGGCTTAACCAAAAAAGAAATTGAAGAAAGATACGAAAGCATTGTAGAGTTTTCAGGGATAGAAAAATTTATTGAAACACCTGTAAAGCGTTACAGTAGTGGTATGAAAGTTCGTTTAGCTTTTGCTGTTGCTGCACATTTAGATCCTGAAATTTTAATTATTGATGAAGTGTTAGCAGTTGGTGATGCAGAGTTTCAAAAAAAATGCTTAGGAAAAATGCAAGATGTGGCAGGTAAAGAAGGAAGAACTGTATTGTTTGTTAGTCATGATATGGCTGCTGTGAAAAATTTATGCAACAGAGCTATTTTATTACAGCATGGAAGTATTGTTTTTGAAGGAAGTGCTAATGATGTAGTAAATTATTATTTACAAAATGCTGCCAGTATTACATCTCAAAGCAATTTAGATTTTTCGCAAGCCAAAGGAAATAAAAATTTTGTTGTTACTGATATTGAAATGTTAGATGAAAATAATAACAACATTCAAATAGCAGAAAGTGGTAGAGATTTTCAACTAAAAATAAGTTACGAAACCAAAGAAGTGGCAATAAATCCAGTTGTAATTATTCATATAAAAAATAATTTAGAGCAAATATTATTTACCTGTTTATCCAGAAATTCTTATCAAGGTATTATGCAGTTAAAAAATACGGGTAACATAACTTGTGTTATTCCAAAACTACCTTTATTAAGTGGTTTGTATTCTATTGACATTGCTTTAAAATACGATCAAGAACTTACTTTTTATTTAGAAAATATTTTTTCTTTTGAAGTAGAAAGTGGCGATTTTTTTAACACTGGAAAAATAAATTCTGATATGATGAATGGAATGATTATTTATCATAAATGGGAAGTGAATTGACGATTAATATGCACAATAAACCAAGAATTTTAATAACCATTTCTTTCAGTTTTTCTATAAGATATATTATAAGAACAGGGTTGTTGGATGAAGTAAGAAAATTTGCACATCCTGTAATTGTATTAACATGGAATCAAGAAGATTTAATAGATGAACTGAAACAAGCAGGCTATGAAGTACACATTGCTCCAGAAACTCAAAAAGGAAATTTATATGTAGATATAAGAAAAAAAATTGACTATTGGTTTGTACATTTTAAACTAAAAAGTGCAACAAGAAAATATCAAAATAAATATTTGAGTCAATACAATAGTTTAAAGCACAACATAATAACCCAAGCAAGAAAATGCTATAATATTACTAAGTTATATTTACCAGGTACTACTACAAAAATATTTGCCCAAGAAAAAAAATTACTAACCACCGATACCAATTACAATGCTATTGAAAAATGGGTAAACCAACTTAATGTAGATATAGTTTTTACGGTAACTCCTTTTCATGGCCAAGAAGATTTATTACTTCGTGCATGCAAAAATTTAGGCAAGAAAATGATTACCTCTATTTTGTCTTTTGATAACATTACAAAACGAGGTTGGATACCTGTAGAGTATGATATTTACATGGTTTGGAATAAGTATAATTTTAATGAGTTAATAAGAATTTATCCCTCCATCAACAAAGAAAAAATATTTATTGTAGGAGCACCACAATTTGATTTTTATTTTGATTCACAAAATATATTATCTAAAGAAGAATGGATGAAACTTGTAGGTATAAAAGATAGTACTAAAAAAATTATTCTTTATGCTGGTGGACCTAAATCTCTTTTTCCAAACGAGCCACAATATTTAAAAAAAATATCACAAGCAATAGATAATGGTAGTATAAATAGTAATTCAATTATTTTGTTTAGATGCCATCCTGTAGATGTTATGCAAAGATGGAAAGATGTGGTTGGTGAAAGCAACAATGTAGTTTTTGATTCTTCATGGACAGGAGTACAAAATTTATTACACACCAATATTACATTGTTGGATATTAAAAAACTTTGCTCAACACTTTATTATACAGATGTACATATAAACTTATGTAGCACCATGAGTATAGATGGTAGTGCTTTTGCAAAGCCACAAATAGCACCAGCATTTGATTATAGAGGAATAAAAGAATCTAAACTTTTGAAAGCAATGTATTATCAGGAGCATTTTGCACCTATCATGAATATTAATGGAGTAAGTATTGCTAACTCTCAACAAGAAATGATTGAGTGGATTAATAAAGGGTTAAGCAACGATACATCTATGATAGAAAAATGCAAACAAGTGTTGGAAGAAATTATTACTTATACTGATGGAAATTGTACCAATAGAGTAGTAGAGGTGCTCAAAAATTCAGTAGTAAATTAATCGTTCATGAAAATTTTGCATGTTGTAAACAATTATGAACCATCAATAGGAGGCACACAACTGCTTTACAAAGGAATATCAGAAAGATGTGTAAAGCAATACAATGATGAAGTAGAAGTTTATACAATAGATTCTTTATTTGGTTCTCACAGCAAAAACTTTTCAGCAATAACTCCTAAAGAAGAAAACATTAATGGTGTTTTTGTTAAACGTTTTTCATTTTTAAGAATACATTTAAAGCCTATAATGTTTATTAATAAAATAATAGCAAAGTTTGGCATAAACTCTAATTATTTAAACAAATGTATTGCAGGTCCTATATCTTCTTCTTTACAAAAAGCCATTTACAATTCAGATGCTGATATTATTTCTGCAAGCCCTTCAGGTTTTACTTATATGTCGTATCCATTAAAAAGACATCAATTAAAAAATCCAAAACCATTTGTTTATCAAGGTGCTTTTCATTTTAGAGATTCAGATACGGAGCATCATATTTCAAAAGAAACATTGGCTGCAATTAAGGCTTCTGAATATTATTTATGTAACACTGAGTACGAAAAAAACAGGTTAGTACAATTAGGTATTCCAGAAGAAATAATTGTAATAACAGGAGTTGCAACAGATGTAGAAGCTTTTGCAAACGGTGATAGAAACTTTTTTAGAAAAAAATTAAACTTAGAAGATGATGATGTATTGGTAGGTTATTTTGGTAGATTAGAAAAAGCAAAAAGCATTGAAATTTTAGTGAATGCTTTTATAGAAGCTTATCAAAAAAATAATAAATTGGTTTTAGTGTTAGCTGGTTTTAAATCAGAATATGCCATTACACTTCAAACTAAATTATCTACTTTAGATAAAAAATTTCAACAAAGAATATTTTGGCAATTTAATTTGCAAGCAAATGAAAAAGTTAATTTATATCATGCTTTAGACATGTTTGTTTTGCCTTCTTTAAACGAATCTTTTGGTATTGTTTTTTTAGAAGCATGGAGTTGTAAAAAACCTGTTATTGGTACAGCTATTGGTGCAATAAAATCAGTAATTACCGAAGGAAAAGATGGTTTATTAATGCAGCCTAATGATATAAATAGTTTAAAAGAAAAAATTTTAATTTTAGCAAAAAACAAAGAGTTAAGAAATGAAATGGGCATAAATGGTTACAACAAAACAAAAGAAAATTTTTCGTGGGAAGCAGTAACAGAAAAATTTAGAAACACATATATTAACGCAATAAAAAAATTTAATAATGTTCATAGAAGAATCTGAATGGATAAAATCTGTTCTTAAAAAAATTAAACCTTATCCCTCCAATAATAAAGTAGGAAATTTAGGCTCATCAAGCGAAGAGTTTAGAAAAGTATATCAACCACATATTCAAAAAAACATAATTGAGGTTTTGGAAAATGATGGCTGGAATGTGATACATATTGACTTTAAGAATGATAATGGTGTAGATATTGTAGGCGATTTAACACAAGAAAATTTTGGCGATAATTTAAAAAACGAATATGCACTTACAATATGTACTAATATGTTGGAGCATGTTTTAGATATACCATTGGTTGTAAATAATTTAATGAAAATTACAGCCGAAGG
>Ga0116193_1000523_pt1 | contig 36078 bp, 24 predicted proteins | sample AD_UKC115_MetaG_FD_89892 | JGI IMG/M metagenome (GOLD analysis project Ga0116193, IMG submission 89892) | Active sludge microbial communities of municipal wastewater-treating anaerobic digesters from Hong Kong - AD_UKC115_MetaG | ecosystem: Engineered > Bioreactor > Anaerobic > Digestate... | reverse complement strand
GCCGCTAGAGAGCCAGGGAATAGCCGCCGTTGACGCAGATCGTCTGTCCGGTGATCCACGATCCGTGGTCGCTGCCCAGCAGCAGCGCGAGCTGCGTGACGTCGTCGGGCACCCCGGGCCGCCGGATCGCGTAACTCTGCAGAATGGCCTTGGCCTGGGGCGAATCCGCGTGCTCGGACCACAGTGCCTCGGTCATCGGTGTGCGCATGGTGCCCAGTGAGATGTTGTTGGCGGTGACGTTGAACCGCCCGTTCTCCAGGGCGATCGAGCGCGTGAGACCCGCGGCGGCGGCCTTGGTCGCACCGTAGACGGCACCGCCGGGGTCTCCGGCACGCCCGGCGTCGGAGACGATGGTCACGACCCGGCCCCAGCTGTTGGCCACCATCGCCGGCAACACCGCCCGCGTGCAGTGCAGCACCCCGTAGAAGTTGACCCTGATGAACGGTTCCCAGTCGGCGGGCCCGGTCTCGGCGAACCTGGCCCGGCTGCCGAAGCCGTCGGCACCGGCATTGCCGGCGTTGTTGACCAGGACATCCACGGGTCCGGCATCGGCCATTGCGGTCTGCACGGCGTCGTAGTCGGTCACGTCGAACGGAACCGATTCCGCCGCGCCCCCGGTTGCCCGGATCTCGTCGACGACCTGATCGCACCGTTCCACCCGCAGGTCGTTGACCAGTACCTCGGCACCGGCCCGCCCGAACGCCACCGCCAGGCCGTGACCGACGCCCTGCCCGCCGCCGGTGACGAGCACCCGCCGTCCCTGCAGGCTCACTTCCGGATTCGCCGACACGTCCGATCACCTCGATGTGGGTCCGTGGGCACCCCGATCGGGCAGCCAACTTCTCTACGATAGTAGAGGCCCATCGAGGGCCCGATTGCGTGGGATCATGCCGGACCTGCGCCGGCCCCGCTGACGTGGCCGCTGCCGATGCCTGCGCTCGGGGTCTTTTCCAATGTGGGGGCTCGGCGTAACGTCGGCAGTACTACCAGGAGGGGTAGAACTGTGAAAACAACCAAATTTGTCGCACAAATCGGTATCGCAGCAGTCGCACTCGGGGTGGCACTGGGCACGGTCGCACCTGCCGGAGCGACCAACAACATCAAACCGTACGGCACGCAGGAGACACTGAAGGACATCTGGGGCAACAGCGAAATCGGCTACACGGTCGACGGATTGGGTCCCAGCACGGATGTCGTCCCGGCACAGATCAACGGTCAGCTGTATGAGGCATCGGTAACCGTGGATGCCGTCCAAGGTTCCGTCACGCCGAACGTCATGGACTTCAATGCCCGCGCCCAGAGCGGGGCGAACTACCGCGTTCTCGGCGTCTCGACGCTGCCGGGCGGCCCACTCGGACCGGGTGGCACATCAACTGGGAAGCTCTATTTCGATGTGGTGGGCGACGTGCCGAACAGCGTCGTCTATAACGACGGGTCGCAGGACCTGATGGCCTGGATCTCGCCCTAGTTGACCCGTGGTCACTACGGCGGCGGCCGGCCCTGATGGAGGTCGATCGCGCCGCGTTCACACCGCGACGAAATCGCCTGGGCGCCAACGGCCGTCGAATGCAGCCGCCTCGGGGCCATAGATCCGGAAGTAGACGAACCAGCTCTTGCCGGGGATCGTCTGGATCCATGCATCCTCGCGACCGGCCGGCGCGCTGGGCCCGAAGGACAGATCCGCGGAGTCTCCCGTGACATCGCTGAGTTCGAACAGTGAGCGCAGGGCGGCCTTGTTCTGGTCGGTCTGGATCTGTGAGCGGGTGTCGATGTCGTAGACGGTCACCGACCAGAACAGTCGGCCCGGTACCGGGAGCGGAACCCGCAGCGTGTACGTGCGGGAGCCGTCGAGCGGGTTTCCGGCGGCATCACGCAGGCCGAGCCAGTACAGCGACCCGGCGTCGGTGTCGCGGCGGAACATGGCCGGGGAGGCGCCGACGGCCTGATAGAACCACTTCTCCCGGGCGCCGAGGTCGACGTGGGTGGTGGTGTTGAAGTCGCCGTCCTCGAATCGCAGTGCGGCGTACTCCCATTGGCGATCCGGCCAGACATGCCGGTCGGGACGGCGGTCGGCGAAGGACTGCACGCGCATCTGCGCGTTGCCGAGCCGAGCGGCCGTCTCCAGGATGCCGGTCATCCGTTCGTCGGGGCTGAACGGCTTACCCTTCTCGATGCCCAGTTCGGCGAGCTCACCGTAGTGGGTGTGATACCCCGCGTACGCCGGTTCGGCGTCTATCGTCTCGTGCAGTACCCGCCAGAAGTCCACTGTGGTCTCGACATCCAGCGGTGTGGTGTCCTGGAATTTGCCGGTGAGATCGAGCCATTCCGGCTCGGTCCACGCGGCGCCGGGATCCAACGGGTAGACCTTGATGGTCTTCAGCCGTTGCAGGGCTCCGGTCACGTCACCGCCGACGGGAAGCGAGCGGGCGCCGACGATCTGGCGGTTGCTGCTGGCCCGGTGCACGTAATAGCCCTCGGCAGGGAGCGCACCGGTGTGGTCGGGCCCGACGAGCAGGTGCTTGCCGCCCTTGCCCGCGTCCGGTCCGGGCAGACCCATGTCGGCGACCCAACGCTGATTGACGTCCAGCGCACAGACGATCAAGGGGCCCGGCTGCAGCTCGACGACCAACGGGCCGTCGGCGAGGTCCAGTTGCAGTGGCCCGTAGGGGGTGTCGGAGTTGGCGGTGAACACCAGCTGCGCGGGGCCACAGTCCAGCATGCCGAACACCTTGTTGGCCACCAGGCCCGCGGCCTCGTTGCCGCTGATGATCCGCGCACCCGACACCGTCGGATAGAAGAACTTGTAGGCGGCGATCGCACGGAGAACCACAACGTACCCGTCGACGCCTTCGACATCGGCGCCAACCGCAAGCACTGGCCGCTCGGGCTCGGCTACGACCGGTTCTACGGATTCATCGGCGGCGAGACCAACCAGTGGTACCCCGAGTTGATCGAGGACAACCACTTCGTCGAGCAGCCCTACCCACCCGAGGACGGTTACCACTTCTCGAAGGACATCGCCGACAAGGCAATTGGTTTCATCCGCGACACCAAACAGTCGCGCCCCGACAAGCCCTGGTACATGTGGTACTGCCCCGGCGCCAATCACGCCCCGCATCATGCTCCCAAGGAGTACATCGAGAAGTACAAGGGCCAGTTCGACGACGGGTATGAGGCCTACCGCGAATGGGCACTCGCGCGGATGATCGAGAAGGGTGTGCTGCCACCGAATACCGATCTGACAGAACTCAATCCGATGGAGCCGGGCACCTACGTCGACGGTGACAGTGTCCGGCCCTGGGCTTCGTTGTCCGAGGACGAGAAGACTTTGTTCAGCCGGATGGCCGAGGTATACGCCGCTCTTTCGGAATACACCGACGTCCAGATCGGACGACTCATCGACTACCTCGAGGAGTCCGGTCAGCTGGAGAACACCCTGATCTTCTACTGCGCCGATAACGGCGCGTCCGGCGAAGGCAGCCCGAACGGGTCGGTCAACGAGAACCGGTTCTTCAACGGCTATCCGGACGACGTCGAGTCGAATCTGGCGATGATCGACAAGCTCGGATCGCCGGAGACCTACAACCATTACCCGACGGGGTGGGCGGTTGCCTTCAGCACTCCGTACCGCATGTTCAAGCGCTACTCCCAGTACGCCGGCGGTACGGCAGATCCGATGATCATCCACTGGCCCAAGGGTTTCGCGGCCCGCGGCGAGATCCGGGATCAGTACCACCACTGCACCGACGTCGTCCCGACCATCCTCGAATGTTGCGGACTGAGCATGCCGGACGTGGTGGACGGCATCGCACAGAATCCCCTTTCCGGGGTGTCGATGCGGTACAGCTTCGACGACGCCGACGCACCCACTCGCAAAAAGACGCAGTACTACGAGATGCTCAGCACCCGCGGCCTGTGGCACAACGGCTGGAAGGTGTCGACCGAACACGGTCCCATGATCAACAAGGGCAGATTCGATCAAGACCGCTGGCAGCTCTTCCACACCGACGTCGACCGCTCCGAAGCGCACGATCTCGCCGCCGAGTACCCCGCGAAGGTGAAGGAGCTTTCCGATCTATGGCTGGCCGAAGCGCAGCAGAACAACGTCCTTCCCCTCAATGACTACGGCGTTGCGGGTATCCATGCGCTGGAGTACAAAGTCGCCCCGCCGGAGGACGGCCATTACACCTACTACCCCGGTACCAGCGAGATTCCGGAGGCCTCGGCCGCCAGAACTCTGGGGGGATCGTTCAAGATCCTCGCCGAAGTCGAGTTCAGCAGGACGAGCCAGGGTGTGATCGTCTCGCAGGGTTCGCGATTCGGCTGCTACACCCTGTTTGCCAAGGACGGCGAGCTGAGTTTCGTCTACAACTTTCTCGGCATCGCGCCGGAGCAGAAGCTGAGCACTCCGCTGCCCGCACCGGGCAAGCACGTAGTGGGCGTCGACTTCGCCAAGTCTTCGGTCAGCGACAAGCTCGAGGTACTCGGAAGGATGACGCTGTATGTCGATGAGGCGGCCGTGGCGACGGCGGACTTCCGCACCCAGAGCGGTCACTACGCCCTGGCGGGCGAGGGGCTGGCCGTCGGACGCGACAGCGCCGACCCCGTTTCCACCGAGTACGCCCCGGGTTTCGCCTTCGCCGGTGGCCGCATCGTCACAGTCACCTACGACATCGGCGACGACGAATACGTCGACCTGGAACGGCGGCTCGCTGCGAGGCTCGCCCGCGACTGAATCGACCAGACGCAGTCCACATGCTCGGCGTACAACGTCCCCAGTACCCCCGTCGACATTAGGATTTCTGAAGCAGAATCAGAATATTTAGCTGTACTGATTCCAACCCGGGCCCTACCGTCGATCGGGTGAGCAGCCCGCTGACCCTGGTCTACTTCTCCGGCTTCGCCACCACGTTCGCGCTCATCGCCGCCATCGGCGCGCAGAACGCGTTCGTGCTGCGCCAGGGCATCCGCCGTGAACACGTGCTGGCCGTCGTCGCACTGTGCTCGGTGTCCGATCTGGTGCTGATCACCGCCGGGATCGCCGGCTTCGGCGCCCTGGTCGCCGCGCATCCCGACGTCGTCACGGTGGCCCGCTTCGGTGGGGCCGCATTCCTGGTCGGCTACGGGCTCCTGGCCGCCCGCCGCGCGCTCACCCCGGGCGCCCTGACCCCGTCGACGGCCGGGCCGGCCCGGCTGGCCAGCGTGGTGGGCACCTGCCTGGCGCTGACCTTCCTCAATCCGCACGTGTACCTCGACACCGTCGTGCTGCTCGGCGCCCTGGCCAACGAACAGCACGAGGGCCGGTGGATCTTCGGGGTCGGCGCGATCACCGCCAGCTTCGTGTGGTTCACGACCCTCGGTTTCGGGGCCACCAAACTCAGCGCCCTGTTCGCCAAGCCGGTGACCTGGCGGATCCTCGACGGTGTGATCGCCGCCACGATGATGGGACTGGCAGCCCTCATCATCTCCGGGTGACACAATGGGCCAATGGTGTCCGACGATCACGCACCCGGACTCCGGGAGCGTAAGAAGCTGCGGACCCGCGAGACCATTCGCACCGAAGCCCTCAAACTCTTCGAGGCCAACGGCTACTCCGCCACGACGGTGGAACAGATCGCCGAAGCCGCGGACGTCTCGCCGAGCACCTTCTTCCGGTATTTCACCAACAAGGAAGCGCTGCTCATCCCCGACCAGCTGATGGATCCGATCATCGAAACGTTCATCAACGCGCCGGCCGAGCTCTCACCGGTCGGGGCCTACCGGCTGGCCGTCGGGCAGATGTTCACCGGCATCAGCAACACGGCGTGGGAACCGGAACGGGCCCGCCAGAACCTGATGTACACCCTGCCGGAAGCCCGCGGGGCGCTCTACACCCAGTACATCGACACCATCGATCAGATCACCGATGCGCTGGCCACCCGTCTGAACCTGCCCGCCGACGATCTGCGGCTGCGCACCACCGCGGGCGCGATCACCGGTGTCATCATGGCGTCCCTGCACGGTGCGGCCATGAACCCCGAGGACATCTACCGCGCACTGGATTTCCTCGACGCCGGCCTACCGCTCAAAGACCTCGACTGATGGGCAGGTCCGTGTTCATCACCGGCGCCGCCGCGGGCATCGGGCGGGCAACGGCGTACGCGTTCGCCGCCCGCAGGTACACCGTCGGCGCCTACGACCTCGACGAGGACGGGCTGGCCACGCTGGCCGACGACATCCGCGGCACCGGGGGAACAGTCCTCACCGGTCATCTCGACGTCACCGACTACGCCGAGATGTCGAACCGGGTCGCCGAATTCGCCCAGGCCAACGGCAACCGCCTGGACGTGATGATCAACAACGCGGGCATCCTGGCCTCCGGCCGTTTCGAGGAGGTCGACGTCGCCGTCAGCCACCGCGAGATCGACGTCAACTGCAAGGGCATGGTCAACGGCCTGTACGCGGCATTCCCCTACCTGCGCTCCACGCCGTCGGCGGTGGCCGTCAACCTCGCGTCGGCCTCGGCCATCTACGGACAGCCCGAACTCGCCATCTACAGCTCCACCAAGTTCTTCGTGCGCGGCCTCACCGAGGCACTCGACATCGAATGGGAGCGGTACGGCATCCGCGTCATCGACATGTGGCCGCTGTTCGTCCAGACCGCGATGACCGACGACATGCACATCGGCACCACCGATTCGCTCGGGATCAACCTCAGCGCGCAGGATGTCGCCGATGCGATCGTCGCCGCCGTCGACATCTCCGGGCTGCGAAAAGCCCTGCGGCAGGTGCACTTTCCCGTCGGACGGACCGCCAGGATCATGAGTGTGGCGTCCCGGCTCGCCCCCGGGCCGTTGAGTCGCCTGATCAACAAGCGACTGTCCCACCAATAGCCCGGCCGGCTGTTGTGCGAGTTCCCTCGCTGACATGACCGAGCCGGGATAGTCTCGCGCCGTGCACACGCAGTGGAGCAGACGCGGGTTCTTGGAACTCACGGGCCTGGCCGGGCTCACCGGCCTGGCCATGGCGGGCTGTTCCTCGGACAAGCCGTCGCCGGGAACCCCGGGCGGCGGCGCCGTGACCATCCAGCACGCCTTCGGTGAGACCACCGTCCCGGCCCCACCCAAGCGTGTCGTCAGCGCAGGGTTCACCGAACAGGACAGCCTGCTGGCGCTCGGCGTGGTACCGATCGCCACCACCGAGTGGTTCGGCGGCCAACCGTTCGCAGTGTGGCCGTGGGCGCAGCCGAAACTCGGGGCCGCCCAACCGGTGGTGCTGAACGTCGACACCGGGATCGACGTCGACAAGATCGCGACACTGAAACCCGACCTGATCGTCGCGATCGACGCCGGCGTGGACGCCGACACCTACCAGAAGCTCTCGGCCATCGCGCCGACCGTTCCGCAGTCCGGCACCGACGCGTTCTTCGAACCGTGGAAGGACCAGGCGACGACCATCGGGACGGCGGTGTTCCAGAGCGACACCATGGCCGGCCTCGTCAAGGCCGTCGACGACCGGTTCACCAAAGTGGGCTCCGACAACCCGCAGTTCAAGGACAAGAAGGTGCTGCTGGTCGAGGGGCGGCTGTGGAACAACGGAGTGGTCGCCACCCTGCCCGGCTGGCGTACCGAGTTCCTGACCCAGATGGGGTTCACCATCCCCGAGAGCATCGCTTCGCACGGGACCGACGACCATCGCGCCGTCATCCCCGTCGACCAGGCCGCCGCGGTCCTCGACGACGCCGACGTGTTGATCTGGACCACCGAGAGCGACGAGGACCAGGCGGCCCTGGTGGCCAATCCGGCCATCGCCGGGCTGCGGGCCACCAAGCTGGACCGGAATGTGTTCACCGGCAAGGACCTTGCCGGTGCGATCGCCTTCGCCTCGGTGCTGTCCTACCCGGCCGTCGCAGACCAGCTGCCGCCGCTGTTGTCCGCGGCGCTGCGTTGATGGTGTTCGATGTCGAGCACCGGCGTCGCGCGGCGGAACCCTCGGGTGACACCGAGCAACCAGATGAATCCCACTGCCAGCCAGCACAACCCGACCCATGGGAGCGCGGACCGCGCCGATGCGCTTGGATGGCAACGTGATGAGCCAGGATCCCGACCTCGCAGCACACCCGAGCGGCTACGCATCGGTCGGTTCGCGGTACTACCCGATGTTCGTGGCGGTCTTCACCGCCCTGGTGATCATCTCGAATGTCACTGCCACCAAGGGCGTCGCCTTCGGTCCGATCATCACCGACGGCGGTTTCGTCGTCTTCCCGCTAACCTATGTCATCGGTGACGTGTTGTCGGAGGTCTACGGATTCCGGGCCGCCCGCCGCGCCATCTTCCTCGGATTCGCGATGAACATCCTGGCGGCGCTGGTGTTCTGGGTGACGATCTATCTGCCGGCCGCCGACTTCTACCAGAATCAGGCGCATTTCGAGAATGTGGTGCACGCCTACACCCAGCTGATCGTCGCCGGGCTGGCGGGCTTCATCGTCGGCCAGACCATCAACGCCTGGACGGTGGTGGCGATCAAGCAGCGCACCAAGGAGAAGCACCTGTGGGCCCGACTGGTGGGCTCGACGTTCGCCGGCCAGCTCGGCGACACACTGGTGTTCTGCTCGATCGCCGCGAGCGCCATCGGCATCACCACGTTCCGGGACTTCGCGGTGTACACCGCCCTCGGCTGGTTCTACAAGACGGCCGTCGAAGTGGTGATGTTGCCCATCACGTACCGGGTGATCGCGTACGTGAAAAAGCATGAGCCGACCTACGAACCGATGGTGTGAACACCGGTGATGATGAGCCTTCGCTAAGGCTCCTCTGGCGGACCGGTAAAGCCACTGGCCGCCGAAACTACTCGGCGGTAACGTCAATACATGAGCGCCATCCTGGAACCGAGAACCGCGAAAACTACTGACATGGTGCGTGATTACGGCGATTGCGCCCTACTGGTCGAATGCGCCGACACCACCGAGGTCCTGTCCTGGACCGAGCTGCTGCAGCGCGCCGAACTGCCCGGCGTCGTCGACATCGTGCCGGGGGCACGCACGGTCCTGATCAAGCTCGCCGGACCCCGCTACCAGTCGCCCACCCGACAACGCCTCGGCCGCCAACGCCCCGACCGGCAACCCGGGGACCACCGCCCACCCGGCGGGCATGTCGACGTCGTCATCGACGTCGTCTACGACGGCGCCGACCTTGTCGAAGTGGGCCGGCTGACCGGACTGGACACCGTCGGCGTCATCGCCGCCCACACCGGCACCCCCTGGCGGGTCGGATTCGGTGGATTCGCACCGGGTTTCGCCTACCTCGTCGACGGCGACCCACGACTGCAGGTGCCCCGCCGGGCCGAGCCCCGAACCGCGGTCCCCGCCGGTGCGGTCGCGCTGGCCGGTGAGTTCAGCGCCGTCTATCCGAGACGCTCCCCGGGCGGCTGGCAACTGATCGGGCACACCGATACCGCGATGTGGGACATCGACCGCCCCGCACCCGCGCTGCTGACGCCGGGCATGTGGGTCCAGTTCCGGGCCGTCTGAGGGAGGACACCATGACCACCCTGGAAATCCTGCGCACCGGACCGCTGGCCCTGGTCGAGGACCTCGGCCGCACCGGCATGGCCCATCTCGGCGTGACCCGCTCGGGGGCGGCCGATCGCCGCGCCCACACCCTGGCCAACCGGCTGGTGGCCAACACCGACGACCGCGCCACCGTGGAGGTGACGCTCGGCGGACTGACCGCACGGGTGTGCGGCGGCGACGTCGACATCGCGGTGACCGGTGCCGACACCGACCCCACCGTGAATGGAAAACCATTCGGCACCAACAGTATTCAACATGTGCACGACGGCCAGCTGATCTCGCTGGGCTCCCCGGACACTGGCCTGCGCAGCTACCTGGCGGTGCGCGGCGGCATCGACGTCGAACCCGTGCTGGGTTCACGCAGTTACGACGTGATGTCCGCGATCGGCCCACGCCCGCTGCGCGCCGGCGACGTGCTGCCGGTGGGCACGCACACCGACGAGTACCCCGAACTCGACCAGGCGCCGGTCGCCACCATCGAGGGCCGGATGCTCGACCTGCGCGTGCTGCCCGGGCCCCGGGACGACTGGTTCGTCGACCCGGACGCACTGGTGCACAACGTGTGGGTGGCCTCCGACCGCAGCGACCGGGTCGGGATGCGCCTGACCGGCACCCCGCTGCGCTACCGGGACCCGGCCCGGCAGCTGCCGTCGGAGGGCGCCACCCGCGGCGCGATCCAGGTTCCCCCCAACGGTCTTCCGGTGATCCTGGGACCCGACCACCCGGTCACCGGCGGCTACCCCGTCGCCGGCGTGGTGATCGACGCCGACATCGACAAGGTGGCGCAGATCCGACCCGGGCAGACCGTGCGGCTGCACTGGAGCCGACCGCGGGTGTAGAACTGCGGGTGTGCACAACCAGGTCCACACCGCCCGCCTGATTCACACCGCGGATCTGGACAACGAGACCCGCGAACACGCCCAGGCGATGCTGGCCGCCGCATTCGACGGCCGGTTCACCGCGGACGACTGGGAACACGCGCTGGGCGGGATGCACGCGGTGGTCCTGCACCGCGGCGCGATGATCGCCCACGGGGCGGTGGTGCAACGCCGGCTGCTGCACCGCGGGGTGGCCTTGCGGTGCGGCTATGTGGAAGCCGTTGCCGTCGACCAGGAGTGGCGCGGCCAGGGGCTGGGCGCCGCGGTCATGGACGCCATCGAGCAGGTGATCCGCGGCGCGTACTCGATGGGCACCCTGTCCGCATTCGCCGATGCGACCGGCTTCTACACCGCGCGCGGCTGGCAGCACTGGCGCGGCCCCACCTCGGTGCTCGGCCCCAGCGGGCCGGTCCGCACGCCCGACGACGACGGAACCATTCTGGTGCTGCCCAATAACATCGACGTCGACCCAACCGTCGCGCTGGCCTGCGATTGGCGCGACGGCGACGTGTGGTGACGTCAGCCCCAGCGACCTAGGATCTCCTGCGCCCGCTCGGCCAGCGCCGCCTGGAAGAACGGCCCGAAACTGATCCGACCCACACCCAGCGGCCCGAACGACGCCGGATCGTCCTGATCGGGCAGCGCGATCGCGTTGACCGGAAGCGGCAATTCAGAAGTCAAGCGCCGCAACGTATCCGGATCATGGCGCCCGACCGGATAGAGGCAGTCCGCCCCGGCATCGGCGCACAACGTCAACCGGTCGATCGCACGGGACACCCGATCGGACTCGTCACCGTCGGCACGTAGGAACAGATCGGTACGTGCATTGACCACCATCTGCACGCCGGCCGCGTCGGCGGCACGCCGCAGCGCGCCGATCAGCGCCGCGTGCTCCTCGGCCGAGCGCAGCCGCTTGGCCTCCGAATGGACGGTGTCCTCCACGTTGAGCCCGACGGCTCCCACCGACAGCAGGCCGGCGATCAGCCGCTCCGGGTCCTCTCCGTACCCCGATTCGATGTCGACGGAGATCGGGACGTCGACCTTCGCGGTGATCTGCGCGACCCGGGTCAGCAGGTCGTCGAAGGTCATGCCCTCGTTGTCGGGTTTGCCCACCGAGTCGGCCACCGGATGGCTGCCCACCGTCAGGGCGGCGAACCCGGCGGCGACGGCCAGCGCGGCCGACCACGCGTCCCAGACCGTCGGCAAAACCACCGGATCACCCGGTTTGTGCAGGTCGAGCAGTGTGTTCGCCCGCTGCTGGAGCGCGGCGGTACCGAGATCGGTCATGAGGCCTCCTGTGATGAGCTGACGTGGATCATCCCGTACGTGATGTGGGTCACGCCCCGATGGTGAAATGGCTAGCATCGAGTGTCGTAACGTGACCCATGACACCCTTCAGCCCAAGGAGGTCGCTTGTCCAGCACTACCGAACTCGACGAACTGCACACGCTGATCGGCGGACTGCGCAGGTGCGTCGACTCGTTGCGCTCCCGCTACGGCGACAACCCCGCCACGCGGCGCATCGCGATGGATGCCGAACGCATCATCGGTGACGTCGAACTGCTCGATCACGATGCCAACGAGTTGGCCCTCGAGCGCCGCACCGTCCGGCCCGCAGCCGAGAAGATCGCGGTGCCCGACACGCAGTACGACAGCGAGTTCTGGCGGGACATCGACGACGAAGGTGTGGGCGGGCACCACAGGTGAGCCGCCCGCTCACGCCGCCAGGACAACAACCCGGGCCCAAGCCCCGTCCGAATTGAGGAAGCCGAATACATGAGCGCGCCTGCAACCAACCGGCCCGGCCGGGGCACCGGGGTCTTCTCCCCGACCCGCGCCGCGATCCCCCAGAAGACGCTGCGCACCGACGCCTGGTGGAAATCTCCACTGATCGTCGACCTCGGCTTCGCCGCGTTCGTCATCTACGCGACGGTGCGCGCCTTCATGCGCAACCACTTCTTCGTCCCCGAGTACCACTACCTGACACCGTTCTACTCGCCGTGCCTGAGCGTCAAGTGCGGTGAGGCCAGCGACTTCTGGCCGCAGATCCTGCCCGCTTCGGGTCCGCTGTCGCTGATCCCGTTCGCCGCAGCGTCGCTGCCGTTCCTGCTGTTGTTCCGGCTGACCTGCTACTACTACCGCGGCGCCTACTACCGCTCGGTGTGGCAGTCGCCCACCGCGTGCGCAGTGGCCGAACCGCATGCCAAGTACACCGGCGAGACCCGGCTGCCGCTGATCATCCAGAACACCCACCGGTACTTCTTCTACATCGCCGGGGTCATCTCGCTGATCAACACCTACGACGCGATCGTTGCGATGCACTCCCCCAGCGGATTCGGCTTCGGCCTGGGCAACGTCATCCTGTGGGTCAACGTCATCATGCTGTGGGTCTACACGGTGTCCTGCCACTCGTGCCGGCACGTGACCGGTGGTCGCCTCAAGCATTTCTCCAAACACCCGGTGCGGTACTGGATCTGGACCCAGGTCAGCCGGCTCAACACCCGGCACAAGTTGTACGCATGGATCACGCTGGGCACCCTGATGCTCACCGACTTCTACATCATGTCCGTCGCGGCAGGGTGGATCCACGACCTGAGATTCATTGGCTGACCACCGAAATACATGCACGAAAAGGCAAGTGAGGATTCATGACATCGGCTGACGCTGTTCGCCCGAGCGGCTCAACGGAGATAGAGCGACACCAATACGACGTCGTCGTGATCGGTGCCGGTGGCGCGGGTCTACGCGCGGTGATCGAGGCGCGCGAACGGGGCCTGCGCGTCGCCGTGGTGACCAAGTCACTGTTCGGCAAGGCCCACACGGTGATGGCCGAGGGCGGCTGCGCGGCCGCGATGCGCAACGTCAACACCAAGGACTCCTGGCAGGTGCACTTCGGTGACACCATGCGCGGCGGCAAGTTCCTCAACAACTGGCGGATGGCCGAACTGCACGCGCAGGAGGCCCCCGACCGGGTGTGGGAGCTCGAGACCTACGGGGCACTGTTCGACCGCACCAAGGACGGCCGGATCAGCCAGCGCAACTTCGGCGGCCACACCTACCCGCGGCTGGCCCACGTCGGCGACCGCACCGGCCTGGAGATCATCCGCACCCTGCAGCAGAAGATCGTCTCGCTGCAGCAGGACGACAAGCGCGAACTGGGCGACTACGAAGCCCGGATCAAGGTCTTCCACGAGTGTTCGATCACCGACCTGATCCTCGATAACGGGGCCATCGCGGGAGCGTTCGGCTATTACCGCGAGACCGGCAGCTTCGTGCTGTTCGAGGCGCCCGCGGTGGTGCTGGCCACCGGCGGCATCGGCAAGTCCTTCAAGGTGTCGTCGAACTCCTGGGAGTACACCGGCGACGGCCACGCCCTGGCCCTGCGCGCCGGTTCCAGCCTGATCAACATGGAGTTCATCCAGTTCCACCCGACCGGCATGGTCTGGCCGCTGTCGGTCAAGGGAATCCTGGTCACCGAGGGTGTGCGCGGCGACGGCGGAGTGCTGAAGAACTCCGAGGGCAAGCGCTTCATGTTCGACTACATCCCCGAGGTGTTCAAGGGCCAGTACGCCGAGACCGAGGAAGAGGCCGACCAGTGGCTCAAGGACAACGACTCGGCCCGGCGTACCCCTGACCTGCTGCCCCGCGACGAGGTGGCCCGCGCCATCAACTCCGAGGTGAAGGCCGGACGCGGAACGCCGCACGGCGGCGTGTACCTCGACATCGCCTCCCGGATGACGCCGGAGGAGATCAAGAAGCGCCTGCCGTCGATGTACCACCAGTTCATGGAGCTCGCCGAGGTGGACATCACCAAGGACGAGATGGAGGTCGGGCCCACCTGTCACTACGTGATGGGCGGCATCGAGGTCGATCCCGACACCGGCGGTGCGCTCACCCCCGGCCTGTTCGCCGCGGGTGAGTGCTCGGGCGGCATGCACGGCTCCAACCGGCTCGGCGGCAACTCCCTGAGCGACCTGCTGGTGTTCGGCCGGCGCGCCGGCCTGGGCGCGGCGGACTACGTGCGCGCCCTGTCCAACCGGCCGGCGGTGTCCGACGCCGCGGTCGAGGCGGCGACGACGTCCGCACTGGCACCCTTCGACCCCAAGCCCAACGCGGAGAACCCGTACACCCTGCACGCCGAGCTGCAGGAGACGATGAACGACCTCGTCGGCATCATCCGCAAGGAGGCCGAGATCGAGCAGGCGCTGGCCAAGCTCGACGAGTTCAAGAAGCGGTACGCCAATGTCGTCGTCGACGGCGGGCGCATCTTCAACCCCGGTTGGCACCTGGCCATCGACATGCGCAACATGCTGCTGGTCAGCGAGTGCGTCGCCAAGGCGGCACTGCAGCGCACCGAGAGCCGCGGCGGACACACCCGCGACGACCACCCGGACATGGATGCCAACTGGCGCAACACCCTGCTGGTGTGCCGGACGGCCCCCGGCCAGGATCCCGAGACCGAGGTTCCCGACGTCACGGTGACACCGGAGACGCAGCTGCCGATGCGGGCCGACCTGCTGGCCACCTTCGAGCTGTCCGAGCTCAAGAAGTACTACACCGCGCAGGAACTCGCCGAGCACCCGGAATGGAGCAGCTGAGATGAGCACATATGACGCGAACCTGCGGGTGTGGCGCGGCGACCCCGACGGTGGCGGCCTGCACGACTACACGGTGGAGGTCAACGACGGCGAGGTGGTGCTCGACATCATCCACCGGCTGCAGGCCACCCAGGCGGGCGACCTGGCGGTGCGGTGGAACTGCAAGGCCGGCAAGTGCGGGTCGTGCTCGGCGGAGATCAACGGCCGGCCGCGCCTGATGTGCATGACGCGGATGTCGTCGTTCGAACCCGACGAGACCGTGACCATCACCCCGCTGCGGACCTTCCCGGTGATGCGCGACCTGGTCACCGACGTGTCGTTCAACTACGAGAAGGCGCGTCAGATCCCGTCGTTCACCCCGCCCAAGGATCTGCAGCCGGGCGAGTACCGGATGCAGCAGGAGGACGTCGAGCGCAGCCAGGAGTTCCGCAAGTGCATCGAGTGCTTCCTGTGCCAGAATGTCTGCCACGTGGTGCGCGACCATGAGGAGAACAAGCAGAACTTCGCCGGGCCGCGGTTCCACATGCGGATCGCCGAACTGGACATGCACCCGCTCGACGTGGTCGACCGCAAGAACATGGCGCAGGAGGAGTTCGGGCTCGGCTACTGCAACATCACCAAGTGCTGCACCGAGGTGTGCCCCGAGCACATCAAGATCACCGACAACGCGCTGATCCCGATGAAGGAACGCGTCGCCGACCGCAAGTACGACCCGATCGTCTGGCTGGGCAACAAGCTCTTCCGGCGATGAACCGGAACCGATATGTCCGTCGGCGCCGAGCCGGTCGTCGAGTGTGAAACCTCGGCGAGAAACGCCGCCGAAATTCGCTGACGATTCACACTCGACGGGGTAACGCCGGACGGAGGCGCGTACGCTCGCACATAGCGGCCAATCATCGACGAAAGGCACCGCTATGACGAACACGTCCAAGCGAGAAACCCTCAGCGTCAACGACATTCGCACGGCGATCCGTGAGCTGACCGCCCGCGCCGAACTGGCCCGCAAGGAGGGCCGGCCGGCCGATGCGGCCGAGCTGGAGCAGCGGGTCCAGGGTTATCGGGAACAACTGGGCGAACGCCCATAACGGCCATCTGTACAGCGGTGGCTGCGAGAACTACGCGCAGTTTGTCGCCACCGGCACTGAACAGATCTGGGGTGGTCTAGTCGCCGAGGCGGCGGAATGTGCTGCGGTGGAAGACGATCGGCAGGATTTCGTCGCGCATCGTCACCTGGCTGACCCGCAGGATCACGATGCTGTGATCGCCCGCCGGCACCTCCTGCTCGATGGTGCTGTGCAGCCAGACGGCGGTGCCGTCGATGAACAGCGCCCCGCTCTCGTGGGACACCGTGCTCAACCCCTCGAACCGGTCCCCGGTCTTGGCGGCCAGCGTGCGTGCGGCGGTGTCGTGCGCCTCGCCCAGCAGGCTGATGCCCAGCGAGGGCAGGCCCTGGAGCTTGGGCCAGGTGGTCGAGGAGTTCTGGACGCAGAACGCCACCAGGGGCGGGTCCAGCGAGACCGGCACGAAGGTGCTGGCCGCCAGGCCCACCCGGACACCGTCGACCTCCGCCGCAATGGCGATGACTCCGGAGGGGAAATGTCCGAACGCCTCCCGTAGGGACGTCGGGCTCAGGTTGGTCTCGGCTGCGTTCATCGTCCCCATCATCCCACGCGACACCGAAGGTGACCACGCGCACGGTAGCCTGGCGCTCGCGATGTGGATCACGCTGCTGGTCATGGCCGTTGCGGTCAGCCTCGAACCGTTCCGGATCGGGATGACCCTCCTGCTGCTCAACCGGCCGCGGCCCGTGCTGCAACTTCTCGCATTCCTGGCGGGCGGCTTCGTCATGGGCGTCACGGTGGGCGTGATCGTGCTGTTCGTCCTGCGGCCGGCGGTCGGATCGGCGCACTTCACCCTGCCTCGCGTGCAGATCGTGGTGGGCGCGGTGGTGTTGGTCAACGCCGCCCTGGTGGCCACCGGGGTGCTGGGCAAGGTGCGCGGTGATCGGCCGGCCGGCGCGCTCGAGACACGCGCCCGGCAACTGCTCGACGGCCGTTCCCTGTGGACCGCGGGCATCGCGGGCCTGGGCATCGCGCTGCCGTCCGTCGACTACGTGGCCGCGCTGGCGCTCATCGTGGCCTCCGGCGCAGCGGCCGCCACCCAGCTCGGCGCACTGCTGCTGTTCAACCTGGTGGCCTTCACGCTCATCGAGATTCCACTGCTCTGCTACCTCGTCGCGCCCGAGCGCACCCGCGCGGTGCTCACGGCCCTCAACGACTGGGTGCGCTCCACGGGGCACCGCGGTGTCGCCGTCCTGCTCGCCGTGGTCGGCGGCGTGCTACTGGCCGCCGGCCTCGCCGGACTGTGAATCTCGGTCGTCCAACCGGGTGAACCGGCCCAGCTGGTACTGCTCGACGCAGGCGGCCCGGCGGATCTTGCCGCTGGTGGTGGTGGGGATCGACCCGGGTGCGACCAGCACCAGGTCGCCGGCGCTCAGACCGCACGCAGTGGAGATCGCGGCGGTGACCTCGTCGCGGACGCCGGTGAGCCAGCCCGGATCCGTGCGCTCCTTGAGTTCGATGACGGCGACCAGCCGCTCGGTACTGCCCTCGGGGACCGCGATGGCGGCCACCCGGCCACCGGTGATGTTCTGAACGGTGGCCTCGATGTCCTCGGGATAGTGGTTGCGGCCCCGGATGATCAGCAGATCCTTGATGCGGCCGACGATGAACAGCTGGCCGCCGGAGACGAAGCCCAGATCACCGGTCCGCAGCCACGGGCCGGCCGGGGTGCCCGACGACGGCTGGCTCAGGGTGGCGCCGAAGCACTGCTGATCCTCCGGCGGTTTGCGCCAGTAGCCCGCCGCCACGTTGTCGCCGTGCACCCAGATCTCCCCGACCTCGTCGTCCGGGCACTCGCGGTGGGTGTCGCTGTCGACGATCCGCAGGAGCGGCGACTGCGGCATGTCGTAGGCGACCAGCGCCGTGCCGGCACCGGCCGCGCATCGTCGCACCCGTCCCTCGGCCAGTTCGCCCGTGTCGAAATGCGTCGCCGGCGACGTCTCGCTCCACTGGCCGGTGGTGACGAACACGGTGGCCTCCGCCAGCCCGTAGGACGGCCGCATCATGTGGTCCGCGAAATTGAAGTGGGCGAACCGGTCGACGAAGCGCCGCAGGGTGGTCGGCTCGACCCGCTCGGCGCCGCTGATGATGCCGAGCACCCCGCCGAGGTCCAGACCGTCGAGGTCGGCGTCGGAGGTCTTGCGGGCGGCGAGTTCGAAGGCGAAGTTGGGCGCCGACGACCACGCGTGCGGATTCTGCGCCAGCGCCCGCATCCACCGGGCCGGCCGCTCCAGGAACGCCACCGGGCTGCTCAGCTGTGCGTGGTAGCCGCCCAGGATCGGTGCGCACACGCCGAGCACCAGACCCATGTCGTGGTAGAAGGGCAGCCAGGACACGATCGTGGCGTCCGACGGGATCGTCAGGCCGGAGTTCGCGAAGAAGCTGCGCATCAACTGCTCGAAATTCACCCGCAGGTTGCGGTGCGACAGCATCACCCCGGTCGGGGTCCGGGTCGACCCGGAGCTGTACTGCAGATACGCGATGTCCGGCAGATCAGCCGCGGCGGTGGGAGCGGGGCCGCCGGTGGGCTCGGCGTCCAGGCCCAGCGCGTCGACCTCGATGATCTTGGGCGCGGTGTCCATCCGGGCCTGATCGACGTAGTCGCCGACATCGCCGGCCACCGGCGAGGTGGTCAGGACGATGGCGGGTGCGGTGTCGGCGAGCACCCCACCGACCCGCTCGCCGGTCGAACCGCGGTGGGGCAGCGGCAACGGCACCGCGATCAGCCCGGCCTGCATGGCTCCGAGGAACGACAGGATGTAGTCCAGCCCCTGCGGGGCCAGGATCAGCGCCCGGTCCCCCACCTCCGCGTGCAGGGCGAACTCGCGGGCCGCGGTCATGGTCCGGCGGGACAGTTGCGACCACGTCAGGCTCTGCGCGTCACCCGACGGGTTCAGCGTGTAGTCGGTGAACGTGAACGCCACATCGGACGGTCGCAGACTGGCGCGGCCGTGCAACATCGACAGGATGGATGACGGGGACTTCCCCGCGGCTGCGCGAGTCACATCGGCTCCGTCAGTGCCCGTTGCCGGACAGCAGGGACAGCGCTCCGTTGATCAGCTCCGAGACCGCGTCGCCGCCGCCGCCGAACGTCGCCTCGTTGATGGGAGCGGTGATCTGCAGCGGGTCGAAGCCGTGCACCGGGTCGACCTGGACCGGAGCGGTCGCGGGATCGTCGTTGCGCGAATAGCCCGCGTTCACCCGGGGCAGCAGGATCGCGTCGAGCTGGTTGAGCGTGCCCTCGTCGAAACCGAGGTACTTGAACGGCAGCACCAACGGCAGATGCTGCTCCGGAATCAGATACGTCGTGGTGGTCGCGCCCCGCGAGTTCACCGTGGTCCGGACGTTCTGCGGCGGCACCATGCTCGGGTTGGTGAACGCCACCGCCGTATGGCCCGTCGCCAATCCCACGATCGAGTTGGCCAGTGCGAACAGGTTGTCCGGCCGGTCCGGGAAGTCGGCGATGCTGTCGTAGGCGGAGACGAACTGATCGGTGTGGTACTGGCTCTCCACCGGGGCCGGAACCGTGTAGTCCATCGCCGGAACCACGCTGCCGGCCGGGAACATCTGCGTCAGGAAACTCTCGCCGAACGGATGCTTGGCGATCGGGTCGCCGAACGTCGCGAAGCTCAGCTGGTCCGGCGGCGGGGCACTCGGGTCGTTGGCCATCTGCGCCTTGACCGCATCGAGCACCAGCGCGCCCTCGGACAACCCCATCGCCCGGCCGGGACCGCCGGCGCGGATGGCGGCCTGCAGGTTGGGTGCGCCGACGTCGACGGACTCGCCGATGCTGGGGCCGTCGAGGCCGATGCCCGGATAGATCTGCTCACCCACCCGGCCGATGCCGGGGAGCAGGCGCTCCAGGACGTGGCCCTGGATCTGTCCGGCCGGGTAGTCCACCTTCTCGCGCTTCATGCCCGGGAACCAGTGGGCGCCGGTCTGCCGGATGTATTCGTCGTACGGGATGGCCATGACGTGCGCGCCGCCCAGGGCGTACGCGGTGCCAGGGTCCGCGGGCGGCGGCGGGGGCGCCGGGGTGTCGTCCGCCGATGCCGCGCCGACGCCGAAACATCCGATGACCGTCAACAGCGACGTGGTCATCAGCGTCGTGAGTAGTTTGTTCATCCCTACTCTCCTGACCTCGACTCTTCCCGTAGTTTCACACACATCATGGGGCGGTGCTAACCCGCTTTTCCCGCCGCACCCGTCGGCCCGCCGGGGCCGGCCACCAGCTGGCCCGGCCCACCAGCGTGGCGATGGCGGGCACCGTGATGGTGCGGACCACGAAGGTGTCCAGGAGGATGCCGACCCCGATCACGAAGCCGCCCTGAACCACCGTGCCGATGCTGGAGAACAACAGGCCCGCCATCGACGCGGCGAAGATCAGACCGGCCGCGGTGATCACCCCGCCCGTGGAACCCAGGGTACGGATGATCCCGTAACGCATGCTCGCGGACGGATCGTCGCGCATCCGCGAAGCGATGAGCATGTTGTAGTCGGCGCCCACCGCCACCAGCACCACGAACGCCAGCGGCGGCACGCTCCAGTGCAGCTGCTGGCCGAGGATGAACTGGAAGACCAGCACGCCGAGACCCAGCGCGGCGAAGTACGAGATCACCACCGAGCCGACGAGATACAGGGGCGCGACGAAGGCCCGCAGCAGCACCATCAGGGTCAGCAGGACGACCGCCAGGGTCACCGCGATGATCAGTCGGATGTCGTGCTGGTAGTAGTCCCGGGTGTCGCGCAACGCGGCCGGGAATCCGCCGATCGAGATCGACGCGTCGGACAGCGTCGTGTTGGGCTGGGCACTGCGGGCCGCGTCCAGGATGGCGTCGACCTGATCCATTGCCTCGAGGCTGAACGGATTGAGCTTGGTCTGGACCAGATATCGCGCCGAATGCCCGTCCGGCGAGATGAACAGCTTCGACGCCTTCTGGAACGCCTCGAGGCCGAAAACCTCCGCCGGGATGTTGAATCCGGCCATCGCCGGGTCCGACGCATCGTGCTTCATGTTCAGCAGGAAGGCCGAGGCCTCGTCGAGGCCGGAGCTCATCAGCTTCACCTGGTCGACGAGCTCGTCCACCCCACCGGCCACCTGCCGGCTGCCGGACGCCAGCCGGTCGGCGCCCTGACGCACCTGGGCCAGGCCGGCCTGCGGGCCGCCCGGCTTGTCGAGTCCCATCGCGCGGGCCGTCCTGGTGAAATTGGTCAGCGCGGCGTTGAGTCTGTTCACCGTCGCGGTGAGCGTCTGCCCCCGCCCGACGCCCTGCAGCTGGCCGGCCAGCTCGTTGATCTGCTCGACGGTGGCGGCGTTGCGGGGGTCGGCCACCTCGGCGAGGTGCACGCGGGTGGCGCTGCAGGACGGGTCCGCGTCGCACACCGGGTTGCCCTGCAGCGCGGCGAGCACCGGACCGATCCAGGCGAACTTGTCCTTGGCGGCGCTGAAGTTCACGCCCATCGAGTTCGACAGCACGTTGATGCTGTCGACCAGCTTGGCCGCGGCGTCGACGTCACGCACCAGGGCGTCGCCGCCGTACTGCACCCGTAGCGTCGTGAACGCGTCGATCAGATTCTGGATGCTGGGTGCGATCTGGTTGATCTGCGCCCGCACGTCGGCGAGGTTGGTGGCCAGCGTGTCGGCGCCGTCGGAGAGCCGGGCCAGGTCACCGGAGCGCTGGCCGATCTGGGCGGAGCCGTCGGCCAGTCGGTCGCCGACGATGCCGGCCTGATACGTCGCGCGGAACTCCGGGGGGACCTCGCCCAGGGGCCGGGTGATGCCACTGACCAGACCGACGTCGGGCAGCTGGGCGACCCGCGCCGCCAGCTGCTCGAGGTCGGCCAGCGCGCGTGGGCTGCGCAGATCACGCGGCGATTGAATCAGGATGTACTCCGGGATGGACCGGCTGATCGGGAAGTGCCGCTCCAGCGCGGCGTACCCGAGTGAGCTCGCCGCCGACGGCGCGACGGCCTTGCGGTCGTCGTAGTTGAACCGCACCAGGGCCGCGCAGCCGGCCAGCGCGCCCAGCACCAGCAGGCTGGCCAGCAGATGCATCGCCGGGCGACGCACGATGCGCACCCCGGAGCGCCGCCAGAAGCGGGCGGTCAGCTCGCGGCGCGGCTTGACCCAGCCCCGCGGACCGACCAGCACCAGGACCGCCGGGAGCAGTGTCACCCCGGCCAGATAGGCGACCCCCACACCGATGGCCGCCGCCGTCCCGGTGGTCCGGAAGACGCCCATCTCGGCCACGAAGCTCATCAGCAGGAAGGTGATGCCCACGGTGGTGGCCGACGCGGTGATCACCTTGCCGATCGAGACCAGCGCGGCCCGGACGGCATCGTCGTAACCCTCGCCCGATCTGAGGAAGTCGTGGTAGCGGCTGATCAGGAAGACCGCGTAATCCGTTCCGGCGCCGGCCATGATGGCGCTGAGGAACACGATGGACTGGTTCGAGACACCGGAGCCGGTCAGCTGCGAATAACCGGCCACCACCGACTGCGCGATCACCAGCGAGAGCCCGATGGTCAGCAACGGCAGCAGCATGGTGATCGGGTTGCGGTAGACCAGCAACAGCACGATGAGCACCAGCACCGCGATGGCGATCTCGATCGGCAGGCGATCGCGTTGACCGGCGACGGTCAGGTCCGCGACGGTGGCCGCCGGACCGGTGATGTGCAGGGTCAGTGCGCTGCCCGGAGTGCTCCCGACGGTCTGCCGGATCAGCTCGGAGACGTTCTCGAAGGATTGGTAGGACCTCGGCGTGCCCAGTTCGCCCGCGAGGCCCACCGGCAACACCCACGTCGTGTGGTCCACGCTGGTCAGGAATTGCCGGAGTTGCGGCGTGGTCAGGAAGTCCTGGACGGACGCGACGTCGGGATGGTCGCGCAGCGCCTCGACCATCCTGCGGTAGGTGGCCTCGTCGGCCGGGCCCAGGCCCTTGTCGTTGATCAGCCCGACCAGCAGGAGGTCGTCGTTGCCGGATTCGCGGAACGCCTCGGTCATCTGCCGGGCGGCGACGCTCGACGGCGCGTCGGCGGGCAGGACCACGATCGGATGCTTCTCGGACATCTGGTCAAGGGACGGGAACGACAGCGGCAGGGCGACCGCCAGCACGACCCAGAGACCGATCACGGCCCAGGGCCACCGGACCACGAAGTTCGCTAGCCGTCGCACATCATTCTCAACACGCAGGTACTCACACGCTGGTTCTCACTCGTCGGGACTACTCGACACTACGCAACGCGCCCCCAGTGCCCGATGTCGGCGATGCGGGCGCAGACGTCCTTCATGGCCGTCAGGTAGCGGCCGACGGACTTGCGGGCGACGGGGTTGTCCGGATGCATGATCGCCATCGCCGTGCCCTCGCCGTACCGGAAGATGTAGATGGTCAGCTGGTAGGAGTAACGACCGTCCGGATAGATGCCGATGTTGTTCGCCAGGCCCAGGTCGGCGGCGGCCAGGATGGCGTTCAGCGGAGCGGCCCCGCCGTGGAAGAAGTTCGACACCGGGAAATTCGGCTGCGGCCACTTCAGCCACGGCGCCAGTTCGAGAACGCGGTAGTACGGCACCTTCGCCATGTCCAGCGCCGAGTCGAACGCGGTCTGTGCCGCCCACGCCGCCTCGCCGAACGAGGCGGCCCCGATGGGGACCGTGATGGGGATCAGCCCGGTGAACCAGCCCTGCGTCATGAAGTTGTCCGCGCCGGTGCGCGAATCCCGTGGTGTCAGACCGTAATACGTCAGCGCGCCGGTGAACTCGTGTTCCACCAGCGCCAGACAGGCGAACAGGCCGCCGACGAAACGGGCGCCCGCTCCGGCACACGCCGCTTCGAACCGTTCGGTCTGCGCCGGATCCATCAGCCGTTCATGGGTCATGACGCTGCTGGTGGACTCGTTCGGATTGCCCAGCGGCAGCGGGAACTCGGGGAAACCGTCGCGGTTGTTCTCGGCGAACTCGATCCACGCCCGTACCCCGGGCGAATCGACGGTCAGCGCCGAGGTGGATTCCCGCTCACGCACACAGAAGTCGTCGAAGCTACCCGCGTCCGGGAGTGCGACCTGGTCAGCGCCGCTGGAGAGCGCCGAGTACATGCCGTTGGCCTCCAGCATCGTGGTGCCGATCAGGGTGGCGTCGCCGTGCACGTGGTCCATGGCGGCGAAGAACGTGAACCGGCCCTCGTTCTGCACCACGCCGAAGGTGAAGCAGCCCCACTCCAGCGGACTGGGGATGTCGATGACAAGGCGGTGAATCTCGTCGACCGTGAGGTGCCCGTGGTCGATCGGCTCGAACTCGATGTCGTCGGGATCCTCGATCGCGTGCCGGATGAAGTGCCCGTCACCGGCGTCCTCGAACCAGCTGCGGAACGTGTCGTGCCGGCGCAGGTAGGCGTTGAGCGCCTGATTCATCGCGCCGATGTCGCATTCACCGACCGCCTCGCAGCCACCGATGATCTGACGCGAGAAGTTCAGTCCGCCGGCGGTGCGCTCGCTGTAGTTGCGGAGGTGCTGGCCCTGCATGTAGCTGACCGGGACCGGGCTGGCCGGCGCCCTGGCCACCGTTGCCGCCGAGGCGGCCGTGGGACGCCACGAGGTCACCACGCCCGGGGTCAGGGGCCATTCATCGAGCGTGCCGATGGTGATCTTCCCGATTCGCACGATCGCCTTTCCGCGCCGTTTCGCGCCCTTTCCGCGCCGTTGCGCGCTGGACCGGCGGCGCTGGTAGCCGGCTCAACATACCTTCATACCCCCGTCGCATCGTTTCCGTGGAAGCCGGTCGCCGCCGCCCGGCCTGACCCCGGGCAACCGCACCGATGTCGCGACGTGCGTATGTTGGCTGTCGAAAACCCGATCTCGCGCCGGGTGGCTTCCGCACAATGGACCCGAGGGGGAAGCAAGCAGTATGGGATTTGCTCGAGGCCCGGTCGACCCGGGTCAGGGATTTGCGATCATCGGATACGCAGCGCGGTTCCCGGGGGCCGCGGACGCCGACGAATTCTGGGACGTGTTGCGGGAGGGCCGTGACGCGGTCTCGGAGGTGCCCGCCGACCGCTGGGACGCCGACGAGTTCTTCGACCCCGAGGCCGGCGCCCCCGGCAAGGTGGTGACCCGGCGCGCCGGGTTCGTCGACGACGTGACGGCGTTCGACGCCCCGTTCTTCGGCATGTCGACGCGCGAGGCCCGGCTGCTGGATCCGCAGCATCGACTGCTGCTCGAGACGGCGTGGCGCGCGGTGGAGCACGCGGGCATCGCGCCGACCTCGCTGGCCAACAGCAATACCGGGGTGTTCGTCGGTCTGGCCACCCATGACTACTTCGGCATGGCGGCCGGCGAGCTGACGTACCCCGAGATCGAGGCCTACATGGCCATCGGCACGTCGAACGCGGCGGCGGCCGGCCGGATCAGCTACCGGTTGGGACTGCAGGGACCTTCGGTCGCGGTCGACACGGCGTGCAGTTCATCGTTGGTGGCGATCCACCAGGCCTGCCAGGCCCTGCGGCTGGGGGAATGCGACCTCGCACTGGCCGGCGGCGCCAACGTGATGCTCACCCCGGCCACCATGATCACGTTCTCGCACGCGCACATGCTCGCGCCGGACGGCCGGTGCAAGACGTTCGACGCCGCTGCCGACGGCTACGTGCGCGGCGAGGGCTGCGGCGTGATCGTCATCAAACGGCTCGCGGACGCCGTGGCCGACGGCGACCGGATCCGCGCCGTCATCCGTGGCAGCGCGATCAACCAGGACGGCGCCTCCGGCGGACTGACCGTGCCCAATGGCATTGCACAGCAACGGGTTATCGCCGATGCCCTGGAGCGATCGGGTCTGCGGCCGCCCGACGTCGAGTACCTCGAGGCGCACGGCACCGGCACGTCGCTCGGCGATCCCATCGAGGCCCAGGCCGCGGGCGCGGCATATGGGTCCGACCGCCCGGCCGACCGTCCGCTGCTGATGGGTTCGGCCAAGACCAATATCGGGCACCTCGAAGCGGCCGCGGGCATCGCGGGCGTCATCAAGGTCGTCCTATCGCTCGAGCACGAGTTGCTGCCGCAGCATCTGCACTTCCACACCCCGTCCCCGCACATTCCGTGGGATCGGCTGCCGGTGCGGGTGGTCACCGAAGCCACCCCGTGGCAGCGGGGCGAGCGGCCGCGCATCGCGGGCGTCAGCTCGTTCGGATTCGCCGGCACCAACGCACACGTCATCCTCCAAGAAGCTCCAGTAGCTCCGGCCGCCGATCCGGAGATTCCCGACGGTAAGCGCGTGCGGGTCCTACCCCTGTCGGCGCGGACGCGCGCGGCGCTGGTTCAGGTCGCCGATCGCTACCGCGGCTGGCTGGACGCCCACCCGGACGCCGCCCTGTCCGACGTCTGCTTCACCGCCGGCGCCGGCCGGGCGCACCTCGAGCACCGGGCCGCCCTGGTGGTGAACTCTCGCGAATCCGCGGTCGATCTGCTGGGCGCACTCGCCGACGACCGACCCGCCCCCGGCCTGGTCCGCGGCGAGTCCCACGACATACCGAAGACCGCATGGCTGTTCACCGGGCAGGGCAGCCAGTACCCCGGGATGGCCAAAGAGCTGTTCGACACCGAGCCGGTGTTCGCCGCCACGCTGACCCGCTGCGCCGAAGTGCTCGATGGTGTGCTCGAAAAGCCGTTGCTGGACGTCATTTTCGGTGCGGATGAGGACACGCTTCGGCAGACCTCCTACGCCCAGCCCGCGCTGTTCGCCGTCGAGATGGGCCTGGCGCGGCTGTGGCAGTCCTGGGGTATCGAACCCGACGTGGTGCTGGGTCACAGCGTCGGGCAGTACGCGGCGGCCTGCGTGGCCGGAGTCCTCAGCCTCGAGGACGGCGCCCGGCTGATCGCCGAACGCGGTCGGCTGTTCGGCAGCCTGCCCGCCGGCGGCCGGATGGTCGCGGTGTTCACCGCCGCCGAGCGCGTCGAGAATCTCACCGACGAATACCCGAGCCTGGCGATCGCGGCGTACAACGGCGCCAACACGGTGCTGTCCGGACCCGCCGGCGAGCTCGAGAAGGCGGTGGCCCGGCTGACCGCCGACGGGGTGCGCTGCGACTGGCTCGAGACCAGCCACGCGTTCCACTCCTCGTTGCTGGATCCGATCCTGGCCGAATTCGCCTCGTACGCAGACCAGTTCACCTTCTCGGCACCGCAGCGCATCCTGATCGACAATCTCACCGGCACGACGCTGGGCCGCAGCACCAAGCTCGACGGCGAGTACTGGCGCCGGCATGCCCGCCGACCGGTGCAGTTCGCCAAGAGTGTGCGCACGCTGTCCGATCTGGGCGTCAAGGTGCTGCTCGAGATCGGCCCCCAGCCGGTGCTGACCGCTGCGGCGCTGCGCGCCTGGCCCGAACCGGCCACCACACCGAAGGCCATCGCGTCGCTGCGCCGCACCACCGCCGACGCCCGGCAGATCTCCGAAGCCCTGGCCGACGCCTACGTGCTGGGTCAGCTGCCCGACTTCGCCGCCGTCGCCGCCGGCCACCAGGTCGACCTGCCCGATTACCCGTTCGAGCGCCGCCAGTACTGGTTCCGCGACAACCGGGAGCGGCCGAACCAGCAACAGCGCATGGGTGTGCGCACCGAAACCGTCCGGCTGCTCGAGGACGGCCGCATCGACGAGCTGGCCGCACTGCTCGGCGGCGATCCGCAGAGCCTCGATGTGCTGCAACGCCTTGCCGCACAACACAATCAGCAGCGCAGCGCGCAGTCCGTCGTCGACGAACGCTACGAGATCCGGTGGCAGGCCGGAACCGCTGCTCCCCCGGCCGCCGACGACGACGCGGCCTGGATCCTGGTCGGCGACCCCGCGACGCTGGCCCCGCTGGCCGGGCTGCTGACCGAGCGGAGCGCCGAGCATCGTGTCATCGGCCTGCCCGTGACCGACGCGGACGAGGAGGCGCTCGAGGCGCAGTTGCACGAGGCGGCCGAGGGCAAGCCGTTACGGATCGTGCTGGCCTGCGCACCCGACCCCGCGGAAGGCTCCGAGTCGTCGACGCAGTCCCTGTCCTGGGTGCAGCGGCACGTCCTGGTCGGCGCCCGGCGACTGTTCCGCGCAACGGCTGCCGCCGGTCTGCGCGCGCCCATCTGGGTGGTGACGCAAGGCGCGCAGCGGATCGCCGACACCGACACGGTGTCGCCCGAGCAGACCTGTCTGTGGGGATTCGGCCGAGCGGCCGCCCTCGAGCTGCCACAGGTCTGGGGCGGATTGGCCGACCTGTCCGACGGCAGCGCCGCCCAGTGGTCCCAGTTCGTCGACCAGGTGCTGGCCCCGGCGAAGGACGCGGCCGTCCGGGAGGACCAGTTCGCCCTGCGCGACGGCGCGGTCCACGTCCCCAGACTGGTCCGCCGTACCGGCCCGGCCAACTCCGCACCACTGCAATTACGCGGTGACGCAACCTATCTGGTGACCGGTGGGCTGGGCTCGATCGGCCTGGAGATTGCCGGCCACCTGGCCGCGCGGGGCGCCCGGAGTCTGGTGCTGACCAGCCGGCGCGCCCCGGGCGAGGCAGCTCAGCAGCGCATCGACGCCCTGCGCGACCAGTATGGCGCCGACGTCCGGGCCGTGACCGCCGACGTCGCGGACGCCGATGACGTGACCCGGCTGCTCGACCTCCTGCGCGCCGAACTGCCGCCGCTGGCCGGGATCGTGCACGCCGCCGGTGAGATCGGCACCACCCCGCTGGGCGCCCTGGAGGATTCCGAGGTCGACCGGGTTCTTTCCGGAAAAGTCTGGGGTGCTTGGTATTTGAGTGAAGCAACCGCCGATCTGGAGTTGGATTTCTTCGTCAGCACCTCCTCCATCGCATCGGTGTGGGGCGGATACGGCCAGACCGCCTACGGGGCAGCCAACGCCTTCCTCGACGGGCTGACCTGGCGGCTGCGCGGTCGCAGCATCCGCGGGATCAGCGTCAACTTCGGCCCCTGGGCCACCGGCATGGCTGACGAGCAGTCCCGCGCGCGGCTGGCCGAACGCGGGATCAAGACAATGTCGCCGAGCGACGCGCTGACCGGACTGGCCGATCTGATGGCCGCCGACGGAACCGCGCAGGGAGTGCTCGCCCGGATCGACTGGGAGCGCTTCCTGCCGCTCTACCAGCAGACCGGACGTCGTTCGCTGATGACCGAGCTCGAACGCGAGATACCCGAAATCGTTTCGGCGCCAACGGCTTCGGGCAAGACCGAACTGGTGGAACGGCTCACCAACGCCCCGGTCCAGCAGCGCCGGAAGCTGCTGCTCGACCACTTGCGCAACGCGGTCGCCGACGTCACCCGCGTCGATCCCGCCGAGATCCGGGAGGACGCCGGGTTCTTCGACCTCGGCATGGACTCGCTGATGGCCGTCGAGATGCGCCGCCGCATCGAAGCGGGGGTCGGCGCCGAGATCCCGGTGACCCTGGCGATGGACCACCCCCGGCTGTCCGACGTCGCCGACTATCTGCTGGACGACGTCCTGGGGCTCGCCGAACAGTCCGCCGCGGTGCGGACCCCGCTCACCACCGCCGTCACCACCCGCACCGATGAGCCGATCGCCATTGTGGCCGTGTCGTGCCGATTCCCCGGTGCACCCGACCCCGAGGCCTTCTGGGAGGTCCTCAACGAGGGTGTCGACGCGATCCGCGAGGTGCCCGAGGACCGTTTCGATATCGACGAGTTCTACGACCCCGACCCCGACACACCGGGAAAGACCTACACCCGCTTCGGCGGATTCCTGGACGGCATAGACGGTTTCGACCCCGAGTTCTTCGGCATCTCCCCGCGCGAGGCGGTGTGGATCGAACCACAGCAGCGGCTGATTCTCGAAACCGTCTGGGAAAGCCTCGAGCGGGCCGGGTACGGGCCCTCGGCACTGCGCGGCAGCCGCAGCGGCGTGTTCGTCGGGGTGGCCGCCAACGAGTACGCGCACCTGCTCTCGGCCGAGCCGATCGACAAGATCGAGCCGTACTTCATCACGGGCAACGCGCTCAACGCCATCTCCGGGCGGGTCGCCTTCGCGCTCGGGTTCGAGGGGCCGGCCGTGGCCGTCGACACCGCGTGCAGTTCGTCGTTGGTGGCGGTGCACCAGGCGTGCCAGGCACTCAAGTCCGGCGATTGCGACCTGGCGGTGGCCGGCGGCGTCAACGTCCTGCTGTCCCCGGTGACGGTGATCGCCGCGTCGCGGGCCCGGATGCTGTCGCCGGTGGGACGGTGCAAGACATTCGACGCCTCCGCCGACGGCTACGTGCGCAGCGAGGGCTGCGGCATCCTGGTGCTCAAGCGGCTCGGCGACGCCCAGCGCGACGGCGACCGGATCTGCGCGGTGATCCCCGGCAGCGCCGTCAACCAGGACGGCGCGTCCAGCGGCCTGACGGTGCCCAATGGCGGTGCGCAGCAACGGCTCATCACCACCGCGCTGGCCCGCGCCGGGCTGGTGGGCGGCGACGTCGACTACCTCGAGGCGCACGGCACCGGCACCCCGCTGGGTGACCCCATCGAGGTGCAGGCCGCCGGCGCGGTGTACGGGGCGGCGCGCGACACGGCCCGGCCGCTGCTGATGGGCTCGGTGAAGACGAACATCGGTCATACCGAGTCGGCCTCCGGCGCCGCCGGCCTGATCAAGGTGGTGTTGTCGCTGCAGCATGAAATGCTGCCGCAGAGCCTGCATTTCGACACCCCGTCACCGCACATCCCGTGGGACTCGCTGCCGGTTCGGGTGGTGGACAAGGCAATTCCGTGGGAGCCGAGCGGCCGGCCGCGCCGTGCCGGGGTCAGTTCCTTCGGGTTCACCGGCACCAACGCGCACGTGCTGATCGAAGAGGCCCCGGCGACCGCCGACGAGCCGACGGCGGCCCCGACCGACACACCCGACGTGAATGTGCTGGCGCTGTCCGCCCGCTCACCCGAAGCACTCATCGAGCTGGCCCGGCATTACGACACCTGGCTCGAATCGCACCCGGACGCCGACCTCGCCGACGTGTGCTTCACGGCGGGGACCGGCCGGTCGCACTTCGAGCACCGCGCGGCGCTGGTGGTCGATTCGGTCCAGTCCGCCCGCGACGCCCTGTCCGACCTGACCGAGAACCGGCTGCGGCCCGGGGTGCTGCGTGGCGAGCACGCCAACCGCCCCACCACCGCCTGGCTGTTCACCGGGCAGGGCAGCCAATACCCGGGTATGGCGCGGGAACTGTTCGACTCCGAGCCGGTTTTCGCCGAGACGGTACGGCAGTGCGCCGCCGCGGTGGCCGACATCGTGGAACGGCCACTGTTGGATGTGCTGTTCGGCACCGACCGGGACACCGGCGACGATGGAAAGTCATTGCGGCACACGTCGTATGCCCAGCCGGCGCTGTTCGCCGTCGAGATGGGGCTGGCCCGGCTCTGGCAGTCACTGGGCATCGAGCCCGATGTCGTACTGGGCCACAGCGTCGGGCAGTACGCCGCCGCCTGCGTCGCCGGGGTGTTCAGCCTCGAGGACGGCGCCCGGCTGATCGCCGAACGCGGCCGGCTGTTCGGCAGCCTGCCCGAGGGCGGCCGGATGGTGGCCATCTTCACCGATCCCGAGCAGGTCGAAGAGGCCACGACCGATTTCCCCCGGGTGTCGGTGGCCGCCTACAACGGACCCAACACCGTGCTGTCGGGCCCCGGCGAGGACCTCGAGAAGATCGTCGACCGGTTCGGCGAGGACGGGATCCGCTGCACCTGGTTGGAGACCAGCCACGCCTTCCACTCCGAGCTGCTCGATCCCGTGCTCGACGAATTCGAGTCCTACGCAGCACGACTGACGTTCGCTGTGCCCACGCTGCCGCTGGTCTGTAATCGCACCGGCGCCGTGCTCACGGCCGACACCCCGCTGGATGCCCAGTACTGGCGGCGGCATTCGCGCAATCCGGTGCAGTTCGCGGAGAGTGTGCGCACGGTGGCCGCGCTGGGCTGTTCGGTGCTGATGGAGATCGGTCCGCAACCGGTGCTCACCGGGGCGGCCGTGCAGGTCTGGCCGGAACATCTGGCCGCACCGCGAGCGATCGTGTCGCTGCGCAAGGGGGTTCCGGATCGGCGCCAGATCCCCGACGCCACGGCGGCCGCCTATGTCAGCGGTCATCAGCCGAATTTCACTGCGCTGCAACAGCATCGAGCACACAAGCTGGAGCTGCCCACCTATCCGTTCCAGCGCCGCCGGTTCTGGCCGAGATCGGCCGGCATCAGCCTCGACGGTCCGGCGGTCTCGGGAATCCTGGGCGCCGCGAAGGATCTGGCCTCCGGTGACTCCGTCTACACCAGCCGGCTGTCCGTCAAGACCCAGCCGTGGCTGTCCGACCACGTCATCTACGGCACCGTGGTGGTGCCGGGTGCCACCTACGCGGCCATGGCGCTGGCTGCCGCCGGTCCACCGGCGCGGGTCAAGGATGTCTTCTTCTACGAGCCGATCATCCTGCCCGAGAAAAGTTCCCGTGAGGTGCAGCTGACGCTGCATCCGTTGCCCGACGGCAGCGGCTCGAGCTTCCAGGTGCACAGCAGGCCGTACGGGGTTCCCGACTCCGAGTGGTCGCTGAACGCCGAGGGCAACCTGGAGCAGGGCACCGGCGAGGAAACGCCCATCGAGTTCGAGGATCCGGTCGACACGGCCGTCGAGCGTCTGGAGCGGATGCGCCCGCAGGAACTGTTCGAGACGTTCGCCGACATGGAACTCTCGTGGGGGCCGAACTGGTCGGGTTCCCTGAAGTCCCTCTGGCTCGGCGAGGGCGAGGCCGTCGGCGACATCACCGTCGGCGAGGAACTGGCCGAGCACCTCGGAACCGAACCGATGCATCCCGTGCTGCTGGACCTGTGCACCGGTGTCGCGTTCCCGGCGTTCCCGGCCCTGCTGGCCGCCGAACAGGGCGTGCACGATCTGTTCCTGCCGCTGCGTTACGGGCAGGTGCTGCTGCGGGAGAAGATGCCGCGGCGGTTCTATTGCCGGGCCCGCTGGCACGAGAGCGCGCTCGACAGCGAGACCCAGGTGTTCGACCTCGATTTCGTCGGCCGGGACGGTCAGTTCCTGGGCGGGATCCGCGAGTTCACGGTCAAGCGCGCCCCGCGTGAAGCGCTGCTGCGCGGCCTCGGCGGCGACGCCTCGCGACTGCTGTACACCCTGGGCTGGCACGAGGTGCCCGCGACCGCCGCCCCCGACGATGCGCCCGCGCCGCTCAGCGGCACCTGGCTGATCGCCGGGTTCGACGAACTGGCCGCGCAGGTGCCCGGGTGCATCCCGCTGGACCGCAACACCGATCCCGAACTCCTGGGCCAGGTGCTGACGGACGCGCAGCAGCGCGGCATGGGCTTCGCCGGGGTTGTGTGGCGGGCCGCCGGGGCGTCACCCGGCGAGTCCACCACCGCCGCGGCCGCCCGGCTCGAGGCCGAGGTGGCCAACCTGCTCAGCGCCGTGCACACCGTGCAGGGCGGCCAGGTGAAACTGCCCGGCGGCCTGTGGATCGTGACCGAACGCGCGGTGGCCACCGAGTCCGGTGAGCCCGTCGACCCGGTCCAGGCGGCCCTGTGGGGCCTCGGGCGCACCATCAGCAACGAGGAACCCGCGATGCGCAGCCGGCTGGTCGACACCGACGGCTCGCCGGAGGCCGCCCGCGCACTGGCCGGCCTGCTCGGCGCTCCCGTCGACGAGCCCGAACTGGCTGTGCGCCAAGGGAAGATGCTGGCCTCCCGACTACTGCCATGGGCCCGCAGCGGCCACCTCACGGTGCCCCGCACACCGGACTTCGTGCTGGCCCCGACCGAACGTGGCGCCATCGACAACCTGCGCCTGACCGAGACCGAGGTGGCACCGCCCGCCGAGGGCTATGTGCAGGTGCGGGTCGATGCGGCCGGGCTGAACTTCCGCGACGTGCTCAACGTCCTGGGCCTCTACCCCGGCGATCCGGGGCCGATCGGCGGCGACTTCGCCGGCGTCGTCACCCAGTTGGGCGACGGCGTCACGGGAGTCGAAGTGGGCCAACGCGTCTACGGCTCCATGCAGGGTGCGTTCGCCAGCCGGTTCAACGTTCCGGCCCAGTTCCTGGCGCCGATCCCGGACGGGATCAGCGCGGTCGAGGCTGCCACCATTCCCGCTGCGGCGCTGACGGTGCGGCTGGCGTTCGATTGGGCGCAGCTGAAGCCGGGCGACAAGGTACTGATCCACGCCGCCAGCGGCGGGGTGGGCCTGGCCGCGATCCAGATGGCACAGCAGCACGGCGCCACCGTGTTCGCGACGGCCAGCACGTTCAAGCGCGACACGCTGCGCAAGCTGGGCGTGAAGTACGTCTATGACTCGCGCACAACGGATTTCGCTGACCAGATACTGGCCGATACGGTCGGCTCGGGTGTCGATGTCGTCCTCAACTCCCTGACCGGCGAAGGGTTCATCGAGGCGACGCTGCGGGCCACCGCCCCCGGCGGGCGTTTCGCCGAGATCGCCAAACGTGACATCTGGACCGCCGAGCAGATGGCGCAGGCGCGTCCCGACATCGATTACGAGATCGTGGCATTGGACACGGTGATGTTCACCGAACCCGATCGCATCCGCGATCTGCTCACCGAGGTGTCCGACGGTCTGGCTCATGGCCAGTGGGCGCCCCTGCCCGCCGAGATCTACCCAGTGACCGAGGCCCGTGCGGCGTTCCGCCGCATGCAGCAGGCGCGGCACATCGGCAAGATCGTCCTGCAGGTCCCGAAACCGCTGACCCCCCAACCCGATCGGACCTATCTGATCACCGGCGGACTCGGCGCCATCGGTCTGCACACGGCGTCGCACCTGGCCCAACTCGGCGCCGGGGACATTGTTCTGACCAGTCGGCGTGCCCCCGATGCCGAGGCCGCGCAGGCCATCGCCGAGATCACCGATCGGTACCGGTGCCGCATCCATGTGTTCGGCGCCGACGTCGGCGACGAGTCCGAGGTCGCTGCGCTGCTGGACCGGATTCGTGCCGAGCTGCCGCCGCTGGCGGGCGTCGTGCATCTGGCCGGCATCCTCGACGACGCGCTGCTGGCCCAGCAGAGTGTCGAACGATTCCGGACGACGTTGGTACCCAAGGCATTCGGTGCCCAGTACCTGGACCGCCTGACCAAGGACGACGATCTGGACTTCTTCATCGTGTCCTCGTCGGTGTCCAGCGTCTTCGGCTCCCCCGGCCAGGCCAACTACTCGACGGCGAATGCACTGCTCGACGGCCTGGTCGCCCGGCGCCGGGCAGCGGGCCTGCCTGCCACCGGCATCAACTTCGGCCCCTGGGCCGACGGTGGGATGGCCTCCTCGGATGCGGCACGCGCCAATCTCGGCGCGCAGGGCCTGATTCCGCTGGAGCCGTCGGCGGCGCTCAGCGCGCTGGCCGCCGTCGTGGCCAACGGAACCGGGCAGGCCACCGTCATCAACGCCAACTGGCAGCGGGCCGCGAAACTGTTGGGCGCGTCCCGCCCGCCGATCCTGGACCTGGTGCTGCCCCGGGCCGCCGGTGAGGTCATCGGCGACAGCGAGTTGCTGAAGCAGTTGCAGGAGATCCCGGTGCCACAGCGCGCCGCCTTCGTGACCGAGTTCCTGCAGCAGGAGGTGCAGCACTTCCTGCGGCTGGCCCAACCGCCTGCCGCGACCAGCCGGTTCCTGGACCTCGGGACCGACTCCCTGATGGCGATCGAACTGCGCAACCGGTTGCACAGTCAGTTCGGTGGAGCGTTCACGATCAACGCGACGGCGGTGTTCGACTATCCGACGATCGGTGGCCTCGCCGAATATCTGGTGGCCCAACTGCCGGATGCGGGCGGGGAGACCGGGGCGGAGATCCCGCCGGAAACCCCCACCGAACCCGAGGAGTCCGATGTCGCCGGGCCTCCTGCTCGCGGAACAACACCACTCGCTGAACCCGGCGAGTCCGATGTCGCCGGGCCTCCTGCTCGCGGAACAACACCACTCG
>Ga0116193_1000522_pt1 | contig 36131 bp, 33 predicted proteins | sample AD_UKC115_MetaG_FD_89892 | JGI IMG/M metagenome (GOLD analysis project Ga0116193, IMG submission 89892) | Active sludge microbial communities of municipal wastewater-treating anaerobic digesters from Hong Kong - AD_UKC115_MetaG | ecosystem: Engineered > Bioreactor > Anaerobic > Digestate... | reverse complement strand
GTAGGAATGGGTCCTTTTATACCATTTACTGAAGAATGTATAAGTAATGGTGCATCAGTGGATGTTGTATCTGCAGCAACAACAAAAGATGAATTATTATTTGTTGAAGAATTAGAAGATATTGGTGCAAATGTATTTACATGTACTGATGATGGGACATGTGGATTTAAAGGTTTTGCTACAAATCGGGTAGTTGATTTATTAAAAAATAATACTTATGATTCTGCAGCAGTATGTGGTCCTGAAGTTATGATGAAACCAATATTTGATTTATTAGAAGAAAATAAGATATCTGCTCAATATGATATTGGAAGATATATGAAATGTGCATTAGGTATCTGTGGACAATGCTGTGTTGATGGAACTGGATGGAGAGTTTGTAAAGATGGTCCAGTTTTCACTGAAGAACAATTAAGACAAATAACAGAATTTGGAAAATATCAAAGAAAAGCATCTGGTATAAAAGAATTCTTTTAAGAATAAAAATTATTTATTTATAGTTGGTTAAGAATGGAAAAAGACTTTTTGGGAAAATTAAGTTTACCTATACTTATCGTAATTATTTTGCTTGGATTATCATTTACAGTTTTAATGCCTGTATTAAATATGATACTTTTAGGTGCAATTTTTGCTTATGGATTAAGACCTGTAGCTAAAGGTATAGGATCTAAACTAAAGTTTAAATCTGTAAGTATAGTTATAGCGATATTAATACTTTTAATTCCTCTGATATTGTTAGTTGCTTATATTATTTTGATTATTAGTGGGTTTGCTATTAATTTTTTTAGTGCTAATCATAATGCAATAAGTGGTATGAGTTCTGGTCAATTATCTGTAATGGTTTCTCATATTTTACCTGCACAATATCATTCAAGTGTAGGATCAATTGCAAATAGTTTATATTCTTTCATAACTAGTTTACTTAAAACAGTTATAAATTATATAATAAGTTTAGTGAAAAGAATACCTTATATTTCTCTTGAATTATGTGTATTATTCTTTTCAATGTATTATTTTACTAAAGATGGGGATAAGTTTTGGGAATATGTGCAAGTATTTATTCCAGAGGAAAGAACTGAATTTTTTGATAATATGTTCTTCCAAATTGAGAATGTTTTAAAAAGCATATTCTTTGGACATTTCTTAACAGCAATAATAATAGGTATTATTGCAGGAATTGGTTTTGCTTTACTAGGTTATCCGTTTGCCTTATTTTTAGGTATAATAACTGGAGTTTTCCAATTAATTCCAATATTTGGTCCATGGCCAATTTATACAGTATTATGTTTATGGGATTTATTTACTGGAAATTATTTAAGAGCAATAATCGTTTTAATATTTGGAATATTTTTAAGCATGTCTGATATGTATATAAGACCAGCTTTATCAAGTAAATACGCTGATATACATCCTTTAATATTGTTTATAGGATTCATTTCTGGACCATTAGTATTTGGAATAGTAGGATTTATTTTAGGCCCTTTATTCTTAGGAATTACTTATGCTGTAATTAAGTCTTATAAAATAGAAGTTGAAAAATCAAAAATTGAAACAAAAGAATTATCTGGTAAAACTGATATTCAAGGAGATGAATGATAATGGAAAAACGAAAAATGATTATAATTGACATCGATTACATTACTAATAATGATAAGGCTGTGGTTCGTCTCTTTGGAAAAACAAAAGGGGAAAAAGAAGGTCAACATATAATAGCTTTAGATGAAACATTCGAACCATATCTTTATGTTCAACCTAAAGGTGATATTGAAAAATGTATAGATCAAATAGAAGAGAAAATTGAACCTAAAAATATTGTGAAAGTTGAAATGAAAGATTTTCAGATAAAAAAACAGTTTCTTAAAGTATTTTTCAACCATCCTCAAGATGTTCCACAAAAAAGAGATACATTAAGAGGATTAGAATGTGTATCTAATATTAGAGAACATGATATTCCATTTTATAGAAGATATTTGATTGATAATGATCTTTTTCCAATGGGTGTAGTTGAAGTTGAAGGTGAATTAATAGATTCTTATCCAACAATTACATCTGAGGATAAATCATTAGAAATAATGAAATTAAATCATTCTCCAAAAATGGTTGATAATTCTTATCAATCTTTCAGTATATTGAGTTTTGATTTAGAAGTTTATAATCCTAAAGGAATGCCTGATTCTAGTAAAGATGAAATTATAATGATTGGGGCTGCAAGTAATACGGGTATTGCTAAAGTTATTAGTACTAAAGGTGAAGATTTAGATTTTGTTGAAACAGTTCCAACTGAAAAAGATATGATTGAATCTTTTGTAAATTTAATTAAGGAGAATAATTTTGATATTATTGTTGGTTATAATTCTGATAATTTTGATTTTCCTTATTTACGTGATAGAGCTAAAATTTTAGGTGTTGATTTGGATCTTGGAATGGATGGTTCATCTCTTAAATTTTTAAGAAGAGGGTATACTAATGCTGCAACTTTAAAAGGTTTAATTCATGTTGATTTGTATCTTGTTATGAGAAGATATATGAATCTTGATCGTTATACTCTTGAAAGAGTTTATCTTGAATTGTTTGGTGAGGAAAAGATAGATGTTCCAGGGGATAAGATTTATCAATATTGGGATAGTGATAGTGAACCTTTAAATCAATTGTTTGATTATTCGTTGGATGATACCGTATCTACATTAAAAATTGCAGAGCAAACTTTACCTATTAATTTAGAATTAACTCGTGTTGTTGGTCAACCTTTCTTTGATATTACTCGTATGGCTACTGGTCAGCAAGCTGAATGGTATTTGGTTCGTAAGGCTTTTGAGATTGATGAGATTGTTCCTAATAAACCTACTGGTCAGGAGTTTAGGAATCGTAAGCATGCTAGTAATGTTGGGGGGTATGTTAAGGAGCCTGAAGTGGGGCTTCATGAAAATCTTGTTCAGTTTGATTTCCGTAGTCTATATCCTAGTCTTATTATTAGTAAAAATATTTCTCCAGATGTTTTGTATCGTGAGGATGGTTCTCTTGATAATATAGCTACTGATATTGGTAGTGTTGATGAGGAGGATTATTATATTTCTCCGGAGCATCATTATATGTTTAAGAAGTTTCCTATAGGTTTTATTCCTTCTGTTATTGGTAATGTTTTGGATGAAAGAGTTCGTATTAAAGCTAAAATGAAGAAGAGTACTGATTATACAGAAAGGATGATGTTTGATGTTCAGCAGCAAGCTTTGAAGAGATTAGCTAATACTATGTATGGTGTTTATGGTTATTCTCGGTTTAGATGGTATTCTTTTGAATGTGCTCAGGCGATTACTGCTTGGGGAAGGGAGAATATTAAGAATGCTATGAAGTATGCTGAGAATTATGGTTTTTATGCTATTTATGCGGATACTGATGGTTTTTATTGTAAGTATCGGCCTGATGGTTTAACTGAAGAAGATTTGAAAGCTAGAAGAGAGTGAGTTTTTTTTATTTTTCATTTTCTTTTTTATTATTATTTTTTTTAATTATTATTTTGTTAACTATTTTTAACTTCCATATTTGCATTATGAAAAGCTTTCTTTATTCCATTTTTAACATTCATAATTTACCACTTATTCTAATTTTTTATACTTTTTATTAATCAAACTTTTCATATGCTTAGTAGGTTTTTGTGAAATAGTATAATTTAATGAAGTGACATACATTGGATACTTGAATATATAATATTATTAAAAAAAAGTAGAATTTTAAAAAAATTTTATGTAAAAAAAAAATAGAAAAAAAAGGGGAAGATATTGAAAATTTTAAGCAGAATAACTTTCTATATCAATATCTAATCCATCACAGATATCTTTTAAAGTATCAAATAAAACAGGATCTAATTCCCATCCATTAGCTAAGTTATTTTTAACTCTTTCAACTTCAAGAGATCCTGGGATAACTCCATTATCTTCTCTAACTTCATCTAAAAATTTATCAGTTTCATCATTGAATTGTTTTTCACCAACAAATTTTGCAGGGTCAATAGCTATGAATAAATCTCCTTTAGTACAATCTTCATCGTAACTAGCGGTTCCGGTTACTTCACTACCTACACCAGCACCTACTAGTGGTCCAGTTAAGATTTCTATTAAAAATGCTAATCCATAACCTTTAAATCCACCAAATGGTAATAATGATCCTTCTATTCCAGCAGTAGGATCGGTTGTTGGTTTTCCGTCTTTATCTAAAGCTAAACCTTCAGGTATTTCTTTACCTTTTCTTTTAGCTTCTAATAATTTTCCTCTAGCAGCAACACTTGTTGCCATATCTAAAGCAATGTATGTATCATCATTAGGAACACCTATTGCAATAGGGTTTGTTCCAATCATAGGTTTTTTACCTCCGAATGGTGCGATAGCTGGTTCTGTATTAGCTATTACAATACCAACACATCCTTCACGTGAAGCTAAATCTGAATAGTAACCTGTTACACCGAAATGGTTTCCATTATGGGTTCCAACAGCACCTATTCCAACTTTTTTAGCTTTTTCTATAGCTAAATCCATTGCTTTTCTTGCTACATATTGTCCAAAAAGACTATTACCATTGATTAAAGCCATTGCTTCTGTTTCTTTTTCAATGTCAATGTCACCTTTAAGGTTTATGTTGCCGTTTTCTAATCCTTTAATATATTGGGAGAATCTTCCTATTCCGTGAGAGGTAAATCCTTTTAAATCTGCATCAACAGTAGCTTGTGCTACAATATCTGCTTGGTTTTCTTGAGTACCTAATTTCATTAATATTTCAGTTACTAATTTTCTTTCATTTTTTGCGTTAAGCTTCATAAATTTATTCCTTCCTAATAATTATATTTATTTTTTTTTAGTATTCGATTTCAGTGTCTTCAAAAGTTTTTATTTTTATTTTATCTTCAGATATTACTTTTCCAATTTCAAATGCTTCAGCATCGTTTTCATTTAATTCTTTAATAATATCTTTTGCTTCTTCAGCTTTTGCAATTACAACAAAACCTATTCCCATGTTAAATACTTTATACATTTCTTTAAGGGGTACATTTTGTTGATATATAAGTTTGAATATTTCTTGAGGTTCTGGGAGGTTATTAATTTCAAATCCTATTCCTTTTTTAAGTCTTTGTAAGTTTGTGAATCCTCCACCAGTAATGTGAGCTAATCCATGTATTTCAAAATCTGTGTTGAATAAATCAACTATTGGTTTAACATATAGTTTTGTTGGTTTTAAGAGTTCTTCACCGACTGTGGTGTTAGTATTTGGTATTTTATCACTTGCTTTTAATCCTGCATCTTCGAAAATTGCTTTTCTTGCAAGGCTTAAACCATTACTGTGGATTCCACTACTTTTTAAACCTATAAGTGTGTCTCCTACTTCAATGTCTGATCCAGTTATTATTTTGTCAATATCTACGAATCCTATTCCAGTTCCTGCTAAATCGAAGTCTTTTATAATTTTTGGTAATGATGCAGTTTCTCCTCCGATTATGGATATTTTAGATTCTTCTGCACCTTTTACTAATCCTTCTGCTATTTCTGCTGCGGTATCTGGGTCTGGACTTTCTACTGCTAAGTAATCTACAAGTGCAATTGGTTCTGCACCTACACATAAAATATCGTTAACTACCATAGCTATGCAATCTATTCCTACTGTGTCGTATTTATTCATCATTTTAGCTATAAGTATTTTACTTCCAACACCATCAGTACTCATTGCTATTGCTTTATCTCCTAATTTAACTAAAGCAGCAAAGTGTCCACTGTCAGTTATGATGTCTCTTAATTCTAATGTTGGTTTAAGTTTGGAAGCTAATGCTTTTACGGTTTCAGCTTCTAAATCTATATTAACACCAGATTCTGAATATGTAACCATTTATTCACCTTTTAATTAATAATTTTTTTACTATAAATATAAATTCAATATTTATTTATGTTTATGCTATTATTTATAGTATATAATAATATTTTTTATCTAGTTAATTGTCTATTATTTCTTAAAAAAATAGTTGATTTCTAAGTATTATATTAAATTTTTATTTGTGAGTTTGAAAAATTCTATAAAAAAAGTAATATAAAGGAATTCTTATTAAATAAGAATCCTAAGTTTAATTTTATTGTAATCTTGTTGCTTCAAGATTAAGTGGTGTTTTAGTTTCAATTTTATATGATCTATGAACACTACTTGCAAGGTCTACAGTTTTATAAGGGTCTCCGTGGCACATAATAATTTTATCAGGTCTTGGATGCACTCTTTTTGCAAATTCCATTAATTGTCTTCTGTTAGAATGTCCACTGAATCCTTCAATGGTTTTAACTTGTAATTTTACATTGTAGACTTGTGTTTTTCCTTCATCATTTTCAAGAGGTAATTCTTTCATTCCTTTTTGTATTTTTCTACCAAGTGATCCTTCAGATTGGTATCCTACAAATATGATGGAGTTTCTTTCGTCTTCACATAACCATTTGAAGTATTGGACACTGTTTCCTCCAGTTAACATACCACTTGTAGAGAGTATGATACATGGTTCTCCTTCTACAATATCTTTTCTATCATTAATGTTTTGTACTTTAACAAAACTTTCTGATATGAATGGGTTTCTTCCCATATGGAATATTTGATCTCTTAAATCTTTACTTAAATATTCTGGTCTTGCTGTATGGATTGCAGTTGCTTCCCATATCATTCCATCAATGTAAATAGGTACTTCTTCTATCATTCCATGGCGCATATATTCTTCAAGAACTATCATTAATTCTTGTGCTCTTCCTACAGCAAATACTGGGACTAATACTTTTCCTCCACGTTTTAATGTTTGGTATATAGTTTTCATTAGTTCTTTTTCTGCTTTGTTACGTGATGGTTGAACATCTTCATGTCCTCCATAAGTACTTTCCATGATTAATGATTCTATTCTTGGGAATCTTATGTTTGCAGGTTCTAGAAGTCTACTTCTTTCGAATTTGAAATCTCCAGTGTATACCATATTGTGTGCACCATCTCCTATATGTAAATGGCTCATAGCAGATCCTAAAATGTGTCCTGCATTGTGGAAGGTTAATTTTATATCGGATGTAATGTCAGTTACTTCTCCATAGTCTAATGTAATGCTATGTTTTAATCCTTTTTGAACGTGTTTTACATTGAATGGTAATGGATTATCTTCTCTGTGTGCGATATCAATATGGTCAAGTTGTAAAAGGGTCATTAAGTCTCTTGTTGGGGTGGTAGTGTATACTGGCCCTTCATATCCATAGTGGTAAAGGTATGGTAAGAATCCGCAGTGGTCTAAGTGAGCGTGAGATATGATTACAGCATCTAAGTCTTGAATTGAGAATTCAGGAACATTTAAATATGGGAATGATGATTTATCATCTTGTCCGGCTACATTAACACCACAATCTAAGAGAACTCTACTGTTTGGTGTTTGAAGTAACATACATGAACGTCCTACTTCTTTAAATCCTCCCATACTTGTTAGTCTAGCCCAATCGTTATCATATTTTCCACTTTGGTGAATTCTAGAACCTAAATCGGTTAAGATTTGTTTTCTTTCTTTACTACTGTTCATTAGAGTATTACGTACTCTTCCAATGATTTCTGATCTTATTGGTGGTGTTCTTAAAATTTTTGGAGCCCAACCAGTTTTTCTTACAATGTCTCTACTAGTTACTCCATATTTTCCTATTACAAGTCCAGGTTTTTGAGCTTCTATAACCACTTCATTTGTTACGTCATCAAAAGTAATGTTAGTGATATGTGCATCTTCTGGAACTATTTGATTAATTGTTTCAATAGTTTCTTCTGGAGGCATTAGCACACTTTTATCAGAACGTATAATCATTCTTTTTCTTAAGTCTTTTGCTAAATTTCGAACAAGATCACCATTATCGGTTATTATTTCAGGGTTTTTAGTGTAAATAACAACTTGAGGACCCTCAAATTCGATTTTAGCTACTTGTACTTTTTCAGGTAATCTTTTGTTTATTGTCTTTTTAATATCTTCTAAGGTTTCTGAAGCCATATAATCACTTCATAAAATAAGTTTAATAGTGTAGATAATGATAGTGTATAAATTTTTCCCCTTTTTAATAAAAAAACAAATTTATCATATAATTATGATATGTAATGTTTTTTTAAAGGGTGATTTTTATATAATAAATAAAAAAGAGTGGATAAAAAAGATATAATGATAAAATTTGATTTTTTTCATCATTTATCGTGTTGTTTTATCACTTTTATTATACCTATTTCACACCGTTATATGCAAAAAATAGTTTTTTAATAAAATTTTTCAAAAATAATCCGTTTATATTATTTTCTTTTTAACTGATTTTTTTTAATTTCTTTTCAACTTCCTTTTCATCTAACATTTTGTATCCATCTTTAGTTACGGTTGCTACTAAAAATCCATTTCCAGAGTAAACATCTCTTTCAGTTGCAGCTTTAATAGCTCTAAGAGCTAATTCTACACCTTGATTTGTAGTTAATTTTGGAGTGTATCTATCTTCAAGAACACCATATGCAAATGTTGATCCTGAACCAGTTGATATGAATGTATCTTTAATCATACCACCTGCTGCATCTAATGAATAAATAGATGCTCCATCTTCATCAATTCCGCCTAATAATATTTGGACATATTGTGGATTGGAGTGTAAAATATTTGATGTGACAGCTGCAGCTGATTCAATACTTATATCTTCTCCATTTCTTAATTTGTATAATGAAACTTCTGCGCTAATAATTTTCATTAAGCTTTGAGCACCAGCTACTGATCCAGCAATGGTAGTAGCAATGTGGTTATCTATTTTAAATATTTTTTCAGCTACTTTGTGAGCTACAAGATTTCCCATACTAGCTCTTCTTTCGCTTGCAAAGACAACACCATCTTTACAGGTAATACCAACAGTAGTTGTACCTTTTAAGATTTTGTCATCACTCAAAATTTTTTCATCACTCATTCTAATACACCTCTGAGTAAAATATATATCTTTTATAAAATTGAATTCATTTAGTTAATTATTCATTAACATTTTATTCTAACTAAAATAGTTTATATAATTATCTTTATAAAAAAATGATGATTAATTAAAATAAAATTAGAATTAATGCATATTTTAATCTAAAATTAAATTATCTTTAACATTAACTTTACATAAGTTTGTAAAATCTAATATATAATAGTTTCTAATAGTTAGAAAAATATTTTATTTTCAAATAAATATTATAGAATGTTTCTATATAAAGATTATTAAAATAAAATTTTTTATAAAAGGATAAGATTCTAGTGAAATATAAAAAAATTGGTAAAATTCTCATATTAGACAAGAATTTTAAAATAAACAAAAATGATAAAGATTATCTTAAATCTTTATGTGAAATTCATAATGTAAATACAATTATTAAAGTTAAATCAATTAGTGGACAAATGAGAGAGCCAGAAATTGAATTATTAATTGGATCTGAAACTGAAACAATTCATAAAGAAAATGGATGTTATTTTAAATTAGATTTATCTAAAGTTATGTGGGCTAAAGGAAATAATAATGAACGTTTAAGAATAGCCAAACTTGTTAAAGAAGACGAAATTGTAACAGACATGTTTGCAGGTATTGGATATTTCACCATACCTATAGCGGTTCATAGTAAAGCTAAACAGATTAATGCTATTGAAATTAATCCAAATTCTTACAAGTTTTTAGTAGAAAATGTGAAATTAAATAAAATTAATGAAAAAGCGAAATACAATAGAGTTAATCCTGTTTTAGGAGATTGTGCAATTGAAACTCCAAAATTTTCAGCTGATAGGATTATTATGGGATATGTTAAAACAACACATCATTATCTTAAACCAGCTATTATGGGACTTAAACATGGTGGAATAATTCATTATCATGAAACTGTTCCAGAAAAATTAATTAATACTCGCCCTATTAATCGAATAAAAAAATCAGCAGGAGATAGGGATGTTGAAATTTTAAACATTCAAAAAATTAAAATGTACTCACCAGGAGTTTGGCATATAGTTGTTGATGCAAAAGTGGAATAAAAAAAATAGAATTTAATTTTCTATACTTTCTTGTAATTTATTTGATTTAGCTAAAAGTTCTGGATTTAAATATTCACTATTAATATATTTTTTATATATAGCTAATCTCTCTTCTAAAATATAACCTGCATCATTAGTTAATCTTTTTAGTTGATTAAATGTTGGCCATGGGGATGTAGGATTAACATAATCCTCGGTTAATGGAGATACTCCTCCCCAATCATCAGTTCCACAGAGTAAAAATACTTGATTAGTTTCAAGATTAAGATTTGGTGGGACTTGAATACTTACATCATCTTTAAAAATTAGTTTACTAACTGCAACAGTACGAATCATATCTAAAAGTGATGGTTCTTCATGATTTTTCATTTCAATAGTCGGGCTAGTAGTGAAATTTTGGATAATAATTTCTTGGATATGTCCATATTTGTCCTGTAAATTTTTAATAGCAAGTAATGATTCTGCTATTTCTTCTTTAGTTTCCCCAATTCCAATTAATATTCCAGTAGTATAAGGTATTTTAAGTTTACCTGCATTTTCTATAGTTTCTAATCTGATTTTAGGATCTTTTCCAGGACTTTTTTCATGAGCCACTGTTTTCATTAATCTAGGTGATGAGTTTTCAAGCATCATACCCATTGATACATTAACTTCTTTTAAAAGTTTCAAGGTTTCATATGAAAAGTTTCCTGCATTAGTATGTGGAAGTAAATTTGTTTTTTCAAGTGTCATTTTACAAATACTGTAAATGTATTCACTCATATTTTTAAAGCCTAATTCATCTAATTTTTCTTTTACAGCTTCTTGAGTATCTGCATCTTCACCCATAGTAAATAATGCTTCTTTACAATTAAATTTTTCAGCTTCATGAAGTAAACTTAACACTTCTTCTGGTGTTTTAAGGATTATGGTATCAGAATCTTCAGGATTCTTTTTGAATGCACAATATCCACAATCATTTTTACAAACTTCAGTTAGAGGAATGAAAACATTTTTCGAGAATGTAATTGTATTGTTTTCTCTTTTGTTTGCTAATTCCATTAACTCTAATACTTCGTTTTGACTTGTGTTTAAGAGTTCAACTATCTCTTTTTTGTTCAAGTCTTTATTTAATATCTCAGGATTTATCATATGCAACCATATTTATTTTATTTTTTTATACGATTTCTGTTTCAGTAATTTTAGATAGGACTGCTTCAACATACATTGGCCCTAAATCATTTTTATCTTTCCATGTGGTTATTAATATTTCAACACCTGGAATTTTGAATAGTTTCATTTCAACAGCTGCACCTAAGGATTCATAATCTTTTTTCATTCGATTAAGTCCATTAGTATCGGTTCCAGTATCTATATTAACTTCAGATCTGTATTGTTTATCTGCTTGAACTAAGAATTCTTGTGCTTTAACAGAATCTAATGGGATTTCTTCCCCTTCAAATAGTTCCATTACTCCATTGAGTTTTTCTGGCATTGTTGTGTATGAATCTCTTAATGTTGATTTTCCACGAACAATAAGAAGGCTGTCTGTGTTGAATGCTGCTTTTGAACCTCTGAAAGATTGGTAATAACCCATTATATCTCCAGCAAGTGCTTTTAAATCTATCATGTTATTATCACTCAATTAATATGTTGTTTAAATGTTTTATAAAAAAAGTTTTTTTTTATTTAAAAAAATAAAATAATAAAGAAAAAAGTATTTAATTAAAATTAATTAATTTTTACTTCTTCTTTTAATTCACCCATAGTAGCAACTCTTTCTGCAAAAGCATTATGTCTATGGATACTTTCTTGGTTGACTTGTCTTACAGTTACTAATGTATCATCATCTAAATGTGAATATTTTTGTAAGATTTTTTCAATCATATTACGTACTGCATCTTCAACAAAAACAGGTTTTTGATGTGCATTCATTACAATTGCATTTTCATCTGGACGTTTAAGAAGTTCACAAACTGGAGAGCTCATTGAATCTTCAATAATGTCAATTATGTCTTCTCCTTTCACTGTTTGGTTTTCAGGAACTTCTATTAATATTGTTCCAACTCCTCTTTGATTGTGGGATGCGAATGTTACTGTGTCTAAAACTTTTTGTGTTGTTTCTTCATCTAAGAATTCTAAAAGTTTAGCTTTATCTGCTTCCATTACAGATTCTTGTGCACATGGGCAAACGGTCATTCCAACTACTTCTGCTCCAATACTTTTTCTAATGGATATTTCGCCATCTTCTGATTTTGTACCTATAGCTTTTGCTATGATTTTTGTCATTTCTTGGGTTGGTTTTTCAGTTATTGGTGATTTACGCATCATCATATAGTCACTAGTCATTCTTACTTCAGCTCTTGTGGAGTAAGTATGTTTTTTTAGCATTGTATTAACTATTTCTGCGCAAATTGATTCTACTTCGAAATTGCTTGTTTCGATTACTTCTTCCATCACTTCACTTATTGCTTCAGGGTTTCTTGACATGTGAATTCCTTTTTGATCGTTTGGAAGATCTACGAATGCATCGAATGTAGGTAATAAGATTATTGGTCTTTTCACACCTCTATCTAGTTTTAATAATTTTTTAACACCTGTAACTCCTACTCTACTTAATTCGACAGGAACTCTAGGTGTGTCATCTTGAGTATCTGGGAAACAAACTACCAAATTTTACACCTCGTTTGTAGAAAAAAACAATTAATCTAATTGATATTTTATCATTAGAATTTTTTTTTAAAAGATTTTTCAATAATTTTTTTTATTTATCTAATTCTGTCTGGTTTTTAATTAAATAAATATAAATAATAATTAAAACTATTTTATGTTTCTAATTATTAGTTATATTGGTTTAAAAATAATCTTGTTCAATGATTAGGGTTAATCATTGAATGTTTATTTTTATAATATGTTTGCTGAACCCATATCTTCTTTTACAACATTTAATACTGTTTGTGTGTAAGTTCTTTCAATACCAGGTTCTTTTAACATTTCTTTAATGAAATGATCTAATTCTGAGGTATCTCGGAATTTTGCTATTAAGAATGCATCATATTCTCCAGTTACATCGTATATTCCAACTACATTTTTGTTGAATGCGGTTTTGTTTTCCCAGTTTTCGAGTTTTCCGCCTTTAACTTTAACTCCTATGATACTGGTTAATGTGAAACCGAGTTTATCGTGTCTTAATATTGGTGCGAATTTACTGATAACTCCTGTTTTTACCATTTTATCTATACGGTTGTGAACAGTACCAACAGAAATTCCTAAATCACGGGATATTTGTCTGTAAGATATTCTTACATCGTCGTTAATTATTTTTAATATTTTTACATCTGTGTCGTCTAATTTTACAATTTCATTATTAGTATCTGCTGCCATGCTTTCATCTCTATTGTATTTTTTTGTTAAATGTAAATTTATAAATTTGTTTAATTATTTTTTTAAACATTGTATAAATCTTATTATTTTTTAGTTTAGTATCAATATGTTTATAAAACTTTTTATTTTTTAATATTAGATTTTTTATTTCTATTGCGTTTAATAGTTTATTTTGATTTAATTCTTTAAATTTTTTAGTTTTTTAGTTTTTTATATCATTGTAACTCGTTTTTTAGTTTTTTATTTTGTTTTAGTTTTTTATTTAGTGTTTAAAACTTTTCTGTTATTTTAAGTATTTTGTCAATTTTTTTTTTAAAAAATTAGTTTTGAGTCAATTTTTTTCATTAATATTTAAGTTATTATTATAATATTATTAGTATTTTTTAATCAGTTATTAAATTAAACAACATTGTTCTAATAGGATTAAACAGTTCGAGGTGTTCTTAAAATTATTAAAACAAAAAAATTACTAATACAAATAATATCTAAGATAATACAGCTATTAACACCAAAAAACAAATAATAGGATAAATTTAAGGAAAATTCCTATAAAAATTATTCTACTTTTTATTCATCTAACAATTTCAATATAATTTCTTTAATCACAGTTATATCTGCATCTGTTCTAATACCTAATGGTGAAAAATGAGTTCTAACTGCAATATAACCTTGATTCTTCAAGGCATCTAAAACATTAAGTAATTTAGGAGCACTAACTTTAAGATTCCTACAAATTACATGAATATCATAAAAAGCAACTGGAGTTTCAGCTTCTTCATAACAAGTATTCAATAATTTTAAAACATCATCTTTGGTGTTTAATTCCTTTTCATCACTTATACTTATCATTTCACTTATAAACTCTTTGTTTTGAATCTCTCCTAACCACATTGGCCCAGCAATAGTTAATTTCTCCCCACAAATTGGACAAATTTCAGGAATATTAGTTGCAAGTCCAAAAATGGCTTCGTGATGTAAACATTTTTCACAATGAGCCATATATCCCATATTTTTTAAGGATTCATCTGTTGCTTTTGAACCTTTTTTAACTATTAAATATAATCTCATATAATGTTCACTACTATGGGACATCATTACAGTAATATATTTTTTATATTTTGCTAATGTGAGAGCAGCAAAACCTGCGAGAATTCTTACACCATTCTCATGACAATATTCGCTTTTAAAAGGTCTAGCATTATATTTACGTATACATGGGGCTTTATATGTTCCACAAAGTGAGGATGTATCTGTAGCTGTTAAGCATAATAAACTGTTTCGCTTAATACTATACCCTGCGGAGTCTACAAAATAAGAGGGTGTTCCAAAAGGATCAATATCAATTACATCAAATTCACCACGATGGTTTCTTAACATAATGCTTGCTTCATTTTGATAAATATTAATATCCACATCATTAATTTTAGCATTAATTCCAGTAAATTCATTAGCTAAACTACTAATATCATTAACACTAACTTCATCTACACCATCAATTTCTTTTTTATAACGAACTCCTCGAATTCCACTTCCTCCAAAAACATCACAAATATTTATTTCTTGATTTAACATTTTTTGGAAAGTTTGAATCGCTAATATTGATGTGTCTCTATTAAATTCCATTCTTGGATTATAAAATACTGGTGCATCAGATGATATTTTCTCAAACTCTGGAAATTCAATCTGAACTAATCCTTCATTAATAGTTCTTAAATCATCTTCACTGTATTCTATTTCTTTATCTTCAAGATTTTCATCCATCTTTATCACAATTTATCAAATTTTTTTACTATTATTTAGTTTGTACAAAGTGTTTTATATAAAATAGCAATAAATATTATATTAATATAATTTATTTATAAATGATTTAAAACTTTTTATAAAGTATTAAATTTATCATAATGAATTAAACTTTAAAAATAATTATTATTAAATAAGGAAAATTTTTTAAGAAAGATTAATGGTGATAAAATATGGCAAATAAGCAAATTTCTATAGCTAAACCAATTATTGAAGATGAGGAAATAAATGCAGTAATAGATGTAATGAAATCTGGAATGATAGCTCAAGGACCAAAAGTTGCAGAATTTGAACAAGAATTCGCTGAATATGTTGGGGCAAAATATGGGGTAGCAACTAACTCAGGAACAGCAGCTTTACATGTTGCAATGTTATCAGCAGGTTTAGGTGATGGGGATGAAGTAATAACTACTCCTTTTACTTTTGTAGCTACTGGAAATTCTGTTTTATACACTGGAGCTAAACCAGTATTTGTTGATATTAATCCTGAAACTTACACATTAGACCCAGAAAAAATTGAAGAAGCAATCACTGATAAAACCAAAGCTATTTTGCCTGTTCAATTATTTGGTCAATCAGCAGATATGGATCCAATAATGAAAATTGCAAAAGATTATGATTTATTTGTAATAGAAGATGCTGCACAAGCTCATGGTGCAACTTACACTGACACTCAAAAAGTTGGAAGCATTGGAGATATGGGATGTTTCAGTTTTTATCCAACTAAAAACATGACTACTAGTGAAGGTGGAATGATTACAACTAATAATGAAGATTTAGCTGAAAAAGCTAGAATTTACCGTGCTCATGGTAGTAGTGTTAAATATAAACACGATGTAATAGGTTATAACTTCCGTATGACTGATATTGGTGCAGCAATAGGAATTGAACAATTAAAAAAGATTGATTCATTTAATGAAAAAAGAATTAGTAATGCAGCATATTTAACTGAAGGATTAAAAGATTTAAAAGGTGTTATAACTCCTACTGTACGTGATGGTTCTAAACATGTTTTCCACCAATATACTATTAGAGTTAATCCTGAAAAACGTGATCAATGGGTTGAATTTTTCACAGAAAATGGAATTGGTTCAGGAATTCATTATCCTATACCACTTTACAAACAACCATTATATGAAAAATTAGGTTACAATCAAAATGAACCAATCACTGAAGAAATTGCTAGTAGTGTTATTTCTATACCTGTTCATCCTAGTTTAACAACTGAAGATTTAGATACTATAATTAAGGTTGTTAGTGAAGGTTCAGATAAATTTGAATAGAATTTAAAAAAATTTAAAATTTATTAATTCATCACTTTTTTTAATTTAGATGAATTAATTTTTTTTATAATCAATTTTATTGTTTAAAAATAGTTTATTTTAACATATTATTTACAGTATCAACCTTATCGTTTAATCCTCTTTTAGATAAATCTCTACGATCATCTATTTTTATAACAGTATAAACTCGGTCGATACCTTGTTTGAATACTTCTTCTTGGGCTTTACTTATTGCTGAGTATAATTCTTCATAAGTTTCAGCTTCTATTAATGTTCCCATACCAGTTAATTGGTAATTTAATCCGGAATCTTTAATAGATTGTACCGCTGCAGTTACAAAGTCTTTACATTCAGTTCCATCATTTCCAACAGGAAGTATGCAGAAGTCACAAGTTATCATAGAATATACATATATAATTAAATAGATATAAAGTTTAACAAAATTATAATTAATAAGTGATAAAAATGCCTGAAACTCTTCAAAAAGATGAATTCAATAAAAAAATTTATACCCGAATTCATAAGCTAATAATAGATTATGATTTAATTGAAAATGGGGATAAAATTGCTGTAGCATTATCTGGAGGTAAAGATAGTGTTTTAACATTATATGCCCTAAAACAATTTCAAGAAAAATGTGATTTTGATTTAGTAGCAATAAGTGTTGATGAAGGAATTGAAGGCTACAGATTAGAGGGTATAAAATCTGCAATTGATAATGCAGAAAAGTTAGATGTTCCTCTTATTCAAAAATCATTTAAAGAAGAAGAAGATTTTAATTTAGATGATATTTATACTAATTTTAAAAGTGCCTGTATCCCTTGTGGGGTATTTCGACGAAATATTCTAAATAATACAGCATATGATTGGGGTGCTGATAAAATAGCTACTGGTCATAATTTAGATGATGAGATACAATCATTTTTGATGAGTTTTTCACGTGGAGATAATGTTAAATTCTCTAAATTTGGACCGAAGTTAGATCAAATTCATCCAAAACTTGTTCCACGTATCAAACCATTATGGAATACTCCAGAAAAAGAAGTTGGAATGTGGGGGGTTATTAATGGTATTGAGATTCATTTTGCAGAATGTCCTTACAGTAATTTATCTTTAAGAGCTAAAATTAAAGAATTTTTAAATCGTGCTGAAGATGAAAATCCGGGTATTAAAGAAAAAGTTATGAGTTCTTTTCAAAAAGATTTGGGTTTTGATTCACCTATTCCAACAACTCTTAATGAGTGTGAAATTTGCGGTGAACCAACTTCAGGTAAAATTTGTAAGGCCTGTGAAATTAAAGATTTATTAAATAATATTTAATTTTTTCTTATTTTTTTAGTTTCTAATTATAATGAAAGCCATATAAACTAAAAACATTGCAATTAATATTATACCTTCTTTTTTATCTAATTCATGGTCAGTTAAACCAAATACATATAATACTACTGTTGCAATTATCATAACTAATAAATCTATTATCATGTTGTGTCCAACAGCAATTGGATGGATTATACCACTTAAACCTAGAATAAATAAAATGTTAAATAGGTTACTTCCAACAATGTTTCCTATAGCTATATTATTTTCACCTTTTTTAATTGCAGTTAAACTTGTTACTAATTCTGGTAGGCTTGTACCAATGGATACGATTGTTAATCCTACAAGTGTTTCACTCATTCCAAAACTAAGGGCAATGTATCTTGAACTATCCACTACTAATTGTGCACCAATAATAATACCAGCTAAACTTATTATAGCTATTATTAAACTTATTGGTAAGGAATATTTTGGTTTTTCCACGACTTTTGATGCAGGAGATTTTTTTGCATCATATACTAAGTAAGTAACATATGCTACAATAAATATTAAGAATATTAATGCACTTATTCTGCTAATTTGCCAAGTTAAATAAACTATTACTGTTAAAAGTATGCTAACTATAACTAAAAAGGGCATATCTTTACGTATGAGTTTTGGATCAACTTTCATTGTACCAACTAGGGCACATATTCCAATAATGAAAAGTATATTGAAAATATTACTTCCTACTACATTACTTATTGCAATAGCATTACTTCCGGATATTGCTGCGGCTGTACTTACTGCTGCTTCTGGGGCACTTGTACCGAATGCTACTATTGTAAGTCCAATAATTAATGATGGTACTTTTAATACATCTGCTATGCTTGTTGCACCATCTACAAAGTAATCTGCACCTTTTATAAGTAAAACAAATCCTATAAGTAGTAATATTATTTGTATAATCATTTCAAACATTTTGATAAACTCCAAGTAAAAAAAAGTATTATTATTTTAATAATGTGATTTTGGAAAATATTTTTTTACTTTATTATCCGTTTAAATTTTATTTTATTTAATATTATCTTTGTTGATAAAAAATTTGAAATTTTATTATTTATTTGTATAAAATTTATTTGTTAAAAATAGGGGGGTTAATATGAGGATGATTGTTTTTAATTTTCATCCTCATTATTTTTATCTGTTTCATTGTCCTCATTTGTTTCAGGTTCAATTTCTTTTACAAGTATTTTATCAATATGATGTCCATCAATACTTATTATTTTGAAATTTAATCTGTCCCATGTGAAGTTATCCCCAGCTTCAGGAATTGATCCTGTGAAACTTAATATGAAACCAGCTAGTGTAGTATAATAATCTTCATCTTCATGAGGGAAATCCTTTTCTTCAATTTTGAAAAGTTCTTTAAAGTTATCTATTGGGAATCTACCATCGATTAAGTAGGAACCATCTTTTCTTTTTGTTGCTCTTGGTTCATTTTCTTCATCAATACCTGGTATGTCTCCAACTATTCCTTCAAGTAAGTCGTTTAATGTTATTAAACCTTCTACTGTACCGAATTCATCTACAACAAGTGACATGTGTACATATTCTTTGTTGGATTTGAATTTTTTTAATAATTCCATTGAAGGTAATTGTTCTGGAACTACTAATGGGTCTTTAATATTTTTTCTTAATTCGATTTTATCTTTTGTAAATATGCTGCTTAATATATCTTTGGCTTGAATTACTCCAAGGAAGTCATCTAGTTCTCCTTCTGCTACTGGAAATATGGATCTTTTACTGTCTATAACCATTTTTTTTATTTCATCGAGGTCATCTTCTAAGTCTATCCATATGATATCGTTTCTTGGGGTCATTATCATATCTACTTTTTGTGCATCTAAGCGAAATACTCTTTTAATAATGCTTTGTTCTTCTTTTTCAATGGTTCCATCTTCTATTCCTTCAGCAATTAATAGTTTAACTTCATCTTGTGTTACTACATCATCTTCTGCTGGTTTGGAACCTATTAATCTTAATACGAAGTTGGTTGATCCACTTAAAGCATTTACTATTGGTCTGCATACAGTAGTCATGAATCGCATTGTTTTTGCACTTTTCAATGCAGATTTTTCTGGATTGTTTAATGCAACACGTTTTGGAACAATTTCTCCAATGATTAAACTGAAGTAAGTTGTGATAAGTACAACTATAATTAAAGATATTGTGTTTGCATATGGAATATATGGTTTAAGGAATAATGCTAATGGTTCTGAGAGTGTTGCTCCACCGAGAGCCCCTGTTAATATTCCAATTAATGTGATTCCTATTTGTATTGCAGATAAAAATTCGTTTGGATCTTCTAATAAGTTTAATATTATGGTGGCTTTTTTGTTTCCATTTTTTTCTTCTTTTTGTAATAAAATCTTTTTGGACGACACGATGGCTATTTCAGCCATAGATAAGTATGCATTTAATAGTATTAATACAGCGATAAATACTATTTCTAAATATATTTCAAAATTCATTTCTCTTCTAACCTTTTAAATTAAAATTTTTTTTTAGTGTTTTAAGTCACTAGCTTTTTGAAATCCAGTTCCACCATATATTTCTTCTTGCATTTGGCGAACGGTTTCTGCTGCTTCAGCTTGTGTTTCAACTTTTTTAAAGATTCTTCTTTCTTTAACTTTTAAAGTTTTTCCACAAGTACATTTTCGTGTATTAATGCCTTCTTTTGCATATAATACTCTGCCGCATCCACAGCGAAAGATAAGATACATTTTATTAAATCTTCTCCTTTCAAAATAAATTGTTTAATATTTATTCTTATGATATATACTATGTATGAATACAGTTATTTAATCTATTCTTTTTAAAAAAATTCTAAAAAATAATTTTAAATCCTTTTTTTTATCCACCAAATATTTTGAAAAATAGTGGGATAAATACTTGTGATGGTAAGATTACTAATGTTGCAATACTTACACTTAAATTGGTTCCAATTACTACAAGTAGGATTCTGAAAATATTATTGTTCCATAAATCTCTTAAGGATTCAATTTCACTTAAATTGTTAATATCTTTTTTACGAACTTTACGATATTTAACTTCTGTAAGTCCACTAAACCATCCTGCAGCAAGTAATGGGTGTATAATGGTTAAAGGTGCAACTACTCCTCCAACGATTGCGGATTGAATTTTACTTCCACTAAGTATTGAACCTAAAAATCCCATAATCATACTTATTATAATGAATTCAGCTATATTCCATTCAATTTTAATTCCACTTAAATAAGCCAGAAAAAATATCACAATAAATAGTATTGGAATCATAGCTAAGAATATTTTAAGCCAAGGGATTCCTCCATCTTTTTCAATATTAGTTATTTCACTCATTGGTGGAATATCTTCAGGATTATCAAGGTAACGGTTAATTCCATCTTGGTGTCCAGCACCGACAACAGCTATAACTTTGTCTTCTTCAATGCAACGAATACTATTTGCAAGGTATGCATCTCTTTCTTGAACTAGAGCATGGTAAGCTCCAGGTGATACTTCTTTAAAGTATTCCATTACTTCTTCAAGGGTTTCTTCTTTTTTTAAATCCTCAATATCAATTTCTTCCTCTTCATCTGAGAAGAAACTGGTCACGGTACTGAATAAGAATTTGAGTTTTTCCCACATACTCATATTGTTTAGTACACGTTGTAATGTTATGTTAATATCACGATCTAGGAGTGCTATTTTGATACCTAAATCATTTGCAGCATCAGCTGCAGCAATCATTTCTGAACCAGGTTTAACATCTAAATCTGCTCCAATTTTATTTTGGATATAAGAAAGTATGGTTGTAGCAAAGAATAATCCTACTTTGTTCTCTTTGATGATTTTTGAAATATGTATACTTTCCTCATCATCAACTAGACCTGCTCTTTCTCTCATAAGTCGATCATATCGACCATAATCCAGTTCGATTCCGACTACATCAGGTTGTTGCTCGTAGATAGCATCTTTAACTTCTTCCACACTATCTTGGGAAACATGAGCTGTTCCGATAATAGTTAAACATTCTCTTTTCATTTTTAAAAAACTCTTTTCATGTTTATAATTAATTTTAATTTTTGTAAAAAAAAATTTTAAAATAGTTACTAAATGGTGTCTTATTAGCTAATTTATTATATTTTTATTATTATATAAAATTAATCTTTTAAAAATTTTTATTTTAATAATTTAAATTTCTTATTTTTATAAAGCACAACATTGTTGGTAATGTTTTTTTGCATACAATAAGTTATATCATCTTCATGGTTTAACTTTGTGAGCACTACACCTGAACGTGTATTTGGTATTGATTTTTTAATGTTTTCATAATTTCTTGAAGCTAATATGCTTCCAATTGCATATTCTGATATTTTATCTTCTTTTTTTAGCTTTTTATTTATCCAGTATAATATTTCTCCACAAGCAAGATAATCTTCTAATGCAAATTCACTATTTCTTCCAGCCATAACAAGATCAATATGGCTTGTTGCAATTTCTAATGCTTTGTCTGCTACTGCATGAGCATTTACAAATGACCCTATTAATACGGTTGATTTCATTGCTTCCATAATTCTTGTACCATTACTAGTGGTAATAACAACAGTATCTTTGTTTGTTTTAAGGTTTTCCACTTTTTCGGGGGAATTTCCTACATCAAAGTCTTTTAATTTTTTCCCTTTTCTTTCACCAGCAAGTATTGCATCTTTTTCTTTAGCAATTTTTCTTGCTTCTTCGGGAGTAAATGCAGGTATGACATCTTTAAAATTATTAAATGCCATTGTAATTGTTGCACTAGCTCTTAATGCATCTACAACAATTGAAACATCTTTACTTTGAGTTTTTTCTAGGCTTAATGTAACTTTCATATTAATCTTTTCACTAATCTCAGTTTTAACATATTATATATAAGTATAATAATATATTTAATAATTAGATTTATTTTAAATAAATTTTTAATATAAATAATTGATATGGTGTATTATGGAAATAGTTGTAACTCCAATGTGTGAAAAAATTTTATTATGGGCAGGAATATCTGATTATGTGGTAAATAAACACCCTGATATGGAAAAAAATGCAGATATGGCTGTAGTATTATCTAAAAGAAAAACAGAAATACCCTCTATAAATATTGAATTAAATACATTCCAACAAATTAAAGATGGAATTTATAAAGTTTCAAAAGAACTAAATGGGAATTCAATAACAGAAGATTATATAAATAAAATTTTTGAAGACTATAATAAAGCAAATGAAATTATTAAAAATTTAGATAATATATGTAGAAAAAATAGTAAAATTAATGTGAAAGTTTACAGTATATTTTTAAATGATATTGTAGAAGATTTAGGTTTTAATATTATTAAAGATGATGAAGATTCCTATGAACTTGTAATTTGTCCAGATTTCATGTTAGATAAGATTAATGAGGATGATGATAATTATAAAATTATTTGTGTCCCTTCACATGCGAATGTATCAAGTGATCCAATTGAAAGGGCGATTTCACGATATTCTATTATTTTAGATAATATTTAAAATTTTATTTGATAAAAATTTTTATACTATATATTATTATAATAATTAATTACAGGAAAAATTTATAAATTTATAATGGGAGATTTAGTAGCATGTATGAAACATTAACATATGAAGGTGGAGTTCATAAAAGTGAAGAATTAAGAGAGCTTATCGAAGATTTAGGTGGTTTTATTCTTCAAGAAAACATTTTACAAATGGAATTGATTATTAATATGGCTATTCCAATGGAAGATGTGGATAAAATAAAGGAAAAAGCTAAAGAAATATTTGGTGAAGTTACTGTTGCTCCTATGGCTGGTACTGAAATAGCTATTGTATCTCCAACTCTTGCAAGACATCACTTGCCTCATGCTGCTTGTGATATAAGTGAGTATTTACGTCGTTATGGTGCTAAAGATAATATGGTTGGTTTAGCACGTGGACATGGAAAAGGTACTGCTGGAATCTCTCAACCAGAGAAAGATTTAATTAATGAGCATGATATTGCAATTTTTGCTCTTGGAAGTTTTAAAGATTGTATAATTGATAAATCATTTTTATTTGATGATATTGATATACCTGTAATTGTTACTGGTTCTCCTGAAATTGATTTAGAAGAGTTACCTGGTGCAGATGCTTATGTTAGTGGTTTAGGACGTATTCCTCGTAGACTTAAAAGAGGTCCTGATATAAGGGCTTTAAAACGTTTAGTTGATGTTGTTGAAGATCAATTAACTAGTTTAAAGAAAGATTTGGCTCAAGATCCTCCTTTGTATCCTAGTATTCTTGTTAAAAATGAGATTGAATCTCAGGTTCCTGCAATTAAAGAGGTTATTAGTCCAACTCCTGTAACTAGTCAAATTAGTGGGTTACGTGTAAAATTAGATTATGATAAGTATCATGAAGAAATTGGTAATGTTCAAATTGATGATAAAAAGTTGAAAGATATTGCTACTATTGAAAAATCTCATATGTATGATTATATTTTAGTACGTCTTTTAAATGAAAGTTCAATTGTCTAATTTTAAATTTTTTAAATTTTTATAATTTATTTTATTTTTGTATTATTTTTATTATTTTTTTTTATTTCAGGTAGTGATAGTTATGGATAGTTTGATGCAACGTTATTTTTCAATGACAATGTTTCCTACAATAATTTTAATGTTTTATAATTATTTTTTAATTAATGCTATGTGGGGTTTAATTTCAACTCCAAATACTAATATAACTATGTTTATAGCAGTTTTAATTTGTGTTTTAACTTTAATATCTTCTTATATTGAATTATATCATTCAAATAGTGTTACACGTTCTATAATGGTGGTGTTAGAGTCATGGAAGTGGCCATCACTTATATATTTGTTTGTATTGATTGTATTATACTTATTATCTAAAGTAGTTATTATGCCTGAAATTGTTACAATTAGTATATATGTAATAGTACTTTTAGTGGGATTTTATACATATTATAAAGCTCACCATGTAGTTGTTAATGGATATGACTTAGAATTAGAAAATTTAAGTGAAGAAATAGATATAATTCACCTATCAGATGTACATTACGGAACATTTAGAAATCAAGGATTATTAAATCAGGTAGTAAATAAAATTAATAAATTAGCAGATCAAGGTGCTGAACTTGCAATTATTAGTGGAGATTTAGCTGATGGTTCAACATGTATAAATAAAGAGGATTTCCAAGTTTTTAAGAATGTTAAAATTCCAATAATTTTCACACCAGGAAATCATGATTATTATCCTGGAATTGAAAATGTTCTTAAAGCAGCTGAAGAAGGAGGTATAACTTTATTAGATAACAATTATTGCACATATAAAGATTTAAATATTGTTGGATTAAGTTATAGTTTTTCAGATATAGAAACTTTAGACTTGGATAAATTAGAAATTGATGCTAATGAAAATAATATTATAGTTTATCATATTCCAGAAAAATGGGATTATTTTACAAGTTTAGGTTTTGATTTACAATTATCTGGTCATACTCATGGTGGACAATTTTATCCTGCAAACTTATGGGTTAGTAGATTTTTCCCATTAGATAAAGGTTTGTTTACTAATAATGATTTTGGTAAAACTAGTTATTTGTCTGTTTCTACTGGTGTAGGTACTATGGGTCCTCCTTTAAGATGGGGTACTGATGCGGAATTGGTTTTACTTAAATTAAAACCTAAAAATTAATTTTTCTAATTTTTTTTTCAATACTTTTTTTTACTATATATTATTATATAATGGAATTTTTTTTTAAAATCATATAATTATTTTAACTATGAATTATATAAAAAATTCTTATGCAAATTGTAGCTGATGTTGGTGGAATTCCTGGAAAAGATTGTAGAGGCTATTGTAAATATTGTTATTTTCGTAAAGTTAAACCAATTGAACCATTAGGTTGTAGGTATTGTCCTCCTAATAGTGTAGGTTGTGCTAGATGCAGTGAGGGTATTTGTGAAACTGGTACAGAATTTAAACCTTCATTTTTAGTGATGAATGAGATTCAAACTTCTATGATGATGAATCAGGGTTTAAATGGTGAGTTTAAAGTAAATATTAGTGGTGGTGGGGATGTTAGTTGTTATCCTCAGCTTGAAGAATTAGTTTCTGGAATAAATCAATTTGGACTTAAATCTCATTTAGGTTATACAAGTGGAAAGGGGATAGATGATTCTGAAATGGCTTCAAGATTGATGAATCTTGGGGTTGATGAAGTTACTTTTACTTTATTTGCAGATGATATAGGTTTACGTAAAGAATGGGTTAAAGATCCTACTCCTGAAGCTTCTCTTGAGTCTGCTAAGTTATTTGCTGAGAATGCTAATCTTTATGCAGCTAGTGTTATTATTCCTGGAGTGAATGATGGGGAAGTTTTAAGAAAAACTTGTGAATCTTTAGAAAGTTGGGGTGCTAAAGCTTTGCTTTTAATGAGATTTGCTAATACTACTGAACAGGGTCTTATTTTAGGTAATGCTCCTGTGGTTGATGGTATTGAATCACAATCTATTGAGGAATTTTCTAGTCTTGTTGATGAGATTAATAAAGAATATAGTTTACGGGTTACTGGAACACCTTTGGGTGATCCTACTATTAATGCTCCTTTTATTATATCTAAAGAAGGTAATGAAGAGTATTTACAATTCCTTAAAGAGGTTACTGGTGAAGCTACAATAGTTACTAGTAAAATAGCTGCTCCTTTTATTAGTGCTGTTTTTAAAAAGATTGGTGCAAATACTGTTAATGTTATAGGGACTAATAAAGATATTGCTTGTTTGATGACTAGAGAAGATTTTGAATCTATTGATTTGAGTAATGTTAAGGACTCTGTGATTATTCCTGGTCGTTCTTTTGTTCATGATAAAGTTGTTGAGGATATTTTTTCACGTGATGGGGTTGAACGTGTTGTTGGTAGAGGTCCTGATACTTTAAGTGTTGATGGTGAGTTAAGTAGTGGTATGACTGATGAGGAAGTTATTATGGAAGAAATTGAATCTTTTAGAGATTTGATTGATGCTATTAACTTTTTTGGTATGAGAAAAGTTTGATTTTTTTAGTATTACTTTTGATTTTTTCTATCTTATTACTTTTTCTTTCTTTTTTTAATATTCTATTTTTTATACTATTATTTTATATTAAACGAATATTTTATTATTTGTTTTTGATTTTGAATTATTTATTTTTGTTTGTTTTATATTAAACCGTTTTTTAATAATTTTTTTTCATTAAAAATTATTATTATTTGTTTCATTAAAAGTATTATGATTATTTTTTTATTAAATTTTAAATTATTTATAAAAAATTAGAAAATTTGATAATTTTGTATATTTTATAAAAATTTAAATGATTACTTTTTAAAATATAGGGAGTTTTTATAGATATTGTAAATATGAATTTTTGCTTTTTAAGTGTTTTTTTAATGCCTATTTAATTTTTGATTAAAATAAATACTTCACTTCTTTAACTTTAAAATTTTTTGTTTAATTATCTCAACTTTCATTAAAATCTCATTTTTTTCATTTTAACTTAAAATTTTAGTTAATTATTATTTTAAGTTAAAATTTTTAAATTTAATTTTAGTAATACTTTTTTAATTATCAATAACAAGAAATTTGGATTAACTTATCATTTATAAATTTTACTAAATCTTTCTAAAAAGAATATTTATATTATATCTTATTCAAAGATAAAATCGTATACCAAATAGCTGGCTATTGCAATACTTGCTTTGTAGCTTACTCACTTCAAACAATTTTTATAATGTTTGATTGAGTGGTATATTAGTAACTCTATTAAATTAGGAGGGAAAAAATGGCAAAGTTTGATGATAAAGTCGATTTATACGACGAAAGAGGTTCATTAGTTGCATCTGATGTACCTATCGAAGCTCTAAGCCCACTACGAAATCCTGCTATACAAAAAATTATTCAAGGTGTAAAACGGACCGTAGCTGTAAACTTAGAAGGTATCGAAAAAGCATTAAAAACTGGATCTGTTGGAGGAAACAAATCCAAAATTTTAGGTAGAGAAATGGATCTCGACCTTGTAGGAAACGCTGACGCTATAGGAGCAACTTTAAAAGATAAGCTTCAAGTAGACGAAGGAGATGACACATTAGTTGAACCAATCTCTGGTGGTAAAAGAATAAAAGTTCAAATTCCATCTGACAGATTAAATTGTGCAGCTGAATACTCTGTAGCACCATTAGCTACTGCAGCAGCTTTAACACAATCTATTCTTGAAAACATGGATGTAAGCATTTACGATGCTAACATGGTAAAAGCAGCAATCTTAGGTAGATACCCACAATCTGTAGATTACATGGGATCTAATATCGCAACTATGTTAGACGTACCACAAAAACTCGAAGGACCTGGTTACGCATTAAGAAATGTAGGAGCAAACCACTTCGTAGCAGCAACCATGAAAAACACTTTACAAGGAGCTGCACTTTGTTCTATATTTGAACAATCTGCTATGTTTGAAATGGGAGATGCAATCGGTGCATTTGAAAGATTACATTTATTAGGTTTAGCTTACCAAGGTTTAAACGCTGACAACATGGTATTAGACTTAGTTAAAGATAACGGAGCAGAAGGTAATGTTGGAAATATTGTAGCTGCAACTATTGAAAAAGCAGAAGCTGACAACATCATTGCTGCAGGCCAAGATCTTAATGGATTTACAATGTACAAAACTGATGATGTAGCAAAATGGAACGCATATTGTGCTGCAGGTTCTATTGCAGCTGTAATGGTTAACGTTGGTGCAGCAAGAGCTGCTCAAGGTATTCCAAGTACATTATTATACTTCAACGATAACATAGAATTTGCAACAGGTTTACCTGGTCTCGACTTCGGTAGAGCAGAAGGGGTAGCTGTAGGATTCAGTTTCTTCAGTCACTCTATCTACGGAGGAGGAGGTCCTGGTTTATTCAACGGTAACCACGTTGTAACCAGACACAGTAAAGGATTCTGTATTCCACCAGTAGTAGCTGCAATGTCATTAGATGCAGGTACTCAACTCTTCAGCCCAGAAGCAACTTCTGGACTTATTAAAGAAGTATATGGTTCATTTGATGAATTCCGTGAACCGTTAAAATATGTTGCAGAAGCAGCTGACGAAATCAAAGGAGACATCTAAGTAATCTAATGAATTGTTAAAATTCATCGAATCTAATTAAAATAAAAATATGAGGTTATTGAATGGATATTGAAATATTCCCACACAGAATACTAGGATCAGATACTACTGAAAAATTACTAAATGAAATTGAATCTTTAGATGATGTTAAAAGAACAGTTATTCATGGACCAAGATTACCACCATTGGATGATTTTGAAAAGAAATACGGTGATCGTAGAGAAATCATAGTTAACGACGAAGTTGTAGAACTTAAAGTTAAAACTGGTCGTATATGGATAGAACTTGAGAATGAAGAAACTGTGAATTTAATTGATGATATCTGTGAAAAGCATCTTCCTTTTGGATATGATATAAACACTAATCGAGATCAATACATCCGAAAAGAAAGAACTGTTACTGATGATATGAAATATGGGAATGTTGAAATGCCTGACGAATTAATTGGAATCACTGATCAACATTCAAAATTTGCTGATAGTGTTTCATTAATTAAAAAGGATAAAGACGATTCATAAAAAAGAAACAACAATAAGGATTATTAATATGATTGGAAGAAAAAGTCACGTTGTAGATTGTAGGGAAACAAGAGGCCTTGGTGATGGTGGAGGTATTGCCCAAAGAGGAACTTTCGCAGAATGTGGAAGTGATATTGTAGCAGTAGCTATGTCTCCAGGTAGACGTCACATTACTAAACCAGTTTGTGAAATTACTTTCGGTCTTCGTGAGTCAAATCTTTTAACTAGTACTATGATTCTTGATGCAGGATCTGGTGTTCCTCGTGATGCACCAGGTGCAAGTGGTGGAAGCTTATTTGGTTTAACTCATAAAGAGATGGAACAAATGAGTCAATTTAAATTACTTGTAGTGCATTTAGGTGGAGTAAAAAATCATATTATTTACAAAGCAAGATTAATTTTAAGAAATGTTGATAAACCTTGTGTTATTATTTGTGAATATCCTATAGATTTCGAAGACCTTGCAAAAATTGGTGTTAAAACTTCTAAGGTTATGCCAGATGAAGTTAAAACTAAAGGTAGGGTTGTAGGAATTATTAATGGGGTAATCAGAGGAGAAACAGCTCCTCAAGAAAAATTAGATGAGATTATTAGAAAAGTCAAAATAGGATTAGGAGATGTATGATTATGGTACAATATTATCCAGGAACTTCTCAGGTTGCTGAAAACAGACGTAAATTTATGGATCCTGCACAAGATTTAGAAGTTTTACGTGAAATATCTGATGAAGACGTAGTAAAAATATTAGGTCACAGAGCTCCAGGTGAAGAATATAAGAGTGTACACCCACCATTAGAAGAAATGGATGAGCCTGATGATATTATTAGAGAAATTGTTACACCAATTGATGGTGCTAAAGCAGGAGACAGAGTAAGATACATTCAATTCACTGACTCCATGTATTATGCTCCAGCTCAACCATACTTAAGAGCTAGATCTTACTTAAACAGATTCAGAGGAGTAGATACAGGTACTTTATCCGGTCGTCAAATTATAGAATGTCGTGAAAGAGATTTAGAAAAATTATCTAAAGAAATCTTAGAAAACGAATACTTCGACCCAGCTAGAACTGGAATCAGAGGTAAAAGTGTACACGGACACTCTTTAAGACTCGACGAAGACGGTATGATGTTTGATATGTTAAGAAGACAAATCTTCAACAAACAAACCGGAAAAGTTGAAATGGTTAAAAACCAAATTGGTATTGAATTAGATGAACCTGTAGTATTAGGTGAACCTTTAGATGAAGAAACATTAAAAGGTAAAACTACTATTTACAGAGGGGACGTAGTTGCATATAAAGATGATAAAGATGCAGTTGCAGTATGTCAAAACATCCACGTAGCTAGATCTATCGGTGCATACAACCCAGAAATATACGGAAATGAGAAGGTAGAATAATATGGCAGCAGATAAAAAGTTCATGGAAGCTTTAACAAAAAAGTTTAAAGAAGATCCTACCGATAAAACCACCACTTTTTATAACTTAGGTGGATGGAAACAATCTGAAAGAAAAACTGAGTTTGTTAAAGAAGGAGAAGAAATTGCTAAGAAGAGAGGAATTCCAATGTACAACCCTGATGTTGGTTCCCCTCTCGGTCAAAGAGCTTTAATGTCTTACCAATTATCCACAACTGATACTTTTGTTGAAGGAGACGATTTACACTTTATTAACAACGCAGCTATTCAACAAGCTTGGGATGACATTAGAAGAACTGTAATTGTAGGATTAAACACCGCTCACACAGTTCTCGAAAAAAGATTAGGTATGGAAGTAACTCCAGAAACTATTACAAATTACTTAGAAACTGTAAACCACGCAATGCCTGGTGGAGCTATTGTTCAAGAACATATGGTTGAAACCAACCCAATGTTAGTAGCAGACAGTTATGTAAAAGTATTCACTGGTGACGATGAGTTAGCAGATGAAATCGATGATTGTTTTGTTTTAGACATTAACAAAGTGTTCCCTGAAGAACAAGCAGAAGCTTTAAAGAAAGAAGTAGGTAACGCAATTTGGCAAGCAGTCAGAATCCCTTCCCTTGTAGGAAGAGTTTGTGATGGAGGTACTACCTCCCGTTGGTCTGCTATGCAAATTGGTATGAGTATGATTTCAGCATACAACCAATGTGCAGGTGAAGGTGCAACCGGAGATTTCGCTTATGCATCTAAACACGCAGAAGTAATTAACATGGGTACTTACTTACCAGTAAGAAGAGCAAGAGCAGCAAATGAAGTCGGTGGTGTACCATTCGGATTTATGGCTGATATTGCACAAGGTTCCAGAACTAACCCAGATGACCCAGTTCGTTCCTCCTTAGAAGTTGTAGCATTAGGTGCTGCACTTTACGATCAAATCTGGTTAGGTTCTTACATGTCTGGTGGTGTAGGATTCACTCAATATGCTACAGCAGCATATACTGATAATGTCTTAGATGACTTCTCCTACTACGGACAAGAATATGTAGAAGACAAATATGGTGGATTATGTGAAGCTCCAAACAACATGGATACTGTTCTTGATGTTGGTTCTGAAGTAGCATTCTATGCATTAGAACAATACGAAGACTACCCAGCATTACTCGAAACCCACTTCGGTGGATCTCAAAGAGCATCTGTTGTTTCTGCAGCATCTGGTATTTCTACTGCATTTGCAACTGGAAACGCACAAACTGGATTAAGCGCATGGTACTTATCCATGTACTTACACAAAGAACAACACTCCAGATTAGGATTCTATGGTTTCGATTTACAAGATCAATGTGGTGCAGCTAACGTATTCTCTATAAGAAACGACGAAGGTTTACCACTTGAAATGAGAGGACCAAACTATCCTAACTATGCAATGAACGTAGGTCACCAAGGTGAATACGCTGGTATTGCACAAGCTCCTCACTCAGCACGTAAAGATGCATTTGCATTTAACGCATTAGTTAAAATTGCATTTGCTGACCCAAGTTTAGCATTTGATTATGGTAACGTACGTGCAGAATTTGCTAAAGGTGCTTTAAGAGAATTTGAACCTGCTGGTGAAAGATCTATTATTATTCCAGCAAAATAAATAAGTAACTAAAAGATAGGTGTTTTTATAACACCTATTTTTTTTATTTATTTCAATCTTAAATTAATGATTATCAAATCTAATTTAAAGCTTTTATAATTTACTTAAAATATTAAATCATTTTAGTAAAGCTTATATTAAACTTTTTAGAAAAGATATAAAGTATAGGTTAAACATTCCTATATTTAAAACAAAAAAATGTTTAAAAATAGGTTAAACTTCCTATTTTATTTAAAAAAATATACATATTGTGTGAGATGTTTTATAGACTCGTTTATAAAAGTTTCACTTTAGTTTATAAGTTTTCGTTAAGTTATAAACTATTTACTCTAATTAAAAAAAATCACTGGTCGAATGATTTTACTATTGTTGACTGTGGGCAGATTTATTTTTAATAGAGCTAAAAAATAAATTAATAAATAGAGTATTATCCTTTAAAATGTAAGGACAATTATTTTTTTGGGATGAAATAATTGTTAATGATTAATAATAGTTAATCATACTTTTTAAAGTGTTAAATAATATATTTAAAGAAAATTCTCATGTTTTCTTTAGAAAAAATTAGCTTATTAAATTTATTAAATTAATTTAATAAAAACTAAGGAGGAAAAAATATATGGACCCAATTACATTAGGTGTTGTCGCATTAATCGGTGTGGCTGCTACTATTGGTGGGGCATCAGAAGATTTAGAATCTGATGTAGGTTCTGAAAGTAACCCTAACTCACAAGTACAGCTTGCTCCTCAAATGGGACATTTACACAGAATAATTAATAAAGCGATCTCTGGGGAACCAGTCGCTTATGGTGTCTGGTGTGGTATTTCATGTTCTATCGCATACTTAGTCATGGCTGCTAATATTGGCTTTTTATCAATGCCTATCGTAGCTATTGCTATAGGTGCAACTGTTGCTGCATTTGTACACGTTATTTATACAACCACTGCACATATTGGACGTATTGTTGGTCAAGCTACTTTCGATCAACCTCTGTTTTATGATGCATTGATTGAATGTTTAGGACCTATTGCAGGTCATGGATTTATTGCAACTTTTTGTATTACTAGTTTTTGTTACTTAATGACAATCCCTCTTGGTGCAAATCCTTTAGTTAACTTCCCATTACCATTATTAGGTGTTGTATGGGGTATTACTATTGGTTCTATCGGATCTGCTACTGGAGATGTTCATTATGGTACTGAAAGTGAATATCAAACTTACCCATTCGGTGGGGGTACTCCTGTAGCTATTCAAGGAGATATTGTTGTTAAAGAAGCTACTGGTGCTAAAAACAGTATAGATGTAGAAAACTTCTGTGCTAAGTTTGGTGGACCATTAACTGGTATTTGTTTTGGATTAATTGTTTTCTTCAGTTTCTGGATTACTGTTGTATTCGGAGTTACTGGAGGAGCTATCGCAGGTATAATTATTATTTTAATCACTATTTACTTAAACTTTAAATTAGAAACTTTCGCACGTAATAATTATGGACCTTATCAAGAAGAAAGCACAGGATCTGCTGAACCTGCTGCTGAAGAAGAAGCTGAACCTGAAATAGTTGAAGAAGCTGAAAAGGCAGGGCAATAAGGAGGAATAATTATGGATCCAATTAGTTTAATTATATTTATTGCCGTTGGTGGAGTTCTTATTGGTGCAGGTGTACACTTTATTCCTGTAGGTGGAGCTCCAGCAGCTATGGCAACAGCTACCGGTGTAGGTACCGGTACAGCAATGTTAGCAGCAGGTGCAGGTATGACTGGACTTGTTACTGCAGCATCTTTAACTGGTCAATCAATGATAATGGTTATGTTGCTAGGTGCAGTAGGTGCTATGATAATGATGGCATTTACAATGTTAATCGCAAACTATATTTACGTATATGGTTGTGGTGTAGTACCAGCTTCTGCTAAAGTAGATAATGACCCAATTACTGGTAGACCACAAGAAATTTATTGTACTCCAGGTACTGAAGGACATGGTATTCCTACAGTTTGTTTTGTAAGTGGAGTTATCGGTGCTCTCATGGGGGGTGCTGGTGGTGGACTCGTATACTTTGTAGTAAATGATGCATTAACTAAAGCATCTCTCGCAGCTCCTATGGCAGCTGCATTTGCAGGTATTATTGCTATTAGTGTATACTTTATTAATGCGGTAGTTGCTTCTTATAATATAGGAGGTACTATTGAAGGTTTCCACGATCCAAAATTCAAAGCTAGAATTGGTAAAGGTTTCATCGCTTGTTTATTAGCATCCATTGTCTGTGGTATCTTTGTATATGTCTTAATAGGAGGTATATAAAATGGCTGATGAAAAACCTGTAAGTTCTAATATGTTACTTGCTTTAGGAATTATCGGTGGACTATTAGGAATTTATTTAATAGGTATTAACCCTATAATAGGACCTCTCCTTGCTTGTCTTGGTGGAGTATGTGCTATTATATGGGGTGCAAATGCAATCAGAAGTGTAGCTGGTTACGGATTAGGTACTGGTGTACCTAGTATTGGTTACATGTCTTTAGGTATAGGTATCCTTGGTGGATTATCTGGACTTGCTTTAGTTTCATTACTTAAGTTACCTGCTATTGTATCTCCTATTTTAGCATTAGTTGTTGCTTTAATTATAGGTTTAATTATTGCTGTAATTGCAAAGAAGATTGTTGGTATGAAAATACCTGTTCTTATAAGATGTACTGCTGAAATTGCTGGTGCAGGTGCATTATCTGTTGTAGCATTTTCCACAGCTCTTGCTGGAAGTTACACTTTAAGTGCTATTGCTACTAGTGTTATTTTACCAGGTTACATTGCATTATTCTTTATTATGAACACAATGGCTATCCAAGAACCTTTCAATGCTTGTCTTGGACCTAACGAAGATCAAAGAAGAACCTTAACTTTAGCTGTTGCTAATGCATTTTTAGCTATTGTTGTAGTAGGTTTACTTGCAATTCCTCTTGGATATGCAGCATTATTAATAATTGTTGTCGGATTTGTCGGATGGTTATGCAGTTACAAAAAATTCCTTAAATTGTCTAATGAAGCTGCTGCATCTGTCGTATGGTCAGGTTTATGGCCTAAACTTGAGGATCAATAGGAGGTCTAATTATGGAAATGTTACCTTTAATTCGTGTTGTCCCAGAAATGGACTTAGCAATTGATCCTGTAACAGGATCAGTAGGCGGAGCCGTTAGTGGAGGAGTTTTAGTCTCCTTAGATGAAGTAAATACTGAAATAGCTAAAATTGAAGACGCTGCTGATGAATTAGTTAACTCTTTAAATCCACGTTCTGCTCCTCTTGGAGCATACCCTGGAAGAGAAGGTGCTTATCTTACTGCAGCTACTCAAACTAATATGGTTTATGGTTTCTTAATCGGATTAACTCTATTAATTGCTATTATTCCTTTTTTAGCTAAGATGGGGGTATTATAATGGTAGATAAGAAAGATGCTGCTCCGGATTGGCCTATTGTTACTGGTGAGTATGTTGCTGGTGATCCTGAAAGTCCGGTTGCTGTTGTTACTTTAGCTTCTGAGAAAGAGGATGTTTGTAT
>Ga0116193_1000521_pt1 | contig 36156 bp, 38 predicted proteins | sample AD_UKC115_MetaG_FD_89892 | JGI IMG/M metagenome (GOLD analysis project Ga0116193, IMG submission 89892) | Active sludge microbial communities of municipal wastewater-treating anaerobic digesters from Hong Kong - AD_UKC115_MetaG | ecosystem: Engineered > Bioreactor > Anaerobic > Digestate... | reverse complement strand
CCTGTTTCTATGTTAAAAGTAAATAAACCTAAATCAGTTGGAGAGGGATTACAACTTCCTCCACCTCCAGCAGGTACATTGACTGTTGGAAATGAATAAGTTCCTAATAAAATTCCTCCTGAATTTATAAAATCAAAACCTACATGATTCATAGTACCTCCTTGATAACCTTCAGCATTCATGTTCATATTACCATCACCTCTACTACCAAACCACCAAGTTTTACAACTAAATGTAATTAAATTTTGTCCAGGAAATGCAGCTTTAATAGCAGCAACATTAATTAAGATAGATTCTAATCCAGAACCCATATTGTCTCCACCCCATTGAAAATAAGGTGAACTTGTTCCTCCACTACAAAATCCATAAGGACCTGCTGTAGTAGGGGTTAATAATTGACTTCTAGTATCTAGGTCTGTACCATTAGAAGCTCCAAAATTATATCTAAAAACTAAAAAGTCTACATCTTTAAATTTATTTCTTTTTTCATAAGTAGTTACTGTTTTAGTTTTTACAACATTCTTTACAAACTTCATTCTACAATTTTCCATACCTAAATATTCCCAACCACTAGCTAATTGATTAGAAATTATTTGAGAAAAATTTTGAAATATTTTAGTAACTCCATTTAGATAACAAAGCTCATAATCTCCTGAACCTGTATTTGGAGAACTATACTTATAATCTTTTTTAGTAAATATTACTCTATTTTTTCTATGGTCAAATGTGGATAAAAATCCTGTACCTATTGGATTAGAAGTGTTATCTCTAAAAGTATATTCTTTTTTATTTTGTAAGTAATAATTTAAGTCTTGTTCCACAGGTATATTTTCAAGAAACCAATTGTACATACCTTCATTAGATATTGGTTTTAAATTTCCATCACCTTTAAATTCATATATCTTTCTTTCTTTTTCAGCTACAAAATAATATGCTGTAGGTGTTTTAATACTAGACCATTTATGTTGAATACCTGCTGAAGTTCCTGTATCATCATCTAAAACTTTTTGAGGAGGTATTTCAAAGAAACTTCCTGTACCAATAAAACTTGTTATTTCTCCTGTAACTCTTTCTTGATAGTTTTTGGGTAACTTCCACAAAGCTTCTTTAGTATGTATATATAAATCATTACCTAATTTAAATATATCCATTATCTCCCCAGTCTCACCATCTATATCTTTATAATTATTGTGTAAGAATTTTTTAAAATTATCACTCAATTCTTCTTGATAAGATTGTTCAGAATAATGCACTCTATGAGGAAAATCTTCTTGACATTTTGAACAACAATCATATTCTTCAGGTAAATGGTAAAAAGATTTTTCTTTATTTCTTCTCTCAAAATCTAAATTAACATCATACAATTCAGCAGTAGTACATCCTCTGTACATCTTACCATCTTTATTATCTGAATCTGTAACAGTTAATTTTCTAATCATATATTGTTCAATTTGCTCTTTATTAGCAACTCCTGGTCCTTCTAAAAAGTCTGGAATAGAATCAGCTCTTAATCTCCAAGAAGTGTTTATAGAGCTTTCAAACCATAAATTAGTAGCATGGTCAGAAAACCATCTAAATTCATCATCAGGTGGACAATTAGTATCTATCCTATCTTTTGTATAAAAATCTTTAACAGTATCTTTAAGACCTTCTTGGTATTTCTTTTCAAGAATATCTTTCATTTCTTCCATCTTTAAACCATTAGCTGCTAAAACTACAGCAGTACCTACTGCTAATACACCTATAGCACCTACAACTAAAGGAGTAGCTGCTCCTGCTGTTAAAACTATAGCTGCAACACCTGCTACTGCTAATACTCCAGTAGCTACCCATTCTAATACAGACTTACCTTTACCTTCTCTACATCCTTGTCTAAATTCATAAAACATTGAAGAAGTATAGTTTAAAGGACTAATAAAACTATCTCCATTAAAGATAATTACAGAGTCACTATTAATAAAACTCATACTTCTACTTTCTTTAAAATATTGTCTACTTTTAAAATTAGGGTAATCTTGTAATTTTTTTCTTCTAAAAACTACATAAGGTTTTATTTTCTCTTCTCTAGTATAATCTATATTTCTATTATTTTTTAATGTGAAGAAACCATTATTATTATCTGTAGATATATTATATATTTCTTTTTTATTACCATTACCAATATCTGTAGATTTTTCTTTCAAAGAAGTTAGATAAAAATAATCTTCTATATCATTAGCCAATATTTTATCTATATGATATTTAGCTAAAGATTGGGGTGTGTATTTAAGTTTATATTGTCTTGACCAAATATGCAAATCTATACCATCATTATCATCACCAGCATTAACATCAGGATTAAAGGAAGTACCTGCTTGAGTATCTTGTGTTAAAGTCATTCCATCAACTTTACTATTATTTGTTTCAGGTTCAAAAACTCCTTCAACTAAAACATCAAAGTTACTATATTCTCTTTTTTTAAATTTATATTCAGGATTAACAAAACCAAATACTTTTTTATCTATATCTACATCTGTTAATGGAACACCATTCTTTTGAATTTCAGGAAATAGTTGCCCAAAAGAAGAGAATTTAACTTTATTAGCATTTATATCTTTTTTCTCTATTAAAGGGAATAAAACACCTGAATCTAATATAGTTTTGTCTTCTTCAGTTCTTTCATTTCTAACTATATAATAACCTATAACTTTATCTTGAATATCTGAATCTAAAGGAACATTTATGTTAGAAAATTTTATACCTAATATTTTAGTTTTATATTTTGTACTTTCACTTTTACCATTTACACTAGATAATGTTCCAGTATAAGATAAACCTGATGGAGTTGTAACAGGATTACCTAATGAATCTATTTCAACTGTACTTACATAACTTAAAGTTGAATTACTAGTTGTCAAATATAATGTTAAACCATTTGCAGGATTGTAAGATGTTAAATCAAAACTTTGTGTTGTAGTGTTTGTTATACCATTATCAGTATAAGTTACTTTTACATTAACTTGTCCTGTTGCTGTAGTTGAACCTGATATACTTAGATTTAATGTGTTTATTACATAAGACCCTGATGATGTTTCTTGCTCTACTAAAGAAGTTTTTAATTCACTTCTTAAAGGAAATCTATGATGTCTTACTAAAGCTCCTTCTAAATCATCTCCCTCACTATCTTTACCCCAAGTAGAAGACCCACCACAAGTATTTAATGAAGTATAATGTATATCTGTACTTTCATTATCAATACTCATTGGAAATATATTAGGAGCAGAAGCTGAAAAAGTTTGTTTTTCTGTACTATGATTTTTTCCTGGTATATGATATACAGGACTAATAGACATATCTTCAAAAATATAAACTATACCAAAAGAATAAATTTCTCCTGGCATATAACCTACCTTTTCATTATATATTGTAGGTCTTTTAACATTGTTAATTGAATTAATATTATTTAGTTCTATCTCTTCTAAAACACAATCTGCTGTTATTTGAGAAGCATATTTTTGAAGATTGCAATATTTAGTTTGCTTACCTTGTATATTAGATAATATTAATCTATTCTCTAATTGTTCTATATTTTTAGCTCTTTCTATTTGTAAGTTATAGCCTTGTATATCTTCTATAGGAACTTCTGTATAACCTTCAATATTACCTGTAAATATAAATGAAGGTATTATAGATGTTATTTTATCACTTACTAATACTTTTGTAGGTAAACCTAAACCTGTATTAGAGCAAATAATAGCTACTCTAAAGAAAGGATATTGTGTATCTATATTAGATAAGGTTAGTTTAATTGCTTTATTAGTATCAACACCTTTTCTGTAAAAATTAGTAGTAGCTATACTTCCATTAATATTTGAGTATGCTGCTGTCAAATTGTCATTATAAATATTAATTGGTTCAGAAGTTGTAATCCACTCTGTAGTATTTAATTCTGCATCTATATATTGTATTGCAAAGTTATAACTACCAGATTTAATTTCTCCACCTGTTAAAACTTCTATTTTATTAAATACAGGTATTGATTTATATGTTGAAAATAAATTAAATTTATCAGCATTCCAATTACCTCCAATTTTAAAATTGTAAGGTTTGTCAAAATTAAAGTATCTTGGTTTATTGAAGTCATCAGTAAAGTATATAGTTCTTTCACATCCTTTTCTTAATCTATATACAGCATCTATTGGTTTATCTATTTTGAAATTAAGTACAGTAGTATTAACTTGTGTTTCATAACCTGTTAAATCATTCATAATACCTATTTCAGAAAATAGACCATTATCACTAACTAAAAATAAAGCTGTATTACCTTCAGTTAAATACACTTTTCCTATAGGAATGTAACCTATAGGTATATTGGTAAATAATTCATTAGATTCTTCATTAGATAATTTTCCAATTTCACCTTCATCAGTTATGTTTATTGTATTTAAAGCATAAGAGTGATTATCTGGGGATAATCTTTCTGGTGTTAAATCTGTATTGAGTTTACCTCCTGTAACTAGTTGCATTTCTTCTTGTATTAAATCTTCTATTTTCAGCATTATTAAATTTACCAAAGAAACCATAATAATGATTTTGTTTTGGTAATAAATATTGTCTTTGTTCTAATAAATTTTCATGTTCATCTACACCATTAATCATAAATAATTCATTACTAGCTTGTTTACAATACCATTGCCAGTCTTGTTCAGCTTTTTGTAATCTTTTATCAGAACCTTGTCTACCATTATAAAAATCTTTCTCCATTAATTTCATTGTAACATATTTAGTTATAGCTGTTGTATAACTATATGTATCAGGTATCATTGGGAATCCTGTTTCTTTATCTGTTATAGTTTTATTATAAGCTACTGCTACTAAACCCTTCTCAAATGAGAACTTTAATGTATCATTAAATAAAGTGTACTCATCTTTACAAGTTTTATATATATTTTCATCTTGGTCTTCATTTGCACAAAATAGCTCTGAAGCAAATGAATTTGTAGCTAGTCTTATTGGGGTATATTTATCTTTATAATAAGTAGTATTATTCCATGTAGTATATAAGATAGGTAATATAAAATAATTAGCATAATTTAAATCTCCCACATAATTACCCAACTTATCTACAACAAGTATATCAGGTTTTTCACAAAAAGTTAGACAAGGGTTACAATCTCTATCAGGGCAATTTAAAATTTCTCCAGAAGGTGTATAAGAAGTTCCATAAGCATCTAAGTATTCTGTTTTTATTATCTTAGAATTTTCATCTAATGTAGTTATTCTTGTTAAAGTTTTATATGTTATTGTAGGAGCAAGTATTGTTGTATTATTAAATTTTAAGTAAGCCCCCATATATGGTTGAAGAACACCTTGTTGATTTTGACAAGCAATACTAGTATGCCATGTACAACTATTAAATGTATTATTATAATCATCAATAATATCAGAATGATTAACTTCAAATTCTATATAACCATAAGAAGGACTATTAACACTTGTTATAGTTACATTATTAGCTTTTAAATAACCTTGTAATTCAAAGTAACTATATGTTTTAGGTAAAGGATTAGAAGCTAAATCATTTAAAAAATTATCAAAAGAGTTATTAGTACCACCTAAATATGTTGAAAAATCTATTGAAAATATTGTCTTATTAGGAGGACAAGAGAATGAAACATTTATTGGAACACACCCTACAAAAGGGAAATTATTTTCTTCTGTTTGTGTATTTTGTGTAATAATTTTTTCACAAATTATTTCTTTTTTTATAGATGTAGCTGTAGGAACTTCATCATAAATATCTTTAATACAACAAGATGAATCTTCAAACTCATTATTTTTAGCTATCTGTATAATTGAATGAGTACCTTGAGGAAGTTCTGCTCTATAATTTTTAACTTCTAAAAAAGCTACTGCTTCTTCATAATTTCTTGGAGCATTAATAGCTTCTAAAGCTTCTCCACTCCACTCTATTATATCACTTTCATTAATATCTTCTAAACCTAAATCTCTAAGGATTTTATCAAATATTCTATAAAGTGATGTATATTTTATATTTTTCATTATTTAAAAATATCAGCTAGTGAGGGTTGTTCAGTATTTATTTTTACAGGGTCTTCTTTAGAATACATTTTTTTAGTCTCCCAATAGTAATCTGTTCTTTCATCACCTGCTCCTGTTTTATAAGCATATTTAACTTCTGTTCTTTTTATAATAAGAAAACCATTTTCAATTTGCTCTACTTCTACTGTAGTTTCTTTACCTAAGATTTTAGCACCTTTAGGCATAGTATTCATATTACCCTCTTTGGTTGTTTCTCTTATAGTTACATTTTTATTTGCCATATTTTAAGATTTAATTATAAATTCTTTACCTTCTTTTATTAATTTTGATATATTTCTTTTATTAGTTCTACTAGGTTTAAAAATAAATACACTTTTATTTATAAGTTGTTTATTTTGTTCCCAAATAAATTTATATCTTACACCATTACTATGTTCATTGAAGCAATAAATAGGTTCTTTTAAATCTTTCATTTCAGGATTATCTTTCCAATATTTAAAAGTCTCTCCCCAATTAATAGCAAGATTTTTTATATTACCATTATCATCTAAACTTGGTGTAATTTTTCTACCTTGTATGTAAAATTTACCTATACCATTAAGTTCTACACTATGACCTTCAAATATTTTACTCATTAAAAATAAAACAAATAAACTTATAATAGAGATATAAGTAAGTAATTCTACAGGTTTATGATTTGTAGAACTTACATATTTTTTATAAAATTTATGACTGTTTCTTATATTATTCATCTTCTATTGTATTATTTTTCTTATCATTTTTAGTTTGTAAAAATACTTTTAATTCATTTATAGTCATCTCTATAAGTGTACCTATTAAATCTCCATCTATAGGAAACTCCATTTCATTATAATCTATACAATCACAATCTTTACATTGACCTGAACATAATGAAGGAAATTTTTTAGCTTCTATAGGGTCAAAAAATAGCCCAGATAAAGTTATTACACAAGCTCCTTTTAATGTTGTTAAATATAAATACTGATTTTTAATATAATAATCTGTATAAGAACTAGAATATTTCTTACCAGAATTATATTTTTTTTGTTCAAAAGTAGTCTTATCATATTTTATATTACCATGTAAATTTACAACAGAGTTTAAAAGTATTCTATCTAATCCTGATATATATCTTGGTAAAGGATATTTAGATTTTAAAGTTACACAATCATTATTAGGTATACAAGGGCATTCACTTAATGGAGCTTCTATCATTTCTATACATTCTATATATTGATACATACTAGATATATCTTGCTTATCAGTATATCTTTGTCTAGCTAATTTAGCTCTGTTTCCTATAAGGATATTATATACATAAGGTTCTGATAATCTAAAATCATCAGATTGCACACCATGTTCAAATGCACTAAAAACTCTTTGTATTAATTTACCTACAGTATTTTCCATTCACAAAAATATTAATAAAATTCTAATTTATCTCTTAAATCTTCACAATCATATATTTTATAAGTACCATCTGGCAATAACCATATAACTTTTCTATGACTAACCTCTATACCTTCTATTTGTTCTAATAAAATTTGATAGAAATTCAATTGTATTTGATACTTATTTAAAGGTGTTTCTAAATAATTCTGAAAAGGGTATAATAATTTTTGTTCTTTGTAGTTTTTAAATAAATCCTTATTTGTCTTATAATCAGCTATGATATATTTATTAGTTAATTTATTATAAAGAATAATATCTGCTGTTCCTGCATACATTTTTACTTTATGATACATTCTTAATTCTACATAAACAGGTACAATATATTCAGGTAATTCATCCCAGAATTTTTTTATAGCTTCTTCTTTAGCATTACTAGGAATTAAAGTCCTATCAAATGGATAAAGCTCTCCAAAAAGATGCACTTCAGTTCCATGCTCACAAGCTTCTTTACTTATTTGTTTCCACTTATTTTTTATATCTTGTTGATTTTCACCAGTTTTTTCAGCAATTTTAGCACTAATACCTTCTGTATCAAAAGGCTTATAAAATTCTTTTATCTTACCTGATACTGATAATTTTATTATTTCACCATTAACAGTATATTTATGTTCTTCTTCTGAAAACTTTAAGTCTTTAAAAAAATCTTTAAACTTATTTCTTATATCTTGCATTACTAATTTTTTTGCAAAGATACTAAATTAAAATAAAAAGAGAGAAGATTTCTCTTCTCTCTTCATTATCCCTCAAAAGAGGGATAAAAGGGACTATGTTACCCAGTGCAAATATATAACATTTAATTTAAATGATTACAAAAATAATATTTATTTTGTGAACCATTTAATATCTCAATATCATAATTACCACCATTATTTGTTCTATAGTAATGATTTATAAAAATAAAATAGCTGTCTTTAAAAAAGTAGGTAAATACTCATTAAGTGGTTTCATTTGTTTAGTTTATAAATAGGTTAATAAATGTTATTGGTACAGTGTCAGTTTCTACTTTTGAAATACTTTCAACATCGAACTTATAATCTTCTTTGTTAAATGGTACTTCTTGTTCTAGTAATTCATTGTATTTAATTATAAAATTTTGTTTAGTTTCTAATGAATTTTCATCAGTTAATACTCCATTAGAATCAATCTTTATTCCAAGTTCTTCAATCAAACTTTTTTGTTCTTCTTCAAAAATTTTAACTGTTTTTTGTAGGTCTTCTGCAAGTTTAATTAGTTGGGCTTTGTTTCCAATTGATAATTTAGCAGTTAGCAATCCTTCATTGATTTCTTTAAATAATTGTATTGTTTGTGCTACTTTCATATTTTATGCTTTTTTTAAATTTAATTTTTTTAATAATATTCTATATATTTCTTCATTTATATCTAATCCATTATGAGTATCTAAATTTTGGTATTCTTTACCATCAATAGTTTGATTACCATTTTGAATGTAAACATATGAAATATTTTCTATTTCATCTTGAACTATTTTTTCTTCATAACCTAGCTCATAATATAAAGTCATTGAGTCCTCTAAGTTATCGTGTACCATGTAAGCATTTAAGGCATCAAGTTTAATTGTTTTGCCATTATTCCAAATTTCTATTGGTTCTATTTTTATCATAATTTTATAATTTTAAATTTTTATTAAAGCATTATCCATCCTGTACTACTATTTACATAAAGTCCTTCTGTTGCATCTGTTTGGTAAACTATCAACCCTACTGCTGGACTTGCAATTGCTGTTCTTTGAGCTGATGTCATTCTTGGAGGGAGGAAGCCTTTTGTTGTACTTTCAATATCTAATACTGCTGAATTTAAAGGACTTAATGCAGATCCTATTTTTAATGGATTAGAAAATGCAGAATAAAGTGTTTCAACCCTAAATCTTTCAACATTACTGGTTGTTACTACATGCCTAGTTGGAGATTCAGTATTTAGTTGGTTACCTTGAAAACTGTATGCAGCTGTATCAGAACCAGACCTAATATAAAAAACTGCACTCCCAGAACTTACATTAAGTTCTAATGTATTTCTAACAGTTACTTTATTATTACCAGTAACTTCTAATATATTAAAAGCATTTGTGTTATCTCTTACTCTAAAAGCAATATCATTAACAGTTGAACCTGTTGTTCTAAAAGAACCTGTCCCATTCACATCTAATTTATAACCTGAATCTGTAGAAGTACCTATTAGAACATTACCTGTTTGTCTTACTGACATAAACATTGTATTACCTAATTTATTATAAAAACTATGATACTCTCCATAGTATGTTATTTGGTTTGAGTTACCAACAATTTCAGAATACATAGACCCACCATCTTGTTCAAATCTAATTTTTGGATAATATAACCCAGATGGAGATTTTATTGTTAGAGATGAATCTGAAGAAGTATTTTCAATTCTAATATTTCCATTTACACTTAATTTATATCCACTATCAGTAGTTGTACCAACAAGTAAATTTCCTGCTGATGTTATGGATACTCTTTCTGTCCCATTTGTATTTAATCTTAACCATCCACCTGTACCAGGTTTTATAACTAAAGATGTTCCTAAAGCTTCAAAAGAACCAAAAGTATATAATTTTAGTGTGTTTGCTCCATTTATCTCAAATATAGATGCACTATTAAATGTGACCTTTCCATCACCACCCCTAAATCTAAGTCTCTCTACACTATTAGTTTTAAATATTAAATCTTGATTATCTGTAGTACCTATAAAATCATTTGCAGTATTTGTGCCTGAGTTACCATTTAACCCCCAAGCTAAAGTATTTAAAGAAGACCAAGACCCATTTCCTAAAGCATCTGATACTAAAACGCTATTAACAGAAGACCCTGTTGTTATTTGAAGAGTAGAAGTTGTAAGTTTATTTATTACACTAATATTTCCCCCTGATAATATCCTAACCCTTTCTATATTATTTGTTCTAAATGCTAAATCTTGAGCATCTGTAGTTCCTATAAAGTTTGATGTAGGATTAGTCCCTGCATTACCAATTGTTTTCCAGTAATTAAGATTACTTAAATTTGGTAAATTACTTAAATCATTATAATTTCCAGAAAATAGAGTTGGTTTATTTAAAATTGCTGTTACTCCACTTGTAGCATTCCAATCAGATTGTTGTTGAGTAAATAATACTAAGTCAGTCCATGCTGTACCATTCCATCTTTGATATTTATTTAATGTAATATTATTAACTAAATCTCCAAGTTGAGGACTTGATATAGCATTTATTTCAGCAGTTGTTAAACCTTTAAAATTTATAATATCACCTATGTACATATCTTATGGTAAAATTAATGGTGATTGAACTGTAACTGTAACTTGAACAGGACTTACTACTGTAATAGAAAATCTTGTTTTAGATATAATATTTAATGTATAACTAATACTGGTATTTGATAATACAATACCTATACTATTTGCTAATAATGCTTCTGTGATTGCTTCATATCCTGTTTGATAATTTGATATATCAGCAGAACCATCAGTAATATCAAATATATTTACTCCAACAACTAAATTTTTATTTGTCCATTGAGCATAATATTCTAATATCCTATTATTTTCTACTACTTCAGTACTATAAAAAGAGTTTAATTTTTCAAAACTTAACCCTAATGTATTAATACATTCTTTGATTTTATCTATTTGATATAATGAATTAATAAAGTCTTTGTCTGATTGAGAAGTATAACTATTATATTCTTTAAGATAAAAACCAATATAATAAATAGCAATCATTTTTTTAAATAATTCTTCATTTAAACAAGGATTACCTAAAAAAGCAAATGAAAATGTCTCTTTACATATATTTTTTATAAGTGAAGAAAAGTAGTATTGAAATGTTGCTTTAATATATAAATTAAATGAATAATTATCATTTATAATTACATACCATAAAAATAATAGTTGATTTAACAATGATTGATATTTATTACATTGTGTTAAACCTGTATCTTTACAACTTTGCTTTTTTTCTCTGCAACTTACACAATCATCACCACATAATAATTCAATACTATCTTTAATAAAATAATTTATTAAATCAGCAGTATAAATAAATATCTGTTCTTTTGTCTCTATTCCTTTTGTTACTATAAGTTTATAATTACCTATTATGGTAGGAGCAACTATCAATGTTCCACCTGATACTAAAGTGTAATTAGTGTATAATGATAAATTAGTCATCATTTGATAGGAACTAATATTAATAATAATAGGAGTGGTTTCATTATTAGTTAATGTAAAAGTCCCATTTATATTTTTTATAAAATTATAATTTATCATTATTGTTATTTTTAAAATAAATATATTATCCTTCTTTTGTTTTATTGTTAGTTTTTATTGTTTCTATAGATTTCATTACTGATAATAATCCCATATCTACAAACATAGCATATAATATTGTTTCTGCTAATGGATGTAGTTCACAAGATATTTTACCTAGTAAACAACCTATATAAGATATAGCTATAAGATTTCCCCATACAACTACTCTTATTGTTTTTTGATATTTTTCAATATCTTGAATTATTCTTATAATTTTATCCCTCATTTCTATTATTCCATTTAGATATATAATGAGCTACAAGTTTTACAAAGACACTACCTAATGCACCTACAACACCTAGAAAAAAACTTAATGTTAAATCTTCTGTATGAGTTAAGACTAAATGCTTTAAACTGCCTAAAATAAAACCTATAGTTAAAGATAGCTTTAAACTCATTTGATTTATTGCTTCTAATATTGTATCTTCTATGTTGTGATTTGTCATTTTTTCATTTTTTTGCAAAGTTAATTTATTTAATTTAATTTTTAATTATTTTTTTAATAAAAAAGGGAAGACATATAATTACATCTTCCCTTATATTTAATACAAAGGAATAAGATTAACCTATACCTTCTGTATCTATTGTTTGATTTACTGCTGGAGTTCCTCCACCTACACAATTACATAAAGCTGCATCATCTGATAAAGCATCAAATTTACCTTCAGTTAATTTATCAAGCAATGTCATTAAACCTGCTTTAGTTGTATTATCTGCACAAGGTATAACAATCATTAATTGTAAGTTTGATACAAAGTCTTGGAATCCTGATGTAGATTCATTACCATATCTAAGATATACTTGTGTATATTTAGCATTATCATCTACAAAACTTTCAAAAGTTTTTAAAGGGAAACCTGCTGTTTCAGATAATCTATATGGTCCAGGTTGTCCAATTTGTCCACCTTCTTCATATTCCATTACTCTAATATCAGCACCAAGTCCTTCATCAACTTGATTATTTTGAATAATAGCTACCTTACCATTACAGTTAAAACCTTCAATAAGTGATACACTCATTTCTATTGTTCTATTAGCATAGTAGTCAGCTATAATACCACAATATTTCTTAATTCCACTAGCAATAGATGTTAATCTTATACCTAAACATTTAGTTGTAGTTACACCACTAACAGTAGTTGTATTTGCTAAAATCCAAGCATCTACTGCTGATGGAGCTACAATTACAGGTGTACCTGGAGTTGTAGTATAATCTAAAAATTCTGCTTTAAAGATTTTTTCAGTATCACTATTTATAGCATCATAGAACTTTCTTGCTAATTCATTGCAATCTCCTTTTGGGCAAGATGTACAATCTATTTGTGAGCAACAAGAGGTTTTGACCATAAAGGTTTTATTAACTGGTGTCATACCATGATAAACTCTACCTTGTTCAGAACCTACTGTAATTTTAATACCATATTCTGTATCACATTTAGCATCAAAATTTGTGATATCAATTATTTTTTCTTTAGCTGGAGCATAACATTTAACTGTATAAGCTTCAACTTTATTTTTTTGTAGAAATTGTCCTGCTGAATATTTAAAATCTTCAGTTGTAGAATCTCCATTTCTATCAATACCTACAGCCACATAAAATTTATTAGCTTTACCTATTGCTGTAGCATCTACAGATAGATTAGTTTCATAATTGAAAATACCTATTTGTCCTGGAGCTAAAGAATCAACTTTATTTCCAGCAGCTAAGGGTGCTAAGTTATTTTTTGTAGCTAATACACTTATTATTGGATTAGATTTCATTTTTAAAATTTATTTTTAATTATCAATGTTTAATTTATTTTGTTTTATTTGGTAATTTGGTGATTCCAAATCACCTGATATTATCAGTACTGCTAAATCAACTATTTCTCTATGAGTGTGTTCTGCTAATAAGCAATCTTGAGTTCCTGTAAGCATTACATTAGTTCCTAAGTGTCTATACTGCCCACCTGGATAACCTGCTGCATTATGTATATAAGGATGTTTTTTAATATAATTTAAACATAAGTTATTTATACTAAATGTACCATCTGTATATATCCTTAATTTGTTCCCAAAAAAAGTTAGATTAACAAATCTCCACTCAAAACTACTTTTATCAAATGGGCTATATCTAAATTCATCATCATGTTGTTTTACTCTAACTCTTAGTTCTTTATTTAAACAAGAATTTTTTGTAGCTATTGCATGAGAAGAGATATAAAACATATAATCTTGTGGGATATCAACTGTATAAGAACCTGTATTAGAATCATATAGTGTAGCTGATAAACATGTATTCCCACTCATATTTTGATTAACAACTAAAGCTCTTATATCATCTATAGTTCTTTGTGTTGTTTCAAAACCAAAAACAGATTTTGGGTCTCTTGGTTCAGCTACTCTTTTTATATATAATTCTAATGCTTCATTAAGTTTAAAATCAATTTCAGGAACTTTTAGATTAGCATATTGTTGAGAATCTATTTTGTTCAATTTTTGTTTTAAATCATAATGCATTTCTTTTATAGTCATTATCTACTCATTTTATCAAATATAGAGACTTTCATTTTTTGGTTCTGTGGATTTTTAAACCATTGTACAGCTTCTTCATAATCAAAAGCAATAGTATCTCCCATGTATAATATAGAATTACCTTCTTTTGTTAATATGTTTTTCTGTAAACATTCATATATAGCAGCCCTGATATATACTTCAGCAGAATCCATTTTAGCATACCTAATAAAGTCTTCTGTATTTTTTTCTATGATTAAGTCAATTTCAGCATCAATAAAGTCATTAGATTGATTTTTGTAAGATTGTTTAGACAGAATTTGTATAATACTTATCTTATCTTCAGCACTCATTTTAGATAATAATGAAAATGCTTTTTGTTTTTGTTGAGCTTTTGTAGCTTTCTTTTTAACTTCATCAGTTTCATCAACAATGTAGAATTTAGCATCAGGATATAACCCTGCTTCATAATCTTCTAAAGAGTTAGCTACCATTGAATGTGCTTTTAAGTTCTTAATCTTAATTAAATCAGATAATTTATTGGGATTGAAGAATGTAGAAGTAGCATTCAATTTAATCATACCTCCTCTTGAGTTCCAATATGGATGAGGTTTTTCTATTACAAAAGTATCTGATAAATCTACTCCTAATTGTTTTCCATACTCTTCAGCTTCTTTTTCTGTTAAACCTGTAGCATATCTACCTGTTTCAGCAGAATAAAGTACTTCTAATGTAATTGGTTGAGCAAAACTTTCAGCACCTTCTTTTCCATGCCACTTTTTACCTTCAATCTTTTCTACTCTTATTAATTCTTTTTCTTGTGTTTGATTACTCATAAAAATTTTATTTTAAATTATTTTTTGTTTAAAGGGGGAGTTTTTGTTCTCCCCCATAAACTTTGCAAATATAGTGATTAATTTCTAATTAGGTTTAAAAATTAATTCTCCACATCTACTGACATCTTCAATATGTACTCCACATTCTTTTTGTACATGCATTTCATAGTAGTCTCCAGAGTGAGACATTAATGTATTGTTTGCTGGACCATAAGGTGTTTGTAAACCTGCTACATAACCTAATCTGAATGAATTAGCTTTATTAACTAATTTGATATTACTATCACCACCTTCTCCACCAAAATCAAGGAATGTAATTCTTTGACTATCTACAGGGAATCCAGTTAAAGGGTCTATGTCAAAAGATTGTTCTCTATCATCATACAATGGATTATGTATTAATTCTAATTCAATACCATTTGCCATTCTATACTTAGTAAACTGATATCCATAAGTCAAAGCATTGTTGTGATATTCAGAAGAACCTTTTTGCATGAAAGTGTTTTCTACAACTTGTAAGAAACCTCTTTTTTCTGCTAAGTTTTGTACAGCTCTGTGAAATGCAATCATACCATATTCTCCTGTAAAACCTTTGATACTTCTTCCTTTAGAACCTGGTTTAATTCTTGAATAGAAAATATCCATTAAGTATTCTTCAATCAATTTAGCTGTTAATACAGAGTAATAATGTTGATGAGAATCTTCTAATTGCTCAAGTACACCTGGTCCTGAATAAATATGTCTTCCTGTAGAACCTTCAACAGAGTCAGTTTTTCTTGAATACCAAGCACCTCTTTCCAATTCTCTATACCATTGTTCCCAATATTCTACTTCAGCATATTTAATCCAAGAATCATGTACTCCACCTTTAGAATCTTCCATCTTAACTTGAAGAACTTCTGTAGCTGCATCTCCTGTTACTCTATATTTCTTTCTAAATCTTGAAAGTCTTCCTGTCATCATAAATGGTGCAGCATATTGAGTAGAACCTGACTGTTCAGCTCCTTCTTCATATTGAGAATAAAGTTTATTCCATAATTGGTTAGTAGTTAAGTATTTTAAAGGCATAAACTTATTAGGGTCATCCCACATACCTTTTACAGTATATACATAACCTTTACCATGAGGAATAGGATTTTCTTGAATCCTTACTTGTAAAGATTTATCAGAAGCCCCTGGATGTATAACATCACCTGCTAACCACCAAGGTTTATCTAATTTAATCTTAAATGTTCTTTTACCTTTTCCAGGTGTACTATTATTAGGTTCAACATTCTCTACTATTGTAAGAGGTTTAGCTGTTGCACCTTTCATTTTCCATTCCCATTCTGATGTACCTATTGTTTTCTCAGATTTTCCTGCTAACATAGCTGTCAAAGGATTATCTGAATATTTCATTGAAGTAAATAATTGAGTCATTTTTCCTTCAAATAATTCTGGCTTAATCAATAATGCTTTACCTAAGTGATTTTTTTCAGTAAAGTTGGAATGCATAGGGACTACCCTCATTGCCATTCTATTGTGTAATTTCATTTTTAATTATTTTTTTGTTAATTATTAATTGTTTATTTATTTTTTTAAGAGAAAGTACTTGCTAAGTCTCCTCCTCTTGATGGTTTAGTTCCAGTTACATCAGGATTTATAAATCTTGATAAACCAGTTTTAGCTTTTTGTGCAATTTTTGTTTCAGCTTTCTTTTCAATATCTTTAGATATATCAAAATCACTTTTCAAAATCTTTGCTAATAAAATTAATTTTTCTCTTGTTTCAGGAGTTTTAGCTTGTAATATTTCACCTAATGCTACATTAAATGGAGGTATATATTTTGTACCTAATTTAGCTGTAGGTTTAGTAATATAATCTACAAGACTTTTATCATCTTTAGAAATAGTTATATCTTTTATTTTTTCTTTAGTTTCTACTTCCTTAGATAATATTTCTCTGAATTTTTTAGTTGCTTCAATTTTATTTTTCTCAGCTTCTTTCTGACTATTAATTAAAGCTTCTTTATTTTTTCTATCTATATCTTTTAGTTTTTGGTCATACTTCTCAGCATGATTAGATAATTTCTTATTCTCTTTTAACCAAGCTATTTTATCTTCAATAACATCTGAATCTTCTCCTTCTTGAATTTTAAGATAATACCTTACTATTCTCTCTTGGTCATCTTCATCAGTTAAATCTATGTCATCTAAGCTTAAACTATTAGCATATACATTTAAAAAATCTTGTGTAGAACCACCATTCTTTTTAAAATTAATGAATGCTTTAGCATCTTCATCCATTTCTTCAAAGAAATTTTCTATAGTTTCTTCTACTCTACTTTCAATCTCTTGGTCTTGTAATTCAATAAACTTTTCTTCATCAATGTCTTCATCATCTTTGATTTCAACATTTTGAAATACTCCTTTATCTTTCATTACTTTTGCAAGAGTATTAAATAGTTCAGGTTCTTCTTCACCATCTTCAGTTGTTTTAGTATTTGTTTCAATCTCTTTAGTCTCAGTAGTGGGCTGCACCTCATCTCCTAAAGTATCTTCTGCAAATAAGTCAACTTCTTTTTCTTTTTTAATAGTTGTGTCTTTTTCTTCAGCAGTAATGTCAATGAACTCTTTTACTTCTTCTTTTTCTGTTGTTGTGGATAGTTCAGAAGCACCCTCCCATCCCCAATTTTGCCAATCATTATTTTCTGTTTGGACTTTTTCTTCTTCTGTCATTTTGATGCAAATTTAAGATTAAAAATTTAATTATATTCAGTTTTAATATGAATAATTTTATTTTATATAATAGCCAAAAGTTTTATTTTTTAACATCTTTTTTGATTTTACTTATTGCTATTTTCTTTTCTTCAAGATTATTTTTTTGTTTATCAGCTTGTTTTTGATACTCAAATTTCTCTCTTTCTAACTGCTGTTGATTCCTTTGTATTTCTGCATTTAAACCATGTTTAGCTATTTCAAGAACATCAGGTACACCATCTTCATCCATATCTTTATCTTCATTAAAACCTAAAGATAATATTGTTTGTTCTGTTATTCTTGTTTTTCTATCTTCTTCTGCTTTAACTTTTATCTTTTTAATTTCTCTTTCTAAATCTTTATCTTTAGAAGCCTCTTGCATTTCAAGCATTTCTTTTTGATGCTTCATTTTTTCTTTTTCAATAGCTTGGGATTGTTCAGATTTTTTCTGACTAGATAATTCTAGTAATTCTTCAGCTTCTTGAATTGATTCACTTCTTATAACTTTTATTATATCAGATAAATCTGCTTGTTGAGTTTGCATAGCTGCATGAGCTAGATTTTCAATAGCTTGTTTAGCTTCAAATGCTTTAGAACTATTAGTTATAAATAGACCATAAGTACTATTGTCCAATAGTTCTGTATCTAAATCTAACATTTGTAAGGATAAATCATCTAATATATATTGTAACTTTTTTTTGTTAGAACCTGCATAAGCTACTTTAGCTGTTTCTAATAATATCCTTAATACATTTCCTTTTACTATATTATGTAATTCAAAGAAAGGTTGTATGATATGAGAAGATTGTGTAATAGCTTGTCTAGTATTACTAACAGCATCATTAGGTCCAATAGCACCTTCCATTTGTTTATTTACACCAATAGCTTCTCCAGCTTTTTTATCAAGATATTCAAGAATTTGGATATACTTATTTATATCTGAAGCTAAAGACATATCTATTTCTTTAGCAACTTCTCCTACATTACCATTAGTATTTTTGTTACCTTCCTCATTAGGATTATAAAAACCAATTTTAGTAGATTCAATATAGTATAACCATTTTTGTAAATCCATACCTGCTGTTCTAGGTATCATATTTACATTCATCATCAATATTTTTCCTTTATCAGAGGCTAGTAATAATTCTAATCTATACATTACAATATTATACATATATTGTAAATGTTTTACTCTATCCATTGCTGAAGTAGATTCAGAATTTAAATTATCATAAGCTGCTCCTATATAAGGTAACTTGCAGTATTGTAAGTTATCTAAATCTTTAAATTGACCTGGAACAGGTCTTAAATATTTATCAGGATAAATATCTCCACCAATTTTCCAACCTTCATAAACTTCAGGAATCCATTGCCACTCTATCTCTACATCTCCTAAATCTTTTCTTACTTTATATGTTTCATCAACTAATTTTAATTGTTCTTGACCTTTTTCATCAATATATTTAAGAAAACCTACTTTTCTTAAAGCTTTCCAAACTGAATGTAAACATCTAATAGTGTTATTATTATTTATATCAAATACTTCCCATGTAGCAAAGTTTGTTAAACCATGCAAGTTTGTTGCTTTATTATATATAGTATCTAATTGTTCATCTGTTAATGAGTCTCCAAAATGTTGTACTATTTCTGAAGGAGTAAGTCTATATTCACATACAGCATAATCTCCATCTTCAATAAACATTTTATCAGAACTTCTATCAAAATCAAATCTTAAAGGGTTTATAACTTTTAAAGTTGGTTCACCATTTAATATACCTGCCCAAAATATTTCATCTCCAGAAATTAACCCATGCTGAAACCCTATATTAAATTTCTCTCTAACTCTTTCTTTTTGAATTAGATACTCCAAAAGCTGGTGTGCTAAAACTTCAGCAGGGTCTTGATGTTCTCTCAACATATATTTCTTAACTTCATCAGGTGTTTGATTAGTTAATTCTTGTTGAATTTGTTGTTCTATTTTTAATTTTTCATCTTCAGTTAAATCTTTTCCTTTTTGTTCAGCCATTATTTGTTTCTCTATATCAGCTCTAATTGGAGCTAATATTTGATTTCTAACAAAATCTTTTATTCTACTAAACTCTTCTTCTTCTTTTCTAGTAGTAGCTTCTTCATTAACAGCTACAACTTTCCAAGAAAAAGGCATTTTCATTTCCATTCCAAGAAGAACTTTTAGTTTTCCTGAAACAATATCTCTATTTACAAAATTAGCAGGTAATTCTCCAACTTGATTTCCAAATGGTTTACATACATATTCAAAATCTTGTAGATTTAAAATATTGTTAAATAAATCATAGTTAATTCTCTTTCTTTCATAAACAGTTTCAGCTCTATTACCTAAATAAAAATTACTGGCAAAACTTCTGCCATCTATAAAGTCTATGTGGTCTTTATACCATTGTTTATTATTAGCTTCCTTTTCTTTATTAGATAGCCTAAATTTATTTATAGTTTCAAACATCTCTCATATAATTTTGCAAATATATAAATTATTTTTTAAACATAACATTATTTAAATTTTCAAACTCTTGTTGTATTGATTTAATAGCACTAGATTCTTTATATTCTTTTTCAGCACCTCCATCTTCTTCTACTTGAAATAATACCATCATAAAACTCATACAATTATGTGTAACTATATTATTAGCTATATAATTATGCTCTGTCTCAACTTCAAAATTATACACGTCTTCTTGAACTTCTTCAACTTTCTCTATTTTTATAGGTGTCCAAAAACCAACTTCAGTATTTATTTGTATATTTTTATTGCAATTAAAATCTATCTGTTTGAATTTCAACTGTTTACTATATGTATTTAAAACATTATTTATATAGTTTGTTGAAATGTTTAACCTTAATTGTCTACCTTTTGCCACATTACTTAAAGAACTATAAATATTATTATCTATAAGAATTTGTCTAACTTGTTGTAATAATTGTTTATATTTTGTACTAATTTCTATATTACATCTTTTATATTTTCCTATATTATTAAATTTTTGATGCCCATCAGCTTCTAATAAACCTATAACAAATGGCATTAAATTATTAGTATTATATATACTTGAATTTAGTATTTTATTGTTTGGATAACAACCTGCATTAAGTAAGAAAGTTGTTAATTTTTTAGATGTTTTTTCTACCCTATAATAAGTTCCAAAATCTTTAATAATAGCTTCTTTACAAATATATGTCCTATTATTAGTAACAGTCTGTTCTATACCTGTATAGTTATCTATTATTATTTTTAAATTTTCAGCTATTTCTTTTTGATTATGTTGTAAACAAATACTAATTTTATTAGTTTTTTGATTAACATAACCATCACCCATTACCCAACCAAGTAAATATAAAATATCTTCTTGTATATTGTTATTTTTTAAATTTTTTCTTTTTGGTAATAAAGCATATTGATATTTATTATTTAATTCTTCAGCATTTTTATAATTAATATTATTTAAAACATCTTTTCTTTTACTATGTTTTTTATAACAATTATCTGCTATTAATATAGGATGATTGTGTGTACATTCTAATAAATCAGCTTCTCCACTTATATTAAGATAATATTTTTTACCTTTAAATAAATGTTTATCTATATTAGAAACTTTATTATATTCTCCATTTGCACATAAAACTAAATCATTTAATTGAATATTTTCTATATTTTTAAAACTATTGTTAGTTTTAATTTTAGTATTTTTAAACAAACATCTATCAAAGTTTCCTTTTCTATTATATACAATAAGCTCTTCTAATAAACCTGGGTCATATATAGTATTTAAATTATATATTTTATTTCCATTTTCATCTATATCTCTCTCTGTAAGTAGCCATTGTTTTATATATTTTTCTCCTGCATCTTTTAATTTATCTACCATGTGCATACCATAAACCCTTGATACAGTAGAGTTTTTAACATTAGTTGAAATAACTCTGTCAGGTTGTCCTGCTAGTAAATGTAATTTTTTTATTTTTTCAAAATAACCTTTAACATGTGTTACCTCATTTTCATGCATAATTTCTGCTCCATAAAGTTCAGCTAGCATTTCTGCTATTCTATTCATAGAATCAGGTGAATAAGGTCTACCTATATATTGAGCTACAATAGTGTCTCTAGTATATGAAAATTTATTATTACCTTTATATACATATATAGAACCTAATGAAGTACCTAGAACTTGTCTATAAGGGTCATAACCTATTTTATATAAGCCTTTTGGAGGATTATCTATAGGAGCTTCTACAACACATAATGCACCTTTTATATTGGTATTCTTATATCTATACTCCCATATAGGTTCTAATTCAGATTTTAAATCAGGTTTAAGTCTAACTTTACCAGTCTCATCTCTAAAAATATCACATATTTGATATTTCTTTAAATGTAAATTATCTCTCTTAATTCTGTCTAATTGTTGTCTAATCTCTATTATTGGAAAGTCATTTGTAGAAACTGTTAAGAAAGCTTCTGAAGGACATAGTGGATATTCTTGTACCCTCTTTTGTACTATTTCTGAAGAGGAAGCTGTTTTTAATAATTTCTGTCTATATTCTAATTCATATCTAGTAGCTTCTACAATATCAGAATTACCTTGTATATCATAATAACCTTCCATATTCCAAGTTGTTGGATGGAAAAATCCACAAGTTGTTTGGTCTGCATTCTCATCCCATATATTGTAGAAAGGCATGATATTAAATTGTTCAGGATTATAGAACATTTCAGCAAAATCTACTGTACCTGATTCCATATCTCCACCTGTACCAAATATAATTATCTGCCCTGTAACATAACTACCTGCTGTAAGACCTGGAAAAGTTGCATTAAAGCTATCTTTTAGATTAGGGAACTTTCCAGCTTCTTCAAATAAAACTATTCTAGCATCTTTACCTCTAGCAGCATCTGGGTTATCTTTAAAAGTTAAAGCCATTACTTGAGAATGATAACCTGCTTCTGTAGGAATACCTTCTCTTACTTCTTTAAATGAAGCTCTTTTATGCTCTTGTTTATCAACATATTCTCTAGCTTTAGCCCATGCTGTATACTTATTTAAGAATGACATATAATTGGAAGACATACCCATAGTACCCTCTGGATATAAATATTTCTTATCAAAAGCCCCAATTAATGTTAGGGATTTTCTTACAGAATTATATATGTTTGTACATATACTACCATTTTTATATGAATACCCTTTTCTTCTTGCTTTACCTACTATAAAGTGATGACCTCCATCTACCCAATCTAAATGAGGTTTTACTTTTAATTGTAATCTATCTAAAACCTTTTGAGATATTTTATCTCTCTTTTCCTTTAAAGCTATATATTCTGGAGCTTCTTCATAACCTTTACCATATTCTCTAGTAAATACTGCTATCTTTTTTTGTAGTTCTGTATAATCACTTCTTTCTTTTTCTGTACTAGGTACTTGACTATCAGGATTAAATAGTCCATTTAAAGCTATTTCTAAACACCAAAAAAAATCATAATCACCATCCCAAAAATCAGGTTGTGAAGTTGTTTTTTTAGTTGCTTTACTACCTTCTATTTTTTCAACTATTTCTATTTGAGTGAAGTTGAGATAAAAATAATGGTGTCCAGTTATTTTTTGTCCTCCTACTTCATAACCTTCTTTAGTTCTTCTTAATTGTTCTGTCCAATATTCTCTCCAAGCTGGAGTACCTTTTGGGTCTATACAATAAGTTTTAGTTTTAAGAAACTTTAAAGCTTCTTCTCTAAATACTGAAGAATCTAACCATTTACCATTTTTATCTCTAATCTTCATATCTATCTATAATCTCTGTATTTTTAAGATTTTTTATATCTTCTATTGGAACTAAAACTATCATATCCTTGTTTACACTTCTTCTTCTATATTTTACATAAGGTTTAATATCTTTTTCAGGCTTATAAAATAATTCAGTACCTTTAACTTTCTCTTTAATAAATTGTTTTAATTCTTCTCTATCAGCTAAAATATATTCATCTATTATTGAAAAAGCTATGTGTGTAGCTTTACCACTAATCCAACCAGGAAAACCTGTATTACCTATTAACTCTATCCAAGTAAATTCTTGAGTAAGTTCTTTTCCATGATTTAGTTTCTTACAAACTTTTACATCAAAACTTCTTCCATCTTCTGTAAAATAATCTATATGTTCATATATATCTTCACTTTTTGTAGGCTTTCTAAATTTTATATTTAGTTTATTTAAAGTATTCTCAAACACTTTTTCTTCTTTTAATCCATGTGGATTTAACTTAGGGTTGTAATAATTCATTATGTATTAATATACTTAATTCTATATAGGGTGTGGCTTATTAATTGTTGTATTTCATCAATTTGGTTTTGTAAAAATGTTTCTTTTATAATTACCCTTTCTTTTTCTAAAATATTATATAAATTAGTAAAATATTCTTGAACATTATTTATCATACAAGAACCTTCTGTACAAATTTCTAATGGATATAAACCCATATAAGTTTCTACAAGTGTATCTAAAAGTTCATCTATACCCTCATAAAACATATTCATAGCTTCATGTTGAGCTAATGTTTTACTTGGTTGCATCAGATGAGTTATTTTAGCATCTATTTGAGCTTTAAATAATATGTTTATTATTTTAGAAACTCCTGTATTATTTTTTATTTTAGTTTTTTCAATTGCTTGTTTAGCTATTTCTTTATAATTCATATTTTATAATTTATTTTTCAAATTCACCAATGTCTCTAGCACCTCTTGTTTTAGAAGATTCATAAAGTTCTTGTTGTACTTTTTCTTTTAATGTGTTTAAATTATTTAATACTGCTGTAGCTTCTCCTACAGCTTTAGTGATATCTGAAGGTTTATATACAGCTACACCTAATTTACTTCTTTCATTAAAATTAACTGTTTCAAAGAAAGAAATTAGTTTCTCTGTAGCCTCTTTTACAGCTTGATAAAATCTTAAAGATGGAGCAGCTTCATTTTGAAACTTCTTATATTTAATTATACCTTCTTTTATTAAATCATCTGGTTCATAAGAAGGGTTTTTAAATACTTCTTCTGCAACTTTAAAAGGTCTAATATCATCTGAATAGCCTGAGAAAGGATTTGATTTTTTAAATGAACAAACTAACTCTATATATGTAAGTTCTCTTATAGCATATTCTTTAGATTTTGATTCATCCCTCTCTAGTATATTTTTATATGGTGATACTAAATAAGCATGCTCTGATGGTAATGCTACACCATTTTCATAATTAAATAAATCCATTATTTTGGTTTTTTTACTTCTGTAGTTTCTTTTGGTTTTGGGCTTTCATCTTCTTTCATAGTTATATATTTATAAAATTTGTACCTCTTATAAAATCTTTGTTTTTGTATTTAGTCTGTATCTGATTTAAAGTCAAACCTTTAGTGTCTTCAAAGTGTGGCATATCTTTAAATGTTCTCCAATCACCACCCCAACTAAAACCTTGTTTCTTTAAAACTTGTACTACTTCCATCCAATCACTTTGTTGGTCTTTATCCCAATCCTTTTTAGTGTCCCAAGAGGCTTCTTTACCATTAATAATCAATACTATATCAATAGCAAGACCATAGTTATGAATACTTTGACCACCTTTAGCATTTGTAACTTTAGGTCTTTGTGCATATAAAGCATCTTGTTCAGCAAAAGTTCTTAATCCTTGTGCTACTCTAACTTTAGCTTCTCCTGTCAATATTTTCTCATTAATATAATTAACAGTATCTATCACTCTTTGTTTAATATGAGGATGTAATTGATTTGCTTTTTGTAATGAAATTGAATCTATCATTGTGTGTTTTTTTGTTTAACAAAGGCTTGTATAAATAAACTTTTAAATGTATAACTAAGATTGCCTTCATTATCTTTAGTTATATATTGTACTACTATTTCTCTACCAGGATTTGATACAGTATAATAAAATTGATTTTTTTCTACTAAATGTTTAGGAATTGGTGAAGGGATGTATTCTATTGTAATTATTTTTTCTTTTTCATCATAAGATATATTTGTACAATCACAACCTGAAACTATTTTAAAAGTTCCATTATCATTTTTTTGAATTTCAATATCACCTTCAAACTTAAATTGCACAATATATTTAGTTTGTGTAAATGCTTCAATCAACCTTGTTGATTCTCCAGCAATCCATTCTGAGTCTCCTTTTATTTTATAATACCACATTTTATTTATTTTATATAGTTAGGAATTGATTTTAATATTTTTTGATGAGGATATTCAGAGCTATATGTTAAAGCCCAATATATATTGTTCTTCTTATCAAATATACCTTTTTTCATTTTTTTAAAATCTTCCCAAAGTCTTTTATTAACTTTAGGTGGGTAACAAGAACCTTTACAAGCTTTATTACAAAATTGTAATGCTGTAGTCATGCAACCACATTTAATACAGTTACCATTATTGTAACATTCTTTATTCATATAAGCTATATCCATTTCATATTGTTCTATAATATGATTTTGTAATAGAAATCTTAAAGAATATTCACCTTTATCATTCTTATAATAATATAAAAAATACCTATATTCAGCTATAAAGAAATCTATAATATCTTTGAATGTGTAATTAGGGTCAGACCTATATTTTGAAATTAAACTTTTTAAATTCATCTTGATTTTTATTTATATAGTTAATTAATTTTTTTGTTCTTTCTTCATACTCTTTAGTGTCTATTTTATTTTCTTCTAACCTTTTTTGATTATATCTTAATAAGCCAATAATCTTTCCTTTTAAGGGTACAAATTTACCAAAATATTTTATATTGATACTTTGAAAATCATCTTCTTGAATTTTTGACTTTATATAATTAAGAAAACCATTAATTATAATTTCAATTTTATTTAAATCATACTTAGGATATTTTTGTTCAATACTTTTATAAAACTCTTTTATTAATTGTTCTTTTGTATAGTTCATTTTATTGAGAGTTTAAATTGATAATGTTGTTCTTTATCTTGAGGTGTTACTACAGGAATAATGATATAACTATTACTTTCCTGTCTTATAAAACCTTTTTTTAATAAAGAACTAATATAGTTACTTAAACCAGCAAATTTAATATTTAACTTTTCTCTAACTAATTTTCTTGCTGTAGTTCCAAATCTATCTTGAGCAATATCTCCTTCTAATGACATAAATGCAGCTAATACTTTTATTTCCATTTCAGTTAGTTGTACAGGTAATACTGGATTTATTATTGCTAAATGAACTTCAAAATATTTATCTCTTGAAAGTTCTAATGATTTACTTATTATTTTCATTATTCAAAATTATTTATTAAGTCTGTTTCATCATATAAATTATTTACTTTATAATTCTTACTATAATTAACATTAAGAATTTTTAAAGAAAAATAAACTTCAGTTAGGAAACTAGATAAAGTATTTACAAAAGACTCTTTGTTTCTTTTATCTGAACCATAACCCATTTTATAATTTACTCCATGTATAATCTCATGTAATATAGTAGATATTGTAAATTTTTCATTATGTTTTAATCCACTTGGATGTTCATTTGTAAGTAATATTTCCAAATTTCTATCATCATACCTACCTAAAAATTCCTCATCATGTGCAAGTTTATTATTAACTTTAATATCATAAGTGGTGTTCATTATAACTACAGAACCTAATCCTTTCTCATTGGACCATTTTAATGTTTTTAGTCCTTGTATTATAGTGTGGGCATAACCTACAATTTCATCTTTTTCATATAAACTTCTTTTCTCCATAGTTAAAGCTATAATGATATATAGAATAGCATCAAATACATAATCTATTACAACCTCTTTATTTAAATTTTTACCTGTTTCAGACTTTAAAGCTACATCTACTATACCTCTGGGAGTATCTATAAGCCACTTTCTATTTGCTTTTAAACACATTTCTGTGTTTTCTCTAATTATGTAATCTAAACCACACAACTTAAAACTTCCAATTTTTTTACTCATTTAAATTAATTTTATGCAAAGATAATACATTTCATTTTAAAATGAATAATTTTTTTAAAAAAGGCTATTAGTATTTTGTATTAGTAACTATTATTATTTTCTTACAAGATAAAGAAATTCTAAACCCCAAAAATTTGTTGTTATTTAGAAACTAATAAAATGAGTGTCTACTATCTATTCTATTACCAAGTTCAATTTCACCATATCCTAAGACTTAGGCTTCCTTTATATAATACATACTTACCTTACTTCATTGAGTGTATGTTGTAATAGTTATTCAATAATTACCCTTATGGAATCCCTGTAGAATCTAGTTTCCTTACCAAGACAGGGGCAAAAGGGTTTAAAGAACTTCTCAGGTATATAACATATATATTAATAGGAAAGTTCCCAAAAATTTTTATTTTAAAAAAATTTTATGAAATTTGTGGAAGTGTGAAGGAGGTAAAACTAACCACCCCCACTTATTTAAAGTACAGAACTCCCCCACTATCAACTAGTTATGACAAATTTCCACCTGAAATATAATAAACTAATGATATGATTGTCTTAACAAAGTTTAACTTTTCTAGTGGAACTTTATCAATGTTTACAGCCTATGACTATGTACATTGTTATCATACTACTATATATTGTAGTTGTTCTTGTCTTCAACAAATTTATATTTTTAAGTTGTTGGTATGTTATTTTATACAATACCCTCACAACTCTTACTAATTTTGGATAAATATTAACCATTTAAAACTTTTTTATATGAATAATTATATTGGATTAAAACCACATTTTGTAAGAAAACCTAGTATGGGTAAAAGAGGGGCTAGAAAACTTTATATACCTAGAGCTGGACACCCTGAATACTGTGTTGTAAGAGTTGACCAAAATTATTATAATGATGAAGGTGAACTTTCTACTGCTACTACTTGGATAGGTGGTAAACTTAAAGATATGAAGTCTTTAAAATTAAGTAAAATAAAAACCTTACCTGGACACATTATTATTATTAAAAGTCTTACTCCACATTATGTAGGACACACATTAACTATAGACCCCAGAACTGGAAATTCATTAGGTTACTACACACATTATGAATACACAGATAAGCCAGGTAATGTTGAAATCAAAGATTTAAGAGGATATTAATTTATCCTCTTAAACTTTATAATTTCCCATAAGCTAACAACTCTAACTAATTTTGGATTAACAATTAAAACAATAAATTTATGTACACAATTATTAGAATAGAAGATGTAAATACAGGTAAAGGTATGTATAATAGTGATAAGGGTATTGCAGATTTTGATAATACAAAGAATATGTGTAAATTACATAAAATATTACCTAATCCTTATAGAGATGGAATAGAGTTGGAGAAAGATGATTTTTGTGCATTTTCTTCAATGGAAGCTTTTAATAATAACACTATACCAGAAGAATTAAAATGGTTATTAATTAATCATACACAATTTCAAGTACTACTACTAAATGTATCAACTTGTAAAATAGGAAATTCTGGTTATCAAGTATGTTACAAAAAGAAAGATATTATCACTCAACAAAACATTACTTCACTATTTATTTAATCAACATGAAAATACTTTTGTTTATTATGGTTATTATTAACCTTGTGTCTTGTGAAGATACTAAATTAATAGAATCTCAATCTATGTGTATAGAAGATATACCTAATTATCCTATATATACTGATTAAACAATTATCAATGGAACTAATAATTGTTATGGAATAGATAAATCTCAATATGGGGTTTATCTATTCTTTTTAAGATTATTTCCTTATTCTAACAACTCTCACTAATTTTGGATATATTAATCATTCATTCTAAAATCTCAAAAATCATGAGTAAATCAACAAAAGTTGCTGTAGTAGCACACCCTGAAACAGGAGAAGTAATCACTCCTAGAAAAAATAACCCTGAATATGGTGTTATTAGACTTGACCAAGAAACTGTCTCTATGGAGAATGGCTACTTGAATAAGTCTAATAGAACAGCTTGGTTAGGGGGTAAAATTGAAGACCTTCAATCTTTAAACTTGAAGGCAGGTTCTACACTTCCAGGTAAGATTGTGAGAAAAGAATCTCACACTCCTTTCTATGAAGGACAGTCTCCAAAAATCAATCCTCAATCTGGTGATGTAGTATTGAAAGATGGAAAAGAAGTATATATGCAAGACATGTATACTGATGACTTGAATGCCTCTTCTTACTCTTTCATTGGAGAAGAAGTTGAAGCACTTGTAGAAGAAGAAGTTGCTGAAGGTCAGGCTATTTAGTAGTCTGTAAAATGATAGGATAGTCCTTATGGGCTATCCTTGATTTTTATGTCCCTTCATATAAGACACAGCAAACTTGAATAATAATTAATAGTAGTATATCAAATGGCTATTCTCAATTTAGTGATTTTCAATTGTTTATATTGAAAATGTTCCTTTATGAATCTCTCTTAAAGAGGTTTATAATATAAATAGTACCTTGATTAAGGTTTTTATTAACATTCTATTAAGATTAGAGATTGTGTTAATATAAATCATTGAGAATCAATAAGAAAAATTGATTAAAAGATGTGAGAAAGTTGTGGTAAACCCAATACCACTTTTTCATAGTAGTTCCAAATATCTTAAAAACCAAATAGGTTTTTTAAATATAGCCAAATATTGAAGAAATACCACCTTTGAAGCTAGGTAAACAAAAGTGTATTTATACACCTGAATAGAAAATTAAACAGAAGCCTATAATGTTTTCTATGGTATTTCTTCTTTTTTACATTGCAATAAAGTAAGATTAGATACTTATTATTTATTTACTATTTAAATAGATAATAGTTAAAATCAAAAGCTCAACATACCTAATTATTGCAATACAATATTGAAGAAATAGTTACCTTACTTAATTGTAATATATATATATATTTCTTCTTTAACCACTAAAAATAGATGATTTTATAACCTATCCTCCATTAAATTAGAGTAGGAAATAAAAGTGAAAGGGTAGCTCCCATAATTAATATTATATGTACAATAATATTACACCTATTTTTCCTCTTTTTAAATTCTTGTATTATTGTAAATAAAATATATATGTAACTTGTCAGTAGTAGATAATGCAACTGTCTGTTGTTTATTACAATTAATAAACTCTCTCTATAATAGAAGCTATTATAGATTAAGAGATTTAAACCACCATAAGCTTAATAATCATAAAAAAACTAATTACTATAAGGTTGCAAACTTATTTTAATAAAGAATTATGAGTTGGGTTAGTAACCATATAACTAAATATCTTTTTTTAAAAAAAACTTAACAATTCCAAGATGTTGAGGACACCAGTTTCTTTGATTATAAATAGATAGATGATAATTCTATATAGATATGAACTTCTATTAGCTCTATACTATTCAAAGTTTTAGGTGTAAAACACAAATCTTTAATCCTTAAACTTAAACAGAAATGACAAGTAAAAGAATACAAGTAGTTATGCTTCCTACTTATAAAAAAGCAAAAGAAGGAGAGTTATATTTTCTTGATAAATTGATAATTAGTGATGGTAAATATACTGGAGAAATTTCTCAACACCTCTATTTCTTATCAGATGAAGAAATTAAAAAAGGTGATTTTTATATATGTATGTCTAGTATGTACCCTAAAGAATGTGTAAAAAGAGATAGTGGAAATGGTTGTGTTTGGGTTGAAGATTATTTAGGTAATCAAGACCAATTAAAGTTTTGTAAAAAAATAACAGCCACCAGTGATGAATCTTTAAGTTTACCTAAACCTTCATTAGACTTTCTTAAAGTATTTACAGAAGAATACAATAAAGGTAATACTATTGAATTGGTTAATATTGAGTATGAAGAAATTAATACAGTTATAAATTATTCATTCCCAATAAGTGCTAAACAAAATTATAAACCTAAAATAAACTCCAAAAATGAAATAACTATCAGAAAAATTAAAGATAGTTAGACTAGAAATGAGTTACAAAAATTATTTAATGGTTATGGAGATAATTTTCCTGCTAAAGTAATTTGGAATGATATTCAAAACCTTTAAAATTAATCACTTGCTTGAAGATAAACAATACTAGGTGTTTTTTAGCTAATTCACCCCACATTAAGTATAAACTGTACTAGCAGTTGTGTTTATTGTAAAGATATTTATATCCCTATGCTACACTTAACTGTAGATTGATATTGCAAGTTCATTACTTGTTGATTGATAGTATAAATATTCCACTAGAATTTGGACAAGTGATTTTTTTCTAATATATACAAGTAATTGCCAAATTAAAGCTTTAACTTATGTACATAATAGCAATCTCCTGCTGAAATATAAATTGCCATAATACATAACTTACAATGGGTTAGAAGCCTTTATCTGTATTCTTATTAAAAACTTTAATATTATGTTGTTATTTTGTATAACTGTCATAGCAATTATCTTAATTATCTTATATAACATTATAAGATGGATAAAAGATTTTAAAGATTTTACAGACTATGACCCAAGAAACCCTTAATTAGCCTCTGATTTAAAGGCTGTACTTGTACAAATAATATTAAATCCTAGTTCTTTAATAGATAGCACTTCTATCTCTAAATAAAGTTAGCTTGTTTTATGAGAATTAATTATAATTCTCAAATTAATGCACCACAACTCATTTCCCAAGGATGAGCAATTAGCTTTTGAAGGTATTCTAAAAAGAATATACAGTATAAATTGAGTGCAGAGGGAAAATATTAAGAGCTATTAAAAAAATACAACAATTCTCAACCCTAAAGGGAGTGATTGAATTTAAGTATTTTCTCTATAAGTATGGTTTATGGGTTATTTGTAAAGGTACCTTTCATTTTCCATACTTATAGAGTTTTTATATTATTAACATTAAAAAACATTTATGAGAAAATCAGACTTTCATGTACTATATTATGAAAAACAAGAAGATATTTATTCTAAAGGTATTACTTATAAAAATACTACAATAGAAAATACATTAGAAATATTTAAAAAAGAATATCCTAATGCTATTATTGTAAGTATATATGATATTAAAGCTATACCTGAAAGAACATTTCAAAATTAAATTTATTAACTAACAATTAAAATAATTAACAATGGCACAACCACAAAAAACAACCTTTAAAAAAGGTAAAAATCAAAAGAAAGAAAAAGTAGAAAGAAATCATTTGAGAGACAATATTGAAGCACCTAGAAAAGTGACTTCAAATCCACCTCAAATAGATTATTCTGTATTCTCTAAAACACAAGAAGAAAAAGATGCATTAAAAGCTGCTAAATCTTCTTAGAATGATTCTATGAGAAATAGACACCCTAACTTCACTAAAAGAGCTTGGGGAAAAGGAGATAATCATTTAACATTTAGTCAGATAGGATTATGAAAAATATAGTATATTTATTAATAGCTTTATTTGTTGCTTCTTGTAGTAAAACTCCTTTAGCAACAAAAACTCCTACAAATCCAACTACTCCAACAAACTATGTATCTAAAATACCTCAAAATTTAGATTTAGAAGTTATATGTTTTCAGAACATAGATAGTTTAAAATTTACATTATATGATAGTGTAGCAGGAAATTTAAGTGTAGTTATGTTAGATAGTTTTTACTCTGACCCAAGAAATAATCCAAATGATGACCCTGATACATTCAAATACCATATATCAAGTGGTTATAGAATTGAATTACATATATTTAGTTCAAGTCCTACACAATCTATAATGAGAATTTACAATCATAGTAATAACTATATGATAGTGAATGAGTGGTCAAATTCAAATTATTCAACTAATTTTTTCAAAACTTTAAGATTTTAAAATGTCAAAGAAACAGCAACAAATTAAAACAGGTACTACAGGTATTTCAAGAGAAAAAGCAAACTTTGTAAAAGAAATAATTGCTGGTAAACACCAGCAAGATGGTTGGTATGGTTTTTCATTAAAAGATAATAAGCCAAGTTCCTCTAAATAGAGGTTCTTGGCAAATCTTTCATTTTAACACAAAATTAAATTTTATTTTAAATTAACAAATATGAACACAACACAAGAACAACAAAAAATTACTTTCACACAAGAACATAGAACACAATTACAAAGTTTATGTGCTAACTTCTTATTTAGTGGAAGAACTATTTCTGGCAAAATTGGTACAGAAATAAATATTTATGATTTACTTCATAATACAACTTTAAGAACAACTCAAGAGTTATATTCTAATGTAACTAAAACTATTGAATCTAAAGAAAAATTAGATAGATGGTCTATGACAGAATATCAACAAAATGAGTTAAAGAAACTTAAAACCACACAAGAGCTTTTAGACCTTATGATAGGTTATAAGAAAGCTAAATCTCAAGCTCAAGCTGATAAAGAAAAACTTGCTCAATTGAGAGCTACAATGAAAGAGCTTGAAGAATCAACAAAAACACCTGAAGCAAGATTAGCTGAATTAAAAGCTGAAATTGATTCAATAGGAAACATAGAAGAAATTGATTAGTAATAATCATTTTTAATTGTTAGTTATAGTCACTTACAATACATACTTATACAATTAGTTCATTTGGTAGAACAAATTTTTCAAACAAATTAGGTAGAAGGTTCAACTCCTTCATTGTAATCCATTAAGTGACTTTATTTTTTAACTTTAATAAATATATAAAAAATGAAAAAACAATTTATTTTAGTTTTATTATTACTATCTCTAACTTCTTGTACACAAAGAGGCTGTCAATCTTTTAATAGAAGTTTTCAATTTACTGAAAGATACTATAAAGTATCAGTATATTCAGGGGGGAAAGTTGTAAAACAATTTCAATTTAAAGGTATTATTAATCAGGAAGAAAATTCTGATGGTATATATTGGTATGACAATTATGGTGAATTAATAGAAGTGTCAGGAGATTATATAGTAGAATCTTCTAATAATGGTAATTTTAAAGAAGAAATTATTTCTTGGAATACTGTAGATATTGATAGTTTAAAATAATAAACTTACAAACTGAATAAGGGTTAATATTAGGTTTGTATTTTAGGTAGTATATCAGTAACCCTGAAAAACCCAGAAATCTTATAAAAAAGATAGTTCTAGCTGTTAATATACTACCACATTTAATTTTATTCATTTATATTTGTAACTTTTTATAGAGTTCATTGAAATAATATAAATTAAGGGGCATACAGGAATTGACTGACAAATCTTGATTATAATAGGAATGTGAAGATGATATACCTTCTAAATTTATCAAAAAGTCTTAAATGGCACACAATCAGGAGATATTAATGCTCCAAAAGCAGCTACTGTTATTGAATTTAACAGACCTGCACAAGTTAGAGTTGCAGCCTAGTAATAGGTATCTTGTTTAACCAAGTAACTCAAAACTCATAGATAAGATTTAAGTATTTTTGTAATCTATGTTCATACTAAATATCTTGGTGGAAGTTGCAGTAATGCAGCCCTTGTTTATTAGTTTCTCAAACTAAATATTTGCTCATAGAAAATGAGATAAACATTCTATAACTATTATAGTTAAATTGGACAGGACTGGAGTTCAAATCTCCAATGCTCCACTTACAGATACATTACACTTGCAGACTCATATCACATAAGATTAGGGAATAATGTGATGTTTAAGAAGTTCCCTATATTAATGTATCTAAAAACATTTAAGTTACTTACAAAAACTACAATTAATATATTGTGGGTTCAAGTCCCATCTTTGTCATCTGACAATGTAGCCAAATTGGTAAAGGCACAAATTTGAGGAATTTGCATAAAAAATTAAAAGTAACTTTTTTAAGATATTGAGATACTTACAAACACTTTAAAATAATTTATTTTTGTATAATTGGTAATACAAAAGCTTTTGGTGCTTTCTCTATGGGTTCAACTCCCATAAATAAAATTTAAAGTATCTCTCAATAGTTCTTTGGTATAATGGTTAGCACATAACATTTTGAATGTTATAGTTAAGGTTCAAATCCTTAAAGAACTTCAATAAGACACTTACAATAAAATTAAACTTTAGCTCAATAGGTAGAGCATTTGACTGTTAATCAAAAGGTAGCAAGTTCAATTCTTGCAAGTAAATTAAAAAGTGTCTTTAATATGGGGAGGTTAAAATAGTAGATAAAAGTAACAGACTTTTGTTACTTACAATACATAAACAAATAAAAAACAAATTGTAAACTTGTATAATGTAGGAGCAT
>Ga0116193_1000519_pt1 | contig 36186 bp, 30 predicted proteins | sample AD_UKC115_MetaG_FD_89892 | JGI IMG/M metagenome (GOLD analysis project Ga0116193, IMG submission 89892) | Active sludge microbial communities of municipal wastewater-treating anaerobic digesters from Hong Kong - AD_UKC115_MetaG | ecosystem: Engineered > Bioreactor > Anaerobic > Digestate... | reverse complement strand
CATCGAACGGCGCGTGGTCGCCGAGCTGACCGAACGCACCGGCATCGGCGTACACGGGGAGGAATTCGGTGGCGAGCCGGTCGAGTCCGAACTGGTCTGGGTGCTCGATCCCATCGATGGCACCTTCAACTATGCGGCAGGCTCACCGATGGCGGCCACGTTGCTCGCCCTGCTGTGGAACGGCACGCCGGTGCTCGGACTGACCTGGGTGCCGTTCGTCGGGCAGCGGTTCACGTCGTTGCCCGGTGGCCCGGTCCGCAATAACGGGAAACTGCTCGCACCGCTGTCCGAATCCGCGCTGGCCCAGTCCATCGTCGGCATCGGCACGTTCAACGTGGAGTCCCGGGGAGTGTTCCCCGGCCGTTATCGCGCCACGGTGCTCGAGAAGCTCAGCCGGCGGTGCTCGCGGGTGCGCATGCACGGCGCCACCGGCATCGACCTGGCCTATGTGGCTGCCGGAATATTGGGCGGTGCAATCAGTTTCGGCCACCATGTCTGGGATCATGCCGCCGGGGTGGCTCTGATCCGCGCGGCCGGCGGGGTGGTCACCGACCTGACCGGCGAGCAGTGGACGCCGGCGTCGAGTTCGGCCCTGGCGGGCGCGCCCGGAGTGCACGCACAGATGCTCGAGATCGTGGAATCTGCAGGCGTACCGGAGGATTACCGATGACCACCAGCGATGTCGCCACCCGGGTGATTCCGTGCCTGGACGTCGATGCCGGCCGAGTGGTCAAGGGCGTCAACTTCGAGAACCTGCGCGATGCCGGGGATCCGGTCGAGTTGGCCGCGGCCTATGACGCCGAGGGGGCCGACGAACTGACATTCCTGGACGTCACCGCGTCCTCGTCGGGCCGGGCCACGATGCTCGAGGTGGTGCGGCGCACCGCCGAGCAGGTGTTCATCCCCCTGACTGTCGGCGGGGGAGTGCGCGCCGTCGAGGACGTCGACGTTCTGTTGCGCGCCGGGGCGGACAAGGTGTCGGTGAACACGGCCGCCATCGCCCGACCAGACCTGCTGGCGGAGATGGCGCGGCAGTTCGGCTCGCAGTGCATCGTGCTGTCGGTCGACGCCCGTACCGTGCCCGCCGGATCGGCCCCCACCGAATCGGGCTGGGAGGTAACCACTCACGGCGGTCGCCGTGGGACCGGCATCGACGCCGTCGAATGGGCAAGGCGCGGAGCCGAACTCGGGGTGGGTGAAATCCTGTTGAACTCGATGGACGCTGACGGCACCAAGGCCGGGTTCGACCTGCCGATGTTGCGGGCCGTGCGCGCCGCGGTGACCGTCCCGGTGATCGCCAGCGGCGGTGCGGGCGCGGTCGAACACTTCGCCCCGGCGGTCCTGGCCGGGGCCGATGCGGTGCTGGCCGCGAGCGTGTTCCATTTCCGTGAGCTGAGCATTGGTGAGGTGAAGGCGGCGATGCGCGCGCAAGGGATCACGGTCCGATGAACGAACGGAGTCTGGATCCGGCGATCGCGGCTCGACTCAAGCACAATGCCGACGGCCTGTTCACCGCCGTCGTGCAGGAGCGCGGCAGCGGTGACGTGTTGATGGTGGCGTGGATGGACGAAGACGCCCTGGCCCGAACGTTGGAAACCCGTGAGGCAACCTATTTTTCGCGCTCCCGCAACGAACAGTGGGTCAAGGGCCTGACGTCGGGGCACACCCAGCGCGTGCATTCGGTCCGGCTGGATTGTGACGGCGACGCGGTGCTCCTGGAGGTCGATCAAGTGGGTGGGGCATGTCACACCGGCGACCACAGCTGCTTCGACGCAGACCAGCTGCTCGCCCCCGAGTAATCCCACCATCCCCACGAGCGCCCGTGTTTGTACGGTGACGCGCCGTGTGTGGTGTACAAACGCGGACGCTCGCTGGCTGTCGTCAGACCTCGATGCGGGTGGCCTTGGTGCGGGCGCCCCAGCGGCCGTCGGTGTAGCTGACGTCGATCGGGTGGTCGAATGCCGCGGTCACGTTTGCGGTGGTGACGGTGTCGACGGCGGCGCCGCTGGCCACCGTGCGGCCGTTGGCGATCAGCAGCGCGTGTGTGGTGGACGTCGGCAACTCTTCCAGGTGATGGGTCACCAGGATGGACGCCATCTCCGGGTGCGCATCGCCCATGGAGTCGACGGTCTCGAGCAGTTGTTCACGCGCCGCGACATCCAGCCCCGTCGTGGGCTCGTCGAGCAACAACAGCTCGGGCGCCGAAATCAGTGCTCGCGCAATGAGACTGCGTCCGCGCTCGCCCTGGGACAGGGTGGGCCAGGTGTCGTCGGCACGTGCGGTCATCCCGACGGTGGCGATCATGGCGTCGGCCCGGGCCAGCTCGTCCGGCGAGGGCGTCCAACGCATCGGGATGTCGATGGTCGCAGTTATCCCGGTCAGCACCACTTCCCGGACCGTCAGCGCACTGTGCAGCTTGTGCCGCGGATTCACGTGACCGATCGAGTGCCGCAGCCGGGCCAGGTCGGTCTTCCCCATCTGCTCGCCGAGTACCTGCACCGTGCCGCTGGTCGGAAAGGTCACGGCCGCACAGAAACCCAGCAGCGTGCTCTTGCCGGCCCCGTTCGGTCCGAGCAGTGCCCAGTGCTCACCGGGCTGCACCGTCAGTGAGATGCCGTCGATGATCTGTTTGCCGTCGCGGCGGAAGGTCACGTCCGACAGACGCAGGACGGGTTCGGTCATCATGATTCCGCTAGGTCTCGAGCGCCTTCGCGCAACCGGCCAGGATCTGTTCGAATCCCTGGCGCAGGACCCGTGATGTCAATGCCTCGGTGAATCGGCCGCCCGCCACTGCAGGATGGGTATAGGTGGTTTCCCAGTCGACGTGGGTGCCGGTGCCCGACGGCGTGAAGGTCATCGTGCCGCCCTGATGATCCAGCGGCGGAAAGACTTTCACGATCAGATAGGAGTAGCTGTGCGGCGGGTCGTAGGCCGTGATCTCCTCGTTGAACCACATCCCGGCCGCGAAGGCCTCCCGGACGGCGCCCACCCGCGGGCCCGGCGCGTCCGCACGCCAGCCGGCTTTCAGCATCAACCGCGCCGCGGTGAGATTGGCCGGGTCGGCCAACCAGGCGAACACCTGGTCCGGTGGCGCCGCGATGGTGCGTTCGACGTGGATGCGAACCATCAGGCGGACTTTCGCGCACGCAGTGTTTCGAGCGCCTTGTCGGCGTGGCTGTCCATCGAGGTCTCGCTGGCGATCACGTCGAGAACCGTGGCATCGGTGTCGATCACGAACGTGACCCGCTTGACCGGGATGAGCTTGCCCAGCAATCCGCGCTTGACCCCGAACCGGTCGGCGATGCGGCCGTCGGCGTCCGAGAGCAGCGGGTAGTCGAAGCGCTGCTTGTCGGCGAACTGCGCCTGCTTGTCGACGCTGTCCATGCTGATTCCGACCCGCTGGGCGCCCACGGCGGCGAACTCGCCGGCCAGGTCACGGAAATGACAGGCCTCCTTCGTGCAGCCCGGTGTCATCGCGGCGGGGTAGAAGAACAGCACCACGGGCCCACCGGCAAGAATCTCGCTGAATCGCCGGTCGGTGCCGGTCTGGTCGGGCAGCACAAAGTCGTCGACACGATCGCCTCGTTTCATGGTGGGTCACGCTACGCCGGGTTCGGCGAGCGGTGTTGTTCCGCGAGTGCGAGGCCCGGCGTGATGCGCCCGCCGGGTTCGGCGAGCGGTGTCGTTCCGCGAGTGCGAGGCCCGGCGTCATGCGCAGGCCCCGCGGGGGAACCGGGCGACGAGGATGACCTCGCGGGCCGGTCTGGGAGAATGACCGGGTGTTAGAGGACATCACCACCACGCGGGCCGACTTCCGCGCCCTGGCGGCCGAGCACCGCGTGGTCCCCGTGATCCGCAAGGTGCTCGCCGACAGCGAGACCCCGTTGTCGGCCTACCGCAAGCTGGCCGATAGCCGTCCGGGCACCTTCCTGCTCGAATCGGCCGAGAACGGACGGTCGTGGTCGCGCTGGTCGTTCATCGGTGCGGGCGCCCCGTCGGCGCTGACCGTGCGCGACGGCGAGGCGGTGTGGCTGGGCAGCACCCCGCAGGGCGCGCCCGCCGGCGGTGATCCCCTGCAGGCGTTGCGTGACTCGCTGGACCTGCTGGCCACGGCCGGGCTGCCGGATCTGCCGCCGCTGTCGGGTGGGATGGTCGGCTACTTCGCCTATGACCTGGTGCGCCGACTCGAGCGCCTGCCCGAACTCGCCGTGGATGACCTGCAGCTGCCGGACATGGTGATGCTGCTGGCCACCGACATCGCTGCGGTGGATCACCATGAGGGCACCATCACCCTGATCGCCAACGCGGTGAACTGGAACGGCACCGACGCACACGTGGACGAGGCCTACGACGATGCGATCCGGCGCCTGGACACCATGACCAATGCGCTGGGTCAGCCGCTGCCGTCGACGGTGGCGACGTTCACCCGACCGGCCGCGGTGCACCGCTCGCAGCGCACGGTCGAGGAGTACACCGCCATCGTCGAGAAGCTCGTCGGCGACATCGAGGCCGGCGAGGCCTTCCAGGTGGTGCCGTCCCAGCGTTTCGAGATGGACACCGACGTCGATCCGATCGACGTGTACCGGATGTTGCGGGTGTCCAATCCGAGCCCGTACATGTATCTGCTCAATATTCCCAATGATGTTGGGGAGACGGCTTTTTCGATCGTCGGGTCCAGCCCCGAGGCGCTGGTCCAGGTCAAGGATGGCTGGGCCACCACGCATCCGATCGCCGGCACCCGCTGGCGCGGCGCCACCGAGGAGGAGGATCAGCTGCTCGGCAAGGACCTGCTGGAGGACGAGAAGGAGCGCGCCGAGCACCTGATGCTGGTCGATCTGGGCCGCAACGATCTGGGCCGGGTCTGCGTCCCGGGAACCGTGCGCGTCGAGGACTACAGCCACATCGAGCGCTACAGCCACGTCATGCACCTGGTTTCCACCGTCACGGGAATGCTCGCCGACGGCCGCACCGCACTGGACGCCGTGACGGCCTGCTTCCCGGCCGGGACGCTCTCGGGCGCCCCGAAGGTGCGGGCCATGGAACTCATCGAAGAGGTCGAGAAGACCCGCCGCGGCCTCTACGGCGGTGTCGTCGGGTACCTGGATTTCGCCGGCGACGCCGACTTCGCCATCGCGATCCGTACCGCGCTGATGCGCGACGGCACGGCCTATGTGCAGGCCGGTGGCGGCGTGGTCGCCGATTCGAACGGGCCCTACGAGTACAACGAGGCCACCAACAAGGCCAAGGCGGTGCTCGCTGCCGTCGCGGCGGCCCAGACGCTGACGGCCGCGGGCGCGGCTCGGGAATCCGATGACTGACAAGGCGCGGCGGCTCATCCGGACCGCCCAGCTGCTCTTGGTGCTCGCCGGACTCGGACTGTGGGGGGCCGCCCGGCTGCCCTGGGTGTCGATCACGACCTTCGACGGGCTGGGGCAGCCCAGGACCACGACGTTGAGCGGCGGTACCTGGTCGACGGCGTTGATCCCGCTCGCGCTGCTGCTGGTGGCCGCCGCGGTTGCCGGACTGGCGATCCGGGGCTGGCCGCTGCGGGTGCTGGCGCTGCTGGTGGCGCTGGCCAGTGCCGCGGCGGGCTATCTGGCGATCGCCCAGTGGGTGGTTCCCGATGTGTCGGCGCGGGCGGCCGAGTTGGCGGGGATACCGGTGATGTTCCTGGTGGGCAGCGAACGCCGGTACGGCGGCGCGGTGCTGGCGTTGATCGCCGCGGTGCTGGCGCTGGTTGCCGCGGCCATCTTGATGCGCGCCGCCGCGCGCGCCCGCGGGGGTGCCGTGACCTCCGACAAGTACGTGACACCGTCGGCGCGACGGTCGGCCGCCCGGTCCGCTTCGGCCCCGGCGCAGGCCGACGACGCCACCGACGCGTCCGAGGTGTCGGAGCGCCGACTGTGGGATGCGCTCGACGACGGGCAGGATCCGACTGCAGAGGGTCGGTGACGGGGCAGCCCGCCACGGCGGCTACCCTTTGTAAACGGAAATCTCGGCGATTCTTCGACATCACGATCAGCGAGGGCCACGAGCGAAAGGGGCGGCGGGCATGAGTTCGGCGACGGTTCTCGACTCCATCATCGAAGGAGTCCGCGCAGACGTCGCCGCCCGGGAAGCCGTCGTGAGCATGGCGGACGTGAAGGCCGCGGCACACGCGGCGCCACCGCCCCGCGACGTGGTCGCGGCGCTGCGCCAGCCCGGGATCGCCGTCATCGCCGAGGTCAAGCGCGCGAGCCCGTCCCGTGGTCAGTTGGCCAACATCCCCGATCCCGCCGACCTGGCACGCGCGTACCAGAGCGGGGGCGCCCGGATCATCAGCGTGCTCACCGAGGAGCGCCGGTTCAACGGCTCGCTGGACGACCTGGACGCGGTGCGCGCCGCCGTGTCGATTCCGGTGCTGCGCAAGGACTTTGTGATTCGGCCCTACCAGATCCACGAGGCCCGTGCCCATGGCGCCGACATGCTGCTGCTGATTGTCGCCGCGCTCGAGCAGTCGGCCCTCGAGTCGATGCTGGATCGCACCGAGTCGCTGGGGATGACCGCACTCGTCGAGGTGCACACCGAGGAAGAGGCCGACCGCGCGCTGCAGGCCGGCGCCAAGGTCATCGGCGTGAACGCGCGTGATCTCAAGACCCTCGAAGTCGACCGGGACTGCTTTGCGCGCATCGCGCCGGGGCTGCCCTCCAACGTGATCCGCGTGGCCGAGTCGGGGGTGCGCGGCACCGGCGACCTGCTGGCCTACGCCGGCGCCGGGGCCGATGCGGTCCTGGTGGGTGAAGGTCTGGTCACCAGTGGTGATCCCCGCAGCGCGGTGGCGGATCTGGTCACCGCGGGCACCCATCCGTCCTGCCCCAAGCCGGCCCGCTAGCCCGGTGGCCGAACCGAAGAACCCCGGTCTCCCGCCCGCCAGTGCGGGCATCGTGGAGCCCAGCGGTCATGAACCCGATTCGGGCGGGCACTTCGGTGCGTACGGCGGGCGGTTCGTCGCCGAGGCGTTGATGGCGGTGATCGAGGAGGTCACCGCTGCCTACGAGAAGGCGCGTGCCGATCAGGAGTTCCTCGACACCCTGGACGAGCTGCAGGCCAACTATGCCGGTCGCCCGTCGCCGCTGTACGAGGCCACCCGGCTCTCCGCGCACGCCGGCGGGGCTCGACTGTTCCTCAAGCGAGAAGACCTCAACCACACCGGATCTCACAAGATCAACAATGTGCTCGGGCAGGCGTTGTTGGCGCGCCAGATGGGCAAGAAGCGCGTGATCGCCGAGACCGGCGCGGGTCAGCACGGCGTGGCCACTGCCACCGCGTGTGCCTTGCTCGATCTCGAGTGCGTCATCTACATGGGCGCCGTCGACACCGCCCGTCAGGCCCTCAACGTGGCCCGCATGCGACTGCTCGGCGCCGAGGTGGTGTCGGTCGACACCGGGTCGGCAACCCTCAAGGACGCGATCACCGAGGCGTTCCGGGACTGGGTGACCAACGCGGACTCCACCTACTACTGTTTCGGCACCGCCGCCGGGCCGCATCCGTTCCCGATGATGGTGCGCGACTTCCAGCGCGTCATCGGCCTCGAAGCCCGGGTCCAGATCCAGGAGCGCGTCCATCGACTGCCCGACGCCGTAACCGCCTGCGTGGGCGGCGGATCGAACGCGATCGGCATCTTCCACGCCTTCATCGACGACCCGGGTGTTCGACTGGTGGGCTTCGAGGCCGCCGGCGACGGCGTGGAGACCGGCCGGCACGCGGCGACCTTCACCGGCGGATCGCCGGGAGCCTTCCAGGGGTCGTACTCCTACCTGCTGCAGGACGAGGACGGCCAGACCATCGAATCGCATTCGATCTCAGCGGGTTTGGACTACCCCGGCGTCGGCCCCGAGCATGCCTACCTCAAGGACATCGGCCGCGCGGAGTACCGGCCGGTGACCGACAGCGAAGCGATGGAGGCCTTCCGTCTGTTGTGCCGCACCGAGGGAATCATTCCGGCGATCGAGTCGGCCCACGCCGTCGCCGGTGCGCTCCAACTCGGCACCGAGCTGGGCGAGAACGCGGTGATCGTGGTGAACCTGTCCGGCCGGGGCGACAAGGACGTGGCGACGGCGGCAAAGTGGTTCGGTCTGCTCGACGGCGGCACCGATGAGTGAAACCCGCGGTGTGGCACCAATCTTCGCTGCCTGCCGAGAAGAGAATCGTGCCGCGCTGATCGGCTACCTGCCCACCGGATATCCCGACGTGGACACCTCGATCGACGCCATGGTCGCCTTGGTCCGGTCCGGTTGCGACATCATCGAAGTCGGCATCGCGTACTCGGATCCGGGGATGGACGGTCCCACCATCGCGCGCGCCACCGAGACGGCATTGAGCCGCGGTGTCCGGGTTCGGGATGCCCTGCGCGCGGTCGAGGCGATCACCGCGGCCGGCGGTCACGCCGTGGTCATGACGTACTGGAACCCGGTGCTGCGCTACGGCGTCGACGCGTTCGCGCGGGACCTGGCCGGCGCCGGCGGGCTGGGTCTGATCACGCCCGATCTGATTCCGGACGAGGCCGATACCTGGCTGGCCGCCTCCGATCACCACCAATTGGACCGGGTCTTCCTGGTGGCCCCGTCGTCCACCCCGGAGCGGCTGGCGATGACCGTTGCCGCCTCGCGCGGGTTCGTCTACGCCGCCTCCACCATGGGTGTGACGGGCGCCCGCGCCGCGGTGTCCAACGCGGCGCCCGAACTCGTCGCACGGGTCCGGGCGATCTCCGACATTCCGGTCGGGGTGGGCCTGGGCGTGCGGTCGCGCGAGCAGGCTGCCGAGATCGGGTCCTATGCTGACGGCGTGATCGTGGGCTCGGCGCTGGTGTCCGCGTTGGACGGCGGCGTCGACGCAGTGAGCGCCCTGACGGCGGAACTTGCGCAAGGAGTGCGACAGCGGGTGAGCGCGTGACGACGACAACCCTGGCCTATTTCCCCAGCCCCGCACAGGGCGTCTGGCACCTGGGTCCCGTTCCCATTCGGGCCTACGCGGTGTGCATCATCGTCGGCATCATCGCGGCGCTGCTGGTCGGCGATCGGCGTTGGGTCGCCCGGGGCGGTGAGCGGGGCGTCATCTACGACATCGCGTTGTGGGCCGTGCCGTTCGGTCTGATCGGCGGCCGGCTCTATCACGTGATGACGGACTGGAGGACCTACTTCGGTCCGGGCGGCGCCGGCCCGATGGCCGCGTTGCGGATCTGGGACGGCGGCCTGGGCATCTGGGGCGCGGTGGCGCTCGGCGGCGTCGGGGCGTGGATCGCCTGCCGGCGCCGCGGAATCCCGCTGCCCGCGTTCGGAGATGCGATCGCGCCGGGGATAATCCTTGCGCAGGCGATCGGCCGGGTCGGCAATTACTTCAACCAGGAGCTCTACGGCCGCGAGACCACGGTTCCGTGGGGGATGCAGATCTTCTACCGGCAGGATCCCTCCGGGATCATCGACGTGCACTCGCTCAACGGGGTGTCGACCGGTCAGGTGGCCGCGGTGGTCCACCCGACCTTCTTGTACGAATTGCTCTGGAACCTCCTGGTTTTCGTGGTCCTGCTCCTCGTCGATCGCCGGTTCAAGATGGGTCATGGCCGGCTGTTCGCCCTCTATGTGGCGCTGTATTGCGTGGGCCGGTTCGTGGTGGAACTGCTGCGCGACGACACCGCGACACACATCGCCGGAATCCGGATCAACTCGTTCACATCGACCTTCGTCTTCCTCGGCGCGGTGGTGTACCTGATCCTCGCCAAGAAGGGCCGGGAAGACCCGAGCAGCTTGGGCGGCCGGCATGACGCGGACGAGTTCGACGACGAGCCGGAGCTGGCCCCGGCGCTGGCCGCGGAGCTGGCCGCGGTCGCAGCGGGGACCGGCGTGGTGGCCGCGGCGACCGTCGCGGGCGCCGAGGACGAGGAGGCTGCCGACCCGGACGCCGCCGGGGACGCGGACGACGCGTCCGAGGAGGCCGAGGACTTCGATCTCGAGGACAGCGGGGCGCTCGATGTCACGGCCCGCGACGAGGACGCCGATCTGGACCTGCTCGACTCCGCGGACGAATCGGAGTCGGTCGACGAATTCGAGGCGCTCGATGATTCGGGCGCGTCCGAGGCAGAGGACGAGTTCGCCGCCGAGGATTTCGTCGGCGAGGATGCGGACGATGTCGAGCCCGACGCCGAGGACGAAGCCGTGGTCGAGACCGAGGTAATCGCCCCGGGTGTCGAGGTGGAGTCCGCCGACGACGCCGAGGACGACGTCATCGACGAGGACCACGACCCGATCAGCGAAGAAGAACTCGAAGGTCTGTCCGAGAACGTGACGGCCGTGGTGCCGGTGTCCGAGCAGGAGGAGCTGCTCGAGGGCGAGTCGGACGAGGACGAGTCTGACGACGAAACGGACGCGGGCGCCGAGACCGGCGAAGATGAGTCTGCCGACGAGGACGAGACCGACGGCGTTGAGTCCGCCGACGCGGCGCAGCCCGGCGCCGAGCCCGAGCAGGCGGCCGAGACGGTCGTCGACGTCGAGGATTCGGCAGAGCCTGTTGCCGAGGTGGACGACACAGGGGAGCCCGTCGCAGAGGCAGAGGGCACACCCGAAGCCGAGCCCGAGGAAGCGGCTGAGACGGTCGTCGACGTCGAGGATTCGGTGGAGCCTGTCGACGACGTAGCGGACGCATCCGAGCCCGCCGCGGAATCCTCCACAGAACCCGGCCGGCCCCGGCGCCGGGGTCTGTTCCGCCGACGGCGCTGACGCCGCCGGGCCGGGTCGCGGGTCTGGCATGCTGATGCCATGACGGATCCGAACTTCGGTGCGAACCCCTCCGACGGCTGCCCGCCGCCTCCGCCCCCGGGGTATCCGCCGCCACCGCAGCCGGGGGCCTACTACCCGCCACCGCAGGATCCGTACGCCTACCCGCCGCCCCCGGGCGTCTACTTCGATCCGGCTGCGCCGTACGGCCGGGATCCGATCACCGGCGAGCCGTTCTCGGACAAGTCCAAGGTGATCGCGGGTCTGTTGCAGCTCATCGGTTTGTTCGGGCTGGTCGGGTTCGGCCGGATCTACCTCGGCCAGACGTCGCTGGGTGTCATCCAGCTCGTCGTCGGCCTGCTGACGTGTGGGATTGCCGCGATCATCTGGGGGATCATCGACGCGATCCTGATCTTCACCGGCAGCGTCCGCGACACCGCCGGCCGCCCGCTCCGAGATGGAACCTGACACTCGGCGCGACCGAGACCGTGCCCGCCGGGCTCTGGCGGTGGGTTCTGGCGCCGTGCTGGGCGCCGCCCTGACCTATGTCGGCCTGGTGGACCCGCACCGCCCCGGATCGGCATTCCCGGGCTGCCCGTTCAAGCTGGCCACCGGCTGGAACTGCCCGGGCTGCGGGGGCCTCCGAATGGTGCACGATCTGCTGCACGGTGACCTCTCTGCTGCCGTCGTCGACAACGTCTTCCTGCTGGTCGGGCTGCCCAGTCTGGCGTTCTGGGTGTTGCTGAGGATGCGGCAGGGGCGGGCGGTGTTCGGTCCGGTGACGGTGACCGTATTGGTCGCGCTGACCGTCGTGTGGACCGTCATGCGGAACCTGCCAGGCTTCCCGCTGGTGCCGACAATTCTCGACGGGTAGCCGGGTCGTCCCGCTGATACACTCTGAACACGGCGTTCGCAGCACCCACGGTGCTCGCCCACGTCGCTCGCGGGCCGACGCAGTCCCGTATCGATACACCGACTGCGGACCTGCCTGAGGACAAGAAGCCCTTCAGCACAACAACTCTCGCTACCGCGGTCATGCTGCGGAGGTGCGTGTACATGCTGTTCTCGGCGCTGCCTGAGGCCCAGGGTCTCTACCATCCCGAGCGTGAGCGCGACTCATGCGGTGTGGCGATGGTCACCGATATCAAGGGTCGCCGCTCGCACAGCATCGTCGCCGACGGCCTGAAGGCCCTCGAACACCTCGAACACCGTGGGGCCGCGGGCGCCGAACCCAACAGCGGTGACGGTGCCGGCATCCTGCTGCAGCTGCCTGTCGAGCTGCTGCGCGCCGTGGTCGATTTCGAACTTCCGACGCCGATCGGGGACGCGAACACCTTCGCCGCGGGCATCTGCTTCCTGCCGCAGGACCCGGACGCCCAAACCGCGGCGATGGCGCGAGTGGAGGCGATCGCGGCCGACGAGGGCATCGAGGTGCTCGGCTGGCGCACGGTGCCCGTGGACGCCGAGGGCGCCGACATCGGACCCACCGCGCTGGGTTGCATGCCCCATTTCGCCCAGTTGTTCGTGGCCGCACCGGAACGCGACGGCGTGCGCCCGGCGGGGCTGGCGCTCGACCGGCTGGTGTACCCGGTGCGCAAGCGCGCCGGTCATGTCACCCCGGACGTCGCGGCCGCCGGCACGGGCGTCTACTTCGCGTCGCTGTCCAGTCGGACCATCACCTACAAGGGCATGCTGACGGCGCCACAGATGTCGCACTTCTTCCCGGACCTGGCCGACGAGCGGTGTACCAGTGCCATCGCCATCGTGCACAGCCGGTTCTCCACCAACACCTTCCCGTCGTGGCCCCTGGCCCACCCGTTCCGCTTCGTCGCCCACAACGGCGAGATCAACACCGTTCGCGGGAACCGGAACCGGATGCACGCCCGTGAGGCGATGCTCGCCAGCGCGCACATCCGTGGCGATCTGTCGCGGCTCTCGCCGATCTGCACCCCCGATGCGTCGGACTCGGCATCGTTCGACCAGACATTGGAACTGTTGCACCTCGGCGGTCGCAGTCTGCCGCACGCGGTGATGATGATGATCCCGGAGGCCTGGGAGAACAACGCCACCATCAGCCCGCAACGGCGGGCCTTCTGCCAGTTCAACGCCTCCATCATGGAGCCTTGGGACGGGCCGGCCTGCGTCACCTTCACCGACGGCACCGTCGTGGGAGCAGTGTTGGACCGCAACGGATTACGGCCGGGCCGGTGGTGGCGCACCATCGACGACCGGATCATCCTCGCCAGTGAGGCCGGGGTGCTCGATGTGCCGTCGGCCGAGGTGGTCGCCAAGGGCCGGCTCGAGCCGGGACGGATGTTCCTGGTCGATACGTCAGCGGGCCGGCTGGTGCCCGACGAGGAGATCAAGGATGAACTGGCCGCAGCCGAACCCTACGGCGAGTGGCTGGACGCCGGACTGCTGACCCTCGAGTCGCTGCCCGAGCGTGCGCGGGTGCATCCCAACCACGAATCGGTGGTCCGACGCCAGATCGCCTTCGGCTACACCGAGGAAGATCTGCGAATCATGCTGGCGCCCATGGCGGCATCCGGCGCCGAGCCTCTCGGATCGATGGGCACCGACACCCCGACCGCGGTGCTGTCGCAGCGCTCGCGGCTGTTCTACGACTACTTCATCGAACTGTTCGCCCAGGTGACCAATCCGCCGCTGGACGCCATCCGGGAGGAGATCGTCACCTCGATGGCGCGCGTAATGGGACCGGAGCAGAATCTGCTCAACCCCACCGCGGCCTCCTGCCGGCAGATCCACGTGCCCTGGCCGATTCTCGACAACGACGAACTGAACAAGATCGTCCACATCAACGACGACGACGACCACCCCGGGCTGCGAACGGCGGTGCTCAAGGGCCTCTACGACGTCGAGCGCGGTGGGACCGGTCTGTCCGAGGCGCTCGAGGATCTGCGGCTGCGGGCATCGGAATCCATCGCCAGAGGCGCTCGCACGCTGGTGATCTCCGACCGGGACTCCGACCACACGCTGGCGCCCATCCCGTCGCTGCTGGCGGTGGCGGCCGTTCATCACCATCTCGTGCGGACCAAGGAGCGCACCAAGGTCGCGCTGGTGGTGGAGACCGGTGACGCCCGCGAAGTGCATCACATGGCCCTGCTGATCGGCTACGGTGCCGCGGCGGTCAACCCATATCTGGCATTCGAGTCGATCGAGGACCTGATCCGCGAGGGTGAGCTGACCGGCATCGAGCCCGCTGCGGCGGTGCGCAATTACCTCAAGGCGCTCGGCAAGGGCGTGATGAAGGTGATGAGCAAGATGGGCATCTCCACCGTCGGTTCCTACACCGGCGCACAGGCTTTCGAGGCGATCGGCCTGGACCAGGCGATGGTCGACGAGTACTTGGAGGGTACCGTCAGCCAACTCGGCGGCGTGGGCCTGGACGTGCTGGCCGACGAGGTCAGGTTCCGGCATCGCCGCGCCTATCCGGAGAACCCGACCGAGCGGGCGCACCGCCGGCTGTCCGTCGGCGGGGAGTACCAGTTCCGCCGCGACGGTGAGCTGCACCTGTTCACCCCCGAAACGGTGTTCCTGCTGCAACATTCGACCCGCACCGGGCGTGCGGACGTGTTCGCGAACTACACCGACGAGGTCGATCGGTTGTCGCGCGAGGGCGGCACGCTGCGTGGCCTGTTCGGATTCCGGACCGGTGTCCGTGAACCGGTTCCGCTCGACGAGGTCGAGTCGGTCGATGCGATCTGTACCCGATTCAACACCGGCGCGATGAGCTACGGCTCGATCTCGGCCGAGGCGCACGAGACGATGGCTATCGCGATGAACAACCTGGGCGGGCGGTCCAACAGCGGTGAGGGTGGCGAGGACGTGGAACGCCTCTACGATCCGCGGCTGCGCAGTGCGGTCAAGCAGGTGGCCTCCGGGCGGTTCGGCGTCACCAGCGACTACCTGGTGAATGCCACCGACATTCAGATCAAGATGGCCCAGGGTGCCAAACCCGGTGAGGGCGGCCAGCTTCCGGGCTACAAGGTTTACCCGAGCATCGCCAAGACCCGGCATTCGACCCCGGGTGTGGGTCTGATCTCACCGCCGCCGCACCACGACATCTATTCGATCGAGGATCTGGCTCAGCTGATCCACGATCTGAAGAACGCCAACGCCGATGCGCGCATCCACGTCAAGCTGGTCAGTTCGGTGGGTGTCGGCACCGTGGCCACCGGGGTGTCCAAGGCGCACGCGGACGTGGTGCTGATCAGCGGCTACGACGGCGGCACGGGCGCAGCCCCGCTGACCTCGCTCAAGCATGCCGGCGCGCCATGGGAGATCGGGCTGGCCGACACGCAGCAGACGCTGGTGCTCAACGGATTACGCGACCGGATCACCGTCCAGTGCGACGGTGGCATGCGCACCGCGCGCGACGTGATGGTCGCGATGCTGCTGGGCGCCGAGGAGTACGGCTTCGCCACCGCCCCGCTGATCGTGTCGGGCTGCATCATGATGCGGGTCTGTCACCTCGACACCTGCCCGGTCGGAGTGGCCACGCAGAACCCCGAGTTGCGGGCCCGGTTCAACGGCAAACCGGAGTTCGTCGAGAACTTCTTCCGGTTCATCGCCGAGGACATCCGGAAGTACCTGGCGCAGTTGGGGTTCCGGACCATCGACGAGGCCGTCGGGCACGCCGAGTTGCTCGACACCGCCGACGGGGTGGCGCACTGGAAGAGCAAGGGGCTGGACCTGAGCCGCCTGTTCGCCGTTCCCGGCGACGCACCCGGGGCGAAGTACCCCGAACGCCGGCGGGTCCGCGAGCAGGATCACGGTCTGGACCAGGCCCTGGACCAGACTCTGGTGGCGCTGGCCGAGGGTGCTCTCGAGGACGCCCATCCGGTGGTGCTGGAACTGCCCGTCCGCAACGTCAACCGGACCGTGGGCACGCTGCTGGGCTCGGAGGTCACCCGGCGCTACGGGGCACAGGGCCTGCCGGCCGACACCATCACCGTCAGGCTCACCGGTTCGGCCGGCCAGTCACTGGGTGCGTTCCTGCCGCCGGGCATAGCCATCGACCTGGTCGGCGACGCCAACGACTATGTCGGCAAGGGACTCTCGGGCGGGCGGATCGTGGTGCGTCCACCCGACGACGTGCTGTTCCTGCCCGAGGACAACGTCATTGCCGGGAACACCCTGATGTACGGCGCGACGTCCGGCGAGGTGTATCTGCGCGGCCGGGTGGGTGAGCGCTTCTGCGCGCGCAACTCCGGCGCACTGGCGGTGACCGAAGGCGTCGGCGACCACGCCTGCGAGTACATGACCGGTGGCCGGGTGGTCGTGCTCGGCCCGACCGGGCGCAACATCGCAGCGGGCATGTCCGGCGGTATCGCGTACGTACTTGGCCTGAACCCAAAGCAGGTGAACACGGCGATGGTGGAGTTGCAGCGCCTCGAACCCGAGGACCTGGCGTGGCTGCGCGAGATCGTCGCGCGCCATGCGCATTTCACGGACAGCACGGTGGCGGCATCGGTGCTGGCGGACTGGCCGCGGCGCAGTGCGCAGTTCACCAAGATCATGCCGACCGACTACCAGAAGGTGCTGCGGGCCACCCGGATGGCCAGGGCCGAGGGCCGCGACGTCGACGCAGCGATCATGGAGGCGACCCGTGGCTGACCCGCAGGGATTTCTTCAGGTGACCAAGGTCGAGGCCCACAAGCGGCCCGTCGACGAACGCGTCGGCGACTGGCGTGAGGTCTACGAGGCGCAGGACGCGCATGCGCGGGCCGCCGAGGTGAGCCAGCAGGCCCGGCGTTGCATGGACTGCGGGATTCCGTTCTGCCATTCCGGAACCGCGGGTTGCCCGCTGGGCAATCTGATCCCGGAGTGGAACGACCTCGTTCGGCGCGGGCGATGGGACGCCGCCAGTGAGCGGTTGCATGCCACCAACAACTTCCCGGAGTTCACCGGGCGGTTGTGTCCGGCGCCGTGCGAGGCGGCCTGCGTGCTGTCGATCGCCGAGGAGCAGACCGGCGGCAGCGTCACCATCAAGCGCATCGAACAGACCATCGTCGACCAGGCGTGGCTCGACGGCTCCGTGGAACCCCAACCGGCCGCGATCTCGACCGGCAAGAGCGTCGCGGTGGTGGGTTCGGGCCCGGCCGGACTGGCTGCGGCACAACAACTCACCCGCGCGGGGCACCACGTCACCGTCTACGAGCGCGACGACCGACTCGGCGGTCTGCTCCGCTACGGCATTCCCGAGTACAAGCTGGAGAAGTCGACGCTGAATCAGCGGCTGGCGCAGATGCGGGCGGAGGGTACCCGGTTCGTCACCGATTGCGAAGTGGGCGTTGATCTTTCGGCGGAGGAGTTGCACAACCGATTCGACGCGGTGGTGCTGGCCGTCGGTGCGCTGCGCGGCCGGGACAACGACGTGGAAGGCCGCAACCTGCACGGCGTACATCTGGCGATGGAACATCTGGTGCCGGCGAACAGGGAATGCGAGGGCGACGGACCGTCACCCATCAGCGCCGCCGGCAAGCACGTCGTGATCATCGGCGGCGGCGATACCGGCGCGGACTGCCTGGGCACCGCGCACCGCCAGGGTGCGGCGTCGGTCACCCAACTCGACTACAACCCCGAACCACCGGAGCTGCGCGACGATTCGGTGTCGCCGTGGCCGACGTGGCCGCTGGTGCTGCGGACCTCCCCGGCCCACGCCGAGGGCGGGCATCGGCGCTACGAGGTCGCCGTTCAGCGATTCGTGGGCGACGAGGACGGCAACCTGCGGGCCATGGAGATCGCCGAGGTCCAGGTGACGCGAGACCCCGGGACCGGGCGGCGCACCATCACGCCGGTCGGTGAGTCGCTGCAGATCCCGTGCGACCTGGCGTTGCTGGCCATCGGTTTCGACGGTGTCGAACACATGCCGCTGCTGGGTGGTCTGGGCCTGGAACTCAACCGGCGTGGCGCGCTGGCGTGCGGATCGGATTGGCAGACGACCGCACCGGGGGTGTTCGTCTGCGGTGACGCCCACCGCGGCGCCTCGCTGGTGGTCTGGGCGATCGCCGAGGGGCGCAGTGCGGCGCACGCCGTCGATGTGTTCCTGATGGGCGAGTCCGACCTTCCGGCACCGGTGCGGCCGTCGGCGCTGCCGCTGGCGGTCGTATAGATGACGACCGTATAGATGACGACGTTGCGAACTTCATGCGGACAATCCGTGCCGGCAACTGTATCGGTCGAGATGGTTACGACCCGCGACTATGCTGAGGCGTCGTGACTAGACGCGGAAAGATCGTTTGTACCCTCGGACCTGCCGTCGGCACAAATGAGATGGTGCGTGCACTGGTCGATGCGGGCATGGATGTGGCCCGGCTCAACATGAGCCACGGTGACTACAGCGACCACAAAGCGGCCTACGACAGGGTCCGTGCGGCCTCCGACGCCACCGCCCGGGCAGTCGGCATCCTGGCCGATCTGCAGGGGCCCAAGATCCGGTTGGGACGGTTTGCCGAGGGAGCCACCAGGTGGCAGACCGGCGAGACCGTGCGGATCACCGTCGAGGACGTCGTCGGCGACCACGATCGGGTGGGCACCACGTACAAGGGTCTGAACCGGGACGCGGCACCCGGGGACCGGCTGTTGGTCGATGACGGCAAGGTCGCGTTGGTGGTGGAGCACGTCGACGGATCCGACGTGGTCTGCTCGGTCACCGAGGGCGGACCGGTCAGCAACAACAAGGGCCTGTCGTTGCCGGGGATGAACGTGTCGGTGCCGGCATTGTCGGAGAAGGACATCGAGGACCTCGAGTTCGCACTGAATCTCGGTGTGGACCTGGTCGCACTGTCGTTCGTGCGCTCACCCAGCGATGTCGAGCTGGTGCACGAGGTGATGGACCGCGTGGGCCGACGGGTGCCGGTGATCGCCAAGCTGGAGAAGCCGGAGGCGGTGGAGAACCTCGAGGCGATCGTGCTGGCCTTCGACGGCATCATGGTGGCCCGCGGCGATCTGGGCGTCGAGCTGCCACTGGAAGAGGTGCCGCTGGTCCAGAAGCGCGCCATTCAGATGGCGCGGGAGAACGCCAAGCCGGTGATCGTGGCGACCCAGATGCTGGAGTCGATGATCGAGAACTCGCGGCCCACCCGGGCCGAGGCCTCCGACGTGGCCAACGCCGTCATGGACGGCACCGATGCGGTGATGCTGTCGGGGGAGACCTCGGTGGGCAAGTATCCGCTCGACGCGGTCCGCACGATGGCGCGCATCATCTCGGCGGTGGAGGAGAACTCCACCGCCGCACCGCCGTTGACGCATGTGCCGCGCACCAAGCGCGGGGTCATCTCCTACGCCGCCCGCGATATCGGGGAGCGACTGGACGCCAAGGCCCTGGTGGCCTTCACCGAGTCCGGCGACACCGTGCGGCGGCTGGCCCGGCTGCATACCCCGCTGCCGCTGTTGGCGTTCACCGCGCTGCCGGAGGTCCGGTCCCAGTTGGCGCTCACCTGGGGAACCGAGACCTTCATCGTGGACGGAATGCAATCGACGGACGAGATGATCCGGCGGGCGGACCGCGAACTTCTGCAGATGAGCCGCTACAAGCGGGGCGACCTGGTGGTCATCGTCGCGGGCGCTCCGCCGGGCACAGTAGGCTCGACCAACCTGATCCATGTGCACCGGATCGGGGAGGACGACCACTAGAGGAGACATGTTGCCGGCAGCTTCGGACTTCGCGGAGCTGCTGGCCGTACTGGACCTCCGGCGGGCCGACGAGAACACTTTCTTCGGTACGCATCCGTCCAAGAATCCGATTCGGACCTTCGGCGGTCAGATGATGGCCCAGGCGCTGGTCGCGGGCAGCCGAACGGTCGCCCCCAGCCTGCCGGCCAGTGCGCTGTCGGTGCATTTCATCGCCGGCGGTGATCCGACCCAGGACCTCGAGTTCCAGGTCGTCCGGTTGCGTGACGAGCGGCGGTTCGCCAACCGCCGCGTGGACGTGGTCCAGGGTGACCAGTTGTTGGCCACGGCATTGATTTCCTACCTGTCGGGCGGCCGGGGCCTCGAACACGGGGTGCCCGCCCCGCAGGTCGCACCGCCGGACGGGCTGGCGAAGATCGACGACCTGCTGGTCGGCTATGAGCAGACGGTGCCGCTGTTCGTCGAGGCCCTGCGGCCCATCGAATGGCGCTACACCAACGACCCGGCCTGGATCATGCGGGACAAGGGGGAGCGGCTGCCGCACAACCGGGTGTGGATGACCACCGAGGGCGTCATGCCCGACGATCCGGTGCTGCACAACGCCGCGCTGGTCTACTCGTCGGACACCACGGTGCTCGACTCGATCATCACCACGCACGGTCTCTCGTGGGGCCACGACCGGATCTTCGCGGTGACGGTGAACCACTCGGTGTGGTTCCATCGCCCGGTCCGGTTCGACGAGTGGGTGCTGTACTCGACGACGTCACCGGTGGCGGCCGACTCGCGCGGCCTGGGTACCGGACACTTCTTCGACGCCGCCGGTCAGTTGTTGGCGACGGTCGTCCAAGAGGGCATCGTCAAACACTTCCCCAAGCGCTGAATACGCCGAAACGTACGTTTGGGCGCGAAAGATCGAGTAGCGCACGCCATTACGTCGCGCTCGGCGACATCTGCCGGCGCGCCGGCTATGGCGTCGGGGTGAGCGTGATGCTCAACTGGTTCTCCAGATTGCCGCGGAATTCGTCCTGGCACTGCTGCTGCGCCGAGGTGTCGTTGCCGGCGTCGCGCATGCAGTCCATCAGGTCGCGGCCACCGAATTTGTTGAAGCCCCAGACGCCGACCGCGATCATCACCGCGCTGACGACGATGCCGAGGATGCCGAGCACGACGCCGGCGATGGCCATCCCACCGTTGGTGGCTTCACCGGAGCGGGCCCGGCGATGTCCCACGAAACCGAGGATGACGGCGAGGAGTCCGAGGGCGAAACCGCCGACGACGCTGAAGACGGCGGGCAACGACAGCAGGCCCAGGATCAACGCCGCGATGCCCAGGCCATTCTTCGGAGCGGCCGGCACGGGGGCCCCGTAGCCCGCGTAGGGCTGCGGCGGTGCGGGCGGGTAGCCGCCGGGGGCCGGCGGCGGCGGATAGGCACCGGGATACGGTCCGGCCGCATAGTTCGGCGGGTATCCCGGGGGTGGCGTGCCCGCCCCGTATGGCGCCGACGGCGCAGGACCCGAAGTCTCCGTGGGATTTTGCGGCGTGGCGGCCGGATCGCTTGGTTCAGTCATGGCGTAACACTCCCGTCAGTCCTGATGCGGCGGATTGGCAGCCAGGGTACCTGTCCGGATCGACGTTCAGGCGTGGACAGCCAAGATCGGGCGGCAGGTGATGCGTGGCGACCACGACGGTGCGATCGGCGTCGAAGAGCGCCCCAGGGGTGAACACCTCACGAAGGATGGCATCGGCGCTGTCGGCATCGAGATGCTCGGTCGGTTCGTCGAGCAGGACGATTGCACTGCGCGACAACAGCGCGCGGGCCAGGAGCAACCGGCGCCGCTGGCCCGCCGACACCGCTGCCGCACCGCCGGTGAGGACGGTCGCCAGACCGTGGGGCAGAGCATCCAGCCAGTCCCGCAGCCCGACGGCGCCCAGCGCGCCGAGGATCTCGGCGTCGGTGCAGTCACCACGGACCACCAGCAGGTTGTCGCGCACGGTGGTGGCGAAGATGTGGGCGTCCTCGGCGAAGAACGTGACCGCGGACCGCAGTGCGGCGTCGTCGTAGCTGGACAGTGGGGTCCCGGCGAGGGTCACCGACCCCGCGCGGGGGGCGATCAGCCCGGCCAGCGTCATCAGCAGCGTGGTCTTCCCGGCCCCACTGGGGCCGGTGACGGCCAGCCGCGCGCCGGACGGCAACTCCACCGGCGGGCCGGGGTGCAGATCGGCCCGCAGGGTCGCGTGCGCGGGAACCGGCCCGGCCGAGGGCCTCCGGGTCACCGTCTCGAGGCTCAGCGGCACGAGCCGGGCCGCGGCGATGCGCGCGCGGGTCAGGGAGACGGCCGCCGCCGGCAGCGCCGTGGTGGCTTCGAAGGCCGACAGCGGCAGCAGCATCAGGATGGCCACCGTCATGGGGGAGGCCGCGGCGGACAGCGCGATCCCGGCGACGGCCGCACCCAGCACGCTGATCCCGACGGCGGCGACCGGAACGGCGGCCGCGAATGCCGCGGGAATGGCCGCCCGGTCGGTCGCCCGGGCCCAATCCCGTTGGTGCTGTGCGGCTTCGGCGATGACGATCGGGAGCCGGCCGCTGACCCGGAGTTCGGCGGCATGGTCGAGGGCCAGCATCGTCGCATCGTCGCGCCCGGCGTGCTGCAGCCGGGCCACGCGTTCGTCGCGGGTCGCCGCCCGGGCCGACAACCACGGCGCACCCACCCCGGCGGCGAGCAGGCAGCCGGCCAGGACGGCCGCCGGGGGCGCGGAGATCAGCGCGATGCCGGCCACCGCGCTGACCGAGAGGACCGCGGCCACCGCAATCGGCAGGATCGCGCGCACCAGGACGTCCGACACCTCGTCCACGTCGGCGCCGAGTCGGCCCGCGAGATCACCGCCGGAGAGCCGGGCGGCGGGGGCCGTTGGTTGGTCCGCGAGCCGGCCGTAGATCTCCGCGCGGGCGTTCGATGCTGCCCGTAGGGCGGTGTCGTGCGAGGCGAGCCGTTCGCAGTAGTGCATGACCCCGCGGGTGATCGCCAGCGCCCGGACCGCCACTGCGGCGATCGACAGATCGAGCACCGGCGGCATCTGCCAGGCGCGGGTGATCAGCCAGGCGGATACGGCCGCCAGTGCCAGCGCACTGCCCAGGGACACGATGCCGAACGAGATGGCCAGCAGTAGGCGGGACATCCGGGGCCGCAATAGCCGCAGCGCCGCGACGAGGGGTTCAGACGTGCGCACGCTGACCCACCTCGCTGATGTGGTCGGCGACGGCGAGCACCGACGGACGATGGGCGATCACGACGACGGTGTCGCCGCGGCGGGCACGGGCGGTGAGCGCGCGCAGCACGCGGGACTCGGTGGTGGCATCCAAGTGGGCGGTGGGTTCATCGAGAAGGAGGACGGGGGCAGTGGAACCGAGGGCCCGTGCGAGCCCCAGTCGCTGCCGCTGGCCCAGCGACAGGCCCACGCCGTCGCGCCCGATGCGGGTGTGCACACCGTCGGGGAGGCCGGCCATCACGGCATCGAAACCTGACTCCGCGCAGGCGGTTTCGAGGTCGACGAGCTCGCCGAACAGCGTGAGATTCTCGGCGATGGTCCCCGGGATCAGGACGGGCCGCTGCGGCAGCCAGGCCAGCTGCGCCCACCACCGGCGCAGGTCGAGGTCGGTCACGTCGACGCCGGCGACGCGCACGGTTCCACTACTCGGCCGGGTCAGGCCGGTGATCACCTGGAAGGTGGTCGATTTGCCGGCGCCGTTGGGCCCGGTGAGCACGGTCAGCCGGCCGGGCTCGAGGTCGACCGTCAGCGCCGCCGGCGCCGGTCCGTCACGCCCGTCCACCGACAGTCCGGCGACCCGGATCGTGGCGCCCCGGGCGTCGACGGTCGCGGACCCGCCAGCCGCGGGCACGCCCCCGTCGCGGTCGAGGAGCGCAAATGCCTTGTCGGCCGCCGCTTTTCCGTCCTGCGCGGCGTGGAACTCGACGCCGACGCGGCGCAGCGGCCAGAACACGTCGGGCGCCAGCAGCAGCGCCGTGAGCCCATTGGCCAGGGTGATCTCGCCGAAGACCAGCCGCAGGCCGACGCTGACGGCCACCAGCGCCACGCCCAGGGTGGCGATCAATTCGAGCACGAGCGTCGACAGGAAGGCGATGCGCAGGGTGGCCATGGCCGAACGGCGATGGGTCGCACCGAGTTCGGCGATCCGGTCGCGTGGTCCGTCGGCGCGGCCCAGTGCGCGCAGGGTGGGGATGCCGGCGACGAGGTCGAGCAACCGGGACTGCAGCGTCGACATCGCCTGCAGGGCCGCCGCCGAACGATCGGCGGTGGCCAGTCCGATCAGCACCATGAATACCGGGATCAGCGGCAGCGCCACCAGCACCACGACGGCGGACCGCACGTCGAAGCAGGCCATCGCGATCACGGCCGCCGGGGTCAGGATCAACGCCTGGAACAGCGCCGGCAGATAGGCAGTGAAATACGGTCGCAGGCCGTCGAGCCCACGCAACAGCACCGCTGCGGCGTCGTCGTGCAATTCCGCGGCCCGGCGGGGATCGTCGGCGGTCACCGAGGTCAGCACGCCATCGGCGATCCCGGTGATCGTCGCCGCGGCGCCGCGCTGGCCGAGTCGGGCCTGAACCCAGGTGCCCAGCGCGCGAAACAGATAGAGCACCAACAGGATCAGCAGTGAGACGGCCCAGTGCCGCACGCTACGCGTCGCCGGTTCGGTGATCACGCCGGCAACAAGGTGCGCCAGCACGATCGCCGCGGCGATCGAACACACACTGATCACGACGCTGCACCCGACGGTGGCAACCAGGTGCCGACGGGTGGACGCCGACACCCGCCAGAGTCTCGGGTCGATGGGTCCCCGGCGCGCGGATCCGGTCAGGACACGCGTCCCGGCAACCCGATCGGATCCGGTATCCGGTCGGCGGTGATGCGCGCGCGAAACACCCAGTAGGTCCACGCCTGGTAGGCGATCACCAGTGGCGCGGTGACTACGGCCACCCAGGTCATGACCTTCAGTGTGTACGGACTCGACGAAGCGTTGTGGATCGTGAGGCTCCACTCCGGGTTCAGGGTCGACGGCACCAGATTCGGGTAGAGATCGCCGAAGAGCATGACGATCACCGCGACGACGGTCAGGGTGGTCGCGACGAACGCCCACCCGTCGTGAGTCCCCTTCAGCAGCAACAAGATCGCAGTAACCAGGCTGACCGCGGCCACTCCGAAGACCGCCCATGTCCACGGCTTGCCGTGGAGCGCTTCGGTCCACAGCCCGAATGCCGCGACCAGTCCGAGAACCGGCAGCGCGATCGTCCGTGCCAACGCCAGCGTGTTCGTCCGCACCTCGCCGGCGGTCTTCAGGGCGAGGAAAGCCGCACCGTGCAACAGGAACAGGCCGGCGGTGGCCAACCCGCCCAGCAGGGTGTAGGGGTTGATCACATCGGTGAATCCGAGTTGCATCTGCTTGTCGGCGTCCACCGGAACGCCGCGCACCAGGATCGCGAACGCGGTGCCCCAGAGGATCGCGGGCAGCCACGAACCTACCGCGATCCCGATGTCGGCCCAGGCGCGCCACTTCGGGTCGTCGATCTTGCCGCGCCACTCGATCGCGACGACCCGCAGGATCATCGCGAACAGGATCACGAACAGCGGTAGGTACAGCCCGGAGAACACCGTGGCGTACCAGCCGGGGAATGCCGCGAACATGGCGCCGCCGGCGGTGATCAGCCAGACCTCGTTGCCGTCCCACACCGGGCCGATCGTGTTCAGCACCGCCCGCCGGTGCTTCTCCTTGACGCCGGCTTCGGCGAGCGGCGTTGTTCCGCGAGCAAGAGGCCCGGCGCCCATCCGACCGAGTGGTGCCATCAGCATGCCGACGCCGAAGTCGAAGCCCTCCAGGAGGAAGAAGCCGACGAACAGCACCGCGACGAGGATGAACCAGAACTCCTGGAGTCCCATGTTGACCACCTCCCTAGTAGGCGAACGACAGCGGCGCCACGTCGGCATCATCGGGCGGTGCCGGGGGAGCCGGTTCGGCGTCGTGCTCGAGCGGACCCTCACTGATGTAGCGGCGCAACAGGTAGAACCAGATGACCGCGAGCACCGCATAGACCAGCGTGAAACCGATGAGGCTGAACCAGACCAGCCCGACGTGGTGGTGCGACACCCCGTCCTGCACCGTCAGGCGCACCATCGGGTCGCCGGTCGGATTGGGGGCCACCACCCAGGGCTGGCGGCCCATTTCGGTGAACACCCAGCCCGCCGAGCACGCCAGGAAGGGTGTCGGCAGCGTCCACAACGCGAACCGGGCGAACCAGCGCTGATCGGGTGTCCGGCCGCGGCGGGTCAGCCACAGCGTGGTGAGCGCGAACAGCACTGGGACGAGCAACAATCCGATCATCGCGCGGAACGACCAGTAGGTGACGAACAGATTGGGGCGGTAGTTGCCGGGGCCGAACTTGTCCACCGCGTGTTGTTGAAGGTCCTCGACACCCTGCAGAGTGACCCCGCTGAACTTGCCCTCGGCCAGGAAGGGAAGCACGTAGGGCACCTCGATGACACGGGTGATGCCGTCGCAGTTGTTGTGGGTGCCGACGGTCAGGATGGAGAACTTCGGGTCGGTTTCGGTGTGGCACAGCGATTCCGCCGAGGCCATCTTCATCGGTTGCTGCTGGAACATCAGCTTGCCCTGGATGTCGCCGGTGAACACCAACCCGCCCGCGGCGACCAGCGCGACGAGGCAACCGAGGATCGCGGCCGGCCGGTACATGGTGGCGGCGTCGGAATCCGATGATGCGGGCGCACCACGGGTACGGCTGCGCACCATCCACCAGGCGCACACCCCGGCGACGAAGGTGGCGGCGGTCAGGAATGCCGCGGTGACCGCGTGCAGGAAGGCCCAGATGCCGGTGTTGTTGGTGAAAAGCGCCATGATGCTGTGCAATTCGGCCCGGCCGGTGGCCGGGTTGTAGGACGCGCCCACCGGATGCTGCATGAACGAGTTGGCGCTGATGATGAAGAACGCCGACAGGTTGACCGCGATCGCGACGATCCAGATACAGGCCAGGTGCAGGGCCCGCGGCAGGCGCGTCCAGCCGAAGATCCACAGGCCGATGAAGGTCGATTCGAAGAAGAACGCGACCAGGGCCTCCATGGCCAGCGGCGCGCCGAAGATATCGCCGACGAACCGGGAGTACTCGCTCCAGTTCATTCCGAACTGGAATTCCTGGACGATCCCGGTGGCCACCCCGATGGCGAAGTTGATCAGGAACAGCTTCCCGAAAAACCTGGTCAGGCGGTACCACTCGGTGCGACCGGTGACGTGCCAGATGGTCTGCATCACCGCGATCAACGGCGCCAGGCCGATGGTCAGCGGCACGAAGATGAAGTGATAGACCGTCGTTATTCCGAACTGCCACCGTGAAACATCGAGGGCGTCCATTGGCACCAACTCCCGGCTGGGGAACTGCGACTACGAAGTACTACGGACTGTAGTACTTCGTAGTCGGCATTACCAGCGTGACGGTCACGCCTCGGCTGTGATTATCGCCGGTGTTCCCGCTACGAGGTCAGGGCTTTGGTCTGTTTCCGGATGACGAAGGCCATCACGATCTCGAACACGCCGATGAACACCAGGTACCAACCGACCACCATCAACAGGGTCAGCAGCGACAGGCCCGGCCAGGCCAGCATCACCACGCCGGCGATCAGGCTGATGATGCCGAAGAAGATCTCCCAGCCACGCCCCGGCAGCGCCGGATCGCTGATGGCCGACACGGTGTGCGCGACGCCCCGGAAGATGAAGCCGACCGCGATCCAGATGGCGAGCAGCAGAACCGCATAGCCCTCACCGAAATGCCGGAACGCCAGCACGGCCAGGACCAGCGAGGCCGCACCACTGATGAACAGCAGCACCCGGCCGCCGGCGGTCACGTGCAGCGAGAACGCGAAGAAAACCTGGGCAATACCGCTGATCAGCAGATACACGCCGAACAGGGTGGCCGCGACGACCAGAGTCTTGCCGGGCCACGCGAGCATCAGTGCACCCATGATGACGGCGAGCACACCCGAGAGCAGGGTGGACTTCCAAAGGTGCGGTGCGAGGCTTCGAACTTCGGTGAGCACAGGGGATTCCATGCCGGAAAGTGTGGCACAGCGAGGCCCCGCGTAGACCGCGCTGCGCTGGAAAGTCCTGTTCTGCTGCCACGATTGCGGCCGCTTTATTACTGTTCCGTTACCGGCAGTGCGAGATGGCTCCACGGTCGTTAACGTGCACTGCTTGGGGCACACGAAACGGCCCGACCAGAAAGTTGAGACAAAGTGGAAGCTGGAAACCAGGTCCGCCGTTGGTCCGGACTCGGATTGCGCGCGGTCGCCGTCGTGGCCCTGTCGGGAACGCTGGCGCTCGCGGGATGTACGAAGAACACCGATACCCAGGCTCCGGCCACGCAGACCACCGCGGCCCAGGCTTCGAAGGTCGATTCGATCGCGAACATGGTGCCCGAGGACATCAAGTCGTCGGGCAAGTTGGTCGTCGGCGTGAATGTCCCTTACACGCCAAACGAGTTCAAGGATCCCAGCGGGAAGATCATCGGATTCGACGTCGATCTGATGAACGCGATCGCTGCGACGCTCGGCCTGACGCCGGATTACCGCGAGGCGGACTTCGACAAGATCATCCCGTCCATCCAGGGCGGCACCTTCAACGTCGGGATGTCGTCGTTCACCGACACCAAGGAACGTGAGGCGACCGTCGACTTCGTCACCTACTTCTCGGCCGGCTCGCTGTGGGCCAAGCCTGCCGGGGCGGACATCACCCCGGACACCGCGTGCGGCAAGCGGGTTGCGGTGCAGGCCACCACGGTCCAGGAGACCGAAGAACTGCCGGCCCGCAGCAAGAAGTGCACCGACGAGGGCAAGCCGGCCATCGAGATCCTCAAGTTCGACGGTCAGGACCAGGCCACCAACGCCGTGGTACTGGGCCAGGCCGACGCGATGTCGGCCGATTCGCCGGTGACGCTGTACGCGATCAAGCAGAGCAACGGCAAGCTCGAGCAGGCGGGTGAGATCTTCGATTCGGCGCCGTACGGCTGGCCGGTGAAGAAGGGTTCGGCCCTGGCCGCGGCGATGCAGAAGGCGCTGGAGCATCTCATCGAGAGTGGCGACTACAAGACCATCGCCACCAACTGGGGCGTCGAGAAGGGCATGATCGACAAACCGGTGATCAACGGCGCGATCAACTGAGTCCGGTTTCGTAATCGATGAGCACCGACGATTCGCCGCCGCCCGGCACCGGGCCTGCCACGCCCGCCGCGATCGATGCGGTTCCGCTGCGGCATCCCTGGCGCTGGGTGACGGCGATCGTCGTGCTGGTCCTGGCCGCGCTGTTCCTCTACGGCGCGGCCACCAACCCGGCCTACCGCTGGCCCGTATTCGGCAAGTACATCCTCGACGAGCGCATCGTCAAGGGCGTCGTGGTGACCCTCGAGCTCACCGTGTTGTCGATGGTGTTGGCCATCGTGCTCGCGGTGATGCTCGCGGTGATGCGGCTGTCGCCGAATCCGGTGCTGCGCGCCGTTTCGTGGGTCTATCTGTGGATCTTCCGCGGCACCCCGGTCTGGGTCCAGCTGGTGTTCTGGGGCCTCGTCCCCACCATCTACAAGAACATCCAGCTCGGAATCCCGTTCGGGCCCACCTTCTTTCACCTGAACATCCAGAGCCTGGCACCGTACTTCTGGCTCGCGGTCGTCGGTCTGGCCCTCAACGAGGCCGCGTACCTGGCCGAGATCATCCGGGCCGGCATCTCCTCGGTGCCCGAGGGGCAGCACGAAGCCTCGGTGGCCCTGGGGATGTCGTGGTGGATGACCATGCGGCGCACGGTGTTGCCGCAGGCGATGCGGGTGATCATCCCGCCCACCGGCAACGAGTTCATCGGCATGCTCAAGACCACCTCGCTGGTGGCCGCGGTGCCGTTCACCAAGGACCTGTTCGGTGCCCAGCGAAACATCTCCGCGGTGATCTTCGAACCCGTTCCGCTGCTGATCGTCGCCTCCGCCTGGTACCTGCTGGTCACCAGCATCCTGATGGTCGGGCAGCACTACCTCGAGGAGTACTTCTCCCGCGGCGCCTCGCGCAAGCTGACCGCCAAGCAGCTCGAGGCGCTCAACGAGGCCGAACAGCTCGGAGAGGTGGGCCACGTATGACCGCTTCCGCCACCGGCAAGGTCCCCATGGTCAAGGCCGAGGGGGTGTGCAAGAACTTCGGCGCGCTTCAGGTGCTCAAGGGCGTCACACTCGAGATCGGCCGCGGCCAGGTGCTGGTGCTGATCGGGCCGTCCGGTTCGGGCAAGTCGACCTTCCTGCGGTGCATCAACCACCTCGAGCAGATCAATGGCGGCCGGCTCTATGTCGACGGTGAGCTCATCGGATATCGGGAGCGCGGCGACAAGCTCTACGAGATGTCCCCGCGCGACGCCGCGCGCCAGCGCCGTGACATCGGCATGGTGTTCCAGCATTTCAACCTGTTCCCGCACCGCACCGCGCTGGCCAACATCATCGAGGCGCCGATGCAGGTCAAGGGAGTGAAGAAGGCCGAGGCACTCGCACGCGCCAAGGATCTGCTGGGCAAGGTGGGGCTGTCGGCGAAGGCCGATGCCTACCCGGCGCAACTGTCCGGCGGGCAGCAGCAGCGCATCGCGATCGCCCGGGCACTGGCCATGGAACCCAAGCTGATGCTGTTCGACGAGCCCACCTCGGCACTGGACCCAGAGCTCGTCGGTGAGGTGCTGGCCGTCATGAAAGCTCTTGCGGCAGCGGGCATGACGATGGTCGTGGTGACCCATGAGATGGGCTTTGCCCGGGAGGTGGCCGACCAGCTGGTGTTCATGGACGGCGGCGTCATCGTGGAGGCGGGTCCGCCGCGCGAGGTGCTGGCCAACCCGCAGCACCAACGGACGCAGGCGTTTCTTTCCAAGGTGATGTAGCCACCGGCAGCGCCGGGGAGTCTGGGGAAAACCACGTGGAGGGGACACGCTTCGGGCAGTACGAATTGCTCGAATTGCTCGGTCGGGGCGGGATGGGCGAGGTGTACCGCGCCCGCGACACCAATACCGACCGCATCATCGCGCTCAAGGTGCTACCGGTCCAGATGGCCCGCGACACGGTCTTCCAGGAGCGATTCCGGCGCGAGGCGCAGGCCGCCTCGGGTGTCAACGACCCGCATGTCGTGCCGATCCACGGCTACGGTGAGATCGACGGCCGGCTCTATCTGGATATGCGGCTCATCGAAGGTGAGAACCTCGGAAACCTTCTGGCGCAACGGGATACACCGCTCGGGCCGCGGCTCGGCGCGGTGGTGGTGGAGCAGGTCGCGTCGGCGCTGGACTCTGCGCACGCCAACGGCCTGGTGCACCGCGACGTCAAACCGACGAACATCTTGATCTCCGACCGGGAATTCGTCTATCTCATCGACTTCGGCCTGGCCCGCGCCGCCGGCGAGCCGGGCCTGACCACCGCGGGCAGCACGCTGGGAACGCTGGCGTACATGGCCCCGGAGCGGTTCAACAGCGGGCAGAGTGACACCCGCTCGGACATCTATGCGCTCACCTGCGTGTTCTACGAATGCCTCACGGGGAAGCGCCCGTATCCCAGCGACAGCCTCGAGCAGCAGATCGCCGGGCATCTGATGTCGACCCCGCCGCGCCCGTCGGACGACGATCCCTCGTTGGCCGCCTTCGACGCCATCATCGCCAAGGGCATGGCCAAGGACCCCGACGACCGCTACCAGACCGGCCGCGATCTGGCGGTCGCGGTCCGTGCGGCGGTGGACGAACCCCGGGTGCGTGCATCGCGTGGCCGGGGCCGGCACTCGGCGGGTGAGCCCGGGTCGCGGAGCGGGTCGCGCCGCACCGCGGTGCTGGCGGCGCTGGCCGCGGTGCTGTTGGCCGCCGGCGGGCTCGGGGTCTGGCAGGTGCTCGCACACCGGGGTCCCGGTGATCAGCACCCGGCCGACGCCCCGGTGACCCTCGGTGCAGTGCCGTCGATCGCCGCGACCCTGCCCGAGGACATCAGGTCGCGCGGACGATTGATCGTCGGCGTCAACATTCCTTATGCGCCAAACGAATTCCGGGACGGCTACGGGCAGCTGGTGGGCTTCGACGTCGACCTGATGAACGCCGTCGCGCGCGTGCTCGGTGTGACGCCGGAATACCGGGAGGTCGACTTCGATACGATCCTGCCCTCGGTGCAGTCCGGTGATTTCGACATCGGGATGTCTTCGGTGACCGATACCGACGAGCGGGAGCGTCTGGTGGATTTCGTCACCTACTTCGAAGCCGGCACGCTGTGGGCGCAGCGGCCCGGGCCGCCGATCGACCCGGCGCACGCGTGCGGACTCCGCGTCGGTGTCACCACCGGGGTGATCCAGCAGACCAACGAGTTGCCGCACAAGAGTGACGCGTGTGTGGCCGCGGGGCTGCCCCCGATCGAGAGCGTGGTCTTCGAGCGGCAGGACGATCTGACCGCGGCCCTGCTCGCCGGTCACGTCGATGCGATGTCGGCGGATTCACCGGTCACCGGCTTTGCGATCAAGACCAGCGGTGGCGCGTTGGCCCCGGCCGGGGAGATATTCGACGCGGGGCCATACGGCTATCCGGTGCGGCGGGGCTCGCCGCTGGCCGAATCCCTGCGCCGAGCGCTCGTGCATCTGATGAAGTCGGGGGAGTACAAGACCATCGCGACCCTGTGGGGCGTCGAGCGGGGCACCATCGACACGCCGGTGATCAACGGCGCGATCCGCTGACGGGCGGCAACACCGTCGCGCCGTCGGCTGCCGGCGCGGATGTCTCCTGCCGGCCGACCAGGTACCAGGTGTGCATCACCCCTTTGCCCTTGACGTCGACGTCGCCGCGCTCGGTGAACGCGAACTCGTCGCGCAGGCGTTCGTAGACGTTCTGCGGCACCTGGATGCGCCCCGTCGGGTCGGTGCTCTCCATCCGGGAGGCGACGTTGACGGCGTCGCCCCACACGTCGTAGAAGAACCGCCGCGAACCCACCACGCCGGCCACCACCGGTCCGCTCGCCAGCCCGATGCGCATGCCGACGCCGTGTCCCTGCGGGTCACGCATCCGCGCGACGGCCTGCGCCATGTCCAGTGCCAGCGCCGCCAGCGCCTGCGCGTGGTCAGCACGCGGGTTCGGCACGCCGCTGACCACCATGTAGGCGTCCCCGGTGGTCTTGATCTTCTCGAGGCCGTGACGATCCACCAGCAGGTCGAACTCGCTGTAGACGTGGTCCAGGAAGGCCACCAGATCGCAGGGCGCGATCTCGCTGGCGCGTTCGGTGAAGCCGGCGATGTCGGCGAACAGGATCGACGCGTCGTCGTAGCGGTCGGCGATCATGTCGTGCGCGGGATCCTTGAGCCGGGCGGCGATGCTGGCGGGCAGGATGTTCGCCAGAAGTTGTTCCGAGCGTTCGTATTCCATTTCCATCGCGGTTTCGGCGCGGTCGATCTCGCGCAGGACGAACCACACCGCCGCGAAGGCCATCACCGCCGCCGCGGTGATCGAGACGATGAAACCGACGGTGATGCTCCAGTCCGGCTGGAGCCCCGTGTCGGCCGGGACGGTGAGCTCGAGGATGATGGCCAGCGCCACCCCGATCGCAGCCAGGACACCGGCCAGCGCGATGCGTTCGACACCCAGGGTCAGCACGACGATGGTCGCCGCGATCGGGTAGTAGAACAGCAACCCGGAGCCGGTCCCGACGTGCCAGGTGATGTAGAACAGCGACGCGTAGGCCAGCGCGGTGAAGGCCAGGGCCGGGACGAGTTCGCCGAAGCCGCGCAGCAGGGGAAGGGCCAGGAAGGCCACGGCGGTCGCGATGTTGATGATGCCCATCGGCCACAACGCCGAGCCGAGCGTCAGTTGGTAGAAGCCGAAGCCGGCGCTGACGAGCGCCGCGATGACCGCGGTGATTCGGAGGACGCGAAATCTGCGTACCGCCGCTTCCGCGTAGTGCGCATTGCGCGCGGTAACACAGGGATTCGGCCGACGGGATCGCGGACTCGTCAGCGCGGAAGGGGTCGAGCGGCGCGTGCCCGCCACGACGTCAGCGTAGCGTGCGGGGCCGGATCAGTGGGTGAACAGCATCAATCGGACGGTGTGGGCGACCACGGCTTCGAGGTCGTCACCCAGGTTGCCCGCCAGCCATTGCTGCGCCAGTTCGGCCATCGCGCCGGTGTACATCGCCGCCGCGACGGCCGTCGTGACCGGCTTCTCGCGCGGATGCGCCTGGGCGCGTTCGCTGAGCACCATCTGGCGCAGCAGTTCCTGGGCGATCTCGCGGCGGGCCGACAGCACCGGGTTGGCCCGCGCCTCGGTGAACAACACCCGGCCGCGGCGCGGATCGGCGGAACTGAACCCGAGCACGGCACGGATGCCGGCCCGGGTCTGCTCGATGTCGGTGCCGTCGGTGGCGGCGATCGCGGCCTCCACCTCCGCATTGAGGCCCTCGGCCACGCGGTCGTAGACGGCGCCGAGCAATTGGTCGGTGTCGGGGAAGCTCTCGTAGAAGTACCGCGTGTTCAACGATGTTCGACGGCACACCGAGCGCACCGACACCGCGCTCTCGCCCTCGGCGCCGAACAGTTCGAAGGCCGCCTCGACCAGCAGGGCGCGGCGTTCGGCGCGGCGGTCGGTCAGCGGCACACCGGCCCAGCGGGTCGGGCTCGACATGACCGACAGCCTAGCGCGGACCAGTCTGGACACAGGTGTATCCAGAAATGTAGGCTGCCGATCATGCAGCTGCCCTCCCTGCCCGCGCTCCCTCTGATGCCCCGATTGCCGCACCAGCTCATGCAGCAGCGGATAACCCAGTTCTATGACGACGAGATCCGCAGCCGCTACTTCCGCGGTCTGGAATTCGCTGGGCCGCAAGGTGATCCGGGTTGGTTCGGTCCGGGCAGCGCGGTCTGGTACGTGCATTCCCACATGCCCGCGCTGGTGTTCGGGCTGCAGTGTGCGGCCTACCTGGAACGGTTCGACCCGAGCATCTTCTGGATGGGCGTCGACCACTCGCGGATCGTGGAACGTGACGAGCGCGGTGAGCCGACCATGCAGGTCGATCCCGAGGGTGCCGCGGTTCGCCTGGGTCATTCGGTGTCGTTCTTCATCGGCACGGCCTACGGTTCGACGGCCACCGCCGAGCGCGTCGCCAACACGGTGCGTGCCATGCACCACACCGTGAAGGGCACCCGTCCCGACGGCCTGCCCTACGACGCCGACGACCCGGACTGGTTGCGGTGGAACTACGCGACGGTGGTCTGGGGCATCGCCACCGCGCACGAGTACTACCATCCGAACCCGTTGCGGGGCAGCAAGATCGACCGTTACTACCGCGAGTTCGTCAAGGTCGGCCACGCGCTGGGCGGTACCGACCTGCCCGAGACCAAGGCGGACACCCTCGACTGCCTACGGGAGTACCTGCCCAAGCTGGCACTGACCTACGGCGCGGCCATGGCCACCGGTCCGAACCTCGCCGCGGCCCAGGCGCAGCCGCCCGGCGGCGAGTTCATCGACTGGGCCATTCGTGACACGCTGCCCAGCTGGGCCGCGGCCATGGTCATGCACCGTCCACCCAATCCCGTCGAACGAGCCGCCCGGCAGGCCGCGGTGTGGTCGGTGATCAACGGCATCCACTTCACGATGGGCCCGCTGCCGGAGTTCCGGGCCGCCCAGCGGCGGGTGGCCGGTGCGGATGAGGTGGCGGCGCCCACGTCACCGATGCACATCCCGGGCACCGATCCGAGGCGCAGCCGCGCCACGGCCGAGCAGATGGCCTGAGCCGGACCGCGGAATCTGACAGTCCGCCCCCGGTGGCAAACTCATTTCTGCAATCCGGCTGAATTCGCCGCCAGATCTCGCGCAACGCGTCTTCGGTCGCGTGCGGTCTGCTGAAGTGCGTTGACGGGGCAATATCAACCTGGTGTCGGTAATTGTCCGGCGCGCCGTCGTGATCGAAACGTGACCCCTTCGCGTGGTCCGAGCTATCATGCTCGCGTGTCGAATCGACTAGACGCGATGGGGGCGCGTCCCACGATGGCCACGGTGTCGGCGCCCGCGCCCCGACGCCGGCGCAGTCTCCGTCGGTTCGTCTTCATGTTGACGGCGTTCGTTCCCGGCGCGGTGTTCGCGTCCTGGGCGCTGGTGCAGCTGACGGGCTGGGGCGCGTTCTGGTGGCTGGCGCCCGTTGTGACGTTCGGGATCATCCCGGTGCTCGACCTCCTCGTCGGTTCCCGGTCGTCCGATCAGTCGGCCGCCACCCTGGAAACACTCGAAGACGACCCGCTCTACCGCTGGGCCACCTATCTGTATCTGCCGGCGCAGTACCTCTCGCTGATCTTCGCCTGCTGGCTGTGGGCCGGCGGCGGTTGGCTGGTGATGGGCTTCATCGACAAGATCGGCCTGATGGTGACCGTCGGGATCATCGGCGGCGTAGCGATCAATGCCGCACACGAACTCGGCCACAAGACCAGCCGGACCGAACGCCGTGCGAGCAAGGTGGCCCTGGCGCAAACCGGCTACGGACATTTCTATGTCGAGCACAATCGCGGCCATCACAAACGCGTTGCGACGGTGGAGGATCCGGCCACGTCACGGTTCGGCGAGAGTCTGTACCACTTCGTGCCGCGGTCCCTCGTCGGGAGTGTGCGTTCGGCGTGGGCGCTCGAGTCGCGGCGGTGGGACCGGGCCGGGCGCACGCGCTGGAACCCCCGCAACGACGTCCTCAAT
>Ga0116193_1000516_pt1 | contig 36277 bp, 33 predicted proteins | sample AD_UKC115_MetaG_FD_89892 | JGI IMG/M metagenome (GOLD analysis project Ga0116193, IMG submission 89892) | Active sludge microbial communities of municipal wastewater-treating anaerobic digesters from Hong Kong - AD_UKC115_MetaG | ecosystem: Engineered > Bioreactor > Anaerobic > Digestate... | reverse complement strand
CTTATTGGGTTAACTTTAATTTTTTTTAAATAATCTATATTTCTTTTGATTATTTTTTATTCTTATTTTAGAGTTATTTTATTTGGAAAGTATAAGTTTAACTTATATTTTTTATTATTATTCTTATTTTAATCTTTTTAAACTATTTTTTTTAATGGAAATTTTATCATTTTATGAACTAATAAAATTTTAAAAAAATGTTGTTATTGTTTATTTTTATTAAAATTTATTCATTTATTTAATTATTAATTGAACTAATAAGGTTACATTAGTATATTTAATAAAAAAACTTATATATGTAGATTTATCTAATAATATTAAATTAATTAAGGAATTTTTACAACTATTTTTCCCTTATTCTTTTTTGGAACTGATATTTATGAATACTCAAAAAATTAATGAAAACCCTCTAGAACTTGCAGAGGTAATAATTAAAAATCCTAGATCATCTAAAGATTTAGGATTGTTACGTTGTGTTCAATGTGGAATGTGTACAAGTGTATGTCCTGCAGCTAAACACAGTGATTATAATCCTCGAGATATTATTGAAAGAGTACTTGAGGGTGATGAAACTATAATCAAAGATGAAACTTTATGGGATTGTTTTTATTGTTATACTTGTCAAAGTATTTGTCCAGTAGGAAATAGTGTATGTGAGGTTAATCAGGTACTTAAACAAATTGCATTTGATAAGGATGAAGTAAATGATAAATTAGAACCATTTGCAAATTATGGTGAAACTTATATTAATCAGGGTACTGGAAGTATCCCTAATAATTTTATAAAAGATTTGGCTAGAGATTTTGGTCCTGAGTGGGTAAATTTTAAAGCAAATTTATCAAGTATAAGGGATGAATTAGATTTAGGTCCATTAAATCCTCCAAAAAAAACTGTAGATGAAGTAGACTTAATATTAAAATATTCAGGTTTTCAAAAACGTTTAAAAAAGATTAAAAATGAGGAAGATGACTTATGAAGGATATACCTAATGAAAAATTCTTACTTTTTAAATCTTGTATGGTTAATGTTGAATATCCAGGAATAGAATCCTCAACAAAATACATATTTGATAAATTAGGATTAGATTATATAATTTCTCCAGAACAGACTTGTTGTACGGGATTAGGGCATTATAGTGATGTTTTTGATGAATTAAGTACAACTGCTATAGCTGCTCGTAATTTTAATTTAGCTAAATCTTTAGATCACCCTAATTTAGTTATGTTATGTTCAACTTGTTATGCAATTAATAAAAAATCAGCTAATATATTAAATAATAATGATGAAGTTAGAGAAAAAGTTAATAATATATTTATTGAGGCAGGATTAGAAGATAAATGTTATAACAAAGGAGATACAGATTCTAGGGAAAATATTTTCCATGTTGTTGAAGTATTGTACAATAATCGTGATAAAATTAGTGATCTTTGTAAATATAATTTAAGTGATTTTAGAATAGCTACTCATCATGCTTGCCATTATTGTAAGGTACATTATGAAGATACTGTTGATGGGGTTAGAAATCCCATGTTATTAGATGATTTAGCTGAGGCTTGTGGTGTGGATACTGTTAAATGGTATGATCATAAAAGATTAAGTTGTGGAAATGGATTTCGTCAAAGATTTGTTAATAGGGATTATTCTTTAGAAGTTACTAAAGAGAAATTACTTTCACTTAAAGATGAGAATGTGGACATCTTGCTTCATATGTGTCCTAATTGTCAAATTCAATATGATAGGTATCAACCGGTAATAGAAAAACAAATTGGTGAAAAAATTGGTATTTATCATTTGAATGTTAGTCAGCTTATAGCATTGTCTATGGGTGCGGATCCTTATACTGTGGCGGGTATACAAACTCATAGTGTGAAATTAGAACCAATACTTGAAAAATTTAAAGAAATTAAAGAAGAGGGGAAATAATATGTCTATTAAATCGCCAGTGCAAAATAAATCTGATATTAAGATAGGGGTATTTATTTGTAAATGTGGTGGAAATATCTCTGATAAAGTAGATATTGAAAGATTGAAAGAAGAGATTGATGCTGAAATTATTGAAGTTTATACTAATCTTTGTAGTTTAAATGGTCGAAAGATTATTCGGGATAATATTATTTCTAATAATTTGGATCGTGTTGTTATAGTTGCATGTTCTCCAATTTCTCATGAAAAAACTTTTCAGGATTATATTAAACCATTAAATCCTTATTTGATGGATATGGTTAATTTACGAGAGCAATGTAGTTGGGTTCATCCAGATGATGCTAATATTACAGATAAAGCTATAACTTTAGTTAATGCTAGTATTGAAAAAGTTAAACAATCTCATGCTGTAGATCCAATTCTTTGTCAGACTCCTAATAGTGTAGCAGTTATTGGTGCAGGTATTAGTGGTATAAGTGCTGCTACTAGTTTAGCTCGTCAAGGTTATGAGGTTTTTTTAATTGAAGAAAAACCTAGTATTGGAGGGCATATGGCTGGAATTGGTAAAGTTTTTTCTCCTGTTAAGATTGCTGAAGAATGTGGATTATGTCTTCTTAATCCTGTTATTAAAAATGTAGTTGAAAATGATAATGTTAATATTTTGACTAATACTACAGTGAAAAGTATTGATAGACGAGCAGGAACTTTCAGTGTTGTTTTAGAGAATAATCCTCGTTATGTTGATAGTGATAGATGTATCAGTTGTGGGGAATGTGAAAAAGTTTGTCCTGTAGAAGTTCCTGATGAATTTAATGATGGTTTATCAAATCGTAAAGCAATTTACAAACCATATTCTCAAGCATATCCTGATACATACACTATAGATATGGAAAATTGTAAAAAATGTGGGGCATGTATTAAGAAATGTAGTATGGATGCAATATACTTAGAAGGGGAATCTGAAAATGTTCCAATAACTGTAGGTTCTGTTATTATAGCTACTGGTCATGAACTATTTGATCCAGGTAAAAGACCAGAATATGGATATAGTCGTTATGAGGATGTAATTACACAAAGTGAGTTAGGACGTATAATGGGAGTTAATGGGCCTACAAAGGGTAAATTAGAAAAACCAAGTAATGGTGAGGTTCCTAAACGGTTAGTTATGATTCAATGTGTGGGTTCTCGTGATGAAAAACCAGAAGGTCATAAATATTGTAGTAAAGTTTGTTGTATGGTTGCATTGAAGAATGCTAATATTATTAAACATAAATATCCGGATACTGATATTGTAATATGTTATACTGATATACGTACACCTGGAATGTATGAGAAATATTATAAGCACTCTCAACAATCTGGAATACGTTTAATACGGGGACGTCCGGGGGATGTTGTTAAAAAAGGTGATAATTTAGTAATACGTGTTGAAGATACTTTACAAAAGAAATTTAAGGAAATTGAAGCAGATATGGTGGTGTTATCAACTGCTATAGAACCTTCACAAGGAACTAAAGACATGGCTAAGTTATTAAATGTGGGATTAACTGAGGATATGTTTGTAAAAGAAGCTCATCCTAAAATTAAACCTGTAACTACTGATGTTAAAGGAGTTTATGTTTGTGGAACTGCACAAGATCCTAAAGATATAACTGAAAGTATTATGCAAGCTAATGCAGCTGCAAGTAAAGTATCTGAAATTATGCATGATGGAATTGAAGTTGAACCATTTATAGCTGAAATAGATAATGAAATTTGTAACTTATGTGGTGATTGTATACAAATGTGTAAATACAAAGCTATGAGTGTTATAGATGATGAATTATTTATAGATCCAATGAGCTGTTCTGGTTGTGGAAAATGCTTAACAATTTGCCAACATAATGCTATTAATATTAATGGAAATGTTGATGAGAAAATATTTGCTACAATATATGGAATGTTAAAGGATAAAAAACCTGGTGAAAGACGTATTTTAGCATTTTTAGATAATATAGGTTATACTGCTGCTGATAATATTGGTGTTAATCGAGTACAATACCCTGATACTATTCATATTATTAAAGTAATTTCAGTAAATAGAGTAATGCCTAAGCATATTATTTATGCTTTAGAAAATGGTGCAGATGGAATATTTATTGGAGAATATCCTGGAGATTTAATGTATTCTGAGGTTGAGAGAAAAATGAATAATATTCGTAATGATATCTTAGATCATAATATGGATCCAGAACGTTTACAATTTGCAAGAGTTTATATTCCTTACTTTAGAGGTTTAGCAGATAAGTTTAAAGATTTTGATAATAAAATTCAATCTTTAGAATAAATATTTTATAAAAATAAAAATTTTTTTTAGAAGGTAAACAATTAATGAAAACTAGAACTAAAGAAGAAATTAATGAGAAAATATCTAAAGGTGAAGCAAAAGTATTAACTGCTGAAGAGCTTAAAGATATGATTAAAAATTCTGAAAAACCTTCATTTGATGATGTAGATGTGGTAACTACTGGTACTTGTGGAATAATGAGTGGTACTGCAGCAATATTACACATACCTATTGCAGAAGGAGGATCATTCAAGAAAGCCAGTAAAATTTATTTAAATGGTGTTGAAGGGCATGTAGGTCCATGTCCAAATGAATGGTTAGGATCTGTTGATTTAATAATTCACGGAACAGAACACAGTAAATTAAATCCTGAATATGGTGGAGGATTTTTGTTTAAAGATTTAGTTATGGGTAATGAAATTGAAGTAGAAGTTGAATCTATTGATGGTGAAAAATTTTCCAATACTGTAACTATTGATGATATCCCAAATGCAGAAATGATTGGAACACGTAATGCTTTTAAAAATTATAGTTCATTCACTAATCCCGATGATGAAGATGGAATTACAAGCATATTTGCCCAACCAGCAATGAAAGGAAATCTTAAAGAATTCACATTTAGTGGTTGTGGTGAATTAAATCCATTAGAAAATGATCCAAATCAAGAAGTTATTAAAAGAGGAACTAAAGTTTTACTTAATGGTGCAGAAGGATTAGTTTTAGGAAATGGTACTCGAAGTAATGCTGAAAATCCAAACCTTATGCTTGCTGCAGATATTAAACTAATGAATAAAAAATATTTAGGAGGATTTAAAACTTCATCAGGTCCTGAGGTATTTGATTCTGTTGCAGTTCCTATACCTATTCTCAATGAAAACATTTTAAAAAATACTTTCATTTTAGATAAAGATGTTTCTTTGCCAGTAAAACATATAAAAGGAAGACACATGGCCGTTGGTGAAATTGATTATCATCAAGTATGGGATGAATCTAATGAAGAAAGACCTATTTTTAATCAGAATACCTGTTTGGACTGTGAAGACTGTGATGTTGAGAAATATTGTCCAACTAATGCTTTTAAAAATAAAGAAATTAACGAATTAGAGTGTTTTGGTTGTGGAGTATGTCAAAATGTTTGTATTGGAGAATCATTTAAAATAAAAACTGGGAAAATTAATTTAGATATAAATTCTAAAGATACTGAAATTCCTATTGTTTGTCGTCAATCTGATAGAAAACGTGCTAAATCTTTAGCTAATGAACTTAAAGAAAAAATATTAAATCAAGAATTTAAATTATAAAAAAAATAGGGAGTTTGAAATTTATGAAATCATTTGAATTTTTATTACCTAAAAGAAATAATAAACCTAGAGACTCAGGTTTTACTATGGTTTTAGATAAAGGGTTAGGATTAGAAAATGCTAGAAGTCTTATGGAAATTTGTGGTGAATATGTTGATTTTTTAAAATTTGGATGGGGAACATCTATACTTCATGATAAAGATATTGTGATGGAAAAAATCGAAATGTATAAATCTTTTGACATAATTCCATATACTGGAGGTACATTATTTGAAATAGCTTATTTAAATGATAAAATTGAGGAATTTTTCATTGAAGCTGAAAATATGGGTTTTGAAGCTATTGAAATAAGTAATGGTTCAACTGATATGAGTGAAGAGGAAAAATTAGAATTTATTAAAATAGCAAAAAATAAAAACTTTTTTGTACTTAGTGAAGTTGGAAAAAAGAGTGTTGCTAAAGATAAGAGAATTACTCTACAAGAACGTATAGATGCAATTAAAGAAGAATTAAATGCAGGTTCTGATTTAGTTATCATGGAAGGCCGTGAAAGTGGTAAAAATATTGGTATATATGATAAGAGTGGGGATTTGAAGTTAGATCTTGTTGATGCTATAAAATGTAAAGTAGATGTAAATAAAATTCTTTGGGAAGCACCAAATAAAAATCAACAAGTAGATCTTGTATTAAATTTAGGTCCTAATGTAAATCTTGGAAATATTTCAACAAATGATATAACATCTGTTGAAACTATTCGTAGAGGTTTACGTGGAGATACAGTGGGAAAAGTTAATTAATTTTTTCCATAAATCTATTTTTTATATTTTCAGGGGAAATTGGTATTACAGGTGATTTAGAATTACCTGGTTCTATTTTAAACCTTATTATAACGGGTTCTTTTAAATCTTTTTTTAATATTTTATTAAAATCTATTTCCTCATATTCATATGCATGATTGTAACCCATGCTTTTAACAATCTTTAGAATGTCAGTATTTTTAGCATAAGTTTCTTGATTACCTGTTGAGCCGTATGCTCCATTATCTAGGATTATTAAAATGTAATTATGGGGGTTTTGATTTTTTATTGTAACTAATGTTCCTAAGTTCATTAATATGGATCCGTCACCATCTAAACTAATTACTTTTTGATTATTTTGGGATAATGATATTCCTAATCCTATACTTGATGCAAGGCCCATTGATCCTAGCATGTAAAAGTTTTTATTTCTATCTTTAATTTTGTATAATTCTTTAGATGGAAAACCAATATTACCGATAACTAATTCATCTGTTATATGTTCCATTATTTCTTTAATTGCATCATAACGTATCATTCTTAGTCATCTCCACTTTTCCAGTAGCTAATTTCAAGTAATATTCCAATTTGTGTTTTTTCTTTTTCTGCTTTTTCCCAAGATTTGCTTATTATTTCTTTTGCATTTTTAGGGGTTTCTGGTTTGAAATATGGTATATTGAGTGATTCTAATATTTTGGGGGTGGCTTTTCCCATAGGGACTTGTCCTATAATTGGTTCGCCTTTGGTTCCTCTATGGCTCATTATCATAATTAAAGGTATTTGGTATAATTGACAAAGTGAAGCTAGTGCATTTACACTATTTCCAAGTCCGCTATTTTGCATTAATATGCATGGTCTTTTGCCAGCTAAATATGCTCCTGCAAGAATCCCTATTCCTTCTTCTTCCCGTGTAACTGGAAAGTAAGTTATTTCTTCATCTTCATCAACTAAGTCGAATAATTTTTGTAAGTTTACACATGGAACACTTACAATGAAGTTTATTCCAGCATTTTTTATTCCTTCATATACTGCTTGACTACTATTCAAAGTTTTATTCTCCATTAAAAGTTTAGATTATTTATTTATTATTTAATTAATCTTTTATATTTTATTAGTAAAACTTTTTTAATGAATGAGTAAATATATTTTTATATATTATAATTAAACTATAATGGAAGTATTAAAAATTATGAATGTATTGTTGATTAATGGTTCACCTCATAAAAAAGGTTGTACTTATGCAGCTCTTAATGAAGTTTCAAAAGTTTTAAAAGAGTATAAGATTAATTCAGAAATTTTAGATATTGGTAAAAAATCAATTTATCCTTGTACTGCTTGTATGAAGTGTAAAAAGACTGGTAAATGTAAATATGGTGGTTTGCCTAATAAAATTTTAAAGAAAATGATAAAATTTGATGCTGTTGTTTTAGGTTCTCCTGTATGTTATGGTGGTCCTACTGGAGCATTATGTGCAAATTTAGATCGTGTTTGTTTTTCTATAACTCCTAAAGAGTTAAAAGGTAAACTTGGTGCAAGTATTGTAGTTACACATTATAAAGATAGTGGTGCTACTTTAGATAGATTAAATCAGTATTTTTTATCTACAAAAATGGAATTAGTTGAAACATCTAAAGATAATGTTTTAATTTGTCATAAAGTTAAAGATTTTAAGAAAAATGAAGAAGGGTTAAAGAATTTAAAAATTTTGGCTGAAAGTATAGCTGAAAATTTAAAAAAATAGTGTGAAAATTATGGATTTATTCAATGATTTAAACCAATTATTAGCTATGGAGGATATTAGTAAAAATAGTGTTAGGGATATATTGAAAGTTTATGCTAAAACTATTAGTGTATATGATCAGATGATGGCGTCTATTGCTTTGAAAGAAGAGAATTTTTATATTCAAAAACAATATGCTGATAAATTTGATGCTGTTTATATAAAATTTTTTATTTTACGCATTACAGATATTAAAAGTGATAGGAAAGATTATGTGGGTTTTATTGATAAATTTAAGTTGGATGAAGCTATAGATTTGTTTAATAATCAGTATGATGAAGATGTTAATTCTCGAAAGCCGGGGGATAAATTCCCACTTATTTATGCATTAATTAGTTTTTACACTACTTTTATTTTGGATGAGCCTATTCATCCTGTAGGAACACCTTTCCCTGGGAATTTATATGTTATTGAAAAGGATGGTAAATATCTTTGCCCAGTTAAGGAAGCTCAACAAGATTCTCCAAATGCTGTTTGTAAAATGTGTGTAGCTGAGAATTTAGAGCATAAAAAAACCTCAATTTAATTTTAATTCTGTATTTTTATTTAATTTTTATTTATATCATTTTTTAGTTTTTATTTTTTCTGAATGTTTGATATTTTTAATATAATCTAAAATTTTATATACTACTTATTACACAATATAATTTAGTAATACTTTTAGGATAACCTAAATTTTATTAATATATTTTAATGGTGAAAGAATTGCCACATAATAAAAAAGACTTACATCATGAACATCAACATTTAATCCCAAATGATAATCGTATAAAAAGATTAGATGAGTTAAAACAAGGTCAACATGGGAAAATAGTGTCATTTCATGATCATAATGGTTCTAAACATGCTGATGAACCACATAGGGAGTTAAAAAGACATTTAATGAGTATGGGTTTTGTTAAAGGAGCAGATATTAAACTAGTAGATGTTGCACCTTTAGGAGATCCATTAAAAATTAAGGTCAAAGGTTACGATATTGCTTTAAGAAAAGAAGAAGCAGAAGATATTGTAGTAGAATTATCAGAAGATTAATTATCTTATTTTTATAAAATTATATTATGCTTTTATTTAGCATAATCCTTTTTTTAATATTTATAAAATTATATTTTTTTGGAGAATAAATTTAATGGAAACACTAAGAATTGGACTTGCTGGTAATCCAAATGTTGGAAAAAGTACTTTATTCAATGAATTAACTGGTATGCACCAACATGTTGGAAATTGGCCCGGAAAAACAGTTGAAAAAAGTGAAGGAACACATAGGCTTGAAAAAAATGGAAAAGTTTATGAATTAGATATAGTAGATCTTCCTGGGAATTATAATCTTAGTGCAAAAACAATTGAAGAAAAAGTTTCTATAGATTTTATAGTTGATGAATCTAGTGATTTAATTATAAATGTCATTGATGCATCTAATTTTGAACGTAACATGTTTTTAACTGTGCAATTAATGGAACTTGATGCTAATCTTGTTATAGCTTTAAATATGAATAAATTTGCACGAAAAAAAGAATATGAAATAGATTCTAAAAAACTATCTGAGCTTTTAGGAGTGCCTGTAGTAGAAATAGAAGCTACTGATAATGTTGGAATTAACAATTTAATTGATGAAGTAATAAATCTTGCAGATAATCCAATTAATTCAAGTGAAAAATTAGTTTATGGGTATGAATTAAAAGATCACCTTCAAGAGATAGCTGTTGAAATTGAAAAAGATTCTGAATTGATGGATGTTCCTGCTAGATGGACTGCTATTAAATTATTAGAAAATGATGAAGTAATTACAGGTAAAGTTCAAAATAGTAAAAATGCAGCAGATATTCTTCAGGCAGCTAAGGATGTAAAAAAACATTTAAGAGATATTTTTGATGAAAATTCTGAAGAAGTTCTAGCGAATGCTCGTTATGGATTTATTGATGGGTTAGTTAAAGAAGCTGTTGATAAACCTGCAGTTGAAAAACCGGATATGACTGATAAAATTGATAAGATTGTAACTAATCGTATTCTGGGAATACCTATATTTTTGGGGATTATGTTTTTAGCATTTCAATTAACATTTGCAGTTAGTTCACCTATACAAGATTTGATTACATCATTTTTTGATATTTTAGGGTCATGGATTACTGTTTCATTAGGTCATTCTTGGTTAACTAGTTTTCTTGTTGATGGAATTATTGGGGGAGTAGGTGGAGTACTTGTATTTTTACCTGTAATATTCATTTTATTCTTTGTTTTATCTGTTCTTGAGGATTCAGGTTATTTGGCTCGTGCAGCTTTTGTAATGGATAGGGTTATGCATAAATTAGTGGGATTGCATGGTAAATCATTTATTCCAATGGTTCTTGGGTTTGGATGTTGTGTTCCGGGGATAATGGCAACATGTACTTTGGATAATGAAAAGGATCGTTTAACTACTATGCTTATTGTTCCTTTTATGAGTTGTAGTGCACGTTTACCAGTTTATGCTTTATTTACTGCGGCATTTTTCACAGCTTACCAAGGAGAAGTAATATTTTCATTATATTTATTAGGTATTATTGTAGCTATTTTAGTGGCATTAATATTTAAACGAACAGTATTTAAGGGATTATCCACTCCATTTGTAATGGAACTTCCTTCTTATAAATTACCTTCTTTAAAAGGTGTTTTAATTCATACTTGGGAGAGAGGAGTAGTATTTCTTAAAAAAGCTGGAACTATTATTCTTGCATTATCTGTTGTTGTTTGGGTATTAAGTAGTTTACCTGTAGGTGTTTCTTATGGGGCAAAAGCAAGTTTAACTGGACAAATAGGTACTTTTATATCTCCAATTTTTGCACCATTAGGTTTTGGTCAATGGCAACCATCAATAGCATTATTATTTGGGGTATTAGCTAAAGAAGTAATTGTAAGTACTTTCAGTTCATTATTCAGTGTGGCTCAAACAGGATCTGGAATGGCTGTTGCTATGCAAGGAATATTCACACCATTATCTGCTTATTCATTTATGGTCTTTGTATTGTTATATATGCCATGTTTTGCAACTTTTGCTACAATGAAAAATGAGACTAATGGTTGGAAATGGCCAATAATATCTGTATGTGTTACATTAGTTGTAGCATATCTAGTATCATTAGTTATTTATCAAGGTGGTATGTTACTTGGATTAGGTTGATAATGGTTAAAATTTGGTGGTGTATTTAATAAAATTTTTATTTATTCCTCTTTTTTTAGAGGGAGTAAACCTTTTTCTTTAAAAACTTTTTTTGCAGTCATCATTCCATTTATTGCAGCAGGGAATCCTGCATAAGCACTCATTTGCATTATGATTTCAACTATTTCTTCAGGACTATTACCTACATTTAATGCAGCGTGTATATGGTCGGATAATTCAGGTTGTGAGTGTCCTAATGCAGTTATTGCAGCTATTGTGCATAATTCTCTTGTTTTTAAATCTACTGCTTTTCTTGTGTATATTTCAGAGTATGGGAATTCTACTACAAATCTTCCAAGATCTGGTGCAATGTCTTCTAAGTCTTCAAATAAATTTTCTATATTATTTTTATTAATTTCTTTTAGAACGTTCATTCCTTTTTCGTATCTATCTTCCATTTTAATTCACCTTTAATTAGTTTTTTTTATTATTGTTACTATTTTATTACTTAATTTAATAAAAATTTTTTTAAAAATATTTTAATAAGATAGGATTTAAAATAATTAGTATATGATTAAAAATTTTTTGGGGATAATTTATTTCTATGAAACCTTATGTTATTTTAAGTGCTGCGATGACTCTTGATGGGAAAATTGCTACTCGAACTGGAAGTTCTGAGATTTCTGGAGAAGAAGATCTTAGAAGAGTTCATGAGCTACGTTGTGATATGGATGCTATTATGGTAGGTATTGGGACTGTTCTTTCTGATGATCCTCGTTTAACTGTTCATAAAATTCCTGCTAGTAAGAGTGATAATCCTGTGAGGGTTGTTGTTGATAGTAAAGCTAGGACACCTTTGGATTCTCGTATTTTGAATGATGATGCTAGAACTATTGTTGCTGTTAGTGATATGGCTGATTCTAATAAGTATGAAGCTCTTTCAAAGAAGGCTGATGTTTTATTAACTCATAGTGATGATGGTGAGGTTAATCTTTCTCAGTTATTAGATTATCTTAGTAATGAAGGGATTGATACTTTAATGCTTGAAGGTGGAGCTACATTAAATTTTAGTATGTTTAAGTATGGTCTGGTTGATGAAGTTAGAATTTGTGTTGCACCTATGATTGTTGGTGGAAAATTTGCTAAAACATTAGTTGATGGTGAAGGTTTTGATTTTATGCATGATGCTGTTCAGTTAGATTTTGAAGATTTTTATTTTATTGGTCAAGAGCTTATTTTAACTTATTTGGTTAAATAATTTTTTTAGTTTTTTAATTTATTTTTTCTATTAGTTTAATTAATTTAACCTTATTTAATTTTCATACGACTAGTTTTTTTCTTTAGAATTATGAATTGTTTGGTTCATAATTTTATATACAATCTCTTTTATGTAATATTAAATCTTTATAATGTATACTGAATGGTTAAATTTTTAAGTTTTAATAAAAATTAGTTAATTTTTCATTCCAAAAACTTTTTTTGCATTTTTGGTTGTAACTTCATTAACAGTATTAACATCTATATTTTGAAGTTCAGCAATTTTTTCAATTGCTAATTTAACATTTGCAGGTTCATTACGTTCTTCTTTAGTCATTGCTAAATAAGGACTATCAGTTTCTGTAAGCATATAATCAATAGGTATTTCGCTAGCTAAATCTTGGTGTTGTTTACTCCAACACACCATTGTTGAAAAACTCATATGATAATTATCATGTTCCATTATTCTTTGAGCAGTTTTTAAACTACCACTATAACAATGGAATATTACTTCAGGAATATTATCATAATCTAATACAATATTTAATGCTTTTTTATCTGCATCACGTGCATGGATAAGTAATGGAATTTTGTATTCATTTGCTATTTCAACAAAACTAAGGAATACTTCTCTTTGTTTGTTTCTAATAGCTTTATCTTTTACAAAGAAGAAATCCATTCCAACTTCACCAATTGCTGAAATTTTGTCTTTATTTTCAATTATATGTTCTTGAACTGCAGTTCGCTCTTCTAAAGTTGCATTTTGAGAAGTTACTGGGTGAAAACCTAAACTTGGATATATGAAGTTTGGATTACTTTCAGAATAAGTGATAGCTCCTTTGTTAGCTTCAAAGTTTGTTCCACTTAAAACAATTGCATCTAATGTGTTTTTTGCTCTTTTTATAACTTCATCTCTATCTTTATCATATTCTGGAAAATCAATGTGGCAATGTGTATCTATCATATATAATTATGCTCCAAATCTTCTATCTCTTTTTTGATAATCTCGTAGTGCGCGTAAGAAGTCAACTTTACGTAGTTCTGGCCATAAACTATCACAGAAGTAAAGTTCACTGTAACTGGACTGCCATAATAAGAATCCACTTAATCTTTCTTCGCCGCTTGTTCTTATGATTAAGTTTGGATCAGCTAAGCCTTTTGTGTATAAGTTTTTACTTACGGTTTCTTCTGTTATGTCATCTTTGGTGAGTTTACCGTCTTCAACTTCATCAATAATCTTTTTTATTGCATCTATAATTTCTAATCTTCCATCATACCCAATAGCTAAGTTGAATTGTCTGTCATGGTAATCTTTTGTTGCATCTTCTGCTTCTTGTATTGCATCTCTTACTTCTTGAGGTAAGAGATATAGTCTTCCTACTACTTTCACTCTTACTTTATTTTTGTGTATTTTTTCATGATTTACTAATCTTTTAAAGTTTTTCACGAATAAGTTCATTAATCCATCAACTTCTTCTTTTGGTCTGTTGAAGTTTTCTGTTGAGAATGCATATGCTGTTACTACTTGTATTCCTAAGTCGATACTCCAATCTAATACTTTTTCTAATGTATCTACTCCTAATTCATGTCCACGGTTAACATCCATGTTTTCTTGAAGTTTAGAGTATCTACGGTTCCCATCCATGATTATTGCTATGTGTTTTGGCATGTTTTCAGGATTTAATTGTCTTGTGAGATACCATTCATAGATATCGTAAAATATTTGAAGTGCCATTTTGTGTTTTTCCTCTTAAGAATTTTTTTATCAATTTTATTTTTGGTTATTATATTATATTTATTTATCTTATTGTTTTTTTGCAAGTTGGTATGCTAATTTTATACTTCTTTCATAACCTTCTTCGCTTTGGTCTCTGCTTGTGTCTATGTATATTTCAGGTATTCCTAATGTTATTGCTCCCATACTTGGCCATTGATTTACGAGTACTAATGTTCGGAATATTATGTTTCCTGTTATTCCGTCGGGGGCTATAATTATGTTGTTTTTTTCATTTATTGCTTTTTCTATTAGTATGTAATAGTTTGTTATTTGGTAGTTGGGGTATTGTTTTTTGAGTTTTTTTGTTAGTTGTTCTGATTCGTTTAAGCTTTTATCAATGGTGTTGGAACGATTTTTGTCGTCTTTTCTGCCTTTAGCAAGTATGGCGATTTTTGGTGTTTTTCCTATTTTTTTTATAAATTCTATGCTTTGTTTTATTAGTTCTATTTTATTTTCTAGGGTGTTTCCTTCATCTATTCCAACGGGAGTTATTAAAAATTTATGTGTTTTGTCGTTTATTATTGTTGCACGGTTTATTTTAGATTGGGGGTGTGTTTTTTTTAAATTTTTTATAATGTTGTTTGAAGGTAATGATCCTCTTATTACTGCATCTATTTTTGGGTTTAATATTGCATCATTTAGTTCTTTGTCTGTTGTTACAGTTTTTATGTTTATGTTGTTGTTTTTTTCAAATTTTTGGGATGCTTTTAGGATGTTTTTATTTTCTCCTTCACCTATGATTATGTTTATCATGTTATTTTTTTTGTTTATACTTTGATTTAATACTATTTTTTTGTTGGGAAATCTTTATATGTAATGTAAATTATATATTACATTTGGAATATATATTTTACATTTTTTCGTGATAATTGACAAAAGTATTAATAGTTTGATGTTAATAGAAAGAAATAATTTATATTGCCAATTAATAAATTTTACAAAATATTATCACGAGGAGGATGATAATGTGAGTACTAAAAAAACGATTGCAATAATTATTTTAATCTTAATATTATTTGGATTAATATTTGTAATCTTCAATGGTATATTTTTACATGATAACTCTGCAGGTACAAACATATTAGTATGTGCTGTAGATGAATCTGAAAAGCGCCCAGGAATGGGTTCTATAGACATGGCTTACTTGATAAACACGGCAGGTGGAAATAATACACCAATTTATCCAAGTGGAATGACACATCCTACAGCATCGGAACCTGCCGAGGCGCAAGCTCAAGGAGCTGGGAGTAAATTATTATTACATGATGCATTATGGTCAGCGGATATTAAACAAGGTGCTCAATATGCAAAAGAAATAGTAGAATACAATACAAACCAATCTGTAGGTCCAGTAGTATTAATAAATACTAAAGGTTTAGATGCTATAATCAATGCTGCATCTCCATTAGAATATAATGGTCAAGTTGTAAATACTTCAGGAATAGATCTTATACGTGAAGACCAAGTTCAAGGAGCAAGTAGGGGTGAAGCAGTTTCATCATTTGGAGATGCATTAATTAATGCAGCACATAATCCTATAAAATTTGTAAAAATGGGATCAGCCACCATATCTCAAATCTTCCAAGGTAATATAAGGATTTATCTATAAAAAATATTACTGAGGTTGATTAGTTGGAGCGCAAAAAAAAGTTAATATATGCAATACTAATTATCTTATTAATTGGATTTATTGCAATGGTAATTAGTAGCATATTTTTTAACAATGGAGCAGATTTATTACAAGGAAATAAAAATGTTCTTGTATGTGCTGTTGATGAGTCTGAAAAGCGTCCAGGTATGGGTGCCATAGATATGGCATATATCATAAATCTAAAAGATGGGGAAATAATCCATTATGATCCGTTATATCCTGCAGGTTTAACACATCCAAATGTATCAGAACCCCAGGAAGCTCAAGCTCAGGGAGCTGGGAGTAAATTATTATTACATGATGCATTATGGTCATCTAATGCAAGACAAGGTGCTTTATATGCAAAAGAAATAGTAGAATATAATACTAATGTTTCTATAAATGCAGTGGTTTTAGTGAATTCAAAAGGAATAAATAGTTTGATAACTGCAGCTTCTCCTTTGGAATTTAATGGAACAACCTTAAATGTGTCAGCTCAAGATATTATTGGTGAAGAAAATAATCAGTATGGTGCAAGTAAAGGAGATTCAATACTTACTACTGTTACTGCCTTAGGAAAAGCTAGTAATAATCCAATTAAAAAACCAAAACTTTTAAGCACTGCATTTACAGAATATACTAAAGGAAATATTGTGGTATATCCTATTGGTTCTTTTATTAAATTAATGTTTGATGAGGAAATTCAATCTTTAATTTAGTAATTATTGAACCAAAATTTATATATTTAATAAAATATTAAAGTTAAAATGATATTTAAAAATTTAATTTGAGAGATTTTTTTATGAGACGAAAGGCCAAACTTATTATAGCAATTCTTGTCACTATTTTAATTTTATTAGGGGTAATTATTGCGGGACAAATGTTTTTCACTCATGCAGGTACACTTTCTAAGGGGGAAAAGAAAATTTTAGTTTGTGCTGTTGATGAGTCTGAAAAGCGTCCAGGTATGGGTGCTATTGACATGGCTTATATAATCACTATGGAAAATGGTACGGTAACTCATTATACGCCAGTTTATCCTCATGGAATGAGACATCCAACTAAAGCAGAACCTACTGCGGCACTGTCAACGGGTGCAAGGGATAATGCTGGAAAGATGCTCTTGCATGATGCATTATGGTATAATGATACAGATCAAGGTATTCAAAATGCTAAAGAAATTGTTGAATATAATAAAAATGTATCTTTGGATGCCGTAGTGTTGGTTGATGTTGAGGCTATTGATGCTATTATTAAAGCTGCAGGTCCTTTAGATATAAATGGTACACCTACGGTAGTTAATGGGCTTGATTTTGTTCGTGAAGAACAAAGTACGGATGGTGCAACTCGTGGACAAGCGGTTATAACAGTTGTTCAAGGTTTAATTGAAGCGGCACAGCAACCAGCTCTTCGTAATAGAATGGTTCAAATGGCATATACTCAGTATAATAAGGGTAATATTGTTGTTTGGCCTAAGGGTGCATTTGTAGATCTTATTTATACTAAAGGTCTGGAATCAATTACGAATAATTAATATGTAATATGGAGAGAGATGAAATTTCTTTTTTTATCTTTTTCTATTTTTTTTAAAACTTTATTAATACTTTTTTTATAATTTTTATCACTTATTTTATTGAAAAATACTTTATATAATAATTAATATAAAATAAAACGAATAATATAAATGTAATTCTATATTTTTGGAGGAAACGATAAATTGCAATATAGAGAACTGGGAAAAACAGGAGAAAAAGTTTCTCAAATCGGTTTTGGATTAATGAGACTTCCTGTATTAAATGAGGACCAAACAAAAATAGATACAAAAAAAGCAGATGAAATGCTAGCATATGGTATAGACAATGGAATAAACCTATTAGATACAGGATTTGATTATCATGGCAAATGCTTAGATGAAGAAGGAGGAGCATCAGAACCATTTTTATCAGAATTTCTAGATACTGGATATAGAGAAAAAGTTCTTATAAGTAGTAAATTACCATTATACCCAATAAATAAAAAAGAAGATTTAGATTATTATTTCAACAAACAACTAGAAAGATTAAACACAGATTGTATCGATATCTACATGCTACATGGAATAAAAACTAATCTATGGGGAAAACTAATGTTTACAGGATATCTAAGTGAATTCTTAGATAATCTCCTTGCAGAAGGTAAAGTAAAACACATAGGATTTTCACACCACGGAGATTACGAACTATTCCAAAAAGTAATGGATTATTATGATAAATGGGAAGTTGTACTAACTCAAATGAACTATCTAGACACACAATATAAAAATGGTAAAAAAACCATAGATTATGTTGGTGAAAAAGGGCTTGGAAACATGATAATGGAACCTCTAAGAGGAGGAACCTTAGTAAATAACTTACCCCCAAAAGTTCAAGAATTAATGAATAGTAGTGACCATATACAATCACCAATAGAATGGGGATTAGGATATTTATGGAACATGCCACATGTCAATTGTGTTTTAAGTGGTATGAGTACATTAGATCAAGTAAAATCTAACATAGAAATAGCAAATAAAGCAACACCCGGATATTTCACAGATGAAGATAATAAAATATTAAAAAAAATAACTAATGCATTCCGTAAATATAGTGAAATTCCATGTACTTACTGTAACTATTGTATGCCATGTTCACATGGAGTTAACATACCAAAAATTTTCCATGAATATAATGAATCTATAGTATTTGATAAACCCGGACATGTTTCCCAACAATACTTTGATGTAATAGATGAAAAAAGCCGAGCAGATAAATGCATCACCTGTGCACAATGTAATGAAGAATGTCCTCAAGATATAGATATTATGAATGAATTAAAAAAAGTTGAAGAATATTTTAAAAATAGTATGCATCATTAAAAATAAATAATCTTTTTTTTTGAGAGAAAAAAATTTCTCTCAAAAAATCAAAAAAATAAATTCTTTTTTTCTTAACTGTTAAGAACAGTTATACTTGTAAGATCACTATGACTTGGATTATATTGACTACTTCCTGCATAAGCACAATAGCCAGTATAAAGTCCTGGAGATAAGTTTATAGCAAGTTGGAATTCTCCATTTATATCAGTTGTAACCCAATAAACTTTACTTTTACCATCACTTAAACGAGTAAGGTTTAAACTAATATGTTGACCAATTATTGGAGTACCATTTTCATAAGTTAATGTTCCAGTGAAATTACCTTTATCAGAGAAACTTTTCTCATACTTATTAGCTATTAAAATAGATTTTAAACGATTATCAGTAATAGTTAAAATGCCAGTTGATGTAGTTCCATAATAAGAACCATTTAAACTAGTTGCAGTAACACTATACTCTCCACTTCCAAGATTAATAGGATATTCTATAACTCCATTTTCATTAGTAATTAATGTGTAAGTTTTAGTTTGATTAGTACTTAATCTAGTGAAAGTAACATTTACTTTTTGATTAGCAATAGGATTAAAATAAGAATCTAATACTCCAATATAAATGATTTTATCAGTATCATTAACATTATAAGTTTGATCTGTAATAATAGTTATAGCTGCAAGTTTACCAGATTGCACATTTCCAACGAGTAATGGTTTTGTATCATTATTATACTTGTTTCCACTAATAAATGCAGGATTATCTAAAGTGTATAAATTACTTCCATAACCTTGATTATTTGTGAAATTACTATTAACAATACTTACTCGATTATTGGTATAGCCATCATATCCATTACATATTGCTCCACCACAACTATCTCCAATATTACCATTAAATAAGGAATCTATAATAAACAATGTACCATTAGCTTGATTACATATGGCTCCTCCTGCAAATGCAGTGTTATTTATTAACTGATTTGATTTAAGTAAAGTAATTCCTCCTTCATTATTAATAGCCCCTCCTGCAAATGCAGAATTGTTTATTAATTTTGAGTAATCTATTCTTAATATACCATAACTGTTTTCTATTGCTCCACCACAATCACCAACTAAACCAGTTCCATTTTCATTTTGAACATGATTATTATTGAATGTAGAGTTAATTATCTCACATTCTAAGGAATTTTTTTGGGATAAACCACTATTTGTTGTTGCTATATTTGCTATAGCTCCTCCTTTACCTACAATATTGTTTTCCTCATCATTATTTGCAGTGTTATTATTAAATTCACTATTTTCTATTTTCAAATAACCATTTTTATAGTTAAAAATTGCTCCTCCATTATATGCTAAATTACCTTCAAAATCAGAGTTATTAATTTTGAGATAATCAAGATTATATATTCCAGAACCATTTGTTGATTGAGTATTATTTATAAATTTACTGTTATTAATATCTCCAATTCCAATTTTATTGTAAATACATCCACCATAGGTTGCAATATTACTTATAAATGTTGATTTAGTAATATTAAACATTCCATTGTTATTGTATATTCCAGCTCCAATATTTCCAATATTATTGAGGAATATAGTGTTATTTAAATATAAATTGGAGTTATAATTGTAAATTGCTCCTCCGTATTGTTTTGCATTATTAGATTGGAATAATGAGTTATCTATAATATTTGAACTACTATTTGTATATATTGCCCCATTTTCTTCAGTATTTTCTAAAAATTGTGTGTTGCTAATAGAAATATTACCTGCAGTATAGATTGCAGAACCTTCATTGGCATAATTAAGTCTAAAATAAGAATTATTAATATTTAATTTTCCATTATTAAAATTATATATTCCTGCACCTTTTGTTGCATTATTGGTTGTTAATATAGTATTGTTTAATGTTATAATACCATATTCATTATAGATTGCTCCTCCATTTAAAGCATAACAATTTGTAAATAATGTATTTTTTATGTTAATTATTCCATTTTCAGTATTAAAGATTGCTCCACCATTTTTACTTGCAGTATTATTTACAATGTCTATTTCACCATTTTCTCCAATATTTACAGTTCCAATATTATATATTACAGATCCATATTCTGCTGTATTATTTAAGAATCTAGAATTTCCATAAGTTTCAAGTGTTCCATGGTTATTTATACAAGAATCTTTTCCATTAATGAAGTTTACATTAACTAGTATTAGGTTTCCATAATTTTGGATTGCACCATTGAAGTTTATTATTGAAAGATCATTTAAGTAGATTGTGGATGTAGAATCAATATTTAAGAAACTATATAAATAATCTCCACTAATATAAGTTGAATTTACACCTGCACCAGTTATCATAATCATTGAGTATGAAGGTGTAGTTATATTATAATTGCGACTAATATCAGATTTTCCAGAGCTAGTGCTTATTTGTTGTCCATTAGAATAAGTACTGTTGTAAATTCCGGAATTTAATTTAATATTTGTTGAGCTATTTGATTTCACATTATTTATAGCTCCATTAATGGTTAAATAATTATTATCAGTTGGATTATTATCTGATCCAGTTGATGTTACTGTATAATTTGTAATTTCGTTATTAGATGTTGAAACTTCATTATTACTAATTGTATTTGTATTAAAAGTATTTGGTTCATTTGATATGTTATTTTCTGCAAATACTCCTCCTGTACAAATAAAAAGGATTAGTGAGAATAGAATTAGAAATTTCACATACTTTTTATTTTCCATTTTATTTCTCCTTAATTTTTATTTTATATTTTTTAACATTATTTTATTTATTATTGTTAAATATAAAATTTTATGATTAAATTTTCGATGAATTTAAAAAGTTTAAAATACAGAATTTTTTTTATAGAATACTTGATGGTGTTTATTTTTGCCAATAAAAAATTTTAATAAAACAACTCCTGAACGTTTAGCAGGGTTAATTGATGGAATTTATGCAATTGCAATGACTATTTTAGTTTTAAGTATTGCTGTTCCTAGTATAACAAATATAACATCTAATGTGGATATGAATATTTATCTTTTTGATTATCTTGTACCTGCAATTATAATGTATTTTATTAGTTTTTTTATAGTGGCTAATTTTTGGGTTAACAGTAATTTATTATTTGCTTTTAAAAAAGTGGATAATACTACTTATTTTGTAACCTTGCTTATTTTGGCTTTTATTTGTTTAATTCCATTTGCTACTGAATTTTTATCCAAATTTTGGCAGTATACTCAAGCAGATTTAATTTTTAGTGTAATAATATTTGTTATAGGTTTATTATACCTTTATTTATTTGTCCATATCTTTAAAAAAGATATACTTATTGAAGATTATAAAATTCAAATGAAACCATATATGTTAAGTTTGTTTGCATATGTATTATTCCCTATAATTGCTGCGGTTATTTCTATTATTTTGGCATTTTTTTCTCCAATTTTAAGTATCTTCTCTTATTTGCTGGTTTTATTGTTTAGAGTTATTTGGAGATTAGTTAAAGGTCGAACTATTACTCCAGTAAATGAGGAAGAATTAGAAAATGAAATAAATAATGATAATTAAGTGAACTTTTTTTCACTAAAATTAAAAGGGATAATATTTAAAAATAACATATGAGGATGAGAAATTTGATAACTGGTATCGTTGATATAGGTTCAAATACCGTACGTTTAAATGTTTACAATATAGAAAAAAATAATGTAGAATTAATGTTTTCTAAAAAATTACAAGTAGGTTTATTAAATTATCGAAAGAAAAAAATTTTAAAGCCTGATGGTGTTAAAGTATTAATTGAAACAATTGAAAACTTTTTAGAGATTTTAAAATTTTTAAAAATAACTAATTATCATTTTTTTGCAACAGCTTCGTTAAGGAATATCAAAAATAAAGATGAAGTTCTTAAAAAAGTAAAAGAAGAAACTCAAATAAGCATTGAAATATTATCTGGTGAAGAAGAAGCGGAATTAAGTTTTAAAGGAGCAATTTCTACAATAACTGAGGATAATGGTATTTTAATTGATGTAGGTGGAGGCAGTACAGAAATCGTTATTTTTGAAGATTACACTCCCAAATATAAAACTAGTTTACCTATTGGATCATTAAACTTATTTAATAAATTTGTTAACCATATGTTACCAACTGATGAAGAAGCAGAGTTAATTAGACAAGAAACATCTAATCAATTAAAGCAAGAAAATATAAAGCAAACTGAAATATCTAATATGGTTGGAGTAGGTGGAACAATGAGAGTTATAAATAAATTACTCATTGCTCAAGGATTACATGAGGAATCTGAAGATACAATTTCTACTAGTTTACTTAGAGAATTAGAAAATGAACTTAAACATAATGATAAAGAAACTTATATGAAAATTTTAAAAGTTAAAGCATCACGTATTCATACATTAGTTCCAGGTTTAATAATTATAGATACTATTTGTAATTATTTCAATGTAAAAAATGTTAGAGTAAGTCAATTTGGTGTTCGTGAAGGGTATGTACATACAAAAATCTTAAAAGAGGATTAAAAAAATGGGTAAAAAGAAATCAGATGAAGATAAACGATTTATATGTTCATATACTCAAAATAGGGAACTTTCCTGGTTGAAATTTGATCAAAGAGTACTTGAAGAAGCAGAAGATGAAAATGTACCATTATTGGAGAAATTAAATTTTGTTAGTATTTTTACCAGTAATCTTGATGAATTTTACATGGTACGTTGTGGTACACTCTATGATTTAACTTTAGTTAATGATCCTGATTATTATGATAATAAAACAGGTTGGGGAGCTCAAGATCAATTAGATAAAATTTATGAAGAATCAATAAATCTTTATCAAAAACAAGATAAAATTTACCATGATATATTAACTGATTTAACAGAATACGGAATAGTTAATTTAAATTATAAAGATTTAACAAAAAAAGAGAGAGAATTTGTAGATTTATATTTCACACAATTTATACTGCCTATGCTTTCTCCTATAATAATTGGTAAAAATCAGCCAGTACCTCATTTAACTAATAAGGCATTAAATGTTGTAATGGAATTAGAAGATGAAGACGGAAAGCAACATGGTGTAGTTAAAATACCTAATTCTCTTCCTAGAGTAATTTATCCCGATGAGGGAATGAAAAATTTTAAGCCTGAAGAAATAGGGAATCTTAAGAAGGGTCGTTTCATACTTTTAGAAAAAGTTATTTTGGAGCATGCTGAAGAAATATTTAATAATTTTAAAGTTAATGAGAAAGCTATTATTTCAGTAACACGTAATGCAGATATAAATTTAACAACTGAAAAAATAGATGATGATGAGGATTATAGACATCATATGAAAAATATTTTAAAGAAAAGACCTCGTCTAGCACCTATACGTTTAGAAATTTATAAAAATCCTAATCCTAAACTTAGAAAGATTTTATGTGAATATTTGAATTTGGATATTAATCAGTCATTTGTATCTAATACTCCCCTTGAAATGTCTTATACTAAAGAAATTTTTGATAAGGTAGATCATGAATTTTTTAAAGATTTATTTTATGTTCCATATTCTCCACAATTAACTAATGAGCTTACTGATGATCTTATTATTCCTCAAATTAAGAAGAAAAATGCTTTAATTTTTTATCCTTATGAATCTATGGATACTTTTTTAAGGTTACTTAAAGAAGCTGCAAATGATCCTAAAGTTGTGAGTATTAAAATGACTATTTATCGTTTAAGTAATACTTCTAGAGTTATTAAGTATTTACTTGCTGCTGCTGAAAATGGTAAAGAAGTTAGTGTTTTGATGGAGCTTAAAGCTCGTTTTGATGAGGAGAATAATATTCGTTATACTGAGCTTCTTGAGGAAGAAGGTTGTAATATTCTTTATGGTTTTGAAAAGTTTAAGGTTCATAGTAAGATTTGTTTAATTACTAGAAAAGAAGGGGATAAATTTACTTATACAACTCAAATTGGAACTGGTAATTATAATGAGAAAACTAGTAAATTGTATTCTGATTTTTGTTATTTAACTTCAGATAAGGATATATGTGAAGATGCTGTTGAATTCTTTGATAATATGGAGAAAAGCCAACTTAAAGGGGATTATAAAACTTTATTAGTTGCACCTTATGGTTTACGAAAAACTTTACGTAAAAATATTCGTAAAGCAGCTAAAAGAGCGGAAAATGGTGAAAAAGCTATTATTATAATGAAAATGAATAGTTTAACTGATAAAAAGATTATTGATGAATTAGAAAAAGCATCACAAGCTGGAGTTAAAATTGAATTGATAATTCGAGGGATATGTACACTTGTTCCTGGAATTATTGGACATACTGAGAATATCACTGTTAGAAGTGTTGTTGGTAGATTTTTAGAGCATACTAGAATTTATTGTTTTGGTACTGAACCTGAAAAAGGATCTGGTGATTCTCCGGAATCTTTACTTAAAATGTATATTAGTAGTGCAGATATGATGACACGTAATACACAAAAACGGGTTGAGATTGTTACTCCAATTAAAGATAAAAAGATTAAGAAGGAAATTTATCATATTCTTGATGTATTTTTACGGGATAATGTTAAAGCTCGTAAGTTAACTACTGAAGGTTATTATGTAAAAATAGATGATGATGCTCCTCGTCTTGATGCGCAAGCATACTTTATGGAAGAGTATATTAAAAAGGATGGTAAAAAATCTAAGAAATCTAAAAAATCAAAAAAGTAGGTTTATAATTTAATTATAAACCTGTAAATTCTATTTTTATTATTTTTTATATATTGTTTTTAAACTTTTTTCAATAGAATATGCTGTTTTTTCTAGGTCTTCATCAGTATGTGCTCCACTTATGAAGCAGCATTCAAATTGACTTGGTGGTATAAATACTCCATTTTTAAGTAATTCTCTAAAGTATTCTAAAAAGAGTTTATCGTCACTTTGTTTTGCTTCTGTATAGTTTGTTACTGGATTTGGATTGAAATATATTTGGAACATACTTCCTATACCATTAACTTGTAGGTTTAGGTCTAAATCTTCAATTGTGTCTTTTAGTTTTAATCTTAAACGGTTTCCTCTTCTATTTAATCCGTCATAGAATGGTTGGTTTAATTGTTCTAAACATGATAATCCTGCACGAATTGAAATTGGGTTTCCACTGAATGTTCCTGCTTGGTATACGGGACCTTGTGGTGCGAAATATTCCATTATGTCTTTTTTACCAGCTATGGCTCCTAATGGTAGTCCTCCGCCTAAAATCTTTGCAAATGTGCATAAATCAGGGGTTACTCCAAAGAATTCTTGTGCTCCTCCTTTTACAAGTCTAAATCCTGTTATAACTTCGTCAAATATAAGTATTATTCCGTGATCTATTGTGAGCTTTCTTATGAAGTCTAAGTATCCTTTTTTGGGTTTTATACATCCTACATTACCCATAACTACTTCCATTATGATACATGCTATATTGTCTCCTTCTGTTTCGATTAATTCTTGGAGGGCATCTTCATCATTGAATGGTACGCTTAATGTATTTTCTGTTGTACTTGATGGTATTCCTTTACTATCTGGTTGTGTTGCTGCACCTGAACCTGATTTTACAAGTACATAATCGTGGGCTCCATGGTAAGTTCCTTCAAATTTAATTATTTTGTCACGGCCTGTGTATCCACGAGCTAATCTTATTGCACTCATTGTTGCTTCAGTTCCACTATTACAGAATCTAACCATTTCTGCACAGGGGACACGATTGATAACTTCTTCTGCTAATTTTATTTCATTTTCTGTAGGTACTCCATAAAGTGTTCCTTTATGTGCTTGAAGTGAAATATCTTCCACTATCTTGGGGTTAGCATGACCGAGGATTAATGGTCCATATCCAAGACAATGGTCAATATAAGTTTTACCATCTACATCAATTATTTTACTACCTATGGCTTCTCTTGCAAAAAATGGGTAAGGTTCAAATGCTCTAACTGGAGAGTTAACTCCTCCAGGCAAGTTTTCTTTTGATCTTTTAAATAATTCTTCAGAGTACATTAATTTTTATCTCCTTATAAAAAAAATTTCATCATAACATTCTTTTTTTTTTAATCTTTACAATTTTGAATTAGTGAATTTGCACATGCTACGGCTATTGGAGTTCCACCTTTGGGACCATTAGTTATTATATTTGGAATATTAGTATTTTTTAATGCTTCTTTACTATCTGCAGCTCCTACAAATCCTACAGGAACACCAATTATACTTTTAACATTAAGCTCTCCGGATTGTTTTAATTCTATTGCTTTAAATAATGCTGTTGGAGCATTACCTATTGCGATTATACCTTCAAAATCAGTATTTGCTGCATATTGTATTGCTGCTGCTGCACGTGTAGTTGGTTTTTCTTCTGATAATTTTTTAGCTAAATCTTTAACTTTTTCATCTTTAATATAACACTTAACATTACCTTCATATTGTGTAATGCCTGATTTAACCATATTTATGTCAGTTAAAATATCCTCATTATTTTTTAGAGCTTTAATACTAACATCTACGAAATCTGGGCTAATACTAACTAATTTAGCATATTCAGGGTCTGCTGTAGAATGAACAATTCTTTCAACAATATCAGTTTCTAATGGGTTTAAACCTTTAACATCATCTTTTATTAATTCTCTGATAATTTCACGACTTTTAGTAGCTATATCCATTCCTTGATTAGTTGAGGCTCCCATAAACATTTTTTATCACATTTTTTAATTTTTTTAATTTTTTTAATTAATAATATTATATTTATAATATTTTTTTAGTATATAATAATTAAGATAACTATAAAATTATTTTAAAGATTTACTTGCAGATAAACCAGCTAAGTAGCCTGTTGAAAAACATAATTGTAAATTATATCCTCCAGTAGGTCCTGCAGGTTCTAAAACTTCACCTGCAAAATATAAACCTTCTACAAGATTGGACTCTAAGGTTTTACTTTCAATTTCTTTAATGTTAACTCCGCCGATGGTTACTTTTGCATCTTCACTTAAAATATCTGAAATTTCGAATGATAAATGTTTAAGGTTATCCACTATGCGGTTTTTATCTTTACGTGTGAGACTACTCATTGTTTTATTACTTGAAACTTGGGCTTTGTTTAAGAAGTATTCAATGAAGTTATTGCTCATATAATATTTCATATAATTTTTAATTTTAGTTGTTCCATTTGATGGTATATCATTTGTAATTCTTTCTTTTAATTGGTCTTCATTTAATTCTGGTTTTAAATCAATGGATATTTTCATATTATTTAATTCGGTTTCATTATTTAACAAGTTATAATCACTTTTTCTCATTATATCATTACTTAAATCTATAATTGCTGGACCTGTAACTCCTGTATGGGATATGAGAACATCTCCAGTTGTACTTATCTTTTTCTTCCGATCTTTAAATGAGACCTTAACATTATTTAATTGTATTCCTGCTAATTTATGTAAATAAGAATCTTCTACTTTTAAACTTACAAGTCCAGGTTTTATTGGTGTGATTGTGTGGGATAAACTTTCTGCAAACATATAACCATCACCATCACTTCCAGTATTTGGGTAGGAAATACCACCAGTTGTAATGATTAATTTATCACATTCTATACTATCATTGTCTGTTTTTAAATTGAATTTTAATTTCTTATCATTGTTTAATTCATGTTTTACAGATTTAACGGTAGTATTGGATATTATATCTACATTTAAATTTGTTAAATAATCTTTAAGGACTCCTTTTATTATATGTGCATCATCTGTTGTTGGGAATATTCGACCATTATCTTCAACTTTAAATTCTACACCTTTATTCTCAAACATTTTTAATAAATCATTATTATCAAATGCGAAAAATGAGGGTTTTAAGAAGTTTTTTTCTGGATAAAGTTTTAATTGATTTTTAATAGGTTTTTCATTAGTAATATTGCAACGGCCTCCTCCAGTTAATAGGAGTTTTTGACCTAAATCATTGTTTTTATCTATAATTGCTATTTTTTCAGGTTCTTTTAGATTTTCAGCTGAGCTTATTCCTGCCATCATTCCTGATGGTCCTCCACCTATAATGCAAATTTTATATGATTTCATTGTTTTTTAATCCTTGCTGGTTAATACTTTATTCTTTATTTTTTCTAGTATTTTATTTTTTTAATTTTTAAAATGATTGTCATTAAAATTGTTTGTTGAATTATAATTCAGGAGAATATATAAAAATTTATAAAACCTCAATTTAAGAGTATTACATATGGAACTTAATTCAGAATATATTCAAGAGCATTATATTGAAATGTATGAAAGAATTATTACTGAACCTACTGTTATGCCTAGATTGATTAATAGAAATACTGATGATGATAGTAATTCTCTAGGATATGAACTTATTTTAAAGATTCAAGATGTGAAGATTTCTCCTGAAGTTTTAAATGTAAAAAACAGAAAGAGAGAAGAAATACGTAGGTTTGAGGAGGATGCATTAAAAAATTATTCTGAAGTTAAAGCTCGAAAGATTATTCAAGAATTTCATGAAAATGAACTTAGGGAATTTTTAGAGGAATATCCAGAATATAGTGAAGTTCTGTTAAAGGATAATATTTCTAAGCGTGTTTTAAGTTTTATTAAAAAATAATAGTTTTAATTGAGATTTTTTTTATGGGTGAAACTAATAATGGTTTAAAATGGGGTAGTAATGCTAGTTTTCTTTTAGCAACATTAGGGGCTGCATTAGGTATTGGTAAATTTTGGCGATTTCCTTATGAGTTATATACTAATGGTGGAGGATCATTTCTTTTACCATATATTGTGGCTATATTACTTGTTGGTTTGCCTTTTATATTTTTAGAATATGGTTTGGGGTATAAATTTCATACTTCTTTTACAAAAGTTTTAATTGCAATTAATGAGCGATTTGAGTATCTTGGTTGGTTAATTGTTGTAATTGTTTTTGCAGTTTTACCTTATTACATTTGTATTATTGCTTGGGATGCTGTTTATTTCTTTTTAAGTTTTACTAAGGGTTGGGGTTCAAATCCTAATGCTTTTTTCACTAATTCTGTATTGCAGAGTTCTCCAGGGTTATCTGGACTTTCTCATGTTGTTATACCTATTTTGCTTGTTGTTTTAGGTATATGGTTTATTGTATGGTTTATATCTCATAGAGATGTGGAGAAGGGTATTGCACGTGCTGTTAAATTTTTATTACCTTGTATGTTTATTATGGTGATATTTTTTGTATTTTATTCATTTTCTTTACCTGGTGCAGCTTATGGTTTAACTGCTTTATTTACTCCTAAGTGGTCTACTTTATTAGATTTTAATGTTTGGATTTCTGCATTTGGTCAAGTTTTATTTAGTTTATCTTTAGGGGAAGGTATTGCTATGACTTATGCTAGTTATGTTTCTGAGAATAGTAAATTGGCTGATAATGGTTTAACTGTTGTTTTAGTTAATTCTGGTCTTGAAATTTTTATTTCATTAGGTATTTTCAGTATTTTGGGTTTTATGGCTGTATCTACTGCTCAACCGATATCTAGTTTAGTAACTCAAGGCACTGGATTGGCATTTGTGGCTTATCCAACTATATTGAATTTATTAGGTGTTTGGGCTTATGTTATTGGACCATTATTCTTTTTAAGTATATTCTTTGCAGGTTTAGGATCTACTATTTCATTTATTGAACCTTTAAGTAGTAGTTTAACTAGTAAATTTGGAATTAAACGTACTACAGTTGTTACTTGTTTATGTATTATTGGGGTATTTTTATCTTTAATATTTACTACTGGTGCTGGAAATTATGTTCTTGGAATTGTAGATGAATTCCTTAATAATTTTGCATTGATGATAGGTGTAATCTTACAAGCTATAATATTTGGTTGGATATATGGTATAGATAAGTTAATTCCTATTTTAAATCATAAGTCTAACTTCCAAGTTGGTCGTTTATGGGTCGTTACTATTAAATATTTAATTCCAATTATCCTTGTATTTATTTGGTTAGGTGGTTTAGGTTCACTATTATTCAGTCATGATATAATAAAATTAGGTATTGATTTAGTTATTGCTGTAGTTTTAATTATAATTCCAATGGTTTTAACTTTCTTACCAAGTAAAAAAGATGAAAAAGTAGAATCTAAAAGTTAATTTGTAATATTACGAACCATAATTTTTTTGAATAAAAAAAATCAGTGAAAACAAATATTTTCACTGATTAATAATCTTTTTTTTTTTAATTAAATATTTTCACTTAAGGAGTTAATCGACGTCTATCTCTAGGGAAGAGAACAGTTTCACGAATGTTTTCAACACCAGTTAAAACCATATTAAGACGATCTGAACCTACACCCCAACCAGCATGAGGAGGCATACCATATTCAAATGCTTTAAGATAATCTCCAAATGCATCAACATTTAAACCTTTAGCTTCAATTTGGGTTTTAAGTAATTCATATTGGTGAATACGTGTAGCACCAGATGAAATTTCTAAGTTTTTATACATTAAATCAAATGCTTGTGAAATTTCAGGACGTTCTTCATTAGGCATTACATAAAATGGTTTAATAGCAGTTGGCCATTCAGTTAAGAAATAGAATCCTTCTTGAGTTTCACCTAAAGCCTTTTCTCCTGCTCTGGAAAGATCTTCTCCCCATTGCATTTCAACACCTTTACTGTTAACAATATCTACAGCATCATCATATTTGACTTCAGGGAAAGGCCCTTCAGGAATATCAAGTGTTTGACCAATAGTTTCTAATTCTTCTTTACAATTTTCTTTAGTGCTTACTAAGATACGTGAAATCATTTCATCTAATGTTTTCATTACATCTTGATCATTATTGAAACTTGCTTCGTAATCGATACTTACAGCTTCATTTAAATGTCTTAAAGTATCATGTTCTTCTGCACGGAAAATTTGTCCTATTTCAAATACTTTATCGAATCCAGCACTCATCATCATTTGTTTGTATAATTGTGGGGATTGACCTAGGAAAGCTTCTCTTTCAAAGTAAGTAATTGGGAATAATTCTGTTCCACCTTCAGTAGCACTTGCTACAAGTTTTGGGGTGTGAATTTCAATTATACCTTCTTCATCAAAGAAGTTACGTACAGTTTTAAACATATTGTTTTTTATTTTGAATATGCTTGAAACATGAGGTACACGTAAATCTAAGAATCTGGAATCTAATCTAGTATCGATTTCAGCTTTAACCTTTTCAGTTGGATCCATTGGTAATGGTTGATCTGCTATGTTTAAAACTTTTATTTCTTCAGGGATTAATTCCACACCATTTGGTGCTTTTCCTGATTCTTGAACTTTTCCTCGTACACCGATTACGGATTCTTTGCTTAATGCACGTAGGTCTTCTAATATTTCTTTTGTTACTTTTTTACTTGGTGCTGTAACTTGTATCATGCCGTCACGGTCACGTACAAGTACGAAAATTATTCCACCAAGATCTCTTATTTCGTGAACCCATCCCATTATTATTACTTCTTCACCTGTAATCTCAGGATTTACATTTTTAGTGTAATGGGTTCTTCTCCAATCATTTAATAAGTATTCCATTATTATTCACCTATAAATTATATAAAAATTTAGATAAAAATCAGTTTTTTTTTAAAATTTTAAAAAAACTAGTAGTTAATAAACATACTATATTAATTTATAATTTTTTTAGTTTATAAAACTTAAGAATGTATGAATATTTTTTTATGTTAATGTTTAATTTTTGTATAAAAAAAATAGTAGATTTTGGTAAAAATGTTTTTATTTATTTTTTACCTAATCTTACTTTAACACTATCTGCGTGAGCTGCAAAACCTTCATAGTCAGCTATAGGTAAGATAGTTTTGCTTAATAATTCTAAACCTTCTTTACTTAATGTTTGTACTGTAGGTTTTTTAAGGAATGCTTCAGTTGATAATCCAGAGTACATTCTAGCTCCACGACCTGTTGGTAATACATGGTTTGTTCCAGATCCATAATCTCCTGCAGCTACTGGGGAATAATTTCCTAAGAATATACTTCCTGCATTATTGATTTTATTTAATGTTTTTTCATCGTCTTCTGTTGTGATTATTAAATGTTCTGGTGCGTATTCATTGGTGAAATCTATTGCTTCATCTAAGTCTTTTGTTACTATTATTTGTCCGTATTTTTCAAGAGATTCTTTTATGATTTCACTTCTTTCGGCTTCTTCTGCATATTTATATATTAAGTAATCGGTTTTTTCAGCTAAATCAATACTTGGTGTTACTAAAAAGCATGATGCATTAGGATCATGTTCTGCTTGTGATAGAATATCGTAAGCTACATATTCTGGGTTGGCTGTTTCGTCTGCTAGGACTAATAATTCTGATGGTCCTGCTGGGAATTCTATATCTACTTCTCCATATACTAATTTTTTTGCTGCTGTTACAAAGATGTTTCCAGGTCCTACAATTTTTTCTACTGGTTTAAGGGTTTCTGTACCATAAGCCATTGCAGCTATTGCTTGGGCTCCTCCTACTTTGTATATTTCATCTGCTCCTGCTAAGTCTGCAGCTACTAAAATTGCGTCAAGTATTTTTCCTTCTTTGTTTGGAGGTGTGCAACAGATTACTCTTTTCACTCCTGCGATTTTTGCAGGGATTACTGTCATTAGTATACTTGAGGGGTATGCTGCTCTTCCACCTGGGATGTAGCATCCTACACTATTTATTGGTCTTATAACTTGTCCAGCTGTTATTCCTGGTCGTACTTCCATCATCCAATCTTTTGGTATTTGTGCTGTGTGGAATTTTTCAATATTACTTGCAGCTGATTCTAGGGAGTCTAATAGTTTTTTATCTAAATTTTTGTATGCTTCTTCAATTTCTTTTTCAGTTACTTTTAAATCTTCAACAAGTACTCCATCAAATTTTTCAGTGTAAGATTTTACTGCTTCATCTTTTCCTTCTTTTACATCATTTATTATGTCGGTTACTGTTTTTAGCACTTGGTTTACATCAGATTGTGATCTTTTGATTAGTTCATTAACTTGGTTTTTGTTATATATTATCATTTCCATAGTTTGTACAATCCTTTTTTATAAGTTTGATAATTTATTATTTATTATGTTATTTATTTAGATTTTTTAGTATTTAATAATGTTTTTAATAAGTTTTTTTAGTATTTATTTAAAACATTTTCTTCTAATATATATAGTTTTACTATTTGTTAGATATAAGAAAGTTTATATATAACATTGGAAACTTTTATATAATATTTCTTATAGAAGTAATAACTGAAATTAAGTTTGGGGTATTTAATTCATTTATTCCAATTGAAAATTATTTTTTTAGAATACTAAAACTAAAGTTTATTTCTTTTAACTATAAAAAAGATGTTTAATTAATAATAATAAAGGGTTTAAATGTATGTATAAAGATGAAATGATTCAACTACATCAATTTTTAGTATATGTATTAAAATATTTGGATACTGATGAACGGGTGCATGAAAACTGTGAAGAATATTTGGCATTAAATATTAGTCCACACCATATTCATAAGACTAAAGCAGAACATAAGCATGCTATATTCGTGTTATCTAATATTATAAGTGAAGTAATTTTAGAAAAAGATCCTGATACTATCCCACCTAATGTATCTAGTGCTCTTGAAGACCTTGTAAGACGTTCTAGAAAACAATTAGCTGCTCAAGAATCTAGTAAATAAGATTCTTTAGAGTTAATTTACTTTTTTTTATAATTCTTTTTTTTAAATAAGTTAATCTACTTTTTTTTTAAACTTTTTTTTCTGGTTATTGTTTATTTTTTTAATTATTATGATTAAATAGAAAAATTATAATAGTTTGATTTAACATAATTTTTATTATTATAAATACTAGGATTTGGTGGTTATGGCTGTTGAAAAAATGGTTTGTTTAGTTGATGGTGAGCATTATCTTCCTGTTACTAAATCTGCTATAGATACATTAAATGAATTAGAGCATATTGAAGTAGTAGCTATAATATTTATTGGTGGAACAGAGAAGCTTAAGACTGATGATGCTGATTTGTATTCTGATATGATGGGTTTACCTGTTCATTTTGGTCAAGATAAAAGTGAAATTCCTTATGAGTTGATTACTCAAATTATTCAGGATTATAATGCTTCTTGTGTTATGGATTTGAGTGATGAACCTGTATTAGATTATACTAAACGTTTTAAAATTGCATCTAGAGTTTTAGCTGAAGGAATACCTTACAGGGGTCCTGATTTTAAATTTGAACCTGTTACTCAGTATGAAGTTTGTCAGAAGCCTAGTTTAAAAATTTTAGGAACAGGTAAACGTATAGGTAAAACTGCAGTTTCAGGATATTTGTCTAGATTAATAGATAAAAAAGGTTATGAACCATGTGTGGTTGCAATGGGTCGAGGAGGTCCAGAAGAACCTGAAGTTGTTCATGGGGATACTTTTGAAATTACACCTGAATTTTTAATGGAACAATCTGAAAAAGGAGTTCATGCTGCTAGTGATCATTGGGAAGATGCATTAATGAGTCGTATATTAACTATTGGTTGTCGTCGTTGTGGGGGTGGAATGGCAGGTGATGTTTTTTTAACAAATATGAGAAAAGGGGCAATGATAGCAAATACTGTAGAAAATAAGTTTGTTATATTTGAAGGAAGTGGTGCTGCTATACCTCCAATTAAAACAGATAAAAACATTGTACTTATAGGGGCAAATCAACCTTTAATCAATATTGAAAACTTTTTTGGACCATTCCGTATTAAATTAGCAGATTTAATAATTCTTACAATGTGTGAAGAACCAATGGCATCTGGTGAAAAAGTTAAAGAAATTGAAGATTTTGTTAGTGAAATTAATCCTAATGTAAAAGTTATTTCAACAGTATTCCGGCCTAAACCATTAAATGATATATCTGGAAAAAAAGTTTTATTTGCAACTACAGCACCAGAAAGTGTTAAAAGTGTTTTAGTTTCATATTTAGAAGAAAATTATGATTGTGAAGTTGTTGGCACTACTTCACATTTATCTAATCGGCCATTATTACAAGAAGATATAAAAAAGTATATTGATAAAGTTGATGTGATGTTAACTGAACTTAAAGCTGCAGCAGTAGATGTTGCAACTAAAGATTCATTAAAAGCAGGTTTGGAAGTTGTATACTGTGATAATATTCCAGTACCTATAAGTTCTGATTATCCTGACTTATCTGATAGTATTATTGAAGTTGTTGATAGTGCTATTGAAGATTTTGAAAAAAATTAAACAATAAAATTAAGGGGTTTATTTAGTTGATAAATATAGTTTGTACACATTTGAATTCTGGGGAAATTAAATCTACTAGTGTAGATAAGTTAACTGATATTTTAGTAAAAAGTGAACCTGTAGTGGATATTCCTAAGCCTAAAAATTGGGATGTTGGAGAAGATTCATTAGAATATAATTTTTTGCCTGTTAATCTTT
>Ga0116193_1000514_pt1 | contig 36332 bp, 28 predicted proteins | sample AD_UKC115_MetaG_FD_89892 | JGI IMG/M metagenome (GOLD analysis project Ga0116193, IMG submission 89892) | Active sludge microbial communities of municipal wastewater-treating anaerobic digesters from Hong Kong - AD_UKC115_MetaG | ecosystem: Engineered > Bioreactor > Anaerobic > Digestate... | reverse complement strand
TAGCGCAAATTACGACCGCATATCTCCAATTCCGCAACAGTTGTTTTGCAGTGATCCATCCGATGCGGGCAGGTATATAAACCATGATGGGCAATTCAAAGACGACACCCACCCAAAAAATCATGCTGGTTACAAATGAAATGTAATTTGCAGGACGAACTTCGGTTTCAATTCCCATAAATGTCGTTAAAAATGGAATGGCAGTCGGCAGCAGCAGAAAATATGCAAAGCTGATTCCGCACAGGAAGAGGAAAATGGCTGAAGGAAGAAATGAAAACAATAGACGTTTTTCATTGGCTTTTAATGCTGGCAGGATGAAAGCAAAAATTTCATATAAGATTACCGGAAATGACAGAATTACACCGCCCAGAAGCGCAATACGGAAAACCGCACTGACATTTTCGGTGATTTCGATTGATCGCAGTTTATCAATACCTCCGATGGGGATACAAATAATTTCAAATAATTTCTCCGAGAAAAACAAACAAAGCACTGTCCCGAAAATCAGGGCGATGATCGCGATGATCATGCGATTCCTGAGCTCATAAATATGTTCGCTCATCGCACTCAGGAATTCTTTTGCAGACAAAGATTCATTTTCTTCATTGCTCATGAATTTTCTCCGGATCAATATGCGCTGCCGATTGTTCTTGTTGTGATTCCGCGTTGGTTTCTCGTGATTGTTCAGTTTCTTGTAAATTGATCTTTTGCGGGTTTATTTCCTGATTGATTTTTTGAATTTCATTGTCTGTTTTTTGTTGAATATCTCTTAGCTCCTTTTTGATTTCTTCCATGTTGACTTCCTGCATAATTTGCGAAGGATATTGTTTAATTTCTTTATAGATATCGAAAAAATTACGCCACGTATCAGATCGCATGATTTTCCTAAGAAATCTTGCAAAGCGATAGGCTGCGGAAGTCATGCGATGCGGACCCAGAAAAATCAGCATGATTACGAGAACGACCATTAATTCTGAGAATCCAATATTAAAAAAGTTCATTTTTTCCAGGTATTATCCTTGTCAAAATCTAAAAATACATTCACTGCGCATTGAATTTGATTGAGAGGAAAACGATATACCTTCTCTCTTACGAATCAGCGATTCGATACATAAAAAGGATTATTTGTATCAGTGATGTTTTTGCGATCTGTACAAAAACATCACTGATAAAGGCTTCCTTTTTTTTCTTATAAGGCTTTATCAAATTTCGAATTGCTGCTTATCAACATGAAAATTATATCGTTGAATTCATACCGATAAGCGATCTGCTATTTGAATTATGGGGAAGATTCTTTGTTGTTGTGATGCGTTTGTCTTTTGTGAAAATGGATCACAAAAACAAATTTTTTCTCTTTATCCGAACAGAAAATTTATTTCTCGAATTATAGAAAAGCGATTTAAAATTACCAAAGAATTCTCTCCTGTATTTCGGATTGGTGATTGCTGTTTCGGCAAAAGATTTGAAAAAGCCGTTACAATAATATCTACAAAACTTCTTGAATTCGCGCGAACAACCAGCGATTCGAAATTGGGGAAGGATTTTTAAGTATTGTGCGGTGCAGAAAATCGATACAATAACGGATTTTCTCAATTTTTTCAAATGATGTTTCTAAATCTTGAATTGCCGGTAAATGAAATGAGGACTACGTGCTAAAAGTCTTTTTAGTGGAAGATGAAATTGTTGTGCGTCAGGGAATTAAAAATAAAGTCAATTGGGCGGAGCACGATTTTGAATTTATTGGGGAAGCCAGTGATGGCGAGCTTGCTTACCCGATGATTCAAAATTTAAAACCGGACATTCTGATTACTGATATCAAGATGCCCTTTATGGACGGTTTGGAACTGAGCCGCCTGGTTAAACAGGAAATGCCCTGGATAAAAATAGTCATCCTCAGCGGATATGACGAATTTCAATATGCCAAAGATGCAATCAGCATTGGCGTAACTGATTATTTATTAAAACCGATAACAAGCTCGAAAATCCTTGAAACGATGCTTCTCATCAAAAAGAAGGTCGAAGATGAAAGAAACCTGCAGAACTTGAGCCGTCAGTATAAATTGGAAATGCAGGAAAATGAAGAATTTCAAAGACGTAATTTTTTTACGCAGCTTGTGGATAATTCTCTATCGGTTACTGAATTATTGCAGAAAGCCAAAAAACTTGATATTGAACTGAGCGCACAAAGCTATAACATCATATTGTTCAAATGTTATCAAGATGAAGAGGAGATAAGCGAACAATACTCCGAATTAATAATTCAAATGGAGGAGCGGATTCAAAAAAGCTTTGCAATCAGAAATCATATGGTTCTATTCAGCCGGTCTTTGGAAGGATGGGCGATTCTGGTAAAAGGAAGCGAACATGAACCCGCATCGGCGGTTACGCGAAGATGCATCCAGGAACTGGAAACATTGTTTAAAGCAGAAAAAAATTTGGATTATTACATTGGCTCCGGTATGCCGGTGCAACGTCTGCAACAAATTCGGAAATCTTTTGATGAAGCCTGCAGGGCATTTGCATATCGTTATATTATTGGTAAGAATCAGGTTGTTTTTTATGATGATATTGCAAAAGCTCCCATTGCACAGAATGCGGGATTAAGCCTGAAAACCCTTGACACGGCAAAGATTGACAAAACGATCATCGAACGATTTTTCAAGAGCGGATTACGAGAGAATGTCGCGCATTTTGTGGATGATTATTTTGAGAGTGTTGGAAGAGAGCATATCAATTCGCTGATGTTCAGGCAATATATCGCGATGGATATCCATATCAACGCCGCTTCCTTTTTGGAAGAAATCGGTATCGGAAAGAAAGCGTTGATTGATAAATGCGGTGATTTGGATCAGATTACTGCTGACTTATCTTCGCTTGAAACAACCAAAGCAAATATCAAAAAAATTATTGATGGCACACTCTTGCTGCGTGATCAATCTGCAAAACAAAAATATCGAACGCTGCTCCAAGAGGCAGAAAATTTTATTCGAGATCATTATAATTCTGAAGATTTGTCATTGAATATGGTCTCACAGGCTGTTAACGTCAGTCCCACCCATTTCAGCACGATTTTCAGTCAGGAAAAGGGTGTGACTTTTATTGAATATCTGACTGAAGTCAGAATGGAGAAGGCAAAAGAACTGCTGCGTTGTTCCAGTCTAAAAAGTTCAGAAATCGGATATGCGATCGGTTACAAGGATCCGCATTATTTCAGTTATATATTTAAGAAACTTCAGGGTTGTACACCGAAAGAATATCGGGCGGGTAAAACGGAAAACGGATGAGACATACTCGCTTTTTTGAAAAGGTTCAGCATTCTTCATTAAGCGTAAAATTGAATTCGCTGATGACATTAATCATGATGACGATGGTTTTCATGATTGTTGTCATGCTGGCTATCCTGATCCGATCAACCAATCAATATAATCTGATCGTGCAGAATCTTGTGACTGCCAGTCAGTTTAATTTTGATTTTAAAGAAACACTTGATTATAAGATGTTTCAATATGTGATTGGCGATGGTAAAAACTTCGATACGTTGGATCCTTTGGCTGATGTAAAAAACGCAAGAGATGTCACAAAAAAGCTCAAATTGACGACCACGCGAAATGACAGTCTCAAGCGCTTGCAGAATATCGAAGATTTTCTGACGAATCTTGAAAACAAAATTATCAATATTCACAACACCAGCGGATATGAGAAAAATTACACCAGTTTGAAATATGATATTCGCGTTTTAACAGCGCTCATCCAGGAAAAAGTCCAGGAATATATCTTTTATGAAACAAATGAACTGGCAGTGATTCAACAGCGGACGAATCGCGAAATCCGCAATACAATCCTTTTATTTGCTTTGGGGTCGATTATTCTTATCGGCGTTTTGTGGTTTGTTTCCATCTTAATTGCGAACAGTATTACGCATCCGATTAAAGAATTATCTGAAAATATTCGTCTGGTTGGAAGCGGCGATTTTACGGTTCGATCTGTTGAAAGTTATGATGATGAGATCCAAACACTGAGTGTCGCTTTTGATGGAATGGTGGGTCAAATTGGAAGTCTGCTCGAAGATGTAAAAGAAGAACAGACCAATTTACGCCAAACGGAATTAAAATTGCTTCAGGCACAGATCAATCCTCATTTTTTGTACAATACGTTTGACACGATTATCTGGCTGGCTGAGGATCATCAGGATGAACAAGTAGTAAAAATGATCACTTCGCTTTCCAATTTTTTCCGGACGACTTTAAGTCGTGGCGAGGATTTTATCAGTCTCAAAGAAGAAGAAATTCATGTTCGGAGCTATCTGGAAATACAACAATCACGTTATCGGGATATTTTGGACTATGAAATAAACGTGCCAAGCGATCTTTATGATTCCAAAGTACCAAAATTAACATTACAGCCGCTTGTCGAAAACGCTTTATATCATGGTATTAAAAACAAGAGAGGCAAAGGTCGAATTGATGTATTGGCAAAAACCGATCAGAATAATCTGATTCTTGTCGTAACCGATAATGGTATCGGGATGGAAGAGGATGTTTTGTCGAAACTGAGGACGTCTATTAACACCGGCAATAAAATCGGATTCGGTTTGACAAACGTCCAGGAGCGGATCCGTTTGTATTATGGAAATAAATTTGGTTTGAATATTCAGAGCGAATATGGAACGGGGACTGTTGTAACCGTTTGTATCCCTCTGGAAAAAATTGACCAGACAAAACATGATTCATGATAATGGAAGGTTCGATTTGCGTAGTAAGGCGGATTTATGTTGAAAAAAATGAGAAAATTCTTTTTTTATTTTGGTATCTTGATGCTCATTTCAGGTTGCAGCGATATCAGAAAGTCAATAGAAATTCCAACTGAAGAAGGCATGCATCGAGATTTGATTAAAGTAGGATATGCTCAAGTTGGAGCGGAATCAGATTGGCGGGTTGCAAATACAGAATCTTTCAAGTCCACTTTTACTGAGGAGAATGGTTATGAATTGATTTTTATTGATTGCCAGCAGGAATCAGAAAATCAAATAAAAGCTTTACGAAATTTCATCCAGCAGGAAGTGGATTATATCGTTTTAGCTCCGATCATTGAATCGGGCTGGGACAGTGTTCTTGCAGAAGTGAAGGAAGCGAATATCCCGCTCATTTTATCCGATCGCATGGTCAATGTGGAAGATGATTCACTATATGTGACATGGGTCGGAGGAGATTTTATACAGGAAGGCCGAAACGCGATCCTTTGGCTCAATCAATATCTGGAAAAAATGGGACGGGCAGATGAATCGATCAACATTGTCGAATTGCAGGGGACGTTAGGCGCTTCTGCTGAAATCGGGCGAACAAACGGTGTCGCTGAAATGATTGCGCAAAAACCGAATTATCATCTTATCGCTATTGAGACCGGCGATTTCATCCAATCCAAAGGAAAAGAAGTGATGGAATCTTTTCTGAAGACCTATCCTGATATTGATGTCCTCATCGCCCAAAATGATAACATGGCTTTTGGAGCTATAGAAGCGATAAAAGCAGCCGGAAAAGTTCCTGGAAAAGATATTATTATCATATCGTTCGATGCTGTACACGCGGCTTTTGAAGCAATGATTCGCGGTGAGCTGAATGCATCTGTTGAGTGCAATCCGCTGCATGGGCCGCGTGTGGCAGAAATTATTCAGAAACTGGAGTCCGGTCAAAAAGTCGAAAAAATCCAGTATGTCCCTGAAGGGGTTTTTGATCAGGAAAATGCTGCGAAAGAATTGCCGAACCGATTGTATTGATACAAAAATTCTGATCTGGCAAGCTACAAAACAGGTTTTCAGTATCGGCAGCGATTCGAAATTTGGGGAGGATTCTTTGTAGTTGTGAAGTTTTATGAGTATTGCGGAAAAACATTAAAACTATACAATTACAAGTCTTTCTTAGTTGATTCGAATAGCAATAGCAAGTCTTTTTTTGAATTACTGCAGAATCAGTGACAGGATTGCTGAAGAATTACCTGCCTGTTGTTGAAAACTCGATCCACCAATTTTCCGAATTAACCAAAAAACTGGACAAGCGAAATAAAAATCGAAGTGAATAACCCGCTCAATCCCATGGCGATTCCACTGACAGCCCCTTCGATTTCCCCAAGTTCGATAGCTTTGGATGTACCGATTCCATGACTGCTGACACCAATCGCGGTTCCAGCTGCAATTCTCTCTGAAATATGAAAAAAATGGATCAGAAATGGTGAAAATAAAGCCCCCAGTATTCCAGTGAGAATTACCAGAGAGACTGTGATGGATGGCATTCCCCCTAATTGAGCGCTGATTTCAATTGCGATAGGTGTTGTTACTGATTTTGGAATTATCGATGACGTTAAAGCATCATTGAAACCAAAGACCCTGCATAAGAAATATACGCTGCCGATGGAAGCGAGTGATCCACCAATACAACCGGCAATAATTGGAATTGCCCATTTTTTTAATATTCTGATTTGCTTAAAAACGGAATAGGCGATTGAGGCAGTTGCTGGTCCAAGAAATAAATTGATAATTTGTCCACCCTGATTATAGTCATCAAAGGGGATCTTAAACAATATTAATGTCAAGACGATTCCAATTATCGTCAGCAAAAGCGGATTGATGAAATCCGATTTGATTTTTTCCCTTAGAAACACACCGAACAGATAAAAGGCAATACTGATGATGATCCCGAATAATGGCTCTGCAGCGAAGTTATTCATGGTCTACCTCTTCACATCCTTTTATTCGCTTCATCATTGTTTCAACGATGATTGCGGTTACCCAAAATGAGCATACAAATGTTATAAAAAGAATGAAAAGGATCAAATGAATTTTATTAAGAAGAAATGGAATTTCATCCATGATGGCGACTCCTGAGGGAATAAAGAAAAACGCCATATTTTTCAATAGGAATTCAGAAAAATCACGAATTGACTCCGGTTTTATGGCTTTTGTAATTAAAAGCAAAAATAGCAGGATCATGCTGATGACATTGGATGGAAATTTCGCAGGGATCACAGTAGATATTATTTTTGAAATGTAACAGATCAAAAAAATAATACCAATTTGTCTTAAGTATCGCATAGTTATTATTCTTTATAGAACGAATTTGTTTTTATTTTATCAAAACGGCTGCTGAAATAAGATCCGTTCGATTTTCTAAATGATAGCATGGATTTTTTCAATAAAATTCAAATGAAATCAGAAATTCGAAATTTGATAAAGCCATATAAGATAAACGGGAAAAGTTGTTATAGTGTTATTTTTACGCTCCGCGTAAAAATAACACTATAACAAAAAACGCTTTTCATATTTCGTAATAGCAATTCGAAAAGATAATCCGTACTACAATTTGCTGATATTAAATCAATGATTTGAAGTATTGAAGCATATTCTGATGCTGTAATGCTATTGCGTTTTATGAAAAAAGCATCCAATGATTTTCTTTGATATTTTCAAAAAAAGATTTTTAAGAAAAATGGTGCAAAAGCATGTAATAAAAGATTTTCATTCAACTGGAATAAGAAATACAAAAAAATACTGAAAAAAACGAACAAAATGAATAGATCAAAAAAAAACCTTCTAATGTCAAAAGAATGTCAATTGAAAAAAAAACTTGAGTCTCATAGAATAAGAATAACATTGATTCAATGCGGATATTCCGTATGATACAGATTCCTTAGGAGGGAAAATGAAAAAGTTTGTAAGTATGCTTGTTTGTGTTTTGATTTTCGCGAGTTTGTTTGCGATGACAGTCAGCGCTGCTGATCTTATTACTGTTGGTTATGCTCAAATTGGCGCTGAATCCGATTGGCGCACAGCAAATACAGAATCTTTCAAATCCACTTTCACTGAAGAAAATGGCTTTAAATTGATTTTTGATGATGCACAACAGAAACAGGAAAATCAGATTAAAGCAATCCGAAACTTCATTCAGCAGGAAGTTGATTACATCGTCTTAGCACCGATTGTTGAAACCGGATGGGAGACTGTTCTTGGTGAAGCAAAAGAAGCAGGAATTCCTGTGATTCTTTCTGACCGCCAGATTAAAGTTACCGATGATTCCTTGTATGTTGCATGGGTCGGTGGTAACTTCCTTCAGGAAGGCTACAATGCTGTTGAATGGCTCGATGGCTATCTGAAAGAAAATGGCAGAGAGAACGAAGATATCAATATCGTGTTATTACAGGGTACTATCGGTTCATCCGCTCAGGTTGGCCGTACAGAAGGCGTTGAAAAATTACTTGCTGATCGCCCGAAATACCATCTGCTTGCCAAGCAAACCGGCGAATTTACCCAGGCCAAAGGTCAGGAAGTTATGGAATCCTTCCTGAAATCCTATGACGATATCGATGTCGTAATTGCAGAAAATGATGACATGGGCTATGGCGCCATGGAAGCAATCAAAGCAGCTGGTAAAGTTCCTGGAAAAGATATCATCATGATTTCCTACGATTCCGGCCGCCGTGCATTTGAGAAGGTGATTGCTGGTGAATTAAACGTGACTGTTGAATGCAACCCGCTGCATGGTCCTCGTGTTGCTGAAATCATCAAGAAATTGGAAGCTGGCGAAACAGTTGATAAGATCCAATATGTTGATGAAGGTGTATTTGATATCAAGAACGCAGCAGAAATTCTTCCAACTCGTACATACTAATTTGTAAGATAGGATGATCAAAATGGCAGGTGGGCTACCACCTGCCATTTTTTTCAAAAAAAAATAAATATAGATAGGGGAATATCAATATGAGCAAAGAGTTATTGACGATGCGGCATATCACGAAAAATTTCCCGGGTGTCAGAGCATTATTTGATGTTGATTTTACGTTGCGAAGCGGTGAGATCCATGCACTGATGGGAGAAAATGGCGCCGGGAAGTCCACATTAATTAAAGTACTGACCGGTGTTGAGGATTTTGAGGAAGGCGAAGTTCTTGTCTCATGGATGGATCAACCCTTGATCAATCATTCACCTCAAGAGGCTCAAAAGAACGGAATCAGTACGGTCTACCAGGAAATCAATCTATGCCCTAATCTTTCAGTGGCCGAAAATATCTTTATCGGGAGAGAACCCAAGAAGAATGGCATGATTGATTGGAAAAAAATGAATGATTGTGCAAAGAAACTGCTTGCTGATCTGAATCTCGCTCATATTGATGTAACGAAATCATTGGAACATTATTCCGTAGCCATTCAGCAAATGGTGGCGATTGCACGCGCAGTGGATATCGAATCAAAGATTTTAATCTTTGATGAACCGACATCTTCGTTGGATGAACAGGAAACGGAAAAACTGTTTCAAATCATGCGGCAATTAAAAGACAAAGGAGTGGGAATCATTTTCATCACCCATTTCCTGGAACAGGTTTATCAGGTTTGCGATCGGATTACGGTCTTGCGGAATGGTGAACTGGTTGGTGAATACTTGATTAAAGATTTACCAAGAGTGCAATTGGTCGCAAAAATGTTAGGAAAAGATTTTGATGACCTGGCAGCGATCAAAAAAGAAGGAATCGAAAGACGCAACAGAGCGAATGAAGTACCATTAATCACAGCAAAAAATATCGGGCACAGAGGGACGATTAAACCTTTCAATGCGGAGATTTTTGAAGGGGAAGTGATCGGTTTAACCGGATTATTGGGGTCCGGCCGTTCCGAAATGGTGCGATCTATTTATGGAGCGGATCGTCCGGACAGCGGCGAATTGTCCATAAAAGGAAAAAAGAAAAAAATTACCGCACCAATCGATGCGATGAAAGCCGGCATGGGTTTTTTACCGGAAGACCGTAAAGCGGAAGGAATTATCAGTGATTTATCCGTGCGTGAAAATATCAACATCGCTCTTCAAACAAAAAGAGGGATGTTTCGACCTTTAAACAAAAAAGAACAGGCAGATTTTACAGAGAAATATATCAAATTACTGCAAATAAAAGTTGCAAATCCAGATAGTCCGGTCAAACAACTCAGCGGAGGGAACCAGCAAAAAGTAATCTTGGCTCGCTGGCTGCTGACACATCCGGATTTCTTAATTTTGGATGAACCTACACGCGGTATTGACGTTGGAACAAAAACAGAGATACAAAAATTGGTTCTAAAATTGGCTGAAGAGGGAATGACCATCATGTTTATTTCATCTGAAGTCGATGAAATGCTTCGAACGGTTGGCAGGATGTATGTTTTACGGGATGGAGAGCTGGTCGGCGAGTTGGCAGAAGACCAGATGAATGAAAATGCGGTAATGGCAGCGATCGCCGGAGGTGAAAAAGATGAGTAAATTCATACAAAAGATCACACGATCTCAACTGTTTTTACCGATTGTAGCATTAATTCTGGTGCTGGTATTTAATGTTATCAAAACCCCGACATTTTTCAAAATTACCATTATGAATGGAACGCTGTATGGTTTCATAATTGATATTATCAATCGAGCGAGCGAACTGGTCATTCTTGCCATTGGTATGACTGTGGTTGTTGCTTCTTCCGCCGGAACCGATATATCAGTTGGCGCTGTAGCTGCAGTTTCCGCCGCAATCATATGCTATTCTCTCGGACCTAGTCAGGAAGCCTATCAGGTCCCGTACCTTGTCGGTATTTCTCTGGGTTTATTAGGCGGGGTTCTATGCGGGATATGGAACGGTTTTCTTGTTGCAAAGATGAAAATCCAACCGATGGTGGCAACATTGATTCTATATACTGCCGGCAGAGGCATTGCGCAATTAATCTGCGCCGGGCAAATCATTCACGTGGAAAAGACGGATTATCGACTATTGGGGAGTTTCCTGCCAGGTGTTCCGTTTCCAACACCTGTTTTTGTCGCGATTCTGGTCGTTTTTATCACATGGGCAATGCTGCGTTATACTGCTCTGGGAATGTATATACAGGCTGTCGGTATCAATAGTAAAGCGGGCAGACTTGTCGGAATTAATTCGTCCATGATCATTTTTCTGACCTATATTTATTGTGGTTTGTGTTCTGGAATATCCGGTTCGATTATGAGCTCCCGAATTGCAGCCTGCGATGCAAATAATATCGGGCTGAATTATGAATTGGATGCTATTCTTGCTGTTGCTTTGGGCGGTAACAGTTTAGGCGGCGGGAAATTCTCTTTGGCAGGATCCGTCATTGGTGCAATCACAATTCAGGCATTGACGACATCCCTTTATGCGATGCAGGTGACTGCAGATCAGTTACCAATATACAAAGCCATTGTTGTGGTTATCATTGTTGCAATTCAATCTTCTGAGTTTAAAAAATGGTTCTCAAATTTGAAACGGAAACATGCGATCAAAGCAGAGGCGGCATCATGATCAAATTTTTCAAAGAACGCATTGACGAAAAGACTTATTTATTGCTGATCACCATTTTGATGTTTATCGTTATGTATGGTGCCGGCATGATCATTTTTGCTGACAAAGGTTTTGCAAAACCGCAGATGTTTTTTAATTTGTTTATTAACAATGCCGGATTGATCGTGACAGCCGTTGGTATGACAATGGTCATGATTACAGGGGGTATTGATATTTCTGTTGGTTCCGTCGTAGGATTGACGTGTATGATGCTGGCTTACATGATGGAATTCATGAAGATACCTGCCGGACTTGCAATGGCTGTTGTACTGGTTTATGGAATTTTATTTGGCTGCGTCCAAGGCTTTCTGGTCGCATATTTAAAGATACAGCCGTTTATTGTAACCCTTGCTGGCATGTTTTTCTGCAGAGGCTTGACGGCGGTCATTAATTCAGAAATGATTAATATTTCCAATGCGGTTTTTCTCAAAATTGCCCAATTTAAAATCTATTTTCCATTTCTTGCCACATTAAATAAAAAGGGCAAATTGATCACGCCATTTATTTATCCAAGTGTGATCATCGCATTCGTAGTACTGATTCTGATCTATATCATGTTAAAATATACAAAGTTTGGTCGAGCAATTTATGCAGTTGGTGGAAGTGAACAATCCGCATTGTTGATGGGATTGAATGTACGAACCACCAAGATGAAAACCTATATTTTCAACGGCTTTCTTGCTTCACTGGGAGGCATTCTGTTTTGTTTGAATACGTGCGCAGGATTTGTTGAACAGGCACGCGGTTTTGAAATGGAAGCTATTGCTTCTTCCGTGATAGGCGGTACCTTACTGACGGGTGGTGTCGGAAATGTCATTGGATCTTTATTCGGTGTTCTGATTAAGGGAACGATTGAATCTTTCATTACAACGCAGGGTACTCTTTCATCCTGGTGGACAAGAATCGTCATCTCTCTATTGCTGGCTTTCTTTATTGTTCTTCAAAGTATATTTGCTTCGATTAAAGCTAAAAACAAATAAGTATTATGAATCAGTACTATCAAATTAAAATCACTAAAAAATACGAGGAATTGGATGAAAAGATATACTATTGGTGTTGATTTTGGAACACTTTCCGGGCGGGCAATTCTGGTGGATGTCTCCAACGGGATTGAACTTGCGGACAGCGTATTTGATTATCCCCATGCAGTGATGGATACGACACTTCCGGATGGAACAAAACTGGGAGTCGATTGGGCTTTGCAGCATCCACAAGACTATTTGGATGTGTTTTATCATACAATTCCGGAGTTGTTGAAGAAAAGTGGTGTAAATCCTTCAGATATCATCGGGATTGGAATCGATTTTACAGCATGTACCTTTATGCCAGTGAAAAAAGATGGGACGCCGCTTTGTTTCTTAGATGAATTTCGTTCCAATCCGAATGCTTATGTAAAACTGTGGAAGCATCATGCAGCACAAGACAAGGCAAATCGTCTGAACGAAATTGCATACGAACGCGGTGAAGACTGGATTTCTCGATATGGCGGAAAAATTTCTTCAGAATGGCAGGTTCCCAAAGTCTGGCAAGTTGTAGATGAAGCTCCGGAAGTATATGCGGCAGCCGACTATTTCATGGAAGCAGCAGATTGGGTCATCTGGGCATTATCCGGCAAGATCACAAAAAATACCTGCACAGCCGGTTACAAGGGAATTTGGCATAACCGTGAAGGATATCCATCAAAGGAATTTTTTAAATCATTAAACCCGCTGCTGGAAAACTATGTGGAAGACAAATTGAATTATCCCATTGTCCAACTTGGAAGCCGTGTCGGAGGTATCACCGCAGAAATGGCGACAAAGACCGGACTGCGTGAAGGCACTGCAGTTGCAGCCGCCAATGTTGACGCACATGTTACTGTTCCAGCTGTGAAAATTACCGGATCCGGTAAAGTCCTTGCAATCATGGGAACTTCTACTTGCCATATTCTGCTTGGCGATGAAGAACATACAGTTCCAGGAATGTGCGGTGTAGTTGAAGGCGGTGTCTATCCTGGATTTTATGGATATGAAGCCGGTCAGAGTTGTGTCGGAGACCATTTTGCCTGGTTTGTCGAAAACTGTTGTCCACCGGAATATTTTGAAGAAGCCAGACTTGAGAAGAAAAGCATTCACGAATATTTGACAGATAAGGCGTCAAAACTTGCCGTTGGTGAGAGCGGACTTGTTGCATTGGACTGGTGGAATGGAAATCGTTCCGTCCTTGTTGATGTAGACTTGACCGGGATGATTCTTGGAATGACGCTCCAGACAAAACCGGAAGAAATCTATCGGGCGTTAATTGAAGCAACGGCATATGGCACGCGGAAGATCATTGAAACCTTTGTTCAAAACGGAGTACCTGTCGATGAATTCTATGCTTCTGGAGGAATTGCACAAAAGAATCCGATGATGATGCAGATTTATTCCGATGTAACCGGATTGCCGATTCGGATTGCAGGATCTTCTCAGGGACCTGCGCTTGGCAGTGCAATCTTCGCTGCAGTAGCAGCTGGAAAAGAAAACGGCGGTTATGATGATGTGTTTTCAGCTGCATTGGCAATGGGTCAACTGGATGAAAAAATATATACGCCAATTCCTGAAAACAAGGTTGTATATGACAAAATTTATGCAGAATACAGTATTTTACATGACTACTTTGGCCGTGGTGAAAATAACGTAATGAAGCACATGAAAGAAATCAAGAAACAAGTAAAGAAGGCTTAGGGGAAATATGTCAGAATTGTCAAAAAGTGAATTTTGGTTTGTTGTGGGGTCTCAATTTCTGTACGGTCCTGAAGTTTTAGAAACAATTGAAAAACGGGCTGCTGAAATGGCTGAGGTGTTAAGTGCCAGTCCTTGGATCCCCTGTAAAGTTATTTATAAAGTAACTGCCAAGAGCCCTGAAGAAATTACGAAAATTGTAAAAGAAGCGAATTATGATGATCATTGTGCTGGAATAATTACCTGGATGCATACATTTTCTCCATCGAAGATGTGGATCAATGGATTAGCCCTGCTTCAGAAACCATATTTGCATTTACACACACAATATAATCGAAATATTCCGAATCTTGATATTGATATGGATTTTATGAATTTGAACCAGGCTGCACACGGTGATCGGGAACATGGTTTTATCGGAGCACGGATGCGGCTGGCGCGTAAGGTTGTCGTCGGATTCTGGAAGGATCAGCAAGTTCAGGAGAAAATCGGAAGCTGGATGCGATCTGCGATCGGTTATAAAGTCAGTAAAAACTTGAAAGTAGTGCGGTTTGGCGACAACATGCGAAATGTCGCAGTGACCGAAGGGGATAAAGTCGAGACGCAAATTGTTCTGGGATGGCAAGTCAATACCTGGGCTACCGGTGATCTGGTTTCAGAAATGAAGCGTGTTACAGAATCTGAAATTGACCAATTAATGGATGAATACCGGAGGAATTATGAAATTGCATCCGATGATTTGGACGCAATTCGCTATCAAGCCCGAGAAGAAATTGCCATAAAGCGAATTCTGGATCGTGAGGGCGCTGGCGCATATTCGAATACGTTTGAAGATTTATGTGGAATGGATCAACTCCCCGGTCTGGCATCTCAGCGTCTGATGGAAATGGGCTACGGATATGGCGGAGAAGGTGACTGGAAGGTTTCTGCAATGACTCATATTGTCAAACAGATGACTGAAGGACTTCCTGGTGGAACAACATTTATGGAAGACTACACCTATGATCTGGAACCTGGAAAAGAATTATCTTTAGGCGCTCATATGTTGGAGGTTTGTCCATCCATTGCAGCCGATAAACCACGAATTGAAGTACATCCATTGGGTATCGGCGGGAAAAATGATCCTGCTCGTCTTGTTTTTGAAGGGCATAGCGGAAAAGCGATTGTCGCCTCATTGATTGATATGGGTGGCCGACTGCGCCTGATCGTTCAGGATGTGGAAGCCGTAAAACCAATTTATGAGATGCCGAATTTGCCGGTTGCCAGAATCATGTGGAAAGCCATGCCGGATCTTCTTACCGGAGCACACTGTTGGATTATTGCTGGCGGTGCTCATCATACGGTATTGACATTTGCTGGTACTGCAGAGATGCTGGAGGATTGGGCGGAGATGATGGGCATCGAATATGTTCATATTTCTGAGACGACGACAGTTGAAACATTAAAGAACCAACTGTTTCTTGCGGATCTGGCATGGAAACTTCGGTCGCTATAGGATGATTGCTTATGCTTGAGTCGCTGAAAAAAACAGTTTGTGAAGCGAATTTGATGCTTCCGAAATATCAATTGGTGACCTTTACCTGGGGAAATGTTTCCGGTATTGATCGAGAAAAAGGGCTGGTGGTTATCAAACCGTCCGGTGTTGAATATGAGAGCATGAAGCCCGAGGATATGGTGGTAGTTGATCTTGAGACTGGCAAAAAGGTGGAAGGATCTCTGAACTATTCTACTGATACAGCGACACACCTGGCTTTATATCGTGCATTCCCAGAAATTGGGGGAATCATTCATACGCATAGCCGCTGGGCGACAATTTTTGCACAATCAGGCCGGGGAATACCGGCTTTCGGAACTACGCATGCAGATTATTTTTACGGCGAAATTCCATGCACTCGGCGAATGACTCGGGATGAGATTGAAGGAGATCCCGGTTACTATGAACAAGAAACCGGTTCTGTCATCATCGAACGTTTCAGGGGTATGAATCCGATGGATATACCAGGTGTACTGGTTCATAGTCATGGACCTTTTGCATGGGGAAAAGATCCTATGGAGGCTGTGCATCATGCAGTAGTCATGGAAGAAGTTGCGTTTATGGCATGGCACAATCTTTCTCTTTCGGGAAATGCGCTTCCTCCAATGCAGTCAGAACTTCTTGACAAGCATTTTTTACGCAAACACGGAAAAAATGCATATTATGGACAGGGAAAAAAGGATAAATAATCCGGAATATTATCAGTACTTCGAACTATGAAAAAAATTCATTGTTGTTCTTATGGTTTTACGCTTCACGTAAACCATAAGAACAATCAATTTCCTTTCATTATTCGAAAAGTCACTCCATATTTCGAATTACTGACATACACTTAACGTTTTGAAAAATTCTGCTTTTTTTTAAAGGCTTTTTCCAAATTTCGAGTGACTGGTTATTTGTCACATGTTTATGCGGCTCTCTTGACCGTTAATTGAAAAAATACTAAACTAATCTTTATGAATCATTTGTTTACGATGGGGTACGGAATGTTGATGTGCAGCCGCCGGGAAGGGCGGTGGAGCTTAACGTATCTCTGATCAAATTCAAATTATTGAAGTTCATGTATCGAATCGTGAGGCTCTTTTATTTCAAAGTAAAAGGGCCTTTTTTTTATAACAATCCATTAAAAAGAAAAAAAAGCCAGTCGGGTAAGTGAAATCAGGAAAACCGTAATGATTCGAATCCAAAATTTAACAAAAGTATTTAAAACAGAAAATTCACCATTTACAGCTCTTGAAAATGTTTCTCTTCACGTAGAATCGGAAGATATATACGGCATTATTGGTATGAGCGGTGCTGGTAAGAGTACATTGGTTCGCTGTATCAATTTGCTGGAAGAACCTACTTTTGGCGAAATCCACATTGCTGGTCAATGTGTTTTTCGTCATACGATTTCTGAAAATTCCGAAAATTCTGCTCAGAATGAAAAAATTCGGCTTGTTGGCAGGGATTTACTTGAGCTGCGGCGTGAAATCGGAATGATTTTTCAATCTCCAAATTTGCTGATGCAGCGAAATGTTGAGGAGAATATCGGTTTTCCGATGGAAGTTGCCGGAGTTCCCAAAGAGAAAATTCAGAAGCGGGTAAATGAATTATTAGAGCTGGTAAATCTTCAAGAGAAAGCCCGTAACTATCCTTCGCAATTATCCGGTGGTCAAAGACAGCGTGTTTCAATTGCCAGAGCACTGGCTAACACGCCAAAAATACTTCTTTGTGATGAGCCAACTTCAGCTCTCGATTCGCTGACTACGAACCAGATTTTGGATTTATTGTGGGATATCAACCAAAAATTGCGCGTAACCATTGTGGTCATTACGCACGAAATCGACGTCGTCAAGAAAATTTGCAACAAGGTCGCTGTTATTGATCAGACAAAGATTGTAGAACAAGGAGAAATTGGTCAAGTGTTGTTAAATCCCTGCATGGAAATTACGCGTCAATTATTAATGGGAACCAGGGGGAATCATGACTGAATCAATCCCATTTTTCCAAGGCATCATTAATTTGCTGGCAGAGTTTAAAGATTTGTTGCTGATTGCAACCTGGCAGACGTTATACATCACGTTTATTTCGACATTTCTTGCCTATTTACTGGGCGTCCCTTTGGGCATCTGGGTTGTTGTGACAGCGCCAAATTCAATAGCTCCAAATCGAACTGTGAACGAAATATTAGGCGGAATTATCAATATCGGACGTTCAATTCCTTTCATCATTCTACTGGTTGCAGTTCTTCCTTTTACACGGTGGATTGTCGGTACGACAATCGGTCCAACCGCGACAATCGTCCCGTTGACGATTGCAGCAACACCCTTTGTTGCTCGAATTATCGAGCAATCTCTTGTTGAGGTTGATTCAGGACTGATTGAAATGGGTCAGGCAATGGGCGCGACATCCTGGCAGATTATTTTTAAAGTGCTCTTACCTGAAAGTCTCCCTTCGATTATTCGAGGTGTTTCGATTACGATTATCAATTTGATTGGTTATTCTGCCATGGCTGGAGCAGTTGGCGGAGGTGGTTTGGGCGATCTGGCAATTCGATACGGCTACTATCGGTACCAATCCGATGTCATGATTGTAACGATTATTCTTCTTGTGATTATCGTTGAACTGATTCAACTTATTGGGAACTATAGTGCAAAACGGATTGACAAGCGAAATATTCGTTAGTGATTTACCATAATGAGAATTTTCTCTGTTTCATAAACAGAGTTGTTGGGGATTATAAAAATTCTGATCCCATCATTATTTTATCAACGTAAAGTAAGAGGTATTTTATGAAGAAAAACATAATTTTTGTTGTTTGCGCTGTTCTTATCAGTGCGTTTGTTCTAACCGGATTTTCTCCCAAACCGGAAGAAACTGCGACATATTCTAAAGATAACCCGATTACTTTAAAAATTGGCGCTTCTCCTGTTCCCCATGCCGAAATTTTGAAATCTGTAAAAGACACGCTGGCTGAAAAGGGAATTAATCTGGAAATTATCGAATTCACAGATTATGTGCAGCCGAATACCGCGTTGGAAGATGGCAGTCTTGATGCGAATTTCTTCCAGCATTTCCCATATCTGGATGATTTTAATAAAGCAAGACTTGCGGAAGACAAAAACTGGACTGAATTGGTTCCGCTTGTTTATACACACTTCGAACCCATGGCAATTTACGGCGGAAAGACAAAAACGCTGGCAGAGATTAAAGAAGGTGCAAAAATTGCAGTTCCAAATGATGCAACCAATGAGGCTCGTGCCCTTCTGCTTCTCCAGGCAAACGGTTTGATTAAAATCACCGAAGGGAAAGGACTGGAAGCAACGGCGAAAGACATTGTAGAAAATCCGAAAAAAATCCAGGTGGTTGAATTAGAAGCAGCACAAGTTGCCCGTTCATTAGCCGATGTAGATTTTGCTGTCATTAATGGTAACTATGCATTAGAAGCCGGATTAACAACCGCGGATGTGCTTGCTGCTGAATCCGCTGAATCAGAAGCAGCCCAAAAGTATGCAAATCTGGTGGCAGTCCGGAAAGGCGAAGAAGAATTACCTCAGTTCAAAGCGCTTTCTGAAGCGTTAACCTCAGAATCGGTCAGAAAAATGCTTGAGGATACTTACAAGGGATCAGTAGCTCCGGTTTTCTAACGAAAAACATTCAAAAAGAGGTGTCTCATATTGTGAGACACCTCTTTTTTTTATGGATTTTAAAATAATTTCATGATTTCGAATTGCTGCTTGTATTATGAATATCCTTTTCCCATCGATACTAAGAATTGATCAGGATCGTTTCTTTCCAATCAGGAGACCATGATTGCTGATTCCAAGGATTGATGGTTCCTCGCAGGTGCGGATATGAAATTCAGCCCAGCGTTTGAAATATTCAGAATTCATTGCATTCACCTGATCTGCAAGGATTCTTCCGATGCCATCTTGCGCAAGATGATGGATTTTTTCCAGATGAAATTTATTTACCAACGTTTCAATTTCGCCTGGTGTCGTGAACCAGGTATCTGTCCAGAAACAGTCTTCATCTGAGGAACGCATCACGCCTTCTTGGATGATCTTTTGGAACCATTTTTCTTGTAAGAACTGTTTGTTTTCTGATGAAAGATGAGAAAAGACGAAGTATTTATTGATATATGCCAGGAACAACAGCCCGCCAGGTTTTAGAACCCGTATACTTTCGCGCATTACCTTTTCACGATCTTCCTCGTCTGGCAGATGGTAAATTGGACCCATACAAAAGACATGGTCAAATGATTGATCACTGAACTTTGAAAGGTCTCTGGCATCATTAACGAATGTGCTTAAATGTATGTTCTGATCGGTTGCTTTTTGACGAAGAATATCGATATAGGAAGGAGTGATGTCTAACGCTGTCATTTGCACACCGCGCGCTGCGTAATATAGCGCGTAAGCTCCAGTTCCGGCAGCGACATCCAAAACACTGTCGCCAGGTTTCAGATACTTATTCATATATTCAATTGCGGTCATATATTCCAGCCGTCGTACGTTATCAGCAGATAAGCGTAAATCTTCATCGTATTTCTCGTACGATTGAACTACTGGATTCGACGTCATTTTTCCGTTTTCCATTTTTTCTCCCGTCATCGATAGCAATGGATTAATTATACAACAAGCGATTTCAGAATTTGGCAGCGATTCAAAATATCGACTTGCTATTCGCATCGAGAGAGAAAACTTATTGGTGTGATAGTTTTACGTGAAGCACAAAACCATCACACCAACATAGAATCCTACTCATATTGCGAATTGCTGGAAAAGAGGGGAGAATCTGTTTTATAATCTACGGCATGAGAACGCAACGATTTTCGATCATTTCACGTTTTGGTCCCTATTTGTTTTTTGCACTTTATGCCGTAATTGGTTTATTTTTGTTCAACGATTATGGATGCGGTCCGGATGAAGGGATGGAACGTCAAACATCCCTGGTGAATTTTCGATATGTCATCGAAACCCTTCAAATCCCTGTCCCTGAATCGACCACGACATGGCTCGCGTATCTGCCGGATCTTCATGAATACCGCGATCGTTACTACGGAATAGCGCTTCATTTTCCGCTTGTCGTGATTGAAAGCCTCTTTAATTTTCAAATGCAGCCAATTGAATTTTATTCGCTGCGTCATTTTTACACATTTCTTAATTATTTTATTGCAATGATTTGTTTCTATCGACTGCTTCTGTTTCGCTTTAAGGCGGTTCACTGGGCTTTGCTGGGAACACTGATGGTGATTCTGACTCCGCGGTTCTTTGCAGAGAGTTTTTATAATAATAAAGATATCCTTTTTTTTGCATGGTATATCAACAGTCTGGCATTCATCCTTCGCTGGTTTCACACTAAAAGTTATAAAAATGCGGCTTTTACAGGTATCATATTGGCATTTACCTGTAACACAAGACTGAATGGTATTGTATTCTACCCGCTCATTATTGCCTTTGTATTCCTTGAATTTGTCAACCAGAAGAGAATTTCAAAACAGACACTCGTTTCAGTTTTATTTTTGTTCCTTGTCAGCGCAAGCGTTTTCTATATCATCACGCCAAATTTCTGGGAGCACCCGATTCAGACTGCTTTGGAAACTTTTGCTTTTAACAGACGGCATCCGAACCACGGATCAACCGGAAACTTATTTCTTGGCAAACTTGTCGATACAACACAAGTCTGGTATTTTATTCCTGTATGGATCACAATCACTACTCCATTTATTTATCTTTTTTACAGCGGAATTGGATTTTTTATTGTCTTGTGGCAACAAGTTAAAAATCGATTCATCAAATTTCAAAATTTTTCAGAGTTGATGGATCTATTTGTGATTTCCTCCGGTTTTCTGCCGATAATCGTGATTATTGCTTTTGATGTGATTATTTATAATGGCTGGCGGCACTGTTATTTTGCCTACAGCGCTATCGTATATTTGGCGGTAGCTGGGATTGTTCGGATCAGTCGAGGTTCAGACAATCCATCTTTTTGGCAATCTGCAAAAAAAGTCGGATTAATTCTTTCTCTGGTGCTGTCATTCGGTTTTAATGTTATTTGGATATGGGTCAATCATCCCTATGAATATGTCTACTTCAATCCCTTTGCGAGAAAATACTCGGTTTATTTTTCTGGTGATTATTGGGGAGTTGCTTCCAGAGATCTTCTACAGTACATTATTGATCATGATTCGAGGCCTCAGATAATCATTGATCATTCTTACACACAAGCAGGAAGTATCAATCGAGGATTACTCGCAGAAAGCGATCGCGCTCGTATCAATTTGGTTTATGAGAAAGAAAATGCGGATTATATCCTTTTCAGCAGGGATGATAAGAAGCCTGAAGAAGCAAATATCCCTGGATTTGAAAAGATTTTTTCAATTCAAGTTGATGACGATGAAATTGGAATTGTTCTGCGAAAAACTGGAAACGAATAGAAATACAGAGTTTATGGAATGAAAAAAGGAGCGCTTTTGAGAATGCGCTCCTTTTTCTTCATATTTCTTGTGAACTTAATGCTAACGATTCGAAATGCGATTAAATTTTCTTTCCTTATCGGATGAATCATTTACGTTTCGAATAATCAGCTCAATTCAGGACATATAACTCGACGTCAGAAAACTTGCATTGAATTCCGTCACCCACATTTGTGCCTGAATCGATGACAAATCCAAGTGTACCGGGATCCTTCAATGCCAGATCACTGCGTTTGAAAACGACTTTTCCGTCAACCATCATTGATATGCGATTTTCATAAACTGAGAGAACCACATTTTTTGAACCGGTCAGACTTGCAGGCCCATAAGGTGTTTTTTGATAAGAAAGATCGTCAAATCCCTGGATTCCTTTCAGATGAACAAATCCGTCCAGAAAGAGAGAAGCGCGAAGATGTTCGCCGTCATTTTCGCGGAAAATGAATCCGCAACCGGAACTGTCCCATTGCGGAGTATCGCTGGCAGAATTCCAACTGATTTTTGCCCGAATGACAAAATCTTTGACATCCTCTTTGAACGAATTCCAGCGATACCAATACATTTGAGCCCAATGGTCTTCAAAATCATCGATTTTTGAATAGGTCCAGGTTCTGGTAGGGAGACTGCCATTCTTTTGAAGTTTCATGATGTCTGCTTCAAAGGAATCTGAACCTTCCGCTGCAAAAACAACGGCGGAAACCGATAATAAGAGGATCAATACCCCTAATAGAATAATGAACCACCGAGACGTTGACATTTTTATGTCTCCTGATTATGTCCCTGATTCCCATGAATTCAGATAGTGTACCTGTTCTTCTGTCAGAACATCACAACTGATACCCATGGATTTTAATTTGAGAGCCGCTATGGCAGTATCGATATCGGTCGGTACTGTATACACCTGTTTCTCAAGCGTTTTGTAATTTTTAACCATGTATTCTGCTGAGAGCGCCTGATTGGCGAATGACATATCCATAACCGATGCAGGATGTCCTTCTGCTGATGCCAGGTTGATGAGTCGTCCTTCGCCTAAAATATGGATCAAGCGTCCATCCTTTAATCGATATTGATCAACAAACGGGCGGACCAACCGTTTCTCTACAGACATTTTTTCCAAAGCTGGAATATTGATTTCGCAATTAAAATGTCCGGAATTGGCAACAATCGCTCCATCTTTCATAACTTCAAAATGGTTTTTATCGATGACGTTAATATCGCCGGTCATTGTGCAGAAAATGTCACCAATTTTTGATGCTTCCAGAATCGGCATGACCGTGAAACCATCCATCACAGCTTCCAGTGCTTTCAATGGATCAACTTCTGTAACGATCACGTTTGCACCCATTCCTCGTGCTTTTTGGGCTAAACCACGGCCGCACCAACCATAACCCACAACGACAAATACTTTGCCGGCAATAAGAATATTGGTCGCGCGGATGATACCGTCTAACGTAGATTGACCCGTGCCATAGCGATTGTCAAAGAAATGTTTTGTCATCGCATCATTGACAGCGATTACCGGGAACATTAACATTTTATCCGCAGCCATTGCTCTGAGGCGGATCACTCCGGTTGTCGTTTCTTCTGTACCGCCAAGAATATCCGGAAGTAATTCACGATGGGATTTATGAATAGTACTGACGAGATCTGCGCCGTCATCCATTGTAATTTGAGGTTTATGTGCTAATGCCGCTTCAATGTGTTTGTAATAAGTAGCGTTATCTTCCCCCTTGATTGCATGAACCGGTATTTCCTCATGGAGGACCAGCGATGCAGCGACATCATCCTGTGTTGAAAGCGGATTGGATGCAACAAGCACAACGTCAGCACCACCAGCTTGAAGTGTTCGCATCAGGTTCGCAGTCTCGGCAGTCACATGCAGACATGCAGACATACGTAAACCTTTCAGCGGCTTTTCCTTCAGAAAGCGTTCTTTAATCTGGCTTAAAACAGGCATTTCTCGTGCTGCCCAATCAATGCGGCGTCGGCCGCCTTCGGCAAGCGACTCATTTTTTATATCAAAATTTGACATGCGAACTCCTTATGTATTATAGAAACAGGTAAATTTTACTACAGATTGTATCCATATTGAATTTCAACCAACTGAAATTCGAAATAAGGACAAGCTTTTCGAATTATGAGCGATAATTCAGATTACAGGAAAGAAAAATTATAGATCTTATGGTTTTGCCCAAAGCGCAAAACCATAAGATCTATAAAAAATTTCCCCCTCATTCGAAATATTGTATTCAATCAGTCATTTATAACTTCAATTTGATAACAGGTAATCATCATCCAGCAATTTGAAAAGTCAATCGATATTTCAAATTGCTGATCATCACCGCTATCCAACTCAAATCTTAAATGATTGAAATAGATGGATTAACTGAAATCAGCGTTGTCCATGGGAAAATACAACGAAAATAAGTCGAATAGGTTGGAAAAAAAGCCTGTTCGTTTCAGTTTCATCTGTCTTTATCTTTTATTTTTGATCATAAACCATTGATGCCTTTAGGAATCAATGGTTTATGAAATTTGCCATTCATACTTTAATCCTTTGCAATCAGCCGCATAAATGGCGGCACGTCTAATTGACTGTTTGATAAAAAGTCGGATTGTTCGTTCTGTTTTTTCTGACGATTTTGCGGCAGAATATCTTTTCTGTCATTTACCGGTGTCATTGGTGTCCGGCTTCCCATGACCTTAAATCGGGAATCCATCTCGTTGTAAGACTGTTTTGCATTAATAATCGGTGTTGTTTTCGTTGGTTGATCGTAACCGGTTGCTACCACAGTAACCCGTATTTCATCCTTAAGATTGGGATCGACGACCGCACCAAATATGAAATTTACATCCGGGTGTGCGCTTTCTTTGATAATCGCCGCAGCTTCATTGACTTCATAAAGTGTCAAATCTTCACCACCGGTTACGTTGAACAGAATTCCTCGGGCTCCATCGATGGTAATATCTAACAATCGATTTGAAATTGCCATTTCTGCTGCTGCCCGAGCGCGATCCTCGCCTTTTCCGATTCCAATTGCCATCAATGCTGCTCCGCCTTCCGACATAATGGTTCGGACATCAGCAAAATCGAGATTGATTAATCCAGGGACTGTAATTAATTCGGAAATACCCTGAATACCCTGACGGAGAACATCATCAGCCTGGCAGAAAGCATTCTTCAGTGAAACTTTTTTGTCAACAATCTGAAGCAATCGGTCATTTGGAATTACGATAAGCGTATCCGCACGATCTTTCAGGTTTATTATGCCATCTTCCGCAGATTTTGCACGACGCGGTCCTTCGAAATCAAAAGGTTTTGTGACAACGCCGATTGTCAATGCATTCATCTCGCGGCAAATCTCGGCAACGATGGGAGCTGCGCCCGTACCGGTTCCGCCGCCCATGCCGGCGGTAATAAAAACCATGTCGGCGCCAACCAGTGCTTCACGAATTTCATCACGGCTTTCTTCAGCAGCTGTGCGGCCAACCTCCGGATTTCCGCCGGCGCCCAATCCGCGGGTCGATTTATCGCCAATTCGGACACGTTTATCAGCTTTTGATGCAATCAGTGCCTGAGAATCAGTATTGATTGCGATGAATTCCAAACCCTGCATTCCTTCATCAATCATCCGATTGACTGCATTGCAGCCGGCTCCGCCAACACCAATCACTTTAATTCTTGCGAAGCTTTCACCAAAATTTTGATAATTTGCTTCCATCGGTTCCTCTTCTTTCTCTAATTTGTTTTCCATTGCATTGTTGAACGATTCTTTTTTTCCTGCTTTATCTAAATCCTCAGGTATGATTTAAGGAAGCAGATTTCTAAGAAAGGTTTTAATTTTATCCAGTGACTCATTACCGATTTTCTTTTTCGATTGCGTTTCTGTACTTTGCTGCATGATCATTGCCCAATAAAGCAAGCCGACACTGGTTGAAAAAGCCGGACTGTTTAACTGGTCGATCATTCCGGTCAGATTTTCAGGTTTGGCAATTCTGACAGGCATTTTGAGAACGTTTGAAGCTAATTCATCGATACCAGGAAGAAGAGCTGTTCCGCCTGTAAGTACCATTCCAGCTGGCAATAAGTTGTCATAACCGGATCGCTTAATTTCCTGAAGAACCAACTGAAAGATTTCTTCAGTTCTCATATGGATGATTTGAGATAATTCTTTGCGGTTGAATTTGGCAGCCTCATTTTTCCCAAATGTTTTACAGTAAAAATATTCTTCTTCACCAATATAATCCGGCAGTGCATGGCCATGCTGCTTTTTGACCTCTTCCGCCTGGCTAATCGGAAGGTGGAAAGCTTGTGCAATATCCGATGTAATATGGCTGCCGCCGACCGGGATCACGTTCGTATGCCAGACATCACTGTCAATATATAGCGCCAGATCTGTCGTTCCTCCGCCAATATCACATACAATCACACCCATTTGCTTTTCGATATCGGTCAGGACTGTTTCGCCATCTGCCAACGGATTGAGCACCCATTGATTTACTTCAACTTCAGCAGTCATAATGCACTGCCGCAGGTTTTCGATCGAGGATTCTGATCCAATAATAATATGAGCTTCTACATCCAATCTGGATCCGAACATTCCGATGGGTGAGCGAATTCCATCGACGCCGTCAACACTGAATGTTCTTTGGAGTGGATGAATAATTACTTTATTGTGAGGGACAGGAATCGCCCGCACAGCTTCCAATACTCGATTGACGTCATATTGATCAATCACGCCACCGACAATACCGACTGTTGCTTTATTGTTAATCGAAGAAATATGAGATCCGGCTACACTCACGATTGCGCTTGTAACTTCCAGCCCGGAGGTTCGTTCTGCCTTTCGAACGGATTCAGCAATTGAACTGGCTGCAAGAGGAATATCAACAACGGATCCTTTGCGAATTCCTTGAGATGGTTCAATCCCAACGCCAAGGATTCGCATATGATTTTCACTTTCGATTTGTGCTATCAAAGTGCACACTTTTGTGGTTCCGACATCAATTGCGACGACAATCCTTTTTTCCATGCGTTTTACTCCGAAAACCGATAATATGGGGCATGCGTGAATTCGAGACTTAACATATCAGGCTCAATTTCTTCTTTTTTAAAATATTCCTGAATACTTTCCGCCATTTTCAGCTTTTCATCCAGTGCGTTACTATTTTTCCCAAGCCATAAACGATAACCTGACTGTGTGTCCCATCCAAAACCATTGTCATAGGTAAAAAAAAGGGTTTTCCCTTTCGGACACTTTTCATTTATTCGAATGATGCTTTGCAGAACATTCTTACTGAAGGATGAGGGTATTTTCCGATCAGAACGGCTTTTTGCTCCTGGAAAGCTGTTGGCAAGAACATAAATTAATTCTTCATCCGAAGAATTTTCTTTAATTACAGTTCCTTCTTCGTCAATCCAAAACTTGCTTCCTCCAAAATCCCATTCGATAATCGGCTTTCTTTGTTCCATCAGGATTTCAATTGAGGATGGGAAACTTAGATTAATTTTGACATCTCTGATTTCCGGATATCTTTTTAATAAGGTTTCTCGGATGAATTTAGGATCAGCTTGATAGAAAGGTAAATTATTCAGACCTGTATAATACGCAATTTCCTCAACATTAATCACAGAATATCCATGAATGACTGGCTTTTGAATTCGAAAAGTTGGCAGATAAGTAAAAGCTGCTGCTGCAAGTCCAAGAAAAATACTAAGAATCCCGGAAACGGCTCTTGAACTGACCGATCGGTTTTTCGCTTGTCTCTGACCACCCGAATGCGTTTCATGATTAGAAAGCGGATCGTGATAAATTCGTTTTTGCAGGCGAACAGGTTCAGCAGTTTTTTGCTGAGTACGATTGGTTGTGCTGTTTCGTCTGTTCCGATTTATCATAGGATTCCTCTTTGCAGGTTGTGTCAGGGTAGAACTTCAATTTCAGGGATCAGATCAATCCCGAAACGCTCTTTGACTTCTTTTTGCATTAATTGCATTAAAGCCACATAATCAGCGCTTTTCGCACCGGGTTCCGTAATAATCGTATTTCCATGTGCCTCACTAATATGAACCCTTCCGATAGTTTTTCCTTTTAATCCGCATTCTTCGATCAGTTTTCCAGCATAAAATCCAGCTGGATTCTTGAATACTGATCCTAAACTGCCTTTACCTTCCGGATGAACAACGCGTCGTTTCGCGATGATCTGATCCATTTTTTCTTTAATGACGAGCGGATCGCCATAATTCAGCTCCATTGCAACTCGTAGAACGGTACCCCTCATCAATTTGTCTTTTAAGATGCTGGATCGATAACCGAATCCCATTTTTTCATTGGGAATTTCAATTACTTCAGTATCTTCTTTTAATAATGTGATTGTTTTTACAAGTTCTTTGGTTTCATGGCCAAAAGCGCCTGCGTTACCGTAAACAGCCCCTCCCAACGTTCCAGGAATTCCATATGCCCATTCAAATCCTTCCAATCCTGTTTCGGCGCATGTTTTGACAACCGAAATCAACGGTAAACCGGAATCGGCAATAACTACCGCGGAATCACCTTGGGGATAGATGGCAATTTTTGCAGAATGATTCAAAATTACGGTTCCATCAAATCCGTTATCGCTGAAAAGGACATTGGTAAGCCCACCGAATACTTTATACGGATCGTGATTGATTTGATAGAACTTTATGATTTCTATCAATTCTTCTATTGAATTTGCTGTGATGATTTCTTTGGCAGGGCCGCCACAGAGCGCACGCGAAAATTGCGATAATGGCATATTGTGTTGAATCGTATTGCTGTATTTAGCGTTGAAATCCGTTTTCATATCATCGATCATGCGATGGATGGCAGCCGGTCCGAACTGATTGGCATCACCGGCAGAGAGGGTGACGACAACATCATCGGGACGAAGCTGCTGTCTTAACAATTCAACTGCCATTTCGTTGGTATCCGCAAAGAACGCCTTCGGATATTTTTGTTTGAGAGCTGTTTTTAAATCCTCAAAACCGAAGTCAGTCTGTTTTTCTCTGGATGCATAAATATTGGTTACGAAAAGCACGTCCGCAAGATCAAAAGAATCACAAAACTCGTTTAGAAGCGATTTTGTTCGACTGTATGTATGCGGTTGCCAAAGAGCCCAGATCCGTCTATGCGGGAAAGCATCCCGCGCCGCAGTCAGAGTCGCTTTGATTTCAGTCGGGTGATGAGCATAATCATCAATGACTTTAATCCCGTTCCATTCGGCGATGGTTTCGAATCTTCGTTCAATTCCCTGAAAATTTTTCAATGCATCTGCTGCATCATCCAGATTCAGTCCTTTCAAAGAGCAAATGCTCAATGCTGCCAGTGCGTTATAGACATTATGCTTGCCTGCAATCGAAAGCTGAATAATGGTTTGTTTCTTTTGAAGATTGTCTGAAAAAACAAATCGATAACAGCCATTTTCTGTGATTTCACATTTCTCTGCCTGAAAATCAGAAGCTTTTTCGATGCCAAAAGTGTATTTTTTAACGAGAGAATTTACTTTTTCCGACAAGGAGGCTTGTTTCGGATCATCTGAGTTCAGCAAAATAATACCGTTTTCCCGTGTGTTTGCCAGGAATTCAGAAAAAACACTCAAATATTGCGATTCTGTTGGATAGCAATCAGGATGATCGTGTTCAATCTTTGTCACTACAGCAATCGCTGGATGCAACCCAAGAAACATGCGATCATATTCATCCGCTTCGATCACAAACAAATTTCCTTTGCCTGCTTCGGCATTTTTACCGATATTTTTTGGAGTACTCCCTATGATGAATCCGGGCTGCATTTGTAGTGATTTTAAGATCCATGCAGTCATACTGGTTGTTGTGGTTTTCCCATGTGTTCCTGAAATCGCAATTACTTCGCGTTCCGACAGAATGCTGTCCAGAAACTCCATTCGTTTTTGTGCAGGAATGCCCATCCGACGGGCTTCGATCAATTCCGGATTCTCCTCTGCAATAGCAGAGGAATATACAACGATATCAGCATCCTTCACGTTTTCTGCGGAATGTCCGATCTTGACGTAAATCCCGTTTTTTTCTAATTGGCTTACAGAAATCGAGTTGGACCGATCCGATCCAGTCACATTTACTCCCAATTCGTGTAGAACCAATGCGATTGCTGACATACCAGTACCGCCGATTCCGATGATGTGAATATGTTTCCCCTTTAAATTTTTCATATCGTTATTTTTTCCGAAGGCTTAATTCTTCTAACAGCAGGGCGATATTTCTGGCAGCGCCATGAACTGCCAAAGCACTCATTTTTTTCCTCATTGATGTAAGCTTTTCCCGGTTTTTCATCAGGTCCTGTATAACGGAAACGACGCTGTCCTTCAATTCTTCATCTTGAATTACAATCGCAGCTCCTTTTGAAGAAAGATAATCCGCGTTGACTTTCTGATAGCGCCACGCATATGGGTATGGAACTAATATTGCTGGCAGACCGAACAGCGGCAGTTCTCCAATCGTCGATGCGCCTGCACGGGAAAGTACTAAATCTGCAGAACAAAATGCAGCTCCCATTTCTTCATTCAAGTAAGGCGTTATATGATAATCTCCTTTTAACATTGGATCGATCGATTCATGAATTTTTTGCATCTCAATCCAATCAGGTTCTCCAGTGATATGGATAATCTGACAAATTGAAAGGAGTTTATCGAGATTCGAAGTAATTGCCTGATTAATGGATCGTGCTCCTTTGCTTCCGCCAAATACAAATAAAACTGGCTTGCTGGAAGAGAGATTCATCGTTTTTCTGGCGTCTGCCGGAGACCAGCTTTTCAAATCTCTTCTTGTTGGATAACCGGTCACAGCGATCCGTTTATTTTTTGGAAAGAATTTTTTGCTCTCTTCACAGATTACAGCAATTGTGTCAGAAAATCTTGTCAGGACTTTCAAAGCAATCCCAGGTTCAATGTCTGGAACAAACAGCAATTGTGGATAGCGAATTGCTGCCAGAGACATTGGAAATCCGACATATCCGCCTGTGAAAAAAAGGACATCCGGTTTAAATTGCTTCAGGATTCTTCTGGATGCAAAAAACCCTTTGATCAACTTAAAAATATTACCCGGCAATTTTGAGAGACTGATCCCATGGACACCTGCAGACGGAATTTCTGTATAATCAATCCCAGCCCGTTGGATAATGGTTGATTCCATCCCGCTTTCAGACCCAACCCACAGAACGGCATCTTCCGGATTATTATTTCTTTCTTGAATTACGGCCAAGGCTGGATATACGCCACCCCCAGTCCCGCCTGCGCAGACTAATAAACGCATCCGGTGTTGTCCTTTCATTTTCCAAAGAATCAATTGCAGTACAACGCGAAATACTCATCAGAATTCCAATTCCAGCCATCGTACAGATCATGCTGGATCCGCCAAAACTGATAAACGGCAGTGCATTCCCCGCAAACGGGACGATATTGAGCATCACTCCGATATTAACGGCTGCTTCTATGGTGATCCAGAGCGTGATTCCGGCTGCCAGCAATTTTCCGAAATTATCCGGAGCCTTGACTGCAATCGCAAAACCGCGCCAAAGAAGAATCAGATAAAGGGCAGCGATCAGCGTTCCACCGATCAAACCTGTTTCTTCCAGGATGACTGCATAGATACTGTCTGTCCAGGCGACAGGTAATCCTGTCAGCTTAACAACCCCTTTCCCGATTCCGACACCGGTCCAGCCACCTCGAAGAATCGCTTCAATAGACCGCTGAATATGGTAGGATGCTTGTGCCGGATCGGTTAAACCATGGATAAAATCATCGATCCGGGTACTGACCTTATCGAATAAAAAGTAACCGCAGAAGATCATGATCATTGCCAGCACAATGATTGCCCCAATATGTTTGGTGTTTCCCCCTGCGATGAAAAACATGATTCCACCGAGAAAAACGACTGTAATAGTCGCACTGACATCGGGTTGAGCCAGGATTAACCCGCCGATGATTCCGATAATGACGATGACCGGAATAAAACCCCAGTAAAGTGTAGAGAGGCTTTCCTGTTTTTTACTTAACCAATGAGACAGGTAAATGATCAAAGCAATTTTTGCAAGTTCGGACGGTTGAACAGATCCGGTTAAAACCGTACGAGTAGTTCCCTGGATGCTGGAGGGCATAAAGAGAACTATTAGCAACAGTCCACAAGTCCCTACCAGAATGAGCGTTGCTGTATGTTTCAAAAAATGATAATCAATCATCGTCAAAACAATTGCCGTAATGGAACTCAAAAAAATCCAAACAGCCTGTCTTGTCACCATATAGGTGCTGGATCCAAATTTTTGCAAACCGTAGTTCCAACTGGCTGAATAGAGAATCAACAGTCCAATTATGACGAGGATAATCACTGTAATCAAAAGGGGAACATCGATTAACAGTTTTGTTGATACTCGTGTCTTTTTGCTCTTAAAAAAAGTTACTTCAGTTGAAGTACCCATTCGATGAATTGTTTCCCCCTTTCCTCAAAGTCTTTGAAGGCATCATAACTGGTTCCACCTGGCGATAAGAGAACGACATCACCAGCCTGTGCCTGAGAAGCTGCAGCAGCCACTGCTTCCTGTAATGTGTGACACACAATAACTGCAAGGCTGCTGTCTGTTGTCTGTGCCTTTTCCAATGCAGTTTTTATCAATGGTGCAGCTTCTCCGAAAAGAATTGCACAGCGAGCACGGTGATGGATTTGGTCAGCTAATTCATCCCAGGGTAAATGCTTATCGCGGCCTCCCAACAGTAAAACCAGCGGTTCGTCGAAACTTTTCAATGCTGCCATCGTTCTTTCAGGTGCTGTCGCGATGGAGTCGTTATACCAATTGACGCCATTGAATTCTCTGACCCATTGAAGACGATGATCTACTCCTGAGAAATTTTCTATTCCTTCTCGCATGGCTTTTGGTGAGAATCCGGCAGCTGAGGCAATGGCGCATGCAGCCATAACATTCGCTATGTTATGACTTCCTCGTAGACGAATTAAATTAGCGCTAAAAAGATCTTCCTCTATACCTTTCATGCAGCGTTTGATCATCCCATTTTCCAAAAAGATCGATGCTTCATGATCACAATCAACGGGTTTTACAAACCCAAAACTCATCAGTCTGCCATGAATTTCTTTTCTTAAATTCCATGAAATCTTATCATCGCGGTTTAATACTGCGATATCCATCTCATTCTGGTAATCTATGATATGTTTTTTCGCCGCTATGTAAGCTTCCATTGTTCCATGACGATCCAGGTGATTCGGTGTAATATTCAGAATTGCTGAAATTCTTGGACTGATTGTTGCGATTTCTAATTGAAAACTTGATAGCTCCAAAATTACAATATCGTCTTTTTTGATATCATCCACGAATGTCAGCAGTGGATTACCAATATTTCCACCAACCCAAATATGCTGTTCTTCTTTTTTTTGTGCCTCTGCGATTCGTCCGGTAAGGGTGGTAGTTGTCGTTTTGCCCGAAGAGCCTGTGATTCCAATCACCGGAGCCTGAACGGCGCTTAAGAAAACCTGCGTGTCATTTTGTATCGGAATGTTTCGAAAGACAGCTTCTTGAATAATCGGGATTTGAAGATCTGCGCCTCCCGTTACAAAGACAGAATCGACATCCGACAATAATTCGACAGGGTGTCCGCCAGTGACCCAATGGATTGGAAGATCTTTTAATGCGTCAAAAGCCGGGAATAATTTGTTGAATGGTTTTGCATCACTCAGCATCACTTCAGCGCCGTGTTCCGACATGTATCGGGCAATAGCCTGTCCCTGACGAGCTGCTCCCAACATCAAAATTATTTTCCCGTACCAGTCAAATTTTTTCAAAGATTCTCTCCTCGCGAAGAATTCATCATAACTTAAGACCGAATTTGCGAATTCTGGACCTACAGCATCGCAATTGCAAATCCCAACATCAAGAACAATAAACTGACCAGCCAAAACCGTTGAACTACCTGAACTTCGCTCCATCCCAGTAATTCAAAGTGGTGATGAAGCGGTGCCATTCGAAAGAGGCGCTTGCCATGTGTATATTTGAAATACCCTACTTGGAGGATATCTGATAAGGCTTCACTGACCGGAATGATGGCAATGATGGGAAGGACTAAAATATGACCGGTCAGCAATGCGACAACTGCTAATGTCGCGCCTAACGCGAGGGATCCGCAATCACCCATAAAGAGTTCTGCCGGATTGACATTAAACCAAAGAAAGCCAAATAAAGCACCAACTAAAATGAAACAGAATCTGCCGACATAGGTTTGACCTACCATGAGTGCGATGGCTCCATAACCGGCAAAAGCAGTAGCAGATATCAAGCCGGCTAATCCATCCAGTCCATCCGTTAAATTGATAGCATTTGACATGCCGACGATAAAGAAGACGGCGATTGGAATGAACCAATTGCCTAAATCGATTGGAAATTGATAATTTGGCCAGTAAATATAGGAAACGTTCAGATAATGTTTCATGATCCAGGCGAGAAAGATGGCGATGATGATTTGAAGTAAAAATTTCGTTTTCGCTCGCATACCCAATCCGCGCCGCGGTCCGCGAATTCCTTCCCAGTCATCGATCGATCCGAGCAAGGCATACAGAATCAGAGTAATCATTGGAAGGACAAAGGTCTGCCCCATGATATTTACTCCCAACAATGATGCTGCATTCAACATAGCATTGACTAATAAAGTGGGGATGATGAACATAATTCCGCCCATTGTCGGAGTTCCCATCTTTAACATATGTGTGTCCGGTCCATCAATGCGGATCATCTTTCCGATTTTTAGGACATGGAGCAACCGTATAAAGGGACCGCCCCAAATAACAGTCATCATGAATCCTAAAATGGATAAGGCAAGGGTCAGGGGAGTCTCTTTCATTGTTTTGTCTCCATTACATCAACGATTCGTTCCATTTGCAGTCCTCTGGATCCTTTGATCAAGACTACTTCACCTTCTTTTAGTTTTCGAATTTTCAGGAAATCAATGACTTCCGGAACCGTTTCAAACCAGTGAATTTTTGATGATGCCAATCCGGTTTTATAAGCGCTTTCTGCTAAGATTCTTGCCTTTATACCCACTGTAATCAGTTCATCGCAGACTTCTGCTGCACGGGCTCCAACAATAGTGTGTCCATGTATTTCGTATTGTCCGAGTTCACGCATCTCTCCTAAAATTGCCAGTTTATATCCGCTCATTTCATGCAGCAGGTTTAAAGCAGCCATGGTTGAATCAGGTGATGCATTGTAGGTGTCATCAATGATCAGAGCGCCATCTTCTGAGTGAATGACTGCCATGCGAAGCTGCGATTGCGCATGATTTAATCCCTTAAAAATTTCACTCCAGTTCAATCCCTCAACTCTACCAACCGCTGCGGCACGCAGAGCGGTGTGAACGGAATGACGTCCAATCAGCGGAATCCGCAAATAATAACTTTCATTTTTGTAATGAAGACAGAAACGAATTCCTTCCAAACCAAATGATTCGATCTGGTCAGCCCATATCGTTGCATCCGGATTTAAACCATAATAAAAGGATTTTGCTTCGGTAAGCTCAGCCATCGGTTTAACAAGCGGATCATCATAATTCAGAATTGCATACCCATTTGGCGGCAATGACCGTATCAGTTCACTTTTCCCTTTTGCAATAACATCAATCGATCCGGCTCTTTCTGCATGAACGGTTCCGATGTTGGTGATGACGCCGATCTCTGGCTTAGCAATTTGACATAGCAAATCAATTTCTCCAGGTACATAGAATCCCATTTCCAGAACAGCACGTTGATGCCCTTTTCCTGCACGCAGTAAAGTAAGCGGTAATCCAATTTCGTTATTTAAATTTCCTGTATTCTTTAATGTGTGATATCGTTGGCTGAGGACTTCTGCAACCAATTCTTTTGTTGTCGATTTGCCTACTGTACCTGTGATGCCGATTACTTTCAGATCAATCTGATTCCGATGGTAAGCTGCGATGTCCTGCAGTGCTTTCAGTGTGTTATCCACGCGGATGCAAAACGGAAATGAGGGTATTTGATCCGGCTGAAAAGCATCAGCCGCTTCTTTTCGTAAATCAATCGATGTAAATTGTTCCGCACAGTCTTTTTGTACAAGGGCAATCAGAGCTCCTTTTTTAAATGCCTGTGGAATAAACTGATGGCCGTCCGTATTTTCCCCTTCCATTGCAACAAACATGGCGCCACGAATTGCTTGACGGCTGTCTACAGTCGCTTCGCTGAAAAAGCGATCCTGTGTGTTGATTGGTTTACCGGTTATCGCCCGGAGGAC
>Ga0116193_1000513_pt1 | contig 36353 bp, 32 predicted proteins | sample AD_UKC115_MetaG_FD_89892 | JGI IMG/M metagenome (GOLD analysis project Ga0116193, IMG submission 89892) | Active sludge microbial communities of municipal wastewater-treating anaerobic digesters from Hong Kong - AD_UKC115_MetaG | ecosystem: Engineered > Bioreactor > Anaerobic > Digestate... | reverse complement strand
CTCATAATGCCCCAAAAAACGTTCTTACAGGTAGTTTCATTTAATATTTATGCTGAAATGGCATATTTAAAAAAATTCTTAAATTAAGAATTAATAGAAAAAGGTGTTCATGAATTTACCGTGGTTATGGCTCCAACAGATATTGTATATGTTCTTGAAAATGGTACAATGAGAATTGGTATTAACAATACTGGTTTTTGGAAAATTTTTAAACCTTAGGGGGTATAATATGGTTGTTATAGGACTAACACGTGAATTAGATAATGACAGCAAATATCCTTCAATAAAAGAACTAATTAATAAGCCTATTAAAGAAAAGAAAAAGGTAATAGAATACATGAAAAAATGTAAAGTCATAGGAGTAGCCCCAGCAATAGTTCGGGATGTAATAAATCCTGAAAATAGAATACCTGAGCTTCTATTAATGACAGACGGAATATATGAATGGCGCTCAGATATAATCTATTATGTTGAAAAATATGATATGGAATTACCTGAAGAATTTATTCAACACATATTGAAGCAAGTATAAAGTTATGAAACCATAATTACCCGAGTGTGGAAATACAACACTTCGGGTTTTTCTTTCATAGAACCTGCAAATATGGGACTAAATAGCTATGAAGCCATTATGCAAAAACTGTACTGAAACATTTTCTGATATTATTAAGGCAATGGAGTAATGGAGGGCTAAAAGTGGGCGATATGTTAGATGTGAAAGAATTATTAAAATCTGCCGGATGGTTTGAAGGAAGGAAAATTGATACATCCGACATGAGAAAAAAGTACCAACAATTTGGATATGAGCATTTCCCTGCTGTATTGAGATGCTTTGGAATAATTTGGTAATGTTAGTATAGAGAATAACATATCCGAAGAACAACACCACACAATTCCAGAAAGAGTATTATGTGAATACTTTAAAAATGGAAAATTTAAAGATGAAGAAAGATATGCAGGCGAAAGACTTGTATTGATTGGAGAGGCATGTAATGGAAACTTGTTATTATTTGTTTCAGAGACAGGGAAGATATACCCCAGCACTGGAAAATTGGCGATAACCCATGGCAAGCTTGAGAATCACTATTCAATCATGCAGGATTTATGGACTGGAGAGACTTACAAAGAGAAAGGATTAAAGAATAATTTTCACGAGGTAAGAAACATGAGTAGTTGGAACTTTTTCACAAAAGACATCAAGTTGGTAAAACACAAACTAATCCATTAGAAAATATCATTTTGAAAACTATATCACTAATGGAAAACTGTAACAATTATAAAAACGAGGCAGAATTCAAAAAAAGTCAATGAACTCGCAAATAATAATTCATTGGCATGGGAATTATATTGCTTGATACCTATTGTATTTACATGACTTGTTGTTACAGATGTTAAATATTCCAATGAAGTTGCATTTAATTTTAGTAATGAAAAACAAGATAAGAAACTGCTAGCAGATATGAATATATTCAATAACATTCTCAGAATAGTTCAGGAAAAGATACATAAAGGGAAAAATGAAAAAATAGAAGCAAATTTGTTTTTAAGTGCTGAATTTAATGCAATACATATTGCATTAGTGTTAATACTCCTAATTTTCTCTGTAACCGTTTGTGGTTATAGTATTCAATGTAATTGTTTATCATATCAATAACAGATTCTTTGCTAGTAAATCTCTTCCTATATGCTTGAAACGATGATTATAAATTTTGCTGATTCTCAAACGGAACTGAACTCGTTTATTGATTTGCGTTTTATAAGTGCTTTGAAGTATATCGCAGATCAAATCATGAATCCGGTATACGACATGAAAGAAATTCAAGGGAATATTAACACGCTTGAATTTTTAGACAAGTATACACTTCAACAAAAATTAAGGAAAGAGTATTATACTATCCAGATTATTCTTCTGACAGTTATGTTAATGATTGCAATAGTAGTTGCTCTGGTAGTTAATCCAACTTTTATAAAAATGATCTGTGTCATAGCTTGGTTTGCACCTATAGTTGATTATGTAATATCAAACTTCGTGACACTAAGTAAAGATATTAGGCGGCTAGATGAGTTGTGTAAAAAGTGTGATAAGCTGGAATGGGATATTAATAACAAAGAACTAACTGATATTACTTCAGAACTAATATTGATACAATATGCAATTCGAGAAAATAGAGAAAAGGCGTTTATGGTTCCAGACTGGTTCTATGAGGTAGGCAATTAAATCGTCAAAAAAAGGAAGATAAGATCGCAGATGTAATCCAAAGAAAAGGCGAAAATAGTTAGTATAAGCTAGTGTTGTGCGTTATACTGGCATCATCTAATTTCCAACTATATTTTATACAGTGTGGAGCAGAATCATCGGATCATCTATAATGCTAATACAGCAAAATTTTTTTATTGCTATTATAACTCCCACATTGCAATGTGGTTTGCAACCTAACCTCTGTTTCAGATACAGTATTTGATTATCTTTCTGAGGATATGATATAATCTATAATAATTGATGGGTATTATTGGAGGAAAACAATGAAAATAAAAAGCATTAATTTAAAAGAATTTGCATTATTCCATGATTTAAAATTAGATTTTTCACCTAATATAAACGTTATTACAGGGTTAAATGGAGTAGGTAAGACCGTTATCCTTAAGACTTTGTATAGTTTGTTGAAAACAATTGAAGATATAAATAATGAATTGACTAATCCTAAAGTTGGAAGGGTATCAATTGAAAAAAGTAAAGAAATGTTAGCTGCAAAGATAATTGGTGTCTTTATGCCCGATGAAGGAAGAATAGGCAGGCTTGTAAGCAGGAAAGTAGGCAGAGGAAATGCAAATGTTAATGTGCAGTTAGAACAAGATAAAAATATTCGAATTAGAATATCAACACTAATGGAAAAAAATATAGAAATACTAGATGATCTGAGAGATATAAAGAGTGATATTCAAACGCTCTTTATTCCACCTAAAGAAATAATATCAGCAGCCTCCAATTTTTTCAGTATATATGACAATTATCATATTGCGTTTGAAGAGACTTATTATGATTTGAATAAGGTGCTTCTTAAACCTTTAACTAAAGGTAAGAACTCAAAAGAGCAGAATGCAATATTAGAAAAGTTTGAAGATATAATCAAGGGTAAAGTTAGAATGAAAGATAACAAATTTTATATAAAAGGAAAAGACATAGGGGAAATAGAAATGGGCTTGGTTGCCGAAGGAGATAGAAAGCTTGCTACCATCCTGCATCTTGTATCTAATGGTACTCTCAATTCCAATACTATCCTGTTTTGGGATGAGCCTGAATCAAATTTAAACCCAAACAGAATGAAATATATTACACAGGCATTGGTAGAACTTGCAAAAATGAATGTACAGATTTTTCTTACAACCCACAGCTATTTCCTTCTCCAGGAGTTTTCGATGTTTGCGCAGTATGAAGCAAAGAATAATAAGTTAGGTGTGAACTTTATTTCCTTATATGAGGAAGATGGACAAATCCTTTCGGATTGCGCCCCGCAGACCTATGATTTACAGCACAATTCAATTGTCGAGGAGTTTGAAAGTTTATACAACCGGGAACAGGAGAAGCTACATGATAATTAAAGAGGGCAGTCTTCAATTTGAGTTTGCCGAAGGGGTTAAAGCAATAAAACTCGATGAAACACCTTATTACAAAAGATTTAAAGATTGTATGCCGGGAAACAAAGGAGTAGACATAATTGCATATAATGACAAGCATTTTACACTGATTGAAATAAAAGATTTTGAAGGTTATGAAAATAATAAGGAAAATATTAAACGATTGATGACCAATGGAGAGGAAACTGAGACCCTTGATGATGAAATTTCCCAAAAAGTACGCTCAACAGTAGCAGCTATATTTGGCAGTCATATAAATCAAGATAAGGATTTAGATGAATATTTTGAGGCATTAAAAGGTAAGTTGAGTGATGCAAATGAATTTATTCCTACTGTAGATGTTATATTATTTGTTGAGGGTGATATTTCAAGAATGGTGAGAAAAAAGGGTTTGAAACAGGAAACTACCGTAGCATTTAAAACAATTCATGATAGTTTAAAAAGAAAACTTAGGTGGTTAACAGACAGAGTATCAGTAGAAAATATGGAATTAAAAAGAGCTCAGAGATATTTTGAAGTAAAGAGAGTTTAAAAGATACTATAAGTATTATAATAGTGTTTATATATAAATCTAATTTTTAGGAGAATATTTACAAATGATAACTGGTGAAGTTAAAAATAAAATTGATAAAATATGGACTGATATATGGGCAGGGGGCATTACACATTATAAAATCCATTAATAACGACAAGTCTTCTGCATTTTCAAGATATATGGAAGATGCAATGTTCCTGATTCCGACACCACAGGTGTTGCAGAAAATAATTACAGGTCTGGATGAACTGTACGAGCATGACATAAAGGATCTTGACATGCAGGGAGATTTATACGAGTATATGCTTGGGAAATTGTCCGTTGCAGGTCAGAATGGCCAATTCAGAACTCCAAAGCATATCCGTGATATGATGGTAAAATTATTGGCTCCCGGCCCGGATGACAAAATTTGTGACCCGGCCTGTGGGACAGCAGGCTTTTTGGTGTCTTCGGCTGAATATATAAGAGAGAAATTCGGAAGTACCATGACAACAGAACAGTGGAGGAATTTTGAGGGTGATGCCTTTACAGGGTTTGATACAGACAGGACAATGCTGCGCTTATCAGCAATGAATCTGATACTGCACTCAATATCCAATCCACACATAAATTACGCAGACAGCGTATCAAAGAGAAATGATATTTCAGACGCCTATGATGTGATTTTAGCCAATCCGCCATTTACAGGAACTGTTGATGCAGAGAGCATACATGACAAGCCCCAAAGCTTTATCAAATTGTTCGATGAGGATAAGCGGAAGGAATTTGTTAATATAATCAATGAGGTTAAAGACAATACCACTAGAATTATAAGCTAGTGCTGATGGCAAAGCTAACAATTAAAGGAGTTTGGGAATGAAAAAAAATAAGGAATCTGATTATGAAAAGCAATTAAATTTAAAGATTGAAGAGCGATTAAGCAGAATTGAAAATCCGGACTACTTATTTGGCAAGCGTTTTGACAGGAAGGATTATTTGATTACGCTTGCAGTTGCGTTTTTTTGCCTGATATTTTTGATTTATGGTGCAAATCTATAGTTTTGAAAATACATTTTAACATAATGAAAGTTGAGTTGGAGAAGAGTAATGCTAAAAAGCACTGGAAAGTGAGATGCTAAAGTGAAAAATGATATTAATCAAGAAATAGAAAAAGAGGCGGTCTTTGGAATTACACCCGTACTTCAAAGTGAAAAGATTTATGGTTTTTTGGATGCTTTTTTGGTACTGTCAGGTTATTGTATTGCCACCTGGAGTTATACCCAGGGGTCTTATCTCGCGACGTTGGTAAATTTTAAGCAGCTATTAATCGGGGCTTTTTTAGGAGCCATTCTTATGCTGGCTATTTACCAGCTACCGGTTATTTTGTCCGTCAGATATGGCATTGATATTTGGATATGGATGCGGTCTGTATTCGGTCATTTCGGAGTAAAAATTATGACAGTCATTATTATTGTCATAAATTTTCCATGGTATGCTGTTTGTGCGGAACTGTTTGCATCATCGATGAAGAATCTGGCAGCACTTTTTGGACTTAAATTGCCCGATTCATTACATCTGGTTTTAGCAATCCTATGTGTGTTGATTGGGACATTTATTGCTTATAAAGGGATAGCTACAATTACATGGACTACACGTATTTTGGTGCCGTTGCTTTTAGGAGTAGGAGTGATGGTGGTCATTATAGGATTTACTTCAGTACCGTTTGAAGTTATATGGAACTACAAACCGGTGGATACGGGGTATTCAAATAAGATTATTCCTTATATCATTTCGATAGAAGCGAATTTTGCATTTGTTATTACTCTGGTAGGCGGTATGTCAGGAGTGCCCAGGTTAACCAAAAGTGAGAATTCGGGATTTTGGGCAGGAGTGCTTGGACAGGGATTGTCAGGTTCTTTTTTTGTAGTTGTTGGAGCAGTTATGTCAATTGCCATGCAACATGTAACCGGTAAGATGATAGATGATCCTACAATTATGCTGGCTACGTTATCTGTTCCGGCACTTGCACTTTCTTCATTATTGCTGGTTGCATTTGCAAATATCGGTACACAGGCAGTTGGTTCCTATCTGTATGCAGTTATGTTGAAATCTTCCTTTAAAAAAGCGGATTATCGTGTACTTATCATGATTTTGGCTTTGTATGTGAGCATCCTTTGTGCTTGGGGCAAGATTATTGAATTCTTTGGCTCGTTTCTTACTCTCAGTGCCTGTATTTATGCGCCGCTTGCTGCACTTTTGTTTGTAGATTTCTTTTTTGTTCGTAAACAAAGACTGGCACTCAGGTCGGCTTTTGGCATAGCGGGATATCACGCATATGATTATACAAAGGGAATTAACTGGATCGGGGTTTTGTGTGTTGGCGCAGGTATTGCCATGTCGCTTCTTATTTATAATCCGATTACTGGAGAAGTGCATAATATGTTTCTATTTCATTTAACACCTACAGGTTTTTCTTTTATTGGAACGGGGATATTGTACTATGTTTTTAGCAGGATACCGTCTACACGCAAATATCTGCTTCGGGATAGAGAAGAACTTACTGTTTAGGAGTAGATTGAAAAGATAGGATAGGGGTCAACATGAAGAAAAAGATAGTAACAAAGCCTTTTGATCGCAATATAAAACCTCCAAAGCAAAACATTTTTTTTATGCCGCTTATATGGCTTTATTGCTGGTGGGTTACCAGAAAAGGAAAGCTGAGAATAAACAAGGTTCGAATGAGTGGATTAAAGCCACCATATTTGGTGCTTGGAACCCATCATGCTTTTATGGATTTTTGCGTGACACCATTAGCATTATTTCCACATAGGGCAAATTATGTGTCGGAGCTGGAAGGTTTTGAGGCCTACGGCGAATGGTTATATAGACAGATTGGATGTCTTGGAACCAGAAAATTTGTAAATGATTTGGCTTTAATTAGTAATATTAAAAGAGTAATAAAGAGGAAGGGAATTTTAGTATTGTATCCTGAAGCACGGTATGCCAATGTTGGGACAAATTCTAAATTGCCGGAATCCGTTGGTAAATTGGCGAAGATGTTAAAGGTTCCTATTGTGGTTATTAATATGAGGGGAAACTATTTGCAGTCTCCAATATGGAATTTAACTATACGAAAGGAAGCAATATTGGATGCTACTATTACTCAGGTATTTACCAAGGAAGAAGCAGCTAAAGCAACAGTAGCAGAAATAAATGCAAAAATACAGGAATTCTTAACTTATGATGAATATGCATGGCAATATGAAACAAAACAAGCTATTACCTATAAGAAACGTGCAGAAGGGATTGAACTTGCATTGTATCAATGTCCTGTTTGCAAGTGCGAATTTCAGATGGAATCAGAGGGCGAAAACATATTCTGTAAGCATTGTGGTGAAAGATGGTATATGACAGAGTATGGAAGGATGGAGCATTTGATTCAAAAGCAACAATCTGAAAATTGTTTGGTCAGGGAGCATCATAATCTAATTCCAGATTGCACTGTAGATTTCACTCATATACCGAATTGGTATGAATGGGAACGAAGTCAGGTCATAAAAGAGATTGAGAAAGGCATATATTGTCTGAACATAAAGGTGCATATTGAGGCCTTGCCTAATGCGATAAATTTTATTGACCTTGGAGAAGGTATATTGAGGCATGATATGGAAGGTTTCGCTCTGACATTTAAAGAATATAATGATGATAAAGAGAAAACGATTTACTTTTCATCCATTTCAATGACTTCAATTCATACGGAATATAATTACCGAGGGAAGGGTCAATGTGTAACATTGTCTGCAGTTGATAATACTTATTTCTTGTTTCCAAGAGGTGAAGGCTTTAATGCTACAAAAATACAATTTGCAACAGAGTATTTACATGAATTGGCTCGATTGGGAGTAAATAAGAATCGGTAGCAGTACTTTTTGCTGATTAACAATAATAAGTAATTAAGATTATGATGACAAGCCATATACACGGCAAATTCATAAGAATATAGCGAGGAAAACTTAGTTTTATGATTGAAGAATTGAAGTTTGTATGCTAGCATGAAAGGAAAATATAGATCTATTAAATATTTTAAATTTATAGTTTTTGGGTGATTAAATGAAAAAGAAAAAACTTATTACTCTATTAACAATTTTGGGTTGTGTTGCTTTTTTGTTATAATTTCGATAGTAATCCTAAATTTAAAGCCGGTTAAGGATTTTTATACAAAACAAAAGCTTCTTGCAAATTTTGAGGATTTGTACGGTACAAAATTTGAAGATGCATACTTTAAAATCGTTGATTACGATATGTATAAAGGCTATATCAGAGAATATGGTATAAATTTGGATGAGAATGCAAAGTATCTCTTTTAGAGTTACAAATCAAAAGACAAAATTGATGGGGGAGTGAGTGCAAAATGGAGCAGTTTTCGTTTAAGGCTAAAACAGCTGTTGTAACAGGTGGGGCGAGAGGTATCGGCAAATGTATCTGCGAGGAATTTGAAAAATGCGGAGCAAATGTTTGTGTAATTGACCTTCTCGAAAATCCATATTTCTGCGGTGATATAGCTGACGAACAAACACTCATAAACTTTGCGGATAAAGTTATTTCCGACTACGGCAAGGTTGACTATATAATCAACAATGCAATGCCGCTTTTCAAAGGTATTAACGAATGCTCCTATGACGAGTTTAACAATGCAATAAGAGTTGGAGTGACAGCTCCGTTTATGCTTGCAAAGCTATTTATGAATAACTTTGCTGAAGGTGCAAGTATAATAAACATATCCTCAAGCCGTGACAGGATGAGTCAGCCGCAGTCCGAAAGTTACACTGCCGCAAAGGGCGGAATATATGCCCTCACGCACTCTTTAGCAGTAAGCCTTGCAGGGAAGGCAAGAGTTAACTCAATCTCACCCGGCTGGATAGACACAGACTACACCACACACACGGGTTCTGACGTAAACCAGCACCCGGTAAAAAGAGTAGGCAACCCGCTTGACATAGCAAACATGGTGCTCTTCCTCTGTTCCGACAAGGCAGGTTTTATTACAGGAGAAAACATCTGCATCGACGGTGGAATGACAAGACAGATGATTTATCACAATGATTTTGGATGGAAATTAAGCGAATAAAAAAGAATATATAAAAGTTATTCTCGGATGATAAATTGGTTTGACTTATTATAAAGAATAAATTAACATTTCAAAGAGAACTATAGGGTATTCTGTAGTATGGTTAGAAATAAAAAAAAGAGAGAATTAAAACAATTAACTTATTGAGTTTGAAAGGGGACGAATGTCCCCTACCTTAGTATTTACCAAATTCATTGTCGGATAATTTTATTTTTGAAATAGAAAGTGAATCTGCTTTTTTTCTTTCAGACATTCCCTCAAGGGTTTTTAATATTTCAGGGTCGATAGTCTTGAGGTATTCGTTCGAAGAAGGCTTATTTTTCATAAGAACAAATTTGCTGACCTGATCCTTTAGTAATTCAGCCTGACCTGAAAGCTCTTCGCTGGCAGAAGCACTTTCCTCAGAAGTTGCAGAGTTCGTTTGTATAACCTGTGATACCTGATTTATGGCCTGATTGATCTGCATAATTTTGGTTGCCTGATCATTTGAAGCAACAGCTATGTCATTCACGAGATTTGCTACTTTAGAAATACCTTCAACAATACTTTCCAGAGCTTCTGCGGTTTTATTTGCTATTATGGTTCCGGTTTCGACACTCTTAACAGAATTTTCAATCATTCCAGTTGTTTCCTTAGCTGCATTAGCAGAGCGCATTGCAAGATTTCGTACTTCTTCTGCAACAACTGCAAATCCCTTTCCGTGCTGACCTGCTCTTGCTGCTTCCACAGCAGCATTAAGTGCTAAAATATTAGTTTGAAATGCTATTTCATCAATAACCTTTATAATCTTTGAAATGTTACTTGATGACTTGTTGATTTCATCCATTGAATTAAGCATTTCCTTCATCTGCTCGTTTCCTTTTATAGCGTTTGATTTGGAAACTTCGGCAAGTTCATTTGCATTATTAGCATTCTGTGCATTTTGTTTTGTATGTACAGAAATCTCTTCAAGTGTAGCATTTAGCTCTTGTATGGAACTTGCCTGTTCGGTGGCACCTTGAGATAAAGCTATGCTGGAAGATGACAATTGATTCGAACCCGATGCTACTTGCTTTGCAGCTATGTCTATATTGTTTATCACTTCATTAAGGTTTTGGGTCATTTTGTTGAAACCTCTGCACAAATTACCGATTTCATCATTGCTTTTAAACTCAATGCTGACATCCAAATTTCCGTCGGCAATTTTTTCAGCAGCTGAAACAACTTCAAATAAAGGTTTTGATATACTTCTTTTTATATAGAGGAATATAAGGGCAGAAAGAACTAAAACTACAATTATGGCAATTATCAACAACTCAATTATAATCTTATTTCTAGCTGCGATAACTTGACTTTCAGGCTGACCTGCAAACACTACACCGATTGCTTGATTATTGGAATCCATCAGTGGCATATACGCACATACATAAGGAGTACCTAAAATTTCAGCATTTCCAACATACTTCTCTTTCTTATTAAGTACAATATCGGCTACTTCAGAGTCAAGTTTTGTTCCCACAAGCCTGCTTCCATTTTGAACAATGGTAGTATTATATCTGACATCGCCTAGAAATAACGTTAAATCAGTCTTGTAAATCTGCTTTAGATTATCCATAATTTCAGCTTTATCAAGCATATAACCGGTGGATATAGTCCCTATAATAGTACCTGCTTCATTTTTTATAGGTGCTGCGGCTCTTGCAGATAGCTTTATATTATCATCAGACTCAACATTTGCATAAGCATTACCTTTAAGTGCCATTTGAATACTAGCCTGACCTGCTACATTGTCTCCTCTGCTACTTGCATCATGAGTTCGGGCTAAAACTATGCCATTGATATCAGTTACAGTGATAAAATCTATTTTTGCGTCATTTGCTATTGAATTGACGATACTATAAACACTGTTATCGTCTTTATTTTCAATTGCATTGATTACATCATGATTTAGGGATATCATTTTTGCATACTTAAGAGACTGCTCCTTATAATCATCTATTAATGAGTTTAAACCTTCCATGCCTTTAACTGCCTGTTCTTCATTAACGTTGTTATTGAAGTTGATAAACTGAAATAGTGCAGTGTTTACAATGATTGCAATCGCAATTATAACAGATATTGCAGTAAAAAATAAAAGTTTGCCTCCAATGCTCATGTCTTTTAACTTTTTCACAGTATTTGGCACCTCCGTTTTATAATAAAAACTTTACGCACGCAATAATTAATATCGACATATTGCATTTAAAAGTAAAGCTACTTTTTCATCTATACAATTATTCCTAATGAATAATCCTAATAAAGGATAAAATATAACTACTGAATAACTTTGACAAAATTGCAATTTGTGATATTATAAAGCAAAAAACAAGGGAGCTTGTACGGATGACAAACATTAACAAAAAGGGACGCATTTGGGAAATAGACTTTTTACGAGGTTTTCTGATATTAGTAATGATATATATGCATCTGATTTTTGATTTGCAATATTATTACGGAATGAATCTCAACTATGAAGGAGGAGTGCATGGCATAATTGTAAATATAGGCGGAGCACTCTTTATAATGGTATCGGGAATCAGTACAGCTTTTAGCCGTAGCAACATAAAACGGGGATTTTTAGTCCTTTGTGTTGCTTTAGCAATAACCATAGCTACCTTAATATTTAATCCTGAATTTGTTATAGTTTTTGGTATTTTGCATTTTATGGGAGTTTGTATGCTTGTTTCTCCAATTCTAAAGAAAGTTCCTACTATATGGCTGTTCATTCTTAGTGCTGTTATAGCATCTACTGCGTTAATATTGCCACGTATCAAAGTTGACCATAATTATCTGTTTATGTTTGGGCTATATACTTCCGATTTTACATCTGCGGATTATTACCCATTGCTTCCTTATTCCTGGGCATTTTTATTCGGAATGGGTCTTAGCAGGATATTATATAAAGAAAAGAAAAGTATTATACCTTTTCCTGTAAAAAGCACATTTGTGAATTTTATTGGAAGAAACTCACTCTATGTATATATTCTACATCAGCCTGTAATTCTAGCAATACTTTATATCATAATGAATAGATTAAAATAATGAATTTAAAAAGTTTCAGTATACAATTACACTCCTTTGAAAAAAATAAATTAAATTTATTTTCAAAGGAGTGTATTATTATGGCAAATAAAAAAAATAAAACAAATATCAAAGATGAGAGAATAGAAGATGTGACAATGTACGGAGAGTTTATATCTTCGTTTGACCAATGGATGACGCCTGACAGACAGAAGAACAGAGCAAGGTATTTAGCAGAGGTTACCGAGGAAACATCTCCCGATATTAAGAATAAAAACGATAAAAAGAGAAGCAATTAAAATCAAGGCTGAATAATACCGAATAACAGTGACGTATTTAAATAATTTGGCTATTTTTTGCTGTTTATTATGTTTTGTTTTGTTGAAGAGTGGTATGAAATATTTTATAATATTATTGAAAGTCAAAGAAAGTCAAAATCAATGAGGGAGGTGATAAACTTGGCAAAACTTAGTGATCTAATTGAAGCTTTTATAAAGCAGTTAATCAGTGATACTGATGGGACTGTTGAAATTCAGAGAAACGAGCTTGCCAACCAGTTTAATTGCGTACCTTCTCAGATTAATTATGTTATAGATACCAGGTTTACAACCGAGAGAGGCTATTATGTCGAGAGCAGACGCGGTGGTGGGGGGCATATAAGCATCAGAAGGGTTAGTATAGAACATAAGGGAAAGAATTATCTTATGCACATTATCAATTCGATGGGGGATAATATTTCACAACAGTCAGCACTGGTATTTATAAACAACTTTATAGATTATAACGTTATTTCCGAAAGGGATGGATTACTAATGAAAGCGGCAACAAGTGACAAGGCCTTGTCACTTGTGCCTGTTGAACATAGAGGAAATATCAGGGCAAGTATCTTAAAGAATATGCTGGTTAGCTTGCTGGTATAGTAAAAGTTATCTGAAGTATAATGCAGGAATTATTAAGTACACCTATAAATAAACTTATCAAGAGAAGCATTAATAAGTCGTGGATGACCCGTAAAGTTTTTTTGTATAGTTTACACCCTGAAACAAAGAAAGTGTATTTAATTATCGGGAAAGATTATTTGGTATGTAAAGCCTGAATATTTAGAAATACAGGCCATAAAGATTATATGCATGTAAAATCTTTAATTTGAGTAGGGTAAGGGATTTAGACTGCTGTAAGCTGGTGATGTTAATAGCACCAGGACCGGGAAAGGAGTGAGGCATATGCTGTGCCAGAATTGTCAGAAGAGGGTTGCCAATGTACAGGTTACACAGGTTATAAATAATACTAAAAATGTAATTTATCTTTGTGAACAGTGTGCAAGGGAAGAAGGAAAAGTTATAATCGGATCTCCGTTTAGTGTTAACGACTTTTTCTCAGGGATGATCGGAATCCCGGTGAGACCTTCGGTTGCTGAACAACAGCTTGTGTGCGATAAATGCGGAATGAGTTACGAAGAGTTTAAAAAAGTAGGGAAGCTTGGCTGCGAAAATTGTTACGAAGTATACGGAGACAAGTTGGCTCCGATTTTGAGGAGATTGCATGGAAATCTTCAGTACCATGGTAAAGTTCCCAAAAAGGTATATGAGACTGTGAAAGTATCAAAAGAAATAGACACTTTGAAGGAACAATTGGATAAGGCCGTTAAATGCGAAGAATACGAGAAGGCCGCGGAATTAAGGGACAAGATCAGAGCATTGGAAAACAGTGCATCCTGATACAGGCTTTATGCATGATTTGGAGGTGGACATATGGAAAGTTGGTATATTGAAAAGGGACCCGAATCGGATGTGGTTATGAGCAGTAGAGTGCGCCTTGCACGCAATTTTAAAGATTTTCCTTTTCCTTTCAAAATGAGCAGGGAGGAAGGAGAAAAAGTAGTACAAAAAGTTAAGGATGCTATTTTTAATAGCAGTATTGCGACTACTGATTTTGAATTTAAGGATATGCAGAAGCTGAATCCTGTTGACAAACAGGTTATGGTGGAAAAGCACCTTATAAGTCCGAATCTTGCGGCAGGAAGAGTTGAAAGCGCTGCAATAATCAGTGGTGATGAGAAGATTAGTATTATGATAAATGAAGAAGACCACCTTAGAATTCAGTGCCTGTTTTCAGGTTTGCAGCTTGATAAGGCTTGGGATCTTTGTAATAAGATAGATAGTTTGCTTGAGGAAAATATTGATTATTCGTTCAGTGAGAAATTTGGATACCTGACATGCTGCCCGACAAATGTGGGTACGGGCATTCGTGCTTCTGCAATGCTGCACCTTCCTGCACTTACAATGACCGGTTATATAAAAGGAATGTTGGAGATTTGTGGTAAGCTTGGTATAGCAGTCAGAGGGATATACGGAGAAAATAGTGAAGCTTCAGGTAATTTGTTTCAGATATCCAACCAGATTACTTTAGGTCAGACTGAAGAAGAGATCATAAATAATATAACGAATATAGGAAATCAGATTATTAACCAGGAAAGAGTTTTGAGAACGGAATTATACAGACAGAATCCTTTCAGGTTTGAAGATAAAATTTACCGTTCGTTAGGTACATTGTCCAATGCGAGAATTATTTCTTCGGAAGAGAGTTTTAAATTGATTTCGGATGTTAGACTTGGCGTAGATATGGGAATAATTAAAAACATAGATATAAGCAGGCTTAACGAGATACTCCTTATGATTCAGCCTGCAAACTTGCAGATGAGTTTTTCCAAACCATTAAGTCCTGACGAAAGGGATATTAAAAGGGCCGAATTGATAAGGGAAAAGTTAAATTAAGATAAGACATATATATAAATTGTTCTTGAGACAAACATACCGCAGTTTAAAGTAGCAATAAAAGCATTAGGCAGCAGCGTTACAATTTAATACGAAGGAGGATTTGAATATGTATGGACGTTTTACTGAAAAAGCTGAGAAAGCAGTAAGTTTTTCACAGGAAAGTGCAATGACTCTTGGACATAATTATGTTGGTACTGAGCATCTATTACTCGGATTGATTAAAGAAGGTAGCGGAGTGGCAGCTAAGGTACTACTCAATCAGGGTATTACTGAAGAAAAAGTACTTAAAGAGATTGAGGAATTGATTGGCCGTGGAGAGTCATCCGGCGAACAGCCTTTAGGATTTACACCCAGAACAAAAAGGGTCCTTGAGCTTAGCTTTAGAGAAGCAAGGAGAATGGGACATAATTATATTGGAACAGAACATCTTCTGGTTGGCATACTGAAAGAAGGCGAAAGTGTAGCTGTAAGGATTCTGATGGATCTCGGTCTTGAACCGCAGAAGCTATATTCCGAAGTTGTAAAGATGTTCAGCGAAGAAGGCCCGGGTACATCAGGAGTTCCAAAAAGTAATGCGGCCGGTTCAAATACACCGACTTTGAATCAGTTTGGGAGGGATCTCACTGATATGGCAAGAGAGGCTAAGTTTGATCCGGTTATAGGAAGAGATAAAGAGATTGAAAGAGTAATTCAGATACTGAGCAGAAGAACAAAAAACAATCCTTGTCTTATAGGTGAACCCGGTGTTGGAAAGACGGCTATTGCTGAAGGATTGGCACAAAAGATAGTTGAAGGCAATATCCCGGAAATGCTAAAAGATAAGAGAGTGGTGACTTTGGACCTGTCCTCTATGGTGGCAGGGGCAAAATACAGAGGAGAGTTTGAAGAGAGGCTAAAAAAAGCTCTTGAAGAGATAAAAAAAGCCGGAAACGTAATCCTGTTTATTGATGAGATGCACACAATTATCGGAGCCGGTGCAGCTGAAGGTGCTATCGATGCTTCAAACATCTTAAAACCTTCTCTTGCAAGAGGAGAAATCCAGGTTATAGGTGCAACAACTCTTGATGAATACAGAAAACACGTAGAGAAGGATGCAGCGCTTGAAAGAAGGTTTCAGCCAATAACAGTTGGAGAACCGACAAAGGAAGAAGCTATTGAGATTCTAAAAGGTGTCAGGGATAAGTATGAAGCCCATCATAGGGTTAAGATTACCGATGATGCACTTGTGGCAGCTGTAAAACTATCCGACAGATATATAACAGAGCGTTTCTTACCGGATAAAGCCATAGATTTGATTGATGAAGCAGCATCAAGGGTTCGGCTTAAATCCTTTACTGCTCCACCGGATTTAAAACAGCTTGAAGAACAGGTGGAAAAGTTAAGGAAAGAAAAAGAAGACTCAATTATTTGCCAGGAGTTTGAAAAAGCGGCACGGATAAGGGATGAAGAACAGAGGCTTAAGAATGAACTGGAAAAAGCAAAGAATGATTGGCAGCAAAAGAACCAGACTACTACTGATACTGTTACTGAAGAGGAAGTGGCAGGAATTGTAGCCGATTGGACAGGAATACCTGTCAAACGTCTTGCAGAAGAAGAGACAGAAAGACTTATGAATATGGAAGAGACCCTTCACAACAGGGTTATCGGACAGGAAGAGGCGGTTAAGGCAATATCGAAAGCAATCCGGAGAGGAAGGGTTGGGCTTAAAGATCCGAAACGTCCTGTGGGTTCGTTTATATTCCTGGGTCCTACAGGAGTTGGTAAGACTGAGCTTAGCAAAGCTCTGGCAGAAGCCATGTTTGGAGATGAAAATTCCATTACCAGAATTGATATGTCAGAGTATATGGAAAAACACAGTGTTTCACGTTTGGTTGGATCACCTCCGGGGTATGTCGGGTATGAAGAAGGTGGGCAGCTTACCGAGAAAGTAAGGAGAAAACCTTATTCGGTTGTATTGTTTGATGAGATTGAAAAAGCCCATCCCGATGTGTTTAATATACTTCTTCAGATACTCGAAGACGGAAGGCTGACTGATTCGCAAGGAAGAGTTGTTGACTTCAGAAATACCGTAATTATTATGACGTCAAATGTTGGCGCAAGGCTTATAACCGAACCGAAGAGACTTGGATTCAGTTCGGGTAATGCTGAAAAGGCAAAGACATATAGTGACATGAAAAATAATGTTATGGGAGAGCTTAAAAATACATTCAGACCTGAGTTTTTGAACAGGGTCGATGAGATAATTGTATTCCATCCGTTAGAAGAAGAACACCTTAAGAGTATCGTAGCACTTATGATTGAAAGCCTTGCAAAAAGGTTAAAAGACAATGCCATATCGTTAGAGGTTACCGATGACGCAAAGCTTCTTCTGGCTAAAAAGGGATTTGACCAGGTTTATGGTGCAAGACCTTTAAGAAGAGCAATTCAAAGTATGGTAGAAGACAAGTTGGCGGAAGAAATGCTGGAAGGTAGAGTTAGAGCCGGTGATAAGGTGATCATAGAGAGCAAGGAAGATGATCTGGTATTAAACAAAGCATAAAAAGTAGCCAGGGCTGTACGCCCTGGCTGTTTTTATTAAAGCAGTTCAAGCTGATCATTCTTTCAGGGCTGCATGTAATAGTATGTACACGTCTTATGAAAAAAGTAACCTTAATTTTCCGAAAAGTACTTATAAAAACAGTTAAAATATGTTATTATGTCGTAAAATGTTTTTAGTTTTTTTGCAATTTTAGCTTGTTTCATCAGTTTTATCAATATAATCAGACATTTTGACAAAGAGTGATAATGCATATAGTGTGACATGTTTTAGCGAGAATTGCAAAACTAACTATTTACTTTTAAGTAATAAATATTAATAAATGTATAGAAAATTAATCGGAGGGGGGAGTTATTAAAATGGAGTTTATGGTTGCGTGTAATTGGGAGGAAGATTTATTAGATAAAATAGACTATCCAGAGGTAACAACATTGTTTGGAGGTTTGCCTGATACTATTATTTCAGGCGGAAGGCCTTCTTCAATAATCAAAAATATATCCTATGAGGAGTTTCGCAATTATTTGAAGAGTGTGCATGCAAAGGGATGGATTTTTGACTACACTATCAATTCCACATGTCTTGGTAATCTGGAATTTTCGTCTGAAGGTCATAAACAAATACTTAATTACATAGAAGGCTTATTAGAGGCAGGAGTTGATTCATTAACTATCAGTATGACTACACTGATTGAGATTATAAAAAAACATTTTCCCGGAGTTAAGATAAAAGCATCAACTCTACAGAGAATTAACACTGTTGCTATGGCTCAAAAGTTTGAAGATCTTGGTGCTGATGTGATTATGTTATCTGAACATATCAACAGGGATTTTGAACTTTTGAGTGCAATTCGCAGAAGTGTTAAATCAAAGATTGCTCTTGTTGCAAATGCGGGATGTATATATGGGTGCCACAATATGCATTCGCATTCGAACAGTACTTCTCACAGCTCGAAAATTGAAAATAAGCCCAGGCCTTTCTCAGAGTACTATCAGGCAAATTGTATGCTTACAAGAATATCAAATCCTGTTGAATTTGTAAAATCCAGATGGATAAGACCGGAGGATGTTAAAGTGTATGAAGATATAGGAATAGATATGTTGAAAATACTGGAGCGAAACAGTACCAGTGATACTCTGGGTGAACGAGTAAAAGCTTATAGCGAAAGATCTTTCGATGGAAATTTTATAGACTTGATGGGGCAAATATTTAATAGAAAAAAAAGTATACCTCCTTCACTGGTTACAGAATTTTCGAGAGGGAGAAATGAAGGCATGAAAAAGATAGGTGAATTTTTTAGAACTTTTTTCCAAGTTGAAATTTCAGATCTTTTTTATCTGGACAATAAGAAAATACCAAAGGATTTTATCAATGGTTTTATGAACAGAGACTGTTCAAAACTGTCATGCAATAAATGCAATTATTGCAAGAGTATTGCGGATACCTGTATGACACATGTAGATCAAAAAGAACTTGATCAGATCGTAAAATCAATGATTTCTGCTAAAGATGGGATTATTGAAGGTACAACGTTAGTCTGATGAGTTATATGGATAACCTTAAAGTGATTGATATTTTATGACTTTAATATTGGTTATCTATATAGTCACTATATGTTATGCTGTTGTTAAAAATGTCTGGTTTTATATAAAAAGAATAATAAAAGCTGTAGTTTGTTTTCATAGTGAAACACAACTACAGCTTCATATTTATTCAAAGTGTTATGATTGTATTGGATTCAACGGTAGAAGAGTAGAATTCCAGTTTTTTAGTGAGTTATAAACCCTTTGGTCAATGATGAGATTTTGTACAATCTCGTTTTTATCCTCTTTTTGTTCGCCTTTGCTGTTTACTGTCATAGTTGAAGAAGTCACGGAAATCAGGTAAAGGTCATTGCAGTGAGGGCAGTATTGAAGCTCAACAGTTGTAAATTGGGCACTACTCGGTTTAGCTGTTCCTAATAGAGTTAGTGCTGAAAAATTACCTTTTTCCAATTCGGTTTTGAGCTTTTCACTGTTGATTGGAAAGCCAAGTGGAAAAAGAGTTTCTTTCTTATCTGCCCATTCATTACACTTTTCGCAGAAGGGGCTGGTATTTAAGAAAAATACAGACATCAAAGTAGTTGTAACAATTATTATAGCAGCCTCAACAAACCATATAGAATAAAGTATATTTCCTGTGGGAGTAAAACTCCGTATACTCCAAACTCCATCAACAGCTAGGTATTGTATAATAACAAAAAGATCTGCAGGATTAAGAAGGAAAAGTTTTTGCTTTGATTCTGCAAGTATCCAGAACACCCATTGACCGTACTCTGCTACTAATCCGATAATAATTCCAAACAATGCCATTAATGCATTATTTCTTACCTTACTGTGCATACCGGCTATACCAACTATAGCGCCTAACCCTAATCCCAACCCGATGGTTAAAAGAATGTTTAAGTAAACAAAGGGAATATAATAAGTGGCATAACTATAAATAAAGCTTAAAATGATGGCACCAATTATTCCTGAACCCAGAACAATTACGGGAGCCAAAGGGCTAAATGCACCTGAATGCTTATAATAGCTATGACTTGTGCCGGTATTGATTACATTTTTGTCAGCACTCTGGTTGATGGTTTCCAAAAGTTATCATCTCCTATTCTTAATGTTAAATTAGTGTCAAGTTAATTAGCACTAGTTTTTAGCAGATTTTTATGTTTAAAGTCTTATAGCATAAGCGTTATAAGACACTTTTTCAGAAGATATAGTTACGAAGATCTAATAGTGGAACTTGCTACTCTTTTTGTAACTTCAGTTGCGACAAGCATCAAAATAAGATTAATCCAATAACATAAATAAATTTTACAATTATATAATACAAAAGTCAATTAATCCAAGATTAAGATATTCTAAATTTTGAGGAATATTCACACATTCATTGAAAACTTCATATTCTATTATGTAAATATACATTATGAATAGCAAGATCTATTATCTATTTTATCAAACAAAATGAGTCGAAAAGGAGAGTTAATAATGACAATTAATGAGAAGCTGGATTTATTGGAAGAAGTATTGGATATTAAGCAAGGCACTTTATCTGAAGATATTGAGCTTGATACACTTGGAGAATGGGACTCAATGGCTGCAATATCTATAATAGCTATGTTTGATGAGAAGTATGGTCAGACTTTGACGACTAAAGATGTTAAAAGTTTTAGAACTGTGAAAGACATTACTGACTTAATGGAGTGAGGTGAAAATCATTGGCAACAGGGGTGTTGAAAAATGTGGAGATTAAAGGCATAGCATGTGCCGTGCCTGACCATATAGTAAAAAATGAAGAGTATTGTGATGTGTTTGGAGCGGAAAATGTGCAAAAGTTTATTAATATGACAGGTATTAAAACACGGCATGTTGCTTTAGATGAGCAATGTGCTTCGGATCTATGCTTTGTTGCAGCAAAAAGGTTAATGGAGAAACTAAATTGGGAGCCCTCGTCTATCGATGCTCTGATACTTATCACTCAGACACCGGATTATGCGGTACCGGCAACTGCATGTGTTTTGCAGCACAGGTTGGGGCTTAGTGAGGATTGCATAGCCTTTGATGTAAATCTTGGCTGCTCTGCATATGTGTATGGAGTATGGCTCGCTGCAAGTACGATTTCAACTCAAAACTTAAGCAGAGTGCTGCTTCTGTCTGGTGATACCAGCAACTTCGGAATCAATCCTAAAGACAGTGCTACTGCTATGCTGTTTGGAGATGGGGGAACGGCAACAGCTTTTGAAAGATCAGAAGGAAAGGAAATAAAATACTTTCTTAAAACCAAAGGGAGCGGGTATAAGTGTATAATGGTTCCTGCGGGTCATGCAAGAAATAGAAGTAAGGTGGGAGTAGAAGCAGCGGATTGTGAATTAGCCATGAACGGCTCAGATGTTTTTTCCTTCACTATTACTGATGTACCTAAATCAATTAAAACCTTTATGTCACAATATAATATAAACAATAATGACATAGATATGTATGTATTTCATCAGGCAAACAAGTTTATTATCAAACACCTGGCAAAAAAATTAGCTATTCCTGCGGAAAAGTTGCCAATATCTATTGATAGATATGGAAATACAAGCGGTGAGTCAATACCGTTAACTTTGGTTGATGCGCTGGGAGGAGAGAAATCAAACGAAACAGTAAGATTATTACTGTGTGGGTTTGGTGTAGGTTTATCCTGGGGAGGCATTTATCTCGATATAGACAAATCTGTTTGTCTTCCAATGATTTATACAAATGACTACTTTAAGGAGGACTAGAGTGCGATGATAAACCCGATGGATCTTAGCGGTAAGAATATTATGGTCACCGGAGCGTCAGCAGGCATTGGAAAAGAAATTGCAATCCATTTGAGTAAGCTGGGTGCCAATATTATTATGATTGCAAGAGATGAAGGACGATTAAAGGAAACGTATAATGAGCTGGATCCTGGTAATCATTCATATTTTCTATTGGACCTGAACGATCTGGACGATATAGGAAAAATGTTTGATAATATTTGCTCTAATGGACTAAAGCTTAATGGATTGGTACATTCGGCCGGTATTTCAAAGACGGTTCCACTACAATATTTAAAATTAAGTGATCTCAACAATATAATGACAGTAAACTTTTATTCCTTTATGGAATTGGTCAGGCATTTTTCTAAAAGAAAAAATAATGACAATGGTGGCAGCATTGTAGCGATATCATCCATTTCAAATAAGGTGGGCGCTAAAGGTTTAGCTGCATACTGTGCAAGTAAAGGAGCAATAGAAAGTGCTATTCGAGCTATGGCATTGGAGCTTGCACAAAAAAAAATTCGAATAAACTCTGTCGCTCCCGGTATGATAGCTACTCGTATTTATGACAGTTTGAAAGAAGTGGTCAGCAATGAGGATTTTGAGGAGGAGCTTACTAAACGCCAGATTATGGGTATTGGAGAACCGAAGGATGTTGCGAATTCAACAGCGTTTCTTCTCGGTGATGCGTCCAGATTTATAACGGGAACGTCTGTTGTAGTTGATGGTGGTTATTTGGCACACTAAAGATACATAAAAATACAACATTGTATGGAGATCCATATTGTATGGTGAGCATATAAATAAGGCAACTTGGGAGGGTAGCGTATGAAATACTGGAACCAGACATACGAATGTATGTCGAGAAATGAAATGACTGAAGTTCAAACAAAAAGATTAAAAAGAACCATTGATAGAGTTTATTTTAATGTCCCGTTTTATCGTGACAAGATGCAAAAAGCCGGAATTGAACCCGGTGATATAGAATCCCTGGAGGACTTAAAGAAGCTGCCGTTTACAAACAAGGGAGATTTAAGAGACACATATCCGTTTGGGCTGTTTGCTGTACCTATGAGTGATATTGTAAGAATACATGCGTCTTCCGGGACGACAGGGAAACAAACTGTTGTAGGTTATACACGCAGGGATTTGAATTCCTGGTCTGAAGTTGTAGCAAGGGCATTGTTTAGTGCCGGAGCATGTAGAGAATCTATAGTGCAGGTTGCTTATGGATATGGTTTGTTTACTGGTGGCCTTGGACTTCACTACGGTGCCGAAAGGATAGGGGCATCTGTTATACCTATATCAGGAGGCAATACAAAACGGCAGTTGCAGATAATGAAGGACTTTGGGACAACTGTTCTGGCATGTACTCCATCATATGCACTAAATATGGCGGAAGAAATGGATGAAATGGGAATTGATAGGAGCGAAATAAAGCTTAAGGCAGGCATTTTTGGTGCCGAACCGTGGTCCAACAACATGAGAAAGGAAATAGAGGAACGCTTGGGGATAACAGCTATGGATATATATGGCCTTAGTGAAATAATGGGTCCTGGTGTGTCGATTGATTGTCACTGCAAGTGTGGTTTACATGTACAGGAAGACCATTTCATACCCGAAATTATAAATCCTGAAACAGAAGAGGTTCTGCCTGAGGGATCAATCGGAGAACTTGTTTTCACGACAATAACCAAGGAAGGTTTTCCACTAATCAGGTACAGAACACATGATATATCCTCGCTGAATTATGAAAAATGCGAGTGTGGGAGAACGCTCGTAAGAATGAGTAAGGTTACAGGAAGAAGTGACGACATGCTCATAATAAGAGGTGTAAATGTGTTTCCGTCACAGATAGAGAGTGTGCTTCTCGAAATAGGTGAAACATCACCCCACTATCTTTTGATAGTAGATAGGGTTGATAATCTGGATTCGCTTGAGATATGGGTGGAGATGACCCCGAATATGTTTTCCGATAAGGTTAAGAAAGTTGAAGAACTTGAGGCAAAAATCAGAAAAGAAGTTGTAAGTACTTTAGGTATTAATGCAAAGGTCAAGCTGGTAGAACCTAAGACTATTGAAAGAAGTGAAGGTAAGGCAAAAAGGGTTATCGACAAGCGAAAGATATAGATGGCTGTAAAAGAAGGGATTAACAATTACCGTTGCCCAGTAGCGTATTTGGGATAGAAGAGAGAAAGTATACTTTTTGATTATGGAAGGTAAAAGTTAGCAACGTTAAAAATCACTGGTCCTAATTTAAATACCGCTAGAAAATAAGGGAGTGAATATGCCGGAAATTATAAACCATATTCACTCCCTTTATTTATAGCTATTTTCATTTTGCTATCTATATAAATTATGAGGTTTATATAGTAGGTCTTGTTTCTATATCACCTATTTACAGCCTTCTATAAGTTCCTTTATTATCTTGTTAAGAAGTTTTTCATAAATACTCCTGTCGATTGAACCTTTGTAATATCCAACTGCAAGTGTCATTATTCCGTTATAACTGGAAGCAACAAGCAGAATTGCAGGGGGACGTACTACCGGGGGTATAAAGTAAGCTTCTGTGACAACATTTTTACCGAAATTAATCGGTGACTTCGAAATAACACCTACATTAGACAATCCGGGAGAACAGAAAAAGCAGCTTTGTGACGTAATCTCAGAAACCTTGGAAATAAATTTAGAAAAAGCAAGATATTGAAGAAAATTCATTTTTTCCGAACGTTCTGCACCGGTAGCACATTGATAGCCGGGGTTATTAACTTTTTTACGATGCATAACAGATTTTACTCTTAACAAGGTTCCCTCAAAAGGTTCACCAAATAATCTGGCAATTCTTAAAATAATTCCTCCTGAAAAATTGCGGATTGCTTCAGCCTTGTTGCCGGGAAGATAACGTCGCAAATCAACTGTCAGACCCATATCCATAGGAACACCGTATGGAGGCTTGGTTATTTTGAACATTGCCCTATATAAAGCAGTAAGAATCAGATCGTTGATTGTAACTCCTTTTTCTTTGGCGTATTTGGACAATATATCCAATTGTCCATTGCGAAGCTGGCAGATAACAAAAGGAGTGATATCCTTCTGTCCGCCTGACAGCCATCGAAATGGCCAAGCAGTTTTTGGGGATTCTACCGCGGAAGGATCTAATTCTGGATATTTTATTCCAAGATTTTTGAATAATTTTTTATGATCATTCCTGCTTCGTACCCTTGGTTTTGGTACGTAAGCACCGTATCTATCCAGACATGAATAAATATGAGATAGAAGAAGGATATAATCTTTTGCACCTGAGCCATCAGAACATGTATGATTGAGTTTTATACATAAAGTATCGTGTTCACTTGAACGTATCAGTTTAACTTTTACCATGGGGTCATGATCCATATCAAGACGACTTTCTAAAAACCTGTGAACAGCTTCTTCAGCGTTTTCAGATTCCTCCATAAAGCAAAACTTGGTGTTGTCAATGTCCTCAAGACGTTTGAAATATGGCGGGTTATGTTCTACAAACCGGCATCCCAAAACCGGTTCTGTATCAACAGATAGTCTTACCGCTCTTGACAGTTTGTCAAAATTCAATTTACCACCAAGTTTCATTACAACCTGAATCTGAAAATTTCCCATTCCATACTTGGCAACATAATTGCCGTAATCATGAGCGTAAGCCGGTATAATATCCGAGTTGCCCGGCATAGCCCCAGTTGAAGGTTTATTCTTATTAGTATGTTTCGTAAATGTCTTGTTAATCTTCTTATAATAACTAGTTACATCTGAGAGGGTTTTGGATGGATTAATACTATTGTTACCTAATTTGAATTTCATATTTACTCGCTCCTTACGATTAAATTTTTAAACGAATCGCCTTACTAATAGAGCTAACATAACATATACAAATGTGACATTATGGCTGCAATACTATATTATGAAGCCAAACATGCAAATGACACAAATTTATAGTTATGTTAATTTCAAAAGCGGAAAAATTTTGATAGCGGCTGATCAGATTTATCAATTACTGTGTTTCCATCCCTTGGTAAGTTAGTAATAATACACTGATTAGTGGTGCCAATATTTTAATAGTGTCAATATAATGGATGTAACCTTTGTGCCTGATATCCCATAATATAGTATTACGAAATATAATGCTTAGGTGAGTTGGCTTTATGTATACAGACGTAGCGAAAAAGCATTTGGTAAATATAATTCACATGGAGTGATATAATGTATGACTATAATTTTTGGCAATAGATAGAGGGATGTGTGAGGTAAAATGGTAACAAAAACTTGTTTTCGTGTTAAATTTACTGAAGTTGATGGGATGGGTATTGTACACCATTCTAATTATCCGTTGTGGTTTGAAAAGGGCAGACGGGATTATTTGAAGAAGGCGCAAGCATCTGATTCCCAAATTACTAAGAGAGGTCTGTTTCTTCCTCTTTCTGAAATAGAATGCAAATATAAGAGCCCTGCAAAAAATGGTGACAAGATAGTAGTAATTACAAAAATAACGTCTATGTCCAGTGTTAGAATAAAGTTTGAATATGAGGTACTTGACAAGGAAAAAGGAAGGCTTCTTGCAACAGGGAGAACAGTCCACGTGTGGACAAATCAGAAAATTGAGCCCATCAATATTGTAAAGACTGCTTCCGATATTTATTTACAGCTTAAGCAGTTTTCAGAGTCCCAGGACGCCACTTAGGTCAATAAACAGTGAAGGGGGATGTTTATGGACAAGGAAGATTTGTTAGGAATAGGTATGACAGCCGAAGTATATAAATGGGGACAAGATAAAGTGTTAAAGCTTTATTTTGATGACTATGATGAAAGCTGGATAAAGCTTGAAGCTCAAATCGCACAGAAGGTGCATGAGGCAGGTGTACCTTCGCCTGCTGTGCTTGATATGGTGGAAGTTGACGGGCGCAAAGGAATAATATTCCAAAGAATATTTGGCAGAACAATGATGAGTATTTTTGAAACGGAACCATGGAAGTTTTTTGATTATATACATCAAATGATAGGATTTCATTGCGAAATTCATAATTACTCTACCGAAGGAATTCCATCCCAAAAGGAAAAGTTCGGTTTTGCAATTAAACGTTCTTCAGTAATACTGGGTGACAAGGTAAAAAAGATTTTAGACTATGTAGATAGACTTCCGGATGGGAACAGCATTTGTCATGGAGATTTATATCTAGGCAATGTAATTGTATCCAACAATAAACTTGTAGCTATAGACTGGGGTGGCGGTTACAGGGGAAACCCATTGGGGGACGTTGCCAGAACATGCATGATAATCAATTCACCGTCAGTACCTCTCGGAATCCCAAGTATCATGTCTACCATGAATGTGTATCCAAGATGGTTGACATATCAGGGCTACTTGAATGAGTATATGAGAATTGCAAATGTAAAGTTTGAGGATATTGATGCATGGATTCTCCCTGTAGCAGCAGCTAAACTAAAAGACAAGGTACCAGGGGAGGAAAAGTGGTTAATGAAAATAATTAATAAGAGATTAGAACAGCTTGAGTAAAACTTTTGATTAAGTTTTATCAAGGATTCAGCAGCTTTTTATTGAAAAATATGCAAAGCATAAGTAAAATTATTAACCTTATTTATATGGAGTGAATAAATATGGATGTGAAAATTAAAATTGGCAATACTAAAATAAAATTTCCTTATGAAGATTTTATGGAAAAACTCAAAGATAGTGATAATCTGTTTGAAACCATATTCTCCAAGACAAATCTAGATTTGTATTACAAATTTTACGAAAATATGTCCAAGGGTATGCTTAGCTATTACAAAGAACTAAATAAGGTGTTTGTGGAATATTGGGATATCAACAATCAAAAAACAGGGAAGATACCTGATGAGCCGGGTGTATTGCCGGTAAATGGGCATGATATATATAATTATATCGCTCGTTACGGTATGGGGAATTTTCATTGTCAAGCTATCTTGAAGATTGATGGGAGATTGGACTTCGATAAGTTATCAAAAGCGGTAAGATTGTCTGTTGATGCGGAACCTGTTTTGGGATGTAGTTTCGTTAAAGGGAATCCACCATATTGGAAGCGCCTTGAGAATATTGATCAGGTAGAGTTTTGTTCTTTTGAGGAAGCTTTTGATGTTGAGGAATCTGCTAAAAGATTTTTAGATAGCCGTTTAGATATGGATAATGATCCTATGATTAAGATAAAATTGATCCGATCTAAATCCTATGATGTTTTGGGATTAAAAGCTAATCATGCTTGCTGTGATGGAACCAGTTTTAAAGATTATATCCAACTTCTTTCAGATATATATTCTAAAATTAATCAATCAGATGAGGCGTATACTCCAAAAGCGGCAACCCGGGGAAGAAGTGATCAGGATAGATTATTCGGAAACCTTGGAATAAAAGATCCGAATGATTTATGGATTCCAGGGTCAGATATTTCGAGCCCCACATGGGCATTTCCGTGGAGTCAGGGTACGTCCGGCACTACACATATTGTTGTCTGCAAGCTTCAGCCGGAACAGTTGGATAGAATAAGCATCTATGCAAAATCAAAAGGAGCTACATATAATGATTTGATTCTTACGGCATATTACAGAGCTATGCTTGGAATGGGTCAGCCGGTATATGGTGTACCTATGTCTATAAACGTTACAGTTGATTTACGTCGATATCTGCCTGATTACAAGACCGAAGCGATACGGAATTTCTCGGGTTCGGTGAATACTTCTCTTCCTATGGTAGCAAATGAAGATTTTAGTGAAACATTATCGAGAGTTGTCTATATGATGAAGGAAATAAAGAGGGGATATCCTGGTCTTCAAAGTGCAATTGGCTTGGAACGTTTAGAAAATATCAGCTTTAAAGAAGTTCTTTCCTATTATCAAGCTTCTTCAAAGACTGACCAAGACATGCCGCAGGTTTTCTATGGCAATAGATGTATACCGGCTTTATCTAATCTGGGTATCCTATCAAAATCATTAATAAAATTCGGCGATGTAACGGTTACTGATTATTTTATCGTTCCTCCTGTTGTAAGCGCACCTGGACTACTGCTGGCAGTTAATACCTATAATAGTGTAATGACACTGGCTGCAGGATATTTTGAAAATACAGTTCTTCACAATGATGTGGAAAGACTTCTACACAACATTAAACAGGAACTGTTGGAAGGCTGCAAATAAATAGTGCTGATTAACAAAAAACATGGGAGGTTCAAAACACTGGTTCATCAAATCCATCTGCTGTTCACAAGTCGGACTTGGATTTTACAATACTTAGAAAACCTTTGAAGTATGGGTGATGGAATTTACAACAGGTGATGTAAATGGGGAAGGAACATTATCGCCAGACTGACAAGAAGGGGGTGTTGTATAACACCACTTAATCACTTTATGTAGTTGTTATATTTAAACCTTTACTACATAGTTTAGTGGTTAATGTGTATTAAGCAACAGCCCCTTGATTATCAAGCTTTTTCCAGATCGCTTATGCTAATCTCTCTGGAATGGTGTGTGTGATTCCAGTCTTTATTGTTCTTGCCCATGAATCCTTGAATTGTGATGGGCATCCAAGTCAGACAGTAAAGTGGATATATTAAAAATCCAAATACTGCTCTCGCCTCAAACCTCTTTTCAGTGAGAATTACAAAGGGTCCATATAAAAATTGCAGTGCGGCAAATATATACCAGATTTCCACAGGGAAAACATACTTAAGGTTAAAAAACGGTGATTGCGGAAACACTGTTTGAATCCACATCATAATGGTAATCAGGCCTATGAAAATAAATCTTATCGGCTGAAATAAATATACAGCATTATCAAAAGAGGTTAAGTCGCTGTCTCTGAAAGCTTTTTTAAAAAGCGGACCTAGAAAACGGCTTGCACAATCTGCATGTCCCTGCATCCATCTCTTGCGTTGATTCCATGACTGTTTTAATGTAAGGGGTTTTTCATCATATACGATGGCATTGTGCGCCCATGCCACCTTTAAATTGCTTAGAGCGAGTTTCATTGTAAATTCGAGATCTTCTGTCAGACATGTTGCACCCCAGCCAATCTTTTTCAATGTTTCCACATCAACACAAAACCCGGTTCCGCACAAGCTGCAGCTTAATCCAAGATTGTGTCTTGGGAGCTGAAATATGCGGTTTGAAAGCCAGAAGGCTATCGAATAGGAACAGGTTATCCATGAGTCGTAGGGGTTTTTACTGTCAATATAACCTTGAACAACCTTATAGCCCTGACATAGTTTTGCATTCATCTCAAGCAGAAAATTTGAGGTGACAAGATTATCTGCATCAAAAACACTGATGGCATCATATTTTTCCGACATAGCGAATATTTTTGCAAACATCCACTCAAGGGCATGGCCTTTACCTCTCAGATCGGTATTTGCCCTTTTATACACCAGCGCGCCATGGTCGGCAGCTATTTGTGCTGTATTGTCCGAGCAATTGTCAGCTATAACATACACATCATAGAGTTCCTTTGGGTAATTTTGCCTATGAAGGCTCTCTATTACATGTCCGATAACCTTTTCTTCATTATGGGCGGCAATAATTAAAGCAAATTTCTTTTGAGGAGCATAGCTTTTTGGGTCATTTTCCTTACGCTTTATCCAGCCCAAAAAGGAAATGCCAAAAAAATAGCACCCTGCAATAAAAATTATCACCTGTATTAATTGTGTAGTAGTGTATACTACATTATTCAGTAGTGATAACATTTGATTCCTCCAGATGAAAAATTAATTTATTTTTATAAATCAAAATCAAGTCTTTTATATTATTTTGTACTTATTAAGGAAAAATATTTATGATAAAAAAATAATAAAATATGTTATAATAAAATAGTAAAAAATTAAATTATTAAAACCGGGTTATTAACAGCCGTTTACGGCGTTCTTAACAATTCAAAGGTGTCCTGTATTTTACGTGTATAAAAGTCAATAAGTTTTTATATGTTTTTTCACGAAAAATAAATTAATTAATACATATGTTTTTCGAGAAAAATATGGTTTAAAATACTAATAAGTATAAGAAATAGTTTCCACTACGGGGGTAAATTATATGACAAAGTCATACTTTAACGATGCAATAGTCGGAAATTCACGTATGCTCGTATGCTTGAATCAAAAGGGCGAATTGGAAAGGCTTTTCTGGCCTCACATTGATTATCCTCAACATGTTGAGAGATTTGTGACCGGTATTTTTGACACCAGATATAAGAACAGTACATCATGGCTTGGTGAAGACAATTGGCAGAAGGAACAATCTTATGTGGAGGACACCAATATACTCATAACGAGTTTTAAAGATAGCGGCAGAGGGGTTTTTGTTGAACAGTATGATTATGTTTTGCCCCAAAGGGATATTTTTATAAGGCAGTATGAAATTGAAAATATTGGCGATCAAGAGTTGGAGCTGGGTTTTATACAATACTCTTCAATGATCACGACTACTCCGGAATTGAGAAGTACTTTATTTGATTTTGGAACTGATTCTCTGATTCATTACAGACACAATTACTACATTTCAATTTCATCGGATATTGAGGCTTTTCAGTTTCAGTTGGGAAATAACGCCATTGACTCGGCTAGATATACCGAGTTAATGGGGTATGACAGTATCGGAATGATGAGAGACGGGGCTTTGTCTTGGCAAATAGGGGTGTTGAAGCCGGGCGAAAAGAAGAATTTTTCTATGTTTATATGTGCGGCTGCCACACTTAAGGATGTAAAGAAATTAAGCAGAAAGTGTAAGTCGATGAACGTAAAAGAGCAATATGAAAGTACAAAAAAGTACTGGCTGGATCTTTTGGGTTCTGCAAGACAGTTTAAAACAGGTAATGCCGACATAGACAATCTATATAAGAGGTCGTTGCTGGTCTTTAAGCTTATGTCCGATGAGCAGACCGGCGGGCTTTTAGCCTCTGCGGAGATAGATGAGGGCTTTAGCAAATGCGGAAGATATGCGTACTGTTGGGGAAGGGATGCTGCGTTTATTACAAGTGCTTTGGATGCCTCCGGCCTTTCGAAGGCAGTGGATAAGTTTTACGAATGGGCTGTGGATACTCAGGATGATGATGGCTCATGGCATCAAAGATATTATATGGATGGAAATCTGGCTCCCTCATGGGGAATGCAGATTGATGAAACAGGAACACTCATTTGGGGTATGTTGAAACACTATGAGGTTACGAAGGAAAAGGCTTTTCTTGAGAAAATGTGGCACACTGTTGAGAAGGGTGTGGAATTTCTTATAAAGTTCAGGGATAATGAGACCGGGCTTCCAAAACCAAGTTATGATCTTTGGGAAGAGAGAGTAGGGGAGCATACCTATTCGTGTGCCGCAGTATATGGAGGCATCAAAGCAGGAGCAAAGATTGCGGAAATATTGAATGTCCCACAGGAGATAATTTCAAATTGGAATAAGACTGCTGAAGAGATCAAGAAAGCCATGGAATCCAACCTGTGGAAAGCAGAAGCAAACAGATTTATCAGAAGCGTAAGGACAAAGCTTAATCCTTGGGGACATGAACATTCACACCATACTACCGTTATAGAGGTAAACTCAAAAGGGTATCGCAGGGATGTCACTTTAGAGGATTGGACTATTGATATAAGTTTACTGGGTGTGACAATTCCCTTTGAAGTATTTGATGCAAAGGATGAAAGGGTTGCAAATACTGTTGAAGCCATTGAAAGGGTACTTACTGCTCACCCGGCAGGTGGTATAAAAAGGTATGAAAACGATAATTATATTGGTGGAAATCCGTGGGTGCTGACAACACTGTGGGTTGCGCTTTACCATATAGAGACCGGTAATCTGGAAAAGGCAAAAAGCTATTTTGAATGGTCAGTCAAGTCCCGCACAAGTCTTGGACTGTTGCCTGAGCAGGTTAACAGGGATACAGGAGTGCCTTGTTGGGTTATTCCTCTGACATGGTCCCATGCCATGTTTGTTTTAGTGCTTGATAAACTTATCGGAGCAGGTGCTTTTGATAATTAAACTTCAGGGAGATAAAAATGCCGAAACATAAATCTGTATTTGTATGTCAGGATTGTGGATATGAAAGCAATGGTTGGCTTGGAAAGTGCCCGGCGTGTAATAACTGGAATACCTTTACCGAAGAAAGGCAGGCCTCCGGAAGCATTTCAAAGAAGGACAGTATTCTCTTTGATGTTAAGCCGGTCAGTATAAATGATATTCAGATAGAAAGCGAAGAAAGATATCTGACTGGGATTAAGGAGATGGATCGGGTACTTGGCGGTGGAATAGTGAAGGGATCACTTGTGCTTGTGGGTGGTGATCCCGGTATCGGAAAGTCTACATTAATACTTCAGATATGTGATACTGTAAAAATTAATTCCAAAATTATCTATATATCCGGTGAAGAATCTATAAAGCAAATTAAGCTTAGAGCCGATAGATTAGGTGTAAGAAATCCAAACCTGTTAATGGTTGCGGAAACTAATTTTAAAGCTATTCAAGCTATAAGTGAGAAGGAAACCCCTGCTCTTATCATTGTTGATTCTATTCAAACGATGTTTAACGACGAACTTTCTTCAGCGCCTGGTAGTGTGAGTCAGGTCAGGGAAATTACGTCAGGCCTAATGAGAATTGCCAAGACTAAGAATATAGCGGTATTTATTGTTGGTCATGTGACAAAAGAAGGGGCATTAGCAGGGCCACGTGTTTTAGAACACATGGTTGACACGGTACTGTATTTTGAAGGAGAAAGGCACTTAAGTTACAGGGTTTTGCGGGCTGTAAAGAATAGATTCGGTTCAACCAACGAAATTGGTATATTTGAGATGAAAGATGTGGGCCTAATCGAGGTGGAAAATCCTTCGATGCTGATGATTTCGGGTAGAACGGAAAGCGTTCCTGGCTCGGTAATTGTGTCAAGTCTCGAAGGTACAAGGCCAATGCTTATAGAGGTGCAAGCACTTGTGTGTCCCACCAATTTCGGAATGCCTCGTAGAATGGCTACAGGTATTGATTATAACAGGATTACCATGCTTATGGCTGTTTTGGAAAAGAGAGTAGGAATGCAGCTTCATAACAATGATGCTTATGTCAATGTTGTTGGAGGTCTCAAAATTGACGAACCTGCATGCGACTTGGGAGTAGTAGCGGCAATTGCCTCTAGCTTCAGGAACAGACCCGTTGATTTGAGCACCGTACTTATAGGTGAGGTGGGATTGACGGGTGAGATCAGGGCGATAAATCAGATAGATAAGAGAGTAATAGAAGCCGCAAGGATAGGGTTTAAGAATTGTATTGTTCCCGCGGGAAATATTAAAGCAATAAAGCAGATGAAGGATTTAAAGGACATAAATATAAGACCTGTTGAAAATGTCGAGCAAGCATTGAGTATTCTTTTGTAGGACTTCTGTACCCAAAGTTTTGAAGACTGGAAATTTGTAAAAGGTTTTATTAAGTCTCAAGTCAGGCATTAATAATGCCATAATTCTGGCTTTTGGAGGGTCTGTGAATGGGCAAGGAAAAGGGTAAGGATTTGGAATTTCTAGAGGTGTTACGTTCAATTGCTCCGGGAACGCCTCTTAGAGAGGGATTAGAAAGTATTTTAAAGGCAAGGACCGGAGCGCTTATCGTTATAGGAGATTCACAGGAAGTAATGAATCTTGTGGATGGCGGATTTTACATAAATAAAGAGTATTCACCTGCCTATATTTATGAATTGGCAAAGATGGATGGAGCAATAGTGCTAAGCAAGGATTTAAGAAGAATACTTTTTGCAAATGCACTTCTCATACAGGATACTTCGATTTATACAGATGAGACCGGTACAAGGCATAAAACTGCTCACAGGGTTTCAAAACAAACCGGTGAAATTGTTATAAGTATATCCCAAAGAAGAAATATAATTACGCTATATAAAGGATCTAGAAAATATATTCTGAAAGAGACCTCTGCTATTTTGACCAAAGCTAATCAGGCGCTACAAACTATGGAGAAATACAGAAATGTCTTAGATAGTGCCGTAAACAACTTAAGTGTTCTGGAATTTGAAGATATAGTGACTTTGGATGATGTGGCTTTTGTAATTCAAAGGATTGAGATGGTAATGAGAGTCGCGGTTGAAATGGAAAAGTATATTTGTGAACTTGGAAATGAAGCAAGACTAATCAGTATGCAACTGGATGAACTCTTAGCAAATTTAGAGAATGATGAGATTCTTATAATTGAGGACTATATGGAAGAAAATTCCGAAGCTTCTTCCGAACAAATGCAGGATAGCTTGAGACGTCTTTCATCGGATGAACTTATGGATATAACAAATATTTGCAGAATTCTGGGGTTTGACAGCGGCATGAACGCTTTTGATACAGCGATATTTCCAAGGGGTTACAGAATGCTCAGCAAAATCCCACGTGTGCCACTCAATGTAATAAAAAACCTTGTTGACAGGTTCCTCAATTTTCAGGGTATCATAAATGCTACAATTGACGAACTTGACGAAGTCGAAGGAATTGGTGAGGTAAGGGCACGATTGATTAAGGAAGGTTTGAGAAGAATACAGGAACAGCTTTTCTTGGATGCAAGAAGAATTTAGCAGAATATTTTTGGTGAAATATGTTGATATAAGGTATAAATAAAACAACAAGGGGATGAGATTTCTACCCCTTGTTATTTTTATCTTAAATTATATTTTCCAAGCATTTTTATTCTGTCAAGCTCTTTTAATATTATGTCATATAAATTAAGATCTAAAGTATTACATATTGAAGCCAGATAAAAGAGATTTCTTCCAATATCCTTCTCAATAATATCCCTGCAGTTGTTGCAAAGCTTTCCTTCTATGTGCGTTTTCATATTGCTCCGGATTTCGTCAAAATCGGCATCAACGGACATAACTTGTTTCTTCGCATGAATCTTAACGCAGCCACATTGAGTAACAGCCTTAATAATTCCGCGGTTTACACGCCCATTTGAGTCTTGAAATTTAGTTATTTGATCCAGAATGCTTTTATTTCTAACAAGAAGTTCAGCTACGGTATATTGGAATTGATCTACCATAATGTCATTCAATATGGTTCACTCCTTAGATGTATTGATTATTAAAATATGCAGATGTTTTTGATATATCTATTATAATTGTTTAGTTGTGACTTTGTCAATTAAATTTGTAATGGATAAACATGGTAGAAATATGGGATGACTTAAAAAAGCTGCAATCCACACCACTGGAAGTTAGAAGAAGGGTGCATGTTTTTCTCCACATATATTAGATGCGCCTTAGTAACACGGCTAACGCATGTATGTAATTATATGGAATGCAAGTTCGTAAAACAGTTAAAAAGCTTAAAATAAAAGCGTTTTAACTGTTTTTTTATTTTTAAATATATGTTATAATTTATATAAAT